>Ga0075428_100007262_pt1 | contig 12271 bp, 7 predicted proteins | sample RhiMetdeltSRZDD2_FD_75291 | JGI IMG/M metagenome (GOLD analysis project Ga0075428, IMG submission 75291) | Populus rhizosphere microbial communities from Tennessee, USA - Rhizosphere MetaG P. deltoides SRZDD2 | ecosystem: Host-associated > Plants > Roots > Rhizosphere > Soil | place: USA...
GGATGCCGCGATTGCGCGAGCTCCGACGGGCGGCAGGTCGTGATGATCAGCAGGCGAGTGGTATCGATCCGCCGCGCGAGATACGCGAGGAGATCCGTTGTCGGCGGATCCGCCCAGTGCATGTCGTCGAGACAGAGCACCACCGGGTGCATCCGGCCGATCTCTTCGAAGAGCGCGGCGAGCTCACGTTTGAGCCGCTCCTGCGATCCGGTCGCCGTTTCAGCCGCGAGTCGTGCCGCCGAGGAGTCGTTCTCGGACGCCGGCATGATCTGCACGTACCAGGTCGGGGCCACGGCGCGGATCAGCCGCGCGATGCCGCCAAGCTGCTCGTTCTTCTGCAGGCTGTCGAGCGCTTCGAGGATGGGCAGGTACGCTTCGGTGCCGGCCAGGCGCTCCGAGCAGCGGCTGCGGCCAATCCTGACCGGCTCCTGCCGTTCCTCGAGCTGCTTCATGAACGTTTCGACGAGCGTGGTCTTGCCCATGCCCGCTTCGGCGGAAACCACGACCAGCCGGCCCTGACCACGCTGCGAACGTTCGAACTCCTGCTGGAGCGCGTCGAGCTCCTGATCGCGCCCGACGATCTCGCGGGCGGGCGAACGCTGTCCGTGCGTCACCGTCACCGCCGACAAGGCCACGGCCACCGTCGAGTCGTGGGCCAGATTCAGGCGATACATGACCTCGCTGGCGCCGGGCCTGAGCCGCGGATCTTTCTGCAGCATCTCGATGATCAGCTGATCGATCGCGCGCGGCAGGTCGGCGTTCACGAACGAGGGCGGCTCGGGGGACACCCACATCAACGCGTGCAGCGTCCCGAGCTGCGACGATTGCAGGAACGGGTGGCGCCCGGTCACGAGCTCGTAGAGCATCACGCCGAGCGCGAAGACGTCGGCTTCCTGGGTGGTCAGCTCGCCGCGCGCCTGCTCAGGAGCCATGTAGGCGAGGGTGCCGAGCAGCACGCCGGCCTCGGTGGTCTGGGCCGTCGGTTGGAGGCCAAGCACCTCGGGCTGCACCTTGGCGAGCCCGAAGTCGAGCAGCTTGATGTAGCCGTCCGGCCGCACCATGACGTTGTCCGGTTTGATGTCGCGGTGAACGATCTGCGCCGCGTGGGCGACCGCCAGCGCTTCCGACACCTGCCTGGCGATACCGAGGGCGCGCGCCACCGGTAGCCCCTGTTGAGCGGCCTGCCGCAGCGTGCTCCCTTCGATCAGCTCCATCGCGATGTAGCGATCGGCGTCGACGACCCCGGTTTCGTAGATGGTGACGATGTTGGGATGGTTCAGCGCGGAGGCGAGGATCGCTTCCCGCAGCAGCCGATCGAGCGTCTCGTCCTGGGCATCGGCGCCGACCGACAACATGCGGCGGATCACTTTCAGCGCGACTTCGCGCGACAGCCTGGGGTCGCGCGCGCGATAGACCTCGCCCATGCCACCCGAACCCAGCTGCGAAATGACATGGTACGGGCCGACCGGGGTGCCGTTGGGGATCCTCATCAGGGGAACACGCATTATAGCGTGCGCGCCGCGATCGCCGGGCCGTACGCCGTCAGGCGCTGACGATCACCGGAACGTGATTTCGCCGATCAGCGGGAAATGATCGGACCCGTAGGTGTGCTCCGCGCGACGGAACCGCGAGCTCCAGCCCGGATCGAGACGGAAGAAGAGGTGATCGAGCCGCAGCAGGCCGTGAAAGGTCGCACGGCGATCCGAGACGTGCGTCTGCGGAAACGCGGCTGCAGCGGTCCGATACGCGCCGTCCTGGAAGCCGAACCACGTGTTCAGATCGCCACCGAGGACCAATGTCTTTTCATCGGCCAGTGCGGTCACGAGGCCGCGGGCCTGTCGCGTCCGTCCGAACTCGCCACCCGCAATCCACAGCCGCCTGGCGCCGACCATGTTGTCGAGGTGCGCGGAAACCACCCTGAGACGCCACGGTGCCCCGGTGGTCGTCGCTCCTGCTACGGTCGCGGCGACCGCCACTCGTCGCTGCCGCTCGAAGGGCAGCTCGATGGCCCCCAGCTCGCCCAGTGGCACCGTGGAAAGGATCGCGTTTCCGCGATCCTCGGCCGAGATTGCTGGTCCGCCATTGCGCATCGACGGCACGTAATACGCGTGCAGTCCAGCACGGCGAGCGACGTTCTCGATCTCCTCGCGGCGGCCATCCGGCCGGAGTGTTCGAATGAGCGACGCAAAACTCGCCGAGCCATCGAGCTCGGTCGGCACTTCCGGTCCCTCGCGGTAAGCCTCCTGGATCAGGAAAACAACCGGGACGCGATCGCCGGCCTGACTGCGGACATCGGCCGCGAGCTGCTCGAAGTCGCCCCCTCCGACATGCATGTTCCAGTTCACGACGACGAGGCGATCGGCTGGCCCGAGCACCGCCGCATCCGGCGCGACGACCACTGGTGGACCAACGCCCTGACGCCAGCTGTGCAGTGACGATCGATCCGCGCCGACCTCCGGTGCAATCCAGGAGACGGCGGGCGTGAGAGCTTCGCCCGGAGCGACCTCGCGAGGCGCCATCGAGTGGCGGCCGGTACAGCCGCCCGCCACGCACAGGCTCAGGATGAGCGCGCCGATCCGCGTGGAGCACGACCTCAACATCAATTTATGAAGCGGGATACCACTGAGTGTAACAGCCAGCCCAATCCATCGCGACCACAGCCGCTGTTTTGGCTGAGGCCGCTGGCGACCGTTGTGCATCAGCGCCAGAGGTGAGCAGCGCCTCTGCTGTTGGCAGCCGCTCGCGGCGAGAGAGCGCAGCGAACGAGCCACGCGAGCGGAGCGGGGCATTGGGGCCCCCGCGAGGAAGCGTGCAAGGGGTTCCGGGGGACGAGAGTCCCCCGGAAGATAAGCGAGAGAGCGCAGCGAACGAGCCACGCGAGCGGAGCGGGGGCATTGGGGCCCCCCGCGAGGGAGCGTGTAAGGGGGTCCGGGGGACGAGAGTCCCCCGGAAGATAAGCGAGAGAGCGCAGCGAACGAGCCACGCGAGCGGAGCGGGGCATTGGGGCCCCCGCGAGGGAGCGTGTAAGGGGGTCCGGGGGACGAAGTCCCCCGGGAGAGAAAAATGAAGCACCCGGCTGTCGCCGTATTGATGTCGGTGATCATCCTGCTCGGCGTGGAGGCGAACGCGCTGGCCCAGAGCACGGTCACGGACATCGTCAGCTTCCTGGTGACCAATCAGTCGATTCCCACCGGCGACGCGGCTCGCGATCGCGCCGCGGCTGAGGCCGCTCGCGACACGATTACCCGCGCCCTGCTCGTGAACCTGGCGTCGGTGCCCATCGGCACGTCGTCCAGCGGGTTTCTGTACCGCCTGAATCCGGAGCTCGGAACCGTCGAGCGGGCCACTCAGAGTTTCGGCGGGTTCTTCGTCGAGCGCGCCTTCTCGCCAGGGCATGGACGCGCGACGTTCGGGCTGTCGGCGTCGTCCTCGAGCTTCAATCGGCTGGACAACGAAGACCTGCGCGATGGCAGCTTTCTTACGACCGCGAACCGCTTCACCGACGAAGCCGCGCCATTCGAGACCGAGAGTCTCACGCTCCACATCCGAAGCAGCACCATGACCGCTTACGCGAGCGTGGGCGTCACGGATCGCATCGAGCTCGGTGCCGCGCTGCCGTTCGTCAGGCTGGAACTCGAAGGCCAGCGCGTCAGCGTCTATCGCGGCCAGACCTTCCTTCAGGCCAGCGGATCTGCGACAGCGTCGGGGATCGCGGACGCAGCGCTTCGCGCGAAATACACCTTCTTCTCGGCGCACGATGGAGGCGCTGCGATTGCGGCCGAGGTGCGCCTGCCGACGGGCGATGACGCCAACCTGCTCGGCGCCGGCGATCTCGGGTTTCGCCTCTTCGGCATCGCCGCACTCGAGCGCGGGCCGTTGATGTTGTCGGGCAACGCGGGGATCGTCAGAGGCGGCGTGTCGGCCGAGTTCAACACCGGTCTTGCCGCGGCAGTCGCGGTTCACCCGAGGCTTTCGCTGACCGCTGAGTTCCTGGCGCGCCGTGTCGACGAACTGCGCCCGCTGGTCCGCTTTGCCGCGCCGCATCCAACGATCGCCGGCGTCCAGACCATCAGGCTGGGAGGGGACGACACCGAGGGGAGTACCGTGGCTGCCGGTATCACCGGCTTCAAGTGGAATCCGACCGGAACCCTCGTGATCGGCGCGCACATCCGCTGGGCCTTTACGAGCACCGGACTCACTGCGCCGATCACACCGGCCGTGGGGGTGGAGTACGGATTCTAGAGGGGATCTTCCGCCTCTAAAGGCGGAAGCTACCAGATCGATCTCTTCGACGCGATCGCTATTGGCTTTCGGCCTCGTCTGTTGTGGCTTCCGCTACCCCGCGTCTCGTGGCTTCCGCCTTCAGGCGGAAGATCCCCTCACCGCACCGTCGCCCGTGTGATGATCCAGTCCCCGCCGGCATTCCGCAGATCGAATCGCCATTGACGAGCGGCGGTCTGCGGCCCAGCACCGACTTTCGGCTGCCATCGCGCCGTTCCCTTGCAATCGGCCTGAGCCGCTTCGCCGGTCAGGCGCACATCACATCGCCCGAGCGACACGCTCTGTGAAGAGAGCGCCTGGAACGCGCTCGTCAGCGCCCGGCGATCGACGCCCGGCCAGACCGCGCTGGCCGCGTTCGCATCGAGCGCGCTGTAGGCGGCCTCGTACCGTCTGAGCACGCTGCGCACCCGGTTTTCTTCAGCCTGCTGTGACGCTGCCGGCGATGGAGTGGCGGGCACTACGGTCGCGGGCGCCGCGGATGTCTCGGCCGTAGCAGCCGCCGTGGCCGGCGCAACAGACGATGTGGGCGTCTCGGCGCTCGAAACACTCGGCACGACATTGGATGCCGGAGACACTGGCGGCGGCGGTGCGAGATCAGGAAGTGGTGGAGACGGTTCGAGCGAAGCCGGGACGGCCCGGCGATCGTTTGCCGGCGCTGGCGGCGGCGCCGAGGGCCTCGCCGCACTGTCGTTGGCCGCGATCGTCGTGTTCGGCGCCGCACTCGGCGTGTTCGAGGAAGGGAGCTCGGCAGTCGCCGTGACAACGTTCGCACGTGGAGCTTCGAGCGAGGCTTTGTCGACCGGACTGTTGAGCGCGGTCTCTCCAGCGCTCGCCACCGCCACGGGGGCAGGCGCCGCCGACGCAACGGATTCGCTCATCGCCGCCGCATTCACCGCGGTCTCGCTTATACGCACGGCCGGTTCCGCGATCGGAGGCTCGGCGGGCGGCATGGCTCGCGGCGCGCTGGTCGCGGAGTCGTATACCACGGTCGCATCGGCGCGGAGGGCCGACGGCTCGCGGGGAGCGTTGTGAGAAAACACGAACCATCCGGTAGTTCCGGAAATGGCGATCAGAACTGCTGCGGCGGATGCGGGAAATACCCGGCGCTGTGTTTCAGGGAGCGCCAGGAATTCGGGCTGCACCGACGGCGTATCAGGAACGCTCTTCTCGGGCGGTGAAGCGACGGGAACGGCTGGGTTGAGGACCAGACTTTCGGGCGGTGCGGCCTCGACAGCAGCGGTCCTGGCCCGGGCAGCGGCACGGGACTCCGCAGCCGCGAGTTTCGCGCGGAGAGGCTCAATCGCCGGCTCGTGGGAATCGAGGCGCTCGACTTCTTCGAGCGCCTCGCGGGCGTCCTCCAGAATCCCCGCGTCGATGGCAACGGCAGCGCGAAGGACGCAGCGATCGACCCGCTTTCGCCGCATCCGGATCTCGAAGCTCTGCCACTGCTGGCTCGCAGTGTGAGACTGAAGCACGCCCGCATCCATGCAAGTTCCGGGCTCAGCCGCAGCCCGGTTCAGGGCAGGCTAGTCCTGGTCGTCGCCCTTGTCGTCTTTTGCCGTCGTGGCGACGTTATCGACATCGACGTCCTCTTTTGCCGTCGTGGCGACGTTATCGACGTCGACGTCCTCGTCCTGCGCGCGCCAATCCTCGTCCGCGTCGTAGAGTCGGCCTACCGGACGTTCCTTGATCGGACCCCGAGGGCCGCGGTCGCTGTCCTTACGCGGGGGTTTGCGCTTGTTCTTGGGCGGCGCGTCCGGGCCGAAATTACGGCTGCGCGCGGGGGCTGTCCCACCGGCGTCGGGCCGGGGGGCGAAGCCGCCCGGTCGCGGGGGCCCGAAGCCTCCGGGACGGGGACCACCAGGACCGGATGGCGGGCCACCGGGACGGGGACCGGAGAAGCCGCTAGGACGTGGAGGGCCGCCGGGGCCCCGTTCCTCGCGCGGCCGTGCTTCGCTGACCGCCAGCGGCCGGCCCTTGAAAGGTTGCTGATTGAATCGGCGAATGGCTTCTTCGGCGACGGCGCGATCTGCGTAATCCACGAACGCAAATCCCCGCGGCCGGCCTGTTTCGCGATCGACTGGCAACACGACCTGGGCCGGGGCTCCCACGCTCGAGAGGTGTTCCCGTAGGTCCGCTTCGTTAGCGGCGTAAGGCAGATTCCCAATGAACAGACGGACTGACACAGCTCCCTCTTGTTAGTGCCGGTCGCGTCGGTCGGGTGGGCCCGCCGACCCCGGCTAAGGTGCCCATCAAAATAGCACAAGGGCGCTCGATCACGCTCCGCCCGGCAAGGCCGAGGTTGATGACGGGAGAACCGCTGCGCTACCATCAGCAGTTCAGCAAATCCCGAAAAGGCCACACAGTACGGACCATGTCGACCAGTTCGAAGACGCGGGGACAGATCGTCGTTCGAGGCGCCCGCACGCATAACCTGAAGAACGTCGATTTGATCCTGCCCGCACGCTCGCTGGTCGTCATGACCGGGGTCAGCGGATCAGGAAAGTCGTCGCTCGCCTTCGACACGATCTACGCCGAGGGACAGCGACGCTACGTCGAGTCGCTCTCGGCCTACGCGCGGCAGTTCCTCGAGCGGATGGAGAAGCCGGACATCGACGCCATCGAAGGAATCTGTCCGGCAATCGCGATTCGTCAGAAGAACAGCATTCGCAACCCGCGATCGACCGTTGGAACGACCACCGAGATTCACGATTACCTGCGGTTGCTGTATGCGCGGGTTGGCCGGACCTCTTGCCGCAACTGTGGACGAGAGGTCATCCGTGAAACGGCCGAGGTCGTGGCCCAGCGTCTGGGTGAACTGAGCCAGGGCTCACGGATTCTCATCGGCTTCGATATGCCGGTCATCACGGCATCCGTTCTGCCGCCGATCACCGAAGTCGACGAGGACGAGCCGGCGACACCCGAGGGCGCGGAAGAGGACGCTCCTCCACCCCAGCCGGATCTTCCGGGTCTGATCGATCCAGTCGCGGAGACGGTGGCGGCGCTGAGGCGGAAGGGCTTCGGACGTCTCTACGTCGACGGCCAGACGGTGTCGCTCGAAGACGTCGATCCCTCAACCTTGAAAGACCGGCCGACACTGCAGGTGATTGTCGATCGCCTGAAAATCGAAGGGGACCTGCGCACGCGGCTGACCGACTCGATCGAGACCGCCTACGTCGAGGGGGGCGGTGCTGCGTTCGCGATCGAGCTCGCGAGCGATCCGGCGGCCGCGCCAATCGTGCACCGGTTCAGCGAGCGGTTCGAATGCCGTCCGTGCAACATCCCGTACGAGGTTCCGCAACCGCGGCTCTTCTCGTTCAACAATCCGTTCGGGGCCTGTCCGCTCTGTCATGGGTTCGGCAACATCATCGAGCTGGACATGGCGCTGGTCGTTCCCGATCCGTCGAAGTCGATCCAGCAGAACGCGATTGAGCCCTGGAGCAAGCCCCACTACCGCTCGCAGCTCACCGAGCTGAAGCGTGCCGCGCGTGGAAGAGTGCGCCTCGACGTGCCCTGGGTCGATCTGTCGGACGACGAGAAGCGGTTCGTGATCGACGGCGACGGCGCCAGCTTCGAGGGCGTGAAGGGATTCTTCCGCTGGCTCGAACGGAAAAAATACAAGGTGCACGTTCGCGTCTTCCTCAGCCGGTATCGCGGATACCTCACGTGTCCGGAGTGCGGCGGTGCCCGGCTGCGCCGTGAAGCACGTGACGTGAGGGTCGGCGGCCGGACGATCGATGCGGTCTGCGCCGAGACGGTCCGCGATGCCGATACCTTCTTCGCCTCGCTGCAGCTGTCCGAGAAGGACGCCGAGATCGCGGACAAGGTCCTGCGCGAGATCCGCAAGCGGCTCGGGTTCCTCCGCGATGTCGGGCTCGACTACCTGACCCTCGATCGCCTGTCGTCGACGCTGTCGGGCGGGGAGTCGCAGCGCATCAACCTCGCGACGTCGCTCGGGTCCGCGCTCGTCGATACGCTGTATGTCCTCGACGAGCCTTCAATCGGCCTCCACCCGCGGGACAACGAACGGCTGATCCAGATCCTCCGGCAGCTGCGCGATCAGGGCAACACCGTGCTCGTGGTCGAGCACGATGCCGACATGATCCGCGTCGCCGACACGGTCGTGGACATGGGCCTCGGGGCCGGCGAGCAGGGCGGCCGCGTGGTGTTTTCGGGGTCGCTGCAGGCGCTGCTCCAGGAACCGCGTTCGCTCACTGCCAAGTACCTTCGCGACGAGCTCGCGATCCCGGTGCCACCAGTGCGGCGCAAGCCGAGCAACCAGCGGATCAAGATCTCCGGGGCATCCGAGCACAATCTCAAGGACGCCGACGTCGAGGTCCCGCTCGGCATGCTCACCTGTGTGACTGGCGTCAGCGGATCGGGTAAGAGCACGCTCGTTCACGATGTCATCTACGCGGCCCTCAAACGTGCGAAAGGGGACTGGGATCGCCGCGTCGGCGCGCACCGGAAGCTCGAAGGTGCCGAGTTCGTCACCGACGTGGTGCTCGTCGATCAGGCACCGATTGGCCGCACGCCACGCTCCAACCCGGTCACCTACCTGAAGGCGTTCGACCCGATTCGCGAGCTCTTTGCGGCGACCAAGGATGCCCGGTCGCGCGGCCTGACCGCCAGCCACTTCTCCTTCAATGTGCCCGGAGGCCGCTGCGAGGCCTGCGAGGGCGAAGGAGAAGTCAAGGTCGAGATGCAGTTCCTCGCCGACGTGTTCGTGCCGTGCGAGCAGTGCGAGGGCAAACGCTTCAAGCCGCAGGTGCTCGAGGTGAAGTACCGCGGCCGCGGCGTCGACCAGGTGCTCGACATGACCGTCCGCGAGGCCCTGACCTTCTTCAGCAGCTCGCCCAAGGTGCTGCGGCGCCTGCAGGTGCTCGACGAGATCGGCCTCAGCTACCTGCGGCTGGGGCAGCCCGCGACGACGTTGTCCGGCGGCGAAGCGCAGCGCATCAAGATCGCGGCACATCTGTCCTCGCAGAGCGGCGATCGGGTGCTTTATATCCTCGACGAGCCCACCACCGGCCTTCACTTCGACGACATCGCGAAGCTGCTGGCGGCTTTCCGGAAGCTGCTGCAGGCAGGCCACAGCCTGCTCGTCATCGAGCACAATCTCGACGTGGTCAAAACTGCCGACTGGATCATCGACCTGGGGCCCGAAGGGGGTGAGGAAGGCGGACAGGTGATCGCCGCCGGCACGCCCGAGCAGATTGTGACCGTCGAGCGCTCGCATACCGGACGATACCTTCGCGACGTCCTCGCCATCGGCAGGGCGAACGCGTACGGGAGCTCCCGGAGCTGAGCCGCGTTCGCAGAAGGTCAGCGACATGATCAGACGAGCCATCCTGACGACCGTGGTGCTGAGTGCAGCAGTGGCCGCGTGGGCCCAGCCTGCGCGTTTCGACGACGTGGTCCGGAACCTGCGGAATCCCGACCCCAAGATCCGCCTGACTTCGGTGCGGCTGTTGCGCGAGGCCAGGTATCCGGAAGCCATCATCCCGCTCGCGCCGCTCGTGAACGATCCACTCGACCCGATCCAGCTCGAAGCGATCGCCGCGGAGCTGTCGTTCTTCCTGGTCCGGGACCTGCCCGAACGCCGGAAGGTTGGACTCGTCGTGGAGGTCAGGAACCGCGGTGCGGCGGCGGAGGCGTTCGAGCTCGGGCCGCTCGGGGTCTGGCCGCGGCCGGCGCCTTCCGAGCTGGTGACCGCGCTGTTGAACGCGGTCGACGACGAGAACGCGCGCGTCCGAATGGAAGCGATCTATGTGGCCGCGACCATTCCGAAGGGGCTGCTGTCGCTCGGCGACGAGCAGCTGCTGATCAAGGCACTCGATCACTACGATCCCGTGGTCAGGACCGGTGCAGCGCACTTTGCCGGGCGTGCGGGGATCAAGGCGGCCGTCGACCCGCTCATCAAGTTGGTCAACGATTCGGCTGCCGACGTCCGCTATGCCGCCATGCGCGCACTGGGGCTCCTGCGCGAGGAGCGGGTGGTGCCGACACTGCTCGAGCAGCTGAAGTTCTACGGCAAAGGGGAGGGGGCGTGGTCAGCGCTCGATGCCCTGGCACGAATCGCGCAGCCGTCGAGCGCCGCCGTGTTCACCGAGCGGCTGGCGGACAAGGATCCCAGCCTGCGCCGCGCCGCGGCCGAAGGCCTCGGCCGGCTCGGTGACAAGGCCTCGGTGAGCGCGCTCGAGACCGGCGCCGGCAACGATCCCTCGGCCATGGCGCGTGCGGCGATGGCGTTCGCACTCCAGAAGATGGGACGCAACTACGTGCCGCGGCTCATCGAGTTCCTCGACGACAAGGACAGGAAGGTCGTCCTGCAGGTCCAGAATTACCTGATCGAGCTCGGTCCGCCGGTCGAGAAGGAACTGGTCCCGAGCCTGCAGGAGCCCGACGAGGCGCTCCGGGCCGGCGTCGCGGAGGTGCTCGGCGAGATCGGCGGCGACGTGTCGCTCACCGCGCTTCAGGATCTCAAGGATCGCAGCAAGGTCGTCGTCGACACGGCGCAGCGAGCGGTCGAGCGCATCAAGATGCGCCCTTCGACGACGCTCAGGGCGCCTTGAGCGGGAGTCGAAAGGCGCCGCACGCTGTGACGCTCCCGCGCGATTTCTACGCGCGCCCCACCCTCGAGGTCGCCGCCGATCTCATCGGCAAGGTGCTCGTGCACGAAACCGCGCGCGCAATCACCTCCGGCATCATCGTCGAAACCGAGGCATATATCGGCGAGTCGGATCCCGCCTGCCATGCGGCTCCCGGACCGACCGTCAGGAATGCGCCGCTCTATGGACCGCCGGGATTTGCCTACGTCTACCTGAATTACGGCATCCACTACCTGGTCAACGCGATCACCGAGCCCGAAGGGTCGCCAGCCGCGGTGTTGATCCGCGCGCTCGAGCCGCTCGAAGGGCAGGCGATGATGCGCCGCCGCCGACAGGCGGCCGCATCACTCTCGGCCTCTTCGCTGTGCCGGGGGCCGGGCAATCTCTCGCGCGCACTGGGAATCTCGCTGAAACACAACCGGTCCGATCTGACGCACTCCACGCTTCGCATCGAAGACCGTGGGCTGGTCCGGCGCGACGTGGTGTGGGGACCGCGGGTCGGGATCAACGTCGGCGTAGAGCACGCCTGGCGCTGTTATGCGGCGGGGAGCGAGGCGGTGTCGCTCTTCAAACCAGGGACGCGGGCTTCGCGCCGCCGCTCGCAGCCTTCCGGCTAAAGCCGGAAGCCACCCGCCTCCGGGGCTGCGCGCTAGGCGAGGCTGGCTCTTTTGGATTGGGGGTGGCTTCCGCCTTCAGGCGGAAGATCCTCAAACCTTGGCCCTCTGTCCCGCCGCCTGTTCGATCTTGACCGGGACCGTCCGCTGCCGGCCGTCGCGGAACACGGTGAGTGTTGCCGTGCTGCCGATCTCCGCATCCGCGAGCAGGCGAATGAACTGCGACGCGTCCTCGATCGGTGTGTTGTTGAAGCTGACGATGATGTCGTACTGCCGGAGGCCGGCGGTATAGGCGTCCGAGGACCGCACGATCCCGAGGATCAGCACGCCGCGGGCGTCGGGTGCGCCGAGCTCGCCGGCAATCTGCGGGGTCATCGGCTGCAGCTGAATCCCGCGGATGGTGCCCCGCCGCACGCCGCCGTACTTGATGATGTCGTCCATCACGTGCCGCGCGAGGTTGCTGGGCACGGCGAAGCCGATCCCCTGGTACCCGCCCGACTCGCTGTAAATCGCGGTGTTGATGCCGACCAGCTCGCCGCGCGCGTTGATCAGCGCGCCACCCGAGTTTCCGGGATTGATGGCCGCATCGGTCTGGATGAAGTCTTCATACCCCGCCACCCGGCCTTCGAGCCGGCGGTTGGTGGCGCTGACGATGCCGAGGGTGACGGTCTGATTGAGCTGGAACGGGTTGCCAATCGCCAGGACCCATTCTGCGACCCGCAGCTTCGACGAATCGCCCCAGCCGAGGACCGGGAGGTTGGTCGC
>Ga0075428_100007263_pt1 | contig 12271 bp, 10 predicted proteins | sample RhiMetdeltSRZDD2_FD_75291 | JGI IMG/M metagenome (GOLD analysis project Ga0075428, IMG submission 75291) | Populus rhizosphere microbial communities from Tennessee, USA - Rhizosphere MetaG P. deltoides SRZDD2 | ecosystem: Host-associated > Plants > Roots > Rhizosphere > Soil | place: USA...
TTCTCCCTTGTCAAAATGAAATGTTTGATTTACTTGTGCAAGATAGACAATTCAGTAATTATTGAAAAATTAAATGATACTTGGCTGAAGTACGTTTCTTTCCATTATACCATCATACCTGATAAGGTAGGTTGGTCTTTCTACTTAAATGATCCTTGACAGTGAGAGTAACCGCATCTATACTGTTGTATCTCGGGCGCCATCCAACAGCCTTCATCTTTGAACAATCAAGCAAATACTTCCTGATGTCACCATTCCACCCTCTTCCATCATGTTCATCTATGAACCTTTTCTGAACATTGTTAAAATCAAGTTCGTGAATTACTATGTCGGCTATATCAGAGACTGTGATTGTATCATCTGATCCTAAGTTAAATATATCAAAAGTCTTGCCTTCTACTACCTCCAATAATCGCATTAGTGCATCAATGCAATCATTTATGTACAAATATGATTTGTTCTGCTTACCATTTCCCAAAATTTCCAGATAGTTGTGATTAGAAGACAATTTGACAAAGAAATCATTGATTACTCCATGTGTTCCTAGCCCTATTATATTAGCTAATCTTACTATTACAGAGGACATATCAAACATATGACAATAACCTGAGATCAGTGCTTCGCATGCAAGTTTTGTGGCACCATATAATGATATTGGTTTGAGTGGAGAATAGTTTTCAGATATGGGCATTTTACCAACTTCCCCATACACGGTTGAAGTTGATGTAAAAATTATTTTCTTACAACTATGACTTTTTCTCATAGCTTCAAGTATATTGTAAGTTGTCATCAAATTTTGCTCATAATCTATTTTGGTATTAATTGCTCCCGATGCTACACTTGAGTTGGCAGCAAGATGAAAAATAGTATCACAAGTTTCAACCGTCTTATCAAGAGTACTAGAGTCAAGAATATCTGCCTGTACAAAGTCAAAATCAGACCTTCCTAACCAATTTGATATGTTGTCTAATTTTCCTGTCGATAGATTATCGAATACTACAACTTGATCATATTTATTTGATGGAATAAGCGTGCTTAATAAATAACTGCCAATAAATCCTGCTCCACCAGTGATCAGAATTTTTTTCATTTTTATATTACACGTACTGTTGCAGCGGGCATATAAGATTTGGTTATTAAAAATTGCGATGAATGCTTAGTGGAATCCTATTGTATGTCGGTAGATAATTGTATATCTTGTTTTAATTTGGAGACCTATTAGATTAAAGAATTGTCATTATCTTTTGAAATAATCTTACACTAGCGTTACAAAAATATATGTTCTCGGGTGTGAGACAATAAGAACCAGGTCACAAAATTAGAATGTAGGCTATGATTGGCATACAAACCTAAATGCTAATATTTGGATTTAATTCCACGTCATTTTTTATTTGATTTGTTATTACTGACTTTATATCTAAATACTTTAGATGTCTACTCCTTATTCTATTGCTCGAGTTCAGTATAGCAAAAAGTAGTCGTCCAAGCCTACTCCCTTTCTTTTGAGGATAGGTGTTTTTCCCTTCTTTCCATTTCAAGTGAAATCGGTACCAAATTGAAAGAAGATCAATACCCATTGATCTTATTTCAGCTAGAACAGACACAGTTGAGAAATCCCCATTTGTCCAGTTAATTGGAATTTCTTTTACTCGTAAACCTTGAGAAAATGCTGTGACTAGCATATCTGTATCAAATCCAAAATTTGTAACGATAACATCATCAAAAAGTTTTGAAATTATCTCCTCTCTGAATAACTTAAATCCACATTGAGGATCACGGATTGACGATCTAAACAATATTCTAAATAATCTTGAATACGAATGGGAAAGAAGTGATCTGTAAAATGGTCTTCTTATTGGCATTAAATCGCCGCGTAAAATTCTTGAACCCATCACTATATCGTAATCCTCAATGTATTCAATCAGCCTTTCAAGCTCAGAGGGGTCGGCAGCTAGGTCAACATCCATGTACGCTATATATTTCTTAATAGGCTGACTCAGACCTGTATACATAATGGAGCCTCCCTTTCCTAGACGTGTTTGAAGATTCAGAATTCTTATACGACTTTCTGATAAACTAAATCCATTCAAAATGGAGGAGGTATTATCAGTGCTATTATCTTGCACAAAAATTAATTCAAAATCCCACTGCTTTTCTTTAAAATAGGAGAGTAGTCTTTCTTTGCACTGTACAACTCTGTTTTCCTCGTTATGTAGAGGTATTACGATAGAGATACTTGTAGAAGGTTGGGTTGAGACCAATTAATTTACGGTAAGAATGTATGCTAATAAAGTTTTATGAAATTCTTTTCTTTCAAGAATCATATAGAAATTTCCATAATTTCGACATAATTTTCAAGAATTTTGGTCTAAAGTGCTACTCGGTAATTTATTTAGAGACTAGGGTGTTTTGCCGTGTTCTACCTCTACAAATCTTAAATTCCAATAGGCTACCATTATGTGTATGAAAAGAACTAGGATGCAATGGAGTTCCAAAGTTGACGATAGACCTAGCACAAATAGTCCTCGTATAAAATTCAGCCAGATTTTTAGCAAAAATTACTTGAAAGGCGCAAATAGAATACTGGAAATAGGTTGTGGAATAGGAAGTTATACATATCTTGTCGATAAATGCAGCACTGTTGGAATAGATATTGATTTAAATGCATTGAAGACTGCAAAAAAATACTGTACTAATTCAGAATTTATTCTAGCATCCGTAATTCACCTTCCTTTCAAGGAAAAGATATTTGATCTAGTATTGATGTGGGAAGTAATTGAATATATTGAAATAGAAAGAGAAAGGAACGCAATTCAAGAGATTCATCGGACATTGAGTCCTAGAGCAAGATTCTTGTTATCGGCACCAAATTATCACTTCATTTATAATGTCATGGACCCCGATTACTTTTTCCTCCGCAGGCAGAGACATTTTGTATTGGAAAAACTTGTAGGGTTGATTACCGAAACTGGTTTTTCAATAAATCAAAAAACTATAAGAGGCGGTTGGAAAACAATTGTGGCCATGAATATTTTCTATCTTCATAAATATTTTCTACACAACAAAGGTGGAAAAATTCAAACCTTTTTGGATAAAAAATCTGAGCAAGAATTAAACTCAAATGTGAATGGTATTACAAATATATTCATAGCGGCACAAAAAATGACTAATTAGACATATGATAATGAAGTAATCGTCTAGGATTTGAAAAATTAATCTATTTGATATCGTGTCTTTAACACAACCTAAATTTACATATGGGAACAGGTATCGTTCAGACCATATGAGTAGAGTTTTTCTCCTTTGTATTTTGATGCTAGGTTTAACAGGAATCTTAAATTTTACTTATGCCAAGCAGGAGACACCAACAATGTCAATCGGCAGTGGAATGCCTTATATTAAAGACTCTAACCTTAAGGTAGAGTCAGTTTCCGAAGGACTCGATTTACCCACCAGTATTGCATTTCTAGATCGGAATGATATATTGGTTTTAGAGAAGGATAAAGGTACAGTACAGAGGATTGTAAATGGTACCATATTACCTGAACCTATACTTGATGTAGACGTTGCCAATAAAAGCGAAAGAGGTATGATAGGAATTGCTATTACTGATTTTGAGACCAAACCGCCCTACGTATTTTTATATTACACTGAATCTGTAGAAGAAGGCAGTGATGATTGTCCAAGATCTAATTATTGTAATCCAGGGAATGAACCACTAGGCAACCGACTTTACAGGTATGAATTTGTAAATAATAAGCTAATAAATCCCAAACTAATGCTAGACTTACCGGCCTCGCCTGGACCTAGTCATAATGGTGGCTCAGTCATCATAGGATCGGATAACAACGTATATTTCTCAATTGGTGACGTTAGAAGTAAATCAATCCAAGATATTTCCACAGTTAATGGAAGAGGTGGGATTCTGAGGGTTACTCAAGATGGGGAAGAGGTAAGAGATGATATCCTTGGCAATTCACATCCATTGAATTTGTACTTTGCTTATGGAATGCGAAATAATTTTGGAATTGATTTTGATCCGCTAACAGGGAAACTGTGGGATACTGAAAATGGACCGGACTTTGGAGATGAAATTAATCTTGTGGAACCGGGATTTAACAGTGGATGGGATAAAGTACAAGGTATCTGGCTCACAGATGGAGAAAATCAATTAACTACACAGAAAACTGTATCAAATCCTGAGAGTTTGTTAGACTTTGGGGGAAAATCAAAGTACAGTCCCCCCGAACTTACGTGGGCGTATACCATAGGTCCTACTGCAATCAAGTTTCTTACCTCTGATAAATTGGGCAAACAATATGAAAATGACATGTTTGTTGGAGACGTGCATAATGGAAATCTCTACCACTTCAAACTGAATCAACCAAGAACAGGGTTATTACTTGGTGGACCGCTTGTTGATAAAGTGGTAGATACAGAGAGCGAAAATGAAGATATAATATTTGGAGAAGGATTTGGTGGTATATCTGATCTTGAAGTTGGACCTGATGGTAACATCTACGTTGTTTCTATTGGGAAAGGAAAAATATATAGAATAGGATCTGAGAATGATGAGTAACTATCTTGAGACGATCTTTAAAGATTCGTATTAACGTTACAACAATATCGCGACGCGATATATGAACATTCCTCTTCCTTATGCAACGTTCATATATTTACCACTAATAAGATCAATATGACTAGTTCTTGTCAGAATCCCTTAATATCCTTGATTTACGCCAAATTTCTTCAATAAGGCTAGTAGTCTGAATGATACTTGATATAGGAACTAAAGGCTGATCGTGATTATTTACACACTTAACAAAATTTTCTATTATATTACGGTGTGGCAGTTCTGACTTTTTATAATATCTTTTTCTAAATGAATTGAACCCAAAATTCCATATTCTTTTCAGCTCTCCGGTGAATTCAGACAAAGGAGAAAAATCCCCATGTTGTAATATGAATCCATCAGGATAAAACTTTATTATTGAATCAGCTACAGAACCGCTGACATATTGATGCATAAAACTTGAGGAACTGAGCCATTTAAGATCCACCACCCCAATGCCTTCTTCAAACTTTACTACAGCCAATACCGATGTAATAAAATTCAGGTTTTTATTATAGTCGATATTAACGTCCAGTACTTTTTTCCAGTTTCCCATCAGGTAACATTGTAAATCCACGGCATGTATCCCAAGCTCAAAAAGTATCCCACCGCTCAAATCCTCATTCCAAAACCATTTTGGCAAACCAAATATGGTACTCCCGCGTTGAATTGTAATAATTCGGTCAATGGTTCCAATTCCACCATTCTTGCGAATCTTTTGGAATTGAATTATGGGCTCGCTATATCGATAAGCTTGGCAAACTCCTACCTTCAGATTCCTCTTGTTAGATTCAGCTTCTAAATCCTTTGCCTCATCTGTTTTTAAAGTCGCAGGTTTTTCAACGAGTACATTGATACCAGAAATTAAAGCCTTCTTTGCAATTTCATAATGTGTGTAGCCAGGAGTGGTAATATCAACAACATCGGATTGGGTGTATTTTAACATCTTATCTATGTCATCATAAGAATTTTTTATCTTAAATTTGTCCGCGACTCTTGATAACCTCTCTTTGTTACTATCGCATAAAGCTACTACTTTGACACCTGGAATAGAACAAAGAATTGGCAGATGGTTTTTTTCAGCTATTGTCCCAGTTCCAACTAAAGCAATATTCATCGTTTTAAACCTGCTGAACCTTTTCTAATAAGTTGAAATAATAGGTTTGAGAATTTCAGTTTATATTTTTTTACGTCAAAATCAAAATCTGATGTTATTTTGAACTTTATGTCTCCCAAACCACTTTCCGCCGACTTTCTAATATATGAAATTGATATGGGATTAAATCCAAAGAATCTTGCGCACAGCGAATCTGCTGCTACAACATCTCTACTAGCAATTAACAGACCTAACTTTCTGGGATTTCCATAAGTTGGTCCAAAATTGCCTTCCATTACCAAATTTGCGTCCACTAATGATAATTTTGGTTTCATAGCTAAGTTACAATCAACGATTAAATCATGTACAATATGATGATACATTATCTTACGTTTTGGACGAAATAGACCCATCTGATTTTTTAGTCCACATGTCAATTTTGTGATTGAATGAGATTTCAATTTAGGAAAAGTAATAAAAAAAGTATTAGATGATAGTCTCTCAGGAATGTCCATGATTTTAAAATGTAAACCATCTATTTGAACAGATTTCCATGATTCCCTAGCAGCATTTACACAAACACATCCGTATTTATCTGCTATAGAGTTAATACCAAGGTAAGAAAAAATATTATCAGCGTTAACGCTTGTACTGTTGTTTTCTATGATTGATATAGATGCGTTCGGAAAGCGGTCTCTTAATACTGATAAAAGTGCATCCAGTAAATTTGGATCACTTGTGGACGCCGATTCCCATTTTCGATAATCATTTAAATTCGGTTTAATACATATGTCAGAAAGGTTGTTGGGTAAACGAACTTTATCCAACAACCATAAAATTCCTTTCTTAGGATTATCCGCTAAATTTGATACAAAGACTTCTCCTGTCACTTTTCATTTAATGCAGACTTGGCATACATTTATCCTTAACTGAACCTTCAAATGATTTTGGCTTACAGTTCAGATTTCGCAGCAGGACTTGAATCTAAGACAATGATTTTAGGGGTGAAGTATAAATTTTTGTAGAGGAAGAAAAATTCGTAATAATGTCAATTGTATATATTAGCAAATGTAATAAGTGAAGAAATGAATGTTAACGTGGCAACCTTTTGTGGAATCTGTCAATGATAATGATTGAGTCATATTTTACGTACCTATTATCGCCCAAGAATAATCGTCAAGGTACTTTATCCGGTGATTCTAATGGAAGATAAACCTCTAGTCTCGGTCATTATCCCAACTAAGAATTCTTCAAAAACACTGGTACAGTGTTTGGACAGCCTAAAGGAACAAGACTATGAACATATAGAAATTATAGTTGTGGACAATCATTCAACCGATAATACGCTAGAAATAGCAAGAAGGTATACTAACACAGTTTATACATTCAGTCCAGAACGTAGCTCTCAGTTAAATTATGGTGTAAAGAAATCTTCAGGAAAATATATTTACAGAGTAGACTCCGATTTCGTCCTCGAACCCCAAATTATTAGTGAAGCTGTTAATGTCGCGGAATCGAATAATTTTGAAGCAGTTCTTATTCATAATACTTCAGACCCAACTGTGAGTTTTTGGGCAAAGGTCAGAAAATTCGAACGTGATATGTATTTATCAGATGGTGTAAATGTTGCGGTACGTTTCATTCGTAGAGATATTTTTCTTTCACTAGGGGGTTTTGATCCAGAACTAATTTATGGAGAGGATTATGATCTCCATAATCGTATCATTCAAAAGTATTCAATAGGAAGAATAAATTCAAAAGAGACGCATTTAGCTGAATACAAATCACTGATTGAAGTTGCAAAAAAAAATTATTATTATGGAAAATCTGCCAGTAAATTTCTCAAAAAGAATAAGGGAAGGGGTATCAAGCAAGTCAGCCCCTTTAGGAAGACCTATCTCAAACATCTTAATGAGTTTTTCAGGAATCCTATTATCACGATTGGCTTCATAATTTATCAAGTTGTTAGATATACCTCAGGAATATTGGGACTGTTAGCACATATATTATCTAGTTTATACCGATAAATTTAAGCTGTGAGACACGAACTGATGATCCTAATACTTGTAGTAGTGGAGAGCAAATGATGTTTTTAGATTTACGATAGAGATTATATCCATAAATGCAAATCCATGTATACTAATTATGTTTATTCATAATACACATTCGATAAACTCAACGGTACTTTGACTAGATTTTTGCAAATCTTCATAATTATGCTGTTCCATAAAATAGTATTTTTATACAATACTGAAGATTAAATCATACTGTAAACAAAGGATAGGCTGTTATGACAATTCAACCACTTTTAGGACCAAATGGAAGAATACCTATTTTAATTCGCGATGATGATACCAACTTTTTTACGAAAACAGAAATGCTTGAATCAATATATTCTAAAGCATGGAATGAACGCTTCAAAGTTAGTTTGTCTGTAATTCCATTGCAAAAAGGAATTGACGATATTTGTGTCCCGCCTAATAAACGAAAAACAGGCTTGTCATATTCAATTCAAGGTAATGAAACATTGATTAATTACTTGAAAAACAAGATTCATAATGGATCGGTTGAAATTCTTCAACATGGTTTGCACCACACTTTTAATGGGCGTCATAGGGGAGAATTTGCTGGTACATCAGATAATAGTAAGCAAATTTTGTGTGGAAGAAATATAATAGTAGAGGCCTTTGGAGCAGAACCAAAGTTTTTTGTTCCACCGGGTGAGGATATATCCAAAAAAAATTTGAAATTAATTTCATATTTAGGCATGATACCAGTTTACAGAAACACAATTTTTGATACTTTTATGAGATTTCAGCACATACCAGATATCATAAAAAAGATACCCATTACGTTAATTATGAGAAAATATTCTACGTCTTCTCACAAAGGCCCTAATATGTCATTAATGAAACCAGTTTTAATACACCCATTCAAAGGTTTTATAACTTGGTCATTACCAGCCAACAAATTTCTGAATCTCAATTCTCCCGAGGGTTTGCCTGAGTTAATAAAATTTACTATCAACTCATGCAGGGTCTTCCGTACTCCTGTATGTATTCTAAATCACTATCACTCATATTTTTATGATTGGAGCTCCACTATTACAAAAAATGAACTATTTAAAACTTGGAATGAAGTATTAAGATCTTTTAATGAATTGGAAATTGGTTGGAAAGTAGATTTTAAGACTCTGTATGAACGATTTAGAAAAATTCAGACAGTACACACAGCCAAATCAGGCTCTAAAATCACTATTCAATCAGAAGACGAAATCATAGATTACTCTTTTCTGGTTTCTTCTTCGATAGAACAAAATTCGTCAGCAATATTTGATAAAGAGACAAAGATTTGCACTATTAAGCATATTTTACCTCAATCCCCAATTGTACTTTATGAGAAATGAGATACCATTTATAGGAATACCTGTTATGATAAAGCATTTTATTTTTATTACTCCATACTCCCAAATTAAATGCATTGTTGGTGTGATACAAAGGCAAATAAAATGAAGACTGAGGTAAGTCACCAAATCAAAGAAGATAATAAAATAGTGTTATTGTATTGGAGGACAATTACTTTGTTTGATTCCCAAAATACATCTTAATTCTAAAGTGCACCAATGATCACAAGAATAGTTCTAATCGTGGAATTACGGGAACAAAACAAGTCATACTGTGGGAGCAAAGTTTATTGATCAAATGACCCACCGCAATTAAAATTAATAAATTAATGAAATTAGTTTAATATTTTTACCACAGCTGTTTATTGTGTAGAAGCATTATATTTTGTCAATTTAGATTAATTTATATACATACAGGAGAGCAAACTATATGTTGACTGTTCTCAAAGTAATGCCTTATGTGTGTCTTATTGCATTGTTTGCTGCAGCACTACATATCATGAAAGATATAGATTGTTGTATATATGCTCAGTCAAGCTGGATAAATGAAGACAACGACACCCTCTCCATTTCCTCTGTTAATGGTAGTTTGAGGGTGGATGTGAAGCCAGCTTCAAATGTTAATGAAACAGTTGCCCCTTCTCCCTGGAGTGTTATTTCTACAGATTTTATTCCAATAAAAAAAGGTGGGGTTCATGATTATAGTCTAAGCGTTTCTGCCAATAACGCAAATCGACTCCATTCAAAGGTTATCTATTATGATTCAGCCAAAAATGAAACATTTTGGAAGTTTATTTTTGGTGGTAGAAATGGTACATTAAACGATCAATTTAGCAAATCTATTTTTTCGCCACCTGAAACAGAATATGTAAAACTCCAGGTGTTGGTTAGACCAAGTCTCACACCCTCTTTCTATGTTATCGATGATGTAAAAATAGTAAAGGTAAATACAGGTACTAACGTTACCAACAGCAGTAATACGATCGATACCATTAGGAACATAACACAATAGTCTAAAACTTCATTCCAGAACAAAGCATAAATCAATGAAAATTTTTATCGATTTATGCATGTATTTGTTTAATCCTGAAAAGTCGTACCATACGATAAGTTGATGTAGATAATGATTGTTGTTCCTCCTGACTATCGTTTGTAATAGAGGCAGTACTCCTATACATGCTTAACATCCTTATCGGATTAAATCAGATTCGCTGAGGCAATTAAAATTAATATACCAATGAATCCAGTTTAATGCTTTTAATACAGATGTTTAATGTGTATGAGCCTTAATTTTCAATTTAGGTTCAAATCGGTTTTCGTTATCATACGATAAAATAATTTATATACATAAAAAAGTGCAAACTATATGTTGACTGTTCTCAAAGTAATCCATTGTGCGTGTTTTATTGCATTGTTTGCTGCAGCACTACATATCATGAAAGATATAGATTGTTGTATATATGCTCAGGAACCTGATTCTAAATCAAAGTCAATGGGACAAGCAGCTTTACCCTTTTTGAAATTGGATCAAGCAAGCTGGATAAATGAAGACAACGACACCCTCTCCATTTCCTCTGTTAATGGTAGTTTGAGGATGGACGTGAAGCCAGCTTCAAATGTTAATGAAACAGTTGCCCCTTCTCCCTGGAGTGTTATTTCCACAGATTTTATTCCAATAAAAAACGGTGGAGTTCATAATTATAGTTTAAGCATTTCTGCCAATAACTCAAATCTACTCCATTCAAAGGTTATCTATTATGATTCAGCCAAAAATGAAACATTTTGGAAGTTTATTTTTAGTGGTAGAAATGGTACATTTAATGAGCAATTTAGCAAATCTATTTTTTCGCCACCTGAAACAGAATATGTAAAACTCCAGGTGTTGGTTAGACCAAGTCTAGTACCCTCTTTCTATGTTATCGATGATGTAAAAATAGGATTATCAGTGAATAATTCTCTATCTTCTCCGATGGACAACTCGTCTTCAGTGTGGGTCAGAGGAGCAAATATGCCTACTCCAAGAACAGATTTTACCGGTACTGTTCTAGATGATAAAGTCTACATCATTGGAGGACTCAACAGAAATGGTACAAGCTTAGATGCCGTAGAATTTTATGATCCAAAGACTGACAGCTGGGGAACAATAAATCCCTTACCGAAGGGCCTAGACCATGCTGCAGCGGCTGCATATGATGACAAACTCTTTGTGGTTGGAGGTAAACAAAACGATGATACACGCAATAAGGAATTGTTTATCTATAATGCCTTGACCGATGAATGGCAAAAAGGTACCCCGATGCCAACAGCTAAAACCGCCTACGGATTAACTGCTAATTTCATCAATGGAACTTTATATGTAGTTGGAGGGGTGGATGAATCGGGGCCATCACATAGCAATTTGGCATATGATCCAATCACAGACGCATGGACAGAAAAAGAGCCAATGCCAACAGCAAGGGAACATCTAACTTCTGCAGTAGTTGATGGGAAGTTGTTTGTCATTGGCGGAAGAGTAGCCGGTCTAGAGTCAAACCTTGATGCTAATGAAGTCTACGATCCTCTCAAAGATACTTGGAATGTATTAGAACCAATGCCTTCTAAGAGAGGTGGCTTGGCTGCTGCCGCTTCATCACCCAATGGAACCATCCATGTATTTGGAGGTGAAGAACCAGGTGCCACGTTTAACAATAATGAAAAATATGATCCCAAGAGTGACACATGGACTGAGGATATACCAATGCCTACAGCTCGACATGGTCTAGCAGCTGCAACAATTGATGATAAGATCTATGTCATAGGAGGTGGACTGGAACCAGGTTTGAATGTAACCCCCTATAATGAAATTTTCCAAATCGACAACAGTACGAAAAAGTGAAATTTAACATGGATTAGGTTTATGAAAACCGCATGGGCATACGCGCTTCAGATATCTCATGGTCCTTTTTAAGAGATTTCTCTTCAAGGATATCAAATTAAATTTCAAACTTGAATCTGATAGTTGCTGTGCATATGAGTTTATGGTTTGCAGGTAACGTAATTATGATAATGCCCTAGCTCTATAGTGCCAAATAGAAATTTGTTTCTTTAAAATATTCAATACTATCTAATTGAAATCTAGATGACTTTTTTACAAAATATCAGGAAGTAAAATATATAGAAT
>Ga0075428_100007264_pt1 | contig 12269 bp, 8 predicted proteins | sample RhiMetdeltSRZDD2_FD_75291 | JGI IMG/M metagenome (GOLD analysis project Ga0075428, IMG submission 75291) | Populus rhizosphere microbial communities from Tennessee, USA - Rhizosphere MetaG P. deltoides SRZDD2 | ecosystem: Host-associated > Plants > Roots > Rhizosphere > Soil | place: USA...
GGATCGCCGGCGCTCCCGAGGATACCGTCGAGCCGGGGACGCAGCCAGGCGTCCAGCTTCTCGCGGTCCAGCTCCTCGCCGCGGCGTACCGGCGCGGTCTCCGGGGATTCAGGCAGCGCGACGTCGGTCACGCGATACCTCCGGGTCGATCACGACGCTCATGATAGTGCAACCCGTCCGCGAGCGTCGGCGACCCGGGGGTCAGGCGGCGAGGCCGCGCTCCTCCAGGACCTCGTGCCACCACTCCTGCCCGGGACGCTCCTCGAGGCCGTCCAGACGGGTTCGCGTCTCGCGGAACGTCGGGTCGCGATGCCAGGCCTCCCAGGCGTCGCGGCTCTCCCAGGTGCCGACGATCACGCGATCGTGCGGCTTGTCGACCGGGCGGAGGAGCTGGCCGGCGACCCATCCGGGTCGGCCCTCGGCGAGCTGCAGACGCTCCTGGATCGTGCGGTCCCACTCGCTCTCGCTGCCTGGCTTGAGCTGCACGTGCGTCACGATCGTCATCATGGTGCGCACCTCCTCGCCCTGGCGGCGAGCAAACGGCATACCGTCGTGACCACGGCAGTACGACTTTGGGAGTATTGAGGGTTCTGACGATTGCGCGTAGTGGTTCGGGGGATGAGGTTCGAACGGCTGGGGCTCGGCACGTTTGCCTTCTTCCTGGCTGGGTTGGTCGCCGTCTCGCCCCTTCTCCTGGGCCGCTCATCGCTCCAGCTCGTCGGCACGCTGCTGATCGTCGCTGGTGTGCTCGAGGGGCTACACAGTTTCCGACGCGTGAGCCGGCAGGCGCAGCGATCGGCATACGCGAGCGCCGGTCTGACCGTCCTGATGGGACTGCTGGTCCTCGGTGCTCCGCTCCTGGTCGGTACCGCGTTGACCCTGCTGCTCGCCGGGTCCTTCCTCGTCGATGGCGTCCAGCGGGCCGGAGACCTGTGGCGGCGAGGGGAGAGCCGCTCGCCGGTGGCGCTCGTCCTCGCCGTTCTCGGCAACCTGGCGGCAGCCGCGCTCCTGCTCATCCTGTGGGCGACCTCCGCGACGTGGACCGCGGCCCTGGCGGGGGCACTGCGCATCTTCGGCACCGGCTGGAACATGGTCACGACGCCCGTCCACACGGCAGAGCAGGCCGGGACCGACCTGATCCGGTCTCTGGGCCTCCCGGAGCATCCCGAGTTGCTCCGCCTCGGCGAGCGCCTGACGAAGGAGGAGCTGGAGCGCCGGCCGTACGACCGGGGTTGGGTCCTGGCCTTCGTGGCGACGCTCTTCGCGATCCACGTGGGTCGCATGCAGGCGGAGTGGACCCTGGTCGGCCTGCTGGGTCCCGTCGTCGCGGTGGCGGGTGACCTCGCCTCGGCGCTGTTCATCGGGTTCGGCGTGATCGGGCCCACCCGCCTTGGGTTTCGCCATCTGACGTGGCCGCTGGAGCATCGCTGCTGGTTGCGCGTCGTGGGTTCCGGCGCGGCGCGCGCCTCGCCCCGGGGGCTCGACCGGCTGCTCCGGCCCTGGCTCACCAGACGACTGCGCATCTGGATCCGCATGCGCCAGATGCGCTACTCGCTTCCGTTCGCCTTCGAGCGTGCGCTCCAGATGGGCCTGCCGATCGTGGCGGTAGCCGTGGCGACGGTGCCCATCTGGGGGATGAGCTGGTACTTCAACTCCGAGAACTGGGCGGCCGCGATCTACAACTCCTGGGCCGAGCAGCGGACCGACACCTGGCGGTCCGCCATGACGCGTGCGGTGCGGGCCACGACGCCGGAGGTGGATCTGGCGCGGGCCTTCACGCTCGGTCCGCCGGGGATCGCCGGCGACTTCGCGTTTCTGGTGATCGGCGATCCAGGCGAAGGGGATGCATCCCAGCACATCCTGCGCGATCAGATCATCCGGGCCGGGGCCGGCGCCGACGTGCGCTTCATGGTCATCTCGTCGGACGTCATCTATCCCACGGGGTCGATGAAGAACTACGAGGCGAACTTCTGGCTGCCGTTCAAGGGGTTCACCAAGCCGGTCTACGCCATTCCCGGCAACCACGACTGGTTCGACGCGCTCGAAGGCTTCGCGGCGACCTTCTTCGCCCCCGAGGCGGCTTCCGCGGCGATGCGCGCGCGCGTTGCGTCCGACCATCGACTGACCAGCACGACCGACGGCCGCATCGCGTGGCTGGTGGGGGAGGCGGCGCGGCTGCGACGAGAGTACGGTGTGCCCACCGGCTTTCAGCAGGCGCCGTATTTCCAGATCCAGACCGAGCGCTTCGCGCTGCTGGCGGTGGACACCGGCGTGCTCCGGGGCGTCGATCCCGATCAGATCGCGTGGCTACGCGCCGGGCTCGAGCAGTCGCGCGGCAAGTTCACGATGGTCATCCTCGGCCATCCGCTGTACGCCGGCGGGCAGTACCAGGCCGGTGACGACGCCGCGTTCGTGGCCATTCATCGGCTCCTGCGCGAATACGGCGTCTCCCTGGTGATGGCGGGGGACACCCACGACCTCGAGCACTACGTCGAGCGGTACCGGCGGGACGGCCGGGAGCGGGTGATGCACCACGTGGTCAACGGCGGCGGCGGCGCCTACCTCTCGTCCGGCACCGCCCTGGCGTGGCCGGCACAACCCGCGGTGCCGGAGTGGGCGTTCTATCCGAGCCGGGCCGACCTAACGGCCAAGATCGACTTCCACACGCCGCTCTGGAAGTGGCCCTTCTGGGTGTGGACCAAGCGCTATGGAGCCTGGCCGTTCTCCGTCGAGTGGCTCTCGGCCGCCTTCGACTACAACGTCGCCCCCTTCTTTCAGAGCTTCATCGAGGTGCGCGTGGAGCCTTCGGCCGGTCGTGTCCGCCTGCTCCCGTGGGGTGTCCATGGCCGGCTCCGGTGGGCCGACCTGGAAGCCTCGCCAGGGTGGCGGCCGGCCAAGAGCGATCCGCAGGAGCCGGTCGAGATCATCCTTCCCATGCGCGCAAGCTGAAGGCCCCGGACCTCGAGAAGCCGAAGGACTTCCCTGGAGGCAAGGAGCAGAAGTAGGGCCTCGGCTCGACCGAGCACTACGGCAGTAGGACTTTGGGCGTATTGAGTGTGCGGACGATTGCGGGTAGTGATGTCGGGGGCGAGGCCTGAACGGTTGGGCCGGCCGCGTGCGCCTGCTCCCGTGGGGTGTTCACGGTCGGCTCCGGTGGAGCGAGATCGGAGCGACGGAGGCGGTAGCCGATGAAAGAGGGACGGCGAGGACCGGTCAACCAGGTGCTAGACGGAACTGCGATCGCCCAAGGAGTCCTCTCATGACGACCGTGGTCCAGCGACTACTGACGATGCTCCTCGCCGTCACGTCGGCCTGCCTCGTGCTCTTGCCTGGTGTGCCGGGCGAGGCCCAGCAGATGCAGCCTCCCGCCCCAACGCAAGCGGCTCAGACCGAGAACACCTTCGTACGGTCGCCTGACAACGTGGAGAGTCCCACTCGCGACCACCTTCTCGACCTGGCCTTCCCGGAGCTCGCCAAGAAGAAGGCTGAGCTCCCTGCGTTCTTCCGCGACACGGACCTGAACCTGCACTTCCGCAGCTTCTACTTGAACCGGCAGAGAGCCAACGACACCTTCAACGAGGCGTGGGCGCTCGGGGGGTGGCTGGAATACAAGTCCGGCTGGTTGGCCGACATATTCTCGATCGGCGCCACGTACTACACCTCACTGCCGGCCTATGCCCCCGATAGTCGGCCCGGAAGCCAGCTGCTGACCCCCGGGCAGGACGCCATCGGAACCTTCGGCGAAGCGTGGGCGGCGTTCCGGTACAAGGAGTACGCACTCCTGCGAGGCGGCCGCCAGAAAGTCGACGACGGCTACGTGAATCCGCAAGACAGCCGGATGGTCCCGAACACCTTCGAGGCCCTCACGCTGTCGGGCAAGCTCGCCGACTGGTTCCGGTACGACGTCGGCTATCTGTGGACCATCAAGCCCCGCGACTCGAACGACTTCATCTCGATGTCCCGCCAGGCCGGCGTGCCGGGCGACGGCGACGGGATGATCCTGAGCGCGTTCGCCTTCACGCCGATCCAGGATCTCTTGCTCTATGCCGCGAACTATTTTGTCGTGAACACCTACAATACGGTCTTCACCAAGGGTGAGTACAAGTTTCCGCTGACCAAGGACCTGTCACTGGAGACTGGGCTGCAGTTCACCGACCAGCGCAATGTGGGGGACGCGCGCCTGGGCGATTTCAACACGTGGAACGTCGGGGCCGGCGCCCGCCTGCGGTGGAAGGGACTCCAGTTCGGGGCGGCGACGCACTTCACGGGTGACGGAGCGAACATCCGCTCGGACTACGGCTCTTGGCCCGGGTACCTCTCTTTGCAGGTGACGGACTTCGACCGGGCCAGGGAGAAGGCCTTCGGGGTCGGCGTCAAGTACGACTTCGGGGGAACCCTGCTGCCGTTCCAGATCCCGGGCTTCAGCATACACATGCTCTATGCCCAAGGGACCGATCGCATCAACCCGACGACGGGCGGAAGTCTGCCCACGACTCGCGAAGGGGATCTGGACATCGTCTACAACGTTCCCGCCGTCAAGGGACTCTCGTTCCGCTTTCGCAACGCCTACGTGGGTGACGGGGGCCGGGTCGTGCAGAAGGACTTTCGTATCATCGTCAACTACGAGCTGGACCTGCTGTGAGCGACACAACGTCGCGAGGTTCGACAAGACCGCCAGCGACTTCGTGACCGCTGCTGTTGCTCGGTACACGGGAGCTATTCCCTTCGGCCACATCCCGCTCACGACCTGGGGCACCGTCATCGTGTGGTTGATCGCCTGAGATCCATGACCTGCGCGCTGACGCGGAGTCGGACTCCGTCGGCGCAAGTCCCGGAGCCTCCCTTCGGCTCGGTATCATGGAAGTCATCACGAGCGGGAGGAGCCGTCATGAAAGCCACGGGGAAAACGCGGACCGAGATCGACACCTTCGGGCCCATCGAGGTGCCGGCCGACCGGCTCTGGGGCGCGCAGACGCAGCGCTCGCTCCGGTACTTCAAGATCTCGGGCGAGCGGCTCCCGAAGTCGGTGATCCACACCCTGGCTTTGGTCAAGAAGGCCGCAGCCCTCGTGAACATGGATCTGAAAGTCCTCGACACCAAGAAGGGCCAGGCGATCGTCGCCGCCGCCGACGAGGTGCTGGCCGGCCGTCACGACGACGAGTTTCCTCTGGTTGTGTGGCAGACGGGCAGTGGCACCCAGAGCAACATGAACATGAACGAGGTCCTCGCCAACCGCGCGAGCGAAATCCTGGGCGGCGAGCGGGGTGAGCGGCGCCTCGTCCACCCGAACGACGATGTGAACAAGAGTCAGTCGTCGAACGACGTCTTCCCCACCGCCATGAACGTGGCCGCCACCCAGGCCCTGCTGCACGGGGTCATCCCGAGCGTGCGACATCTCCGGGATGCCCTCCACGCCAAGGCGGAGGCCTTCGGCGACATCGTCAAAATCGGGCGGACCCACCTGCAGGACGCGACCCCCCTGACCCTGGGTCAGGAGTTCTCCGGGTACGTGGCGCAGCTCGACCATGACCTGGAGCACATCGGGGCGGCGGTGCCCCACGTCGGCGAGCTCGCGCTGGGCGGCACCGCCGTGGGCACCGGCCTCAACGCGCCTGCCGAGTTCGCAGTGCGCGTGGCCGCCCGGCTCGCCGAGCTGACGGGCCTGCCGTTCGTGACGGCCCCCAACAAGTTCGAAGCGCTGGCCAGCCACGACGGGCTGGTGAGCGCTCACGGTGCGTTGAAGACGCTGGCGGCGTCGCTCAACAAGATCGCCAACGACGTGCGCTGGCTCGCATCTGGGCCGCGCAGCGGTCTCGGCGAGATCACCATCCCCGAGAACGAGCCTGGCAGCTCGATCATGCCGGGCAAGGTGAACCCCACGCAGTCCGAGGCCGTCACTATGCTCGCCGCGCAGGTGATGGGCAACGACGTCGCCATCAACATCGGCGGGATGAGCGGCAACTTCGAGCTCAACGTCTTCAAGCCGATGATGATCCACAACTTCATGCAGAGCTGCCGGCTCCTCGCCGATGGCTGCGAGAGCTTTCGCGAGCACTGCGTCGTGGGCATCGAGCCCCACCCCGAGCGCATCAGGAAGAACCTCGAGGAGTCGCTGATGCTCGTGACTGCGCTCAATCCCCACATCGGCTACGACAACGCGGCCAGGATCGCCAAGACCGCCCACAAGACGGGCAAGACCCTCAAGGCCACGGCGGTGGAGCTCGGCCTGGTGACCGCCGAACAGTTCGACCAGTGGGTGCGGCCCGAGAAGATGGTCGGGCGGTAGCGACCTGACTCCTGCGTGAGCCCGTCGCCGAACGGTCTGGCGCTCGTTCCCGGCCGCTTCCGCCTGCTGCTGCTGGCCCTGTTCCTGGCCTTCGGGGGCACCGCGGTCGCGTCGGGCACTCGCGTCGAGCGCCTGGTCGACGCAATCCTGCTCGCGCTCGTTCTCGTCGCCGCCGTCCTCGATCTGCGCGAGCGTGGGCGCCGCTGGCGCGTCGGCGGCCTGGCCGCGGGCATCATCCTGCTCTCCGTCGTGGACCTGAACGTGCAGATCCCGCACCTGGCCTCACTGGTGGACGCGATGATGGTGGTGTTCTCCGGGCTCGTGGTCTGGCGGGCGTACATCGCCGTGATGCGCCGACAACGGCCGGTGGGCGACCGCATCGTCGGCGCCATCTGCGTCTACGCCTTGATCGGGCTGGCGTGGGCAAAGACCTACGAGGCCCTGGATGGTATCGTCCCCGGCTCGTTCCGCTTTCCCGCCGACACGGCCTGGGCCACGCCGGGCCTTCTCCGCTACACCTACTTCTCGTTCGTCACCCTCGGCACGCTCGGCTACGGCGACGTGACCCCGGTCACGGCCCTGGCCGGCACGCTCGCCTGGATGGAGGCCATCACCGGACAGCTCTACCTCGCGATCACGGTCGCCCGGCTCGTGGCGCTCTCGATGGCCGACAGCTCCGGCTCGGATCCCGCCGCGCGGGCCTGAGCACCTCGCCCCAGGACCTTGGCGGAGCGTGCCGGCTCCGGTACACTGCGCTGGCCGAAGTACACGAGCAATCCTCGAAGGTGACCTCCTGCGGCGCCCAGCCCGACGCGATGCTGCGCCCGGATTGGGAAGGAGTGGCATGAGCCGGACACAGCCCGACAACCCTCCAGCGATTCGGATCGAGGCGGAGAACGAGTGGGCGTGGTGCGGAGCGCGGCGGCTGGATCTGGCGCCGCGCGCCTTCGCCGTCCTGCGGCATCTGGTCGAGCACCAGGGGCGGCTGATCACGAAGGAAGAGCTGCTCAGCGCGGTCTGGCGCGATGCGATCGTGAGCGACGCCGCCCTGGCCAGTGGCATTCGCGACCTGCGCCGGGCGCTGGGCGATTCGTCAGCCGCCCCGCGGTACATCCAGACGGTGCACCGACGCGGATTCCGGTTCATCGGTCCGGTGAACTCGCCGGCGGCTATCGTCTCCCTGGCGCGTGCCTCAGTGCCCGAACGCCAGTCGCCCGTCCAGTCGACCGCGAGCTTCCCCGCACCATCGAGCGCGGCTTCGACGCTGGTCGGCCGAGAGGCGGAGATGATCCGCTTGCACGCCCGGCTGGCGAGTGCCCTCGGCGGGCAGCGGCAGCTCGTGTTCGTGACCGGCGAGCCGGGAATCGGCAAGACCGCCCTGGTCGAGATGTTCCTCGCGGAGGTCGGCCCAGCGAGCGCGCTGCGCGTCGGTAGCGGGCAGTGCGTGGAGCAGTACGGAGCCGCTGAAGTGTATCTGCCGGTGCTCGAAGCGCTGGGGCGACTGGGACGCGCGGCGGGCGGGGACGAGCTGGTCGAAGTGCTCAAGCAGCATGCGCCGACCTGGCTGCAGCAGCTTCCCGGACTGTTGAGCGACAGCGACGTGGAGGCGGTGCGGCGTCGTGCGCACGGGGCCAGCCGGGGTCGGATGCTGCGCGAGCTGGTCGAGGCCCTGGAGGCCCTCACCCGTGACACCCCTCTCGTGCTGCTGCTCGAAGACCTGCACTGGAGTGACTCGGCCACCATCGATCTGCTCGGCATGCTGGCCCGCCGGCGCGAGCCAGCACGCCTGCTGGTCCTCGGCACGTACCGTCCCGCCGACGTGGCGGCCACCGCACACCCGTTGCGCTGGGTCCAGCAGGAGCTGCAGCTGCATGGATACTGTGACGAGATCCCGCTCGAATTCTTGACTGCGACCGCCGTGGACGAATACCTCGCCCGTCGCTTTCCCGGGCACGGATTCCCGGCGGAGCTGGCGCAGGTGCTCCACCGCAACACGGACGGCAACCCGCTGTTCCTGGTGAACACGGTCGACGATCTGATCGGCCAGGGTCAGCTGAGTCAGGTCGACGGCCGATGGCGACTTTCCGGACCGGCCGAGGACATCGCGGCGCGGACGCCGGCCACGCTGTGGCAGCTGGTGGACCGGCAGGTGGAGCGCCTGACGGCGGACGAGCAGTCGGTCCTGCTGGCCGCCAGCGTTTCGGGAGCCGAGTTCTCGGCAGCGGTCGTCGTCGCGGCCGGGATCGATCCGCAGCAAGGCGAGCTGCGATGCGAGGCGTTGGCGCGCCGGGGCCAGTTCCTCCGCGCGGTCGGCGTCGCCGAGTGGCCGGATGGCACCGTCGCGGGGCGGTATGCCTTCATTCACGCCCTGTACCAGCAGGTGCTCTACGGGCGAATCTCCATCGGGCTGAGGGTCGGACTGCACCTGCGGACGGCCGAGCGTCTCGAGCGCGGCCATGGGGCGCGGGCGGAGGAGATTGCCGGCGAGCTGGCGATGCACTTCGAGCACGGCAAGGATTTCGATCGGGCCGCGCAGTACCACCACCAGGCCGGGGAGCACGCGCTCCAGCAGCACGGGTACCGAGAGGCGATCGAGCACGCGACGCGCGGGCTCGAGTCGCTCAAAGCCTTGCCGGAGTCGCGGGAGCGTGTCCGGCGGGAGCTGGGTCTTCAAGTTACGCGGGGAGCGGGGCTGACGGCGATCGAGGGCTACTCGGCGCCCGAGGTCGCGCGCACCTACGCGCGAGCCTGGGAGCTGTGTACGCAGGTGGGCGAAACCTCCCAGATTCTGCCCGTCCTGCGCGGCATCGGGAGATTCTATGTCGTGCGTGGCGAGTTCCAGACCGCTCGCGAGGTGGGAACCCGCCTGCTGACCATTGCCGAGGCGAGGCGGGATACGGGCCTTCTCCTGATGGCGCGCAATGCCTTGGGTATCGTGTCGATGTACGCCGGCGAGTTCGAGGCGGCCCTCGATCACCTCGAGCGCGGGATCGAGCTGTTCGATTCGGTCGCGCACAATCCAACCGAGGCGACGCTGTTCCGGCTCGTTCCGCCGGGCGTCACCTGCGCGATCCACGCCGGGTGGACGCTGTGGATGCTGGGCTATCCCGACCGGGCGGCGGACCACACCCGAGAGGGCCTGGCGCTGGCGCGCTCTCTCGATCAGCCCTTCGGGGCGTCGTACGCGTGTCACCTCGCGGCGGCGTTGCATCGATGGCGTGGGGAATCCCAGGTCGTTCAGGAGCTCGAAGACGAGGCCCTGGCCCACGACCGAGAGCACGGCTTCGGGCTCCTGCTCGCGGCCGGAATGATCCAGCGCGGCTGGCTACTCGCCGAGGGCGGACAGCGAGAGGAGGGGCTCGCTCAGATACAGGAGGGGCTGGCCAAGCACCGGGAGACCGGCGCCGTGGTCCTGGTCCCGGCCATCATGGGCATGATCGCCGAGCTGCAGCAGAAGCTCGGCCGGCCGGTGGAAGCGCTGGCCACGGTGACCGAGGCGTTGAGAGCCGCGCAGCAGTCCCGACAGCACTACTGGGAGTCGGAGCTCTACCGTCTGACCGGCGTGCTGACGCTGCAGGCCACCGCGCCCCCCGGGCGCGAGGCGACCAGCGCCGCCGAATCACACTTCCTGCAGGGCATCGAGATTGCCCGCCGGCAGCGGGCGAAGTGGCTGGAGCTGCGCGCGACGATGGACCTGACGCGACTGTGGGCCACCCAGGGGAAGGTGCGCGAGGCGCGTGCGCTCCTGTCGGGGGTCTACGCGTGGTTCACGGAGGGGCTCGACATCGTCGATCTTCGAGAGGCGAAGTCGCTGCTCGATGAGCTCGGGGCCTGAGCCGGCGGAGGTCCGACCGCGACGAGCCGCACCGTCTGCGTCACGGCCACTCGGGACCCGGGAGCCGGGCTGCGCGCCGAGCCTGCTGCACGCGCCGCTGCGCCGGTTCGTCTCCCGCCGCCAGCTGTGCGGCGATGTGCAGGCACTGTTCGGCGACGGCGCCATCGCCGAGCCCGCGGAACGCCTCGGCGCTGCGCAGCACCCCGTCGACCGAGCGACCGCGTCGGGCGCGGATGAGGGCGGCCAGGTACGCCTCCCGCGCGTTCAGTCGCGCGCCGCGAACGCTTCCGGACGCGCGCCCGATCGCCATGAAGGCGTCACCGACGGCGACCATGCTCTCCCAGCTCTGGCTCTCGAGCGCGGCGCCATAGGCGTCCTGCCAGACGCGCACCGCGACGTCGATGTGTCCCTGCGCGATCTCCTGCTCGACGATGGCCAGGTAGCTGCGCCAGAGACCGTCGTCTCGGCTCCGCCCGACCGGCACGGCACTCTCCAGCCGCTCGATCTCTTGGTGCACGGCCGCCTGCGCGCCGGTCAGCGCCCGTCGTTCGGCTCTCGAGATCGTCAAGCTTTCACCGCGGGTCAAGATTCCCAGCGTGATGACGCAAAGACCGACCAGTCCGCCTGCCAAGACGAGGTACCGCGTTGACATGATCCTGATCTTCTCCGTGGGTGACGACGAGTGTGACGAACCGCCGCCCGGTTGGGGTGTAGGCCTCAGGCCGCCGAGGTGTCGATAAACGAGTCCAAGAAGGCGAGCAGCGCTCGCAGCGAGGAGAAGTACGCACTCTTACCTGACGAGAGGTGCTCGACCCGGCCGCTGAACCGGCGACGCCGGTGCCCATCTTTCGTGCTGAGGTGCACGACGAACGCCCCCTGAGCCGAGAGCATCGACGTCCGTCGCTCCGGGTGGCTGCCGGCCTCGCGTGCATCTGCCGATGCGGTTCTCTGTGCTGTCATGGCAGACAGAGTGACTCCGGGGCCGGCCGAAGTCTTGGGCGAACCTAGGGATTACTCAGGGGATACCGGGGGAAGGAAGCGATACCCTCGGGGCGGGTAGCCCGTGAGCGCCAGACACCGACTTGGCGAGGTTGACCATGCATGAAAGCAGCCTCGTCCTGCTGGTCATCGGGGTCGTGGAGCTCCTGCTGCTCGCCTCGATTTCGGCGGTCGTGTTTCGGCGCATCCAGTTCCCCTACACGATCGGCCTGGTCATCGTCGGAGTTCTGCTGGCGATCTCGCCGGATCGGCTCGGCCTCCTGGAGCCCATTCGGCTCATCCGACTCACTCCGGACGTCGTCCTATATCTCTTTCTGCCGACCCTGATCTTCCCGGCGGCGGTGCAGCTGAATCTGACGCTGTTGGGACGGAACTGGTATCCGATCCTCCTCCTGGCGCTCCCCGGTCTCATCCTGTCGACCGTCATCGTCGGGGGCCTCGTGGGAGCGCTCACCCCACTGTCCTGGGGTGCGGCCATGCTGTTTGGAACCCTGATCTCGGCCACCGATCCGGTCGCCGTGATCGCCCTGTTCAAGCAGTTGAAGGTTCCCGGCCGGCTGTCCCTGCTGGTCGAGGGCGAGAGCCTGTTCAACGATGCCACGGCGATCGTGCTCTTTGGTCTCGTGCTCTCGACGATCGGCTCGGATGCCTCGGGTCCGACGATCGCGGTGAAGGGAACCGTGACCTTTGTCTTGGTGTCCCTGGGCGGCCTGGCCGTCGGCGCCATCCTCGCCGCGCTCTATGCCGCGCTGGTGCGCTTTGCGGAGGACGACCCCCTCGTCGAGATTGCGCTGTCAATGGTGCTCGCGTACGCCGCCTTTGTCGTGGCCGACCACTACCTGCACGTCTCCGGGATCATGGCCCTGGTCGGGGCGGGACTGGTTGGTCGGCGGTTGCGCCGGAAGCACTTCGAGAAGGCGACGGAAGCGCGAGCCTATCTGGAGCACTACTGGGCTTATGCAGAATTCGTCGCCAACAGCTTCGTCTTCCTGTTCCTGGGGATTGGCGGCAACACGTTGCCGAATCGCTTGCGCGGTGCCAGCGTCTCAGACGTGTCCTACATCGCGTATGCCGTCGTCGCCGTCATCGTGGCCCGCCTGGTCATCGTCTACGGTCTCATCGACCTGTTCAACCGATGCTCGAAGGTCG
>Ga0075428_100007266_pt1 | contig 12269 bp, 6 predicted proteins | sample RhiMetdeltSRZDD2_FD_75291 | JGI IMG/M metagenome (GOLD analysis project Ga0075428, IMG submission 75291) | Populus rhizosphere microbial communities from Tennessee, USA - Rhizosphere MetaG P. deltoides SRZDD2 | ecosystem: Host-associated > Plants > Roots > Rhizosphere > Soil | place: USA...
TGGTCGACCCCGTGCCTCGCACCGCGTGCCCAGGGGACGCCTGCTGGAGCTGGGGGCGCCAGCACGAAGCGCCTCGCCCCGTGGCCGCGCAGGTCCAGGCCCTCGAGGGCGCGGCCTGGCTGTGGCGGGCCTGCGCGCCGGGATGGCGCCTGGGAGCCGCCAGCGGGGGGGGCCCACGCCACCCAGCGCGTGCCCACGTGTGGCGGGCGCGTCGGCACGCTGTCCGTGGGGCTATGCCGTGCTTTCCCCGGGCTCCGGGGCCGCCCTCGGCCCCGGCCTTATGGCCTGTGTCGGGTAGGCCAGAGGTGCGCCTGCCCCTCCCGGGCCAACGCGGCCCCCAGCCCCCCCACGCCCCTCCCCCCGGCGGACTGGCAGGAGGCGCAGGTCGTCACACGCCGGCAACGCGGGCGCGGGGTGGAGGGCCCCACCACGCTCATCGTCAGCTCGGCTGCGGCCGGGCCCGATCGCTGCGCCGCTTCGACGGTCAGGCAGATGCGCAAGACCCGTGGCGTGGCACACCACCCCTGGACGGGTCGCCCGGGTCATGGCCAGCGTGCTCGCCCGGTGCTCCGCGTCGCCACAGACCTGCCCTGGTGCGAGAAGCCTCGAGGGGTGCGCGGGGCCTCTTCGCACTTGGGGCTGCCGCCGGACCGCTGGCGCCATCGTGTCCCAGCACCGCACCCGACCCGGGGCGCTGGCGCACCCCAGAGGGGGCAAGCGGTCACGCTGGCGCTGGCGGCGGGCCTGACAGCCCATGGGGGGACCATGGAGGAGGTGCTGAGCGAGCGCGGGCCCCCAGACTTGCGCGACCGGCTCGCGCAGCCACCGACTGAGGACACTGCGTCGCCCTTTCCTACACGCTATCGAGGGACACCACCCAATTTCGCGCGGTTTGTAGGAGGTCAACGTGGGCAAAACACGGCACACCCTCCCCCTGGCTCACTCTGCTCGCCCCGGCGGGAGCGCCAGCGGCCTACCAGAGCGCGGAGCTGCTCCTGAGAATCACCGAATGCTCCCGCCCAGAGTCACATATGCGATGTTCCCCAGCCAGTATCTTTTGTCCCAAAAACCTCGCTGTCATGTGAGACAGGATACATATCACAGGTAACCTACAGCACAGCCCCTAGCGCTCCTCAGGGGTATAGTCTCCTGCGTGTAGGGTGCACAGGGCGAGGCTGCCGCGCAGGACGCCGCCTAGTTCCAGCCACTCTGCATGAGGGGCTGGTGAGCGGCGCTGGCGCTGCGGACCTTCACCCCGGTACCAGGACAACAGGTCAGAGCGATTACGCCCTGTCCCCCAGGGGCCTGTGGTTGACCAATCCGTCCTGAACTTCAGGGATGGAGTCAACGAGAGCGTGTAGGGGACACAGGCGTACAAACTGTTGGGTAAGGCGAGAGGTGAAGAGTCATGAACGAATCGAAGCTTGCAAGCATGGAATCGAGCCACACAGCGAACAGGCTGGACGCTCCTCGCTGTCCCATGCAGGCTATGCAAGTGCCGCCGCCCGTCCTCGAGGCTGACGACGAACTCGTCTTTCCGCAGCTGAAGCGTGTGGTCACCCAGTATACGACCGATGCGGCTGGAGCCCCCGCACTGCACCTCTACTACGGTGAGAAAGAAATCGTGTTCGACGAGCCCGAGCTCTTTGCGTTTGGTGAAGGGCTGGCCAAACAGTCGCGGTTCATCGCCAAGACGGCCGTCACGTGGGGAGAGGGGTATGACTGGCCACGCGTCCGGGATCTCCTCGCACAGCTCCTCGATGAGGGCATTCTGCGGCGGGCAAGCACGTATGACGCTACCCCCCTCCCCTCCAACGGGGTCCGGTCTTCGCCCCTCTCCGCCGCCCGCACCACAGTCCCGCGCACCTGGTTCGACTGTGAAGCCATCACCCGCGAGTTGACCGGGCATCCTGTCGAACTGGGCTACTTGGAATTGTTCGTGCCGATCTATCGGGTCGCCCACATCGCGCTGGATGCGGAGGGGCGCCAAGTCGGCGAGGCCAACGTATTCCCTACGGCTTTGCGGCTGGATGTGCCGACCGAATGGCGCACCTGCCCCTATCCGGGCAGCCGCTACCAAGATGCGCTCCCAATGAACGTCACAGCACTCAGGAGTATGAATAAGTACTGGGGGCAGATGATGGTGGCGCTGCTGCGCATCCGAGACGCGTACCTGCGCCGCTTTCCTCACGCCCGGCATGGATGGACGGTGGGAGATCTGCAGCGCTTGTCCTGCTTGGTGTTGACAGTACCCGCCTACCTCCTTATGCGCAGCCAGCGCCGTGTGGAGAATGGGCAGTTGCATCCCGTCCTCTCCTCCATGTTCCGGGTGACCGATGGGGTGCGGATGGTTATGCACGAGATGCTCTATTCCCTCGACGAGGAAGCCCTGACGCCCGATGCGTCCATGACCAGCGCCGAGATCTACGCCTATGCGGAACGCAATGCTATGTTCCATTCTGCCTATGGGGTCTGTGCGGGACCCAAGGCGAAGATCGACGAATTCTTGCGTGTCCTCGTGGATGGCCAACCCATCACCGACGCCGAGTCGGTCGTGCTCGACGTGTCCGTCCAAGCAGCCCTGGACGACCTCGAGTCGGCGTTCGACTATTGCCTGTATGGTCTCCAAGCCCATGCCGCGGTGTTCTCCCTCTGGCCCGCGATGCGCCACACCTACGAGCAGCTCTTAGGCAGGGTCGAAGCGTGGTCAGGGGAGAGCACAGCCACACTCATCGGATTGCGGGAACGCCTCGCACGCAGTGTGCAACACCTGCAGGCTTCGTCCCCCCTGCCAGTCGAAGAGTATTGTGTCGCGCGCGAGCGGGTCTACGCGGATATGTATGCGCACTGTGCGCACGGACTCGGCGCCACATCCGCAGGGACGACACTTGCAGCGTGTCTCGCCCCGGGCTGGACAGCCCAGCATGCGGAGGCCATGGAGCGCTTCCGTGTAGTGCTGCGGCAACGCTTTTGTCCTCTGGGCGCTCCGGACGGCCCAGTGCTCGTCAGCATAGTCACCGTCGTCATGGATTACTTGCGGCAGGAACAGGCACTCGTTCGGGCAGCCGGCACGATCCAACAGCGCATCAATCGCCTCCTCGGACGCCCGACGCCCCGCCAGCCACTCACGGCATTCGATTTTCATCTCTTCTATCAGCTGCAAGACGTGAGACGCCGGCAGCCTTACCTCGTAGAGGATCTGGAAGAGGTGCTCGGACTCCGCATTGTCGTCACGCAGGACACCATCGAGATCGCTGAGCGCCCGACGAGCTGATCGCTGGGCGCGCAACTGTTCCTCATACGAGGCGGCCCGCGTAGGGCGGGCCAATCCCCGTGCGATGGGCACGGACACACACGACGCAAGGAGCACCCAATGAAGGTGAAAACCAGGGTCCGCGCAGGAGCTAGTGGTTGCGGCCGCGGCTCTAGCCTCAACTAGTATGACGTAAGTGTCGCCCCGTCTCATGTACGCCGCGCGGCGGGGAGGGCGGCGTCCTCCCCCCGCGTTGGTTCCGCTGACGAGGCGGCCCGCATAGGGCGGGCCAATCCCCGTGCGATAGGTAGCAGATGGTGCCGTCCAGTACGATGGCAGACTAGCTCTGGGTGACGATATCTATCATTGTAACCATACACAGTCCTCTATGACTTGACGAACACCAGGCCAGAGCGTCCTCACACAGCACACCTGGACCAGTACTCAGGGGTATGAGCTTATGGCAGTAGCCTTTGCACAATCCATGCGAGCCCTGACAGCCGACAGGGGGCGGTGGTCGGTGACCGGCCTCGTCGTGGTCCTCGTGCTCTTGGGTGGTTGGGGGGCCTGGTGCGTATACGCCCGGGTCGCCGTGTATGCCATCACGCCGACGGCCCGGCTGGAAGTGGACCAAGCCGGGCATCCCATCGCGACGCCGGTAGCGGGACGGATTGTAACAACAGCCCTTGTGGTCGGCCGTGCCGTCCAGGCCGGTGAGGTACTGGTCGAACTCGATGCCGAAGCGCCGCGTTTGCAGCAGGAAGAAGCGCGTGTCCGGCTTATGGCCTTGATGGCGCAACGCCTGGCACGCCGCCAGGAACTCACTGCTGAAGAGACAGCCCAACAGGACGAACGGCGGGCCGCCCGCGTAGCCTTGGACGAGGCGCGGGCCCGGCACCGTGAGGCCGAGGTTGCAGCACGGGCCGCGGCCGAGCAGGCAGATATCTTCGTACGTCTGGATGCTCGTGGTCTGGCGTCCCGGCTTGAACTCCTACGCACCAAGGCTGACGCCGACCAGAAGCGGGCTGCGGTCGACGCCCTGCGTCTGGCTATCAGCCGCCTGGAAAGCGACCAGCGCACCAAAGACAGCGATCGCACCGCCCGCATCACCCAATTTGCCCGGGGGATCACCCAGCTTGAGGGCGACGTGCGCACAGCAGAGGCGACGCTCGCCCGCCTAGCCAACACCATTGACCAAACCCGTCTTCGGGCTCCTATTGCGGGCTACCTGGGAGAAGTCGCTACCCTGCAACCAGGCGCTGTGGTCCGCCAGGGCGACACGCTGGGCGTAGTGCTGCCCGCGGGCACACTGCGGGTCGTGGCGTCTTTTCTGCCGGCCATCGCCCTGGGCCGAGTGCAGCCCGGACAACCGGCGCGGCTGCGTCTGGATGGCTTCCCGTGGGCACAATATGGCAGCCTGACCGGGACTGTCACCCGTGTGGCTACCGAAGCCCGCGACGGGGTGGTCCGGGTAGAGTTACGTCTGGAGCATACGATGCAGACCGCCATCCCACTCCAACACGGCCTGCCAGGTATGGTAGAAATCGAGGTTGAACGGGTGAGCCCGGCGACGCTCGTGCTACGTGGGGTAGGGAAACACCTCGGCGGGTCCCCCCGGAGTGCTACAGCGGGCGGGAGCCAGGAAGGAGCATCATGACGTCCACGACACCACGCCGCAGACGCTGTCTCTTGGCTCCTGAGGTGGTGCAGACCTCCCTCATGGACTGTGGTCCAGCAGCGCTCACCTGCCTCATGGAAGGCTATGGCCTGTCGGTGAGCTATGGACGCCTGCGCGAAGCCTGCCAAACCGACGTGGATGGTACCTCCGTAGATACCCTGGAAACTCTCGCCGTGCAACTCGGGCTGGACGCAGAGCAGATTCTGGTGCCCGTGGACCATCTGCTCCTGCCCGAGGCTCTGGCCTTGCCAGCCATTGTCGTGGTACGGCGACCAAACGGAGCAACACACTTTGTCGTGGCCTGGCGCCGCCACAGGCGCGTGGTGCAGGTGATGGACCCCGGTACGGGGCGGCGATGGCCCACCTATCGACGCTTCCTCGACGAACTCTACGTCCACACACAGATCTTCCCTGCCATGGCCTGGCGTGCCTGGGCCGAGACGGACGAATTCCTGGGGGCGCTGCACCGACGCTGGGCGACCCTGGGTATTGGTGGGGCTGAAGTGGAGCGGATCCTCGCCGCATCGGTGACAGATCCAGACTGGTTTCCCCTGGCAACCCTGGATGCTACCACACGCATGCTCACGGCCATTGTCCATAGCGGTGGGCTGCGCCGTGGCCAGCAAGCAACACGGGCGTTTGCCACGTTCTTTGCCCATGCCTCACAAGAAGACCCCACGCGGATGCACGCGGTCCCCGCGCCGTATTGGACGGTGCGTCCGGCGTCACCTGATCCAGACGGCGTTCCTGCCCTCCAGGTACGCGGCGCTGTGCTGGTGCGCGTGCGTGGGTGGCAGGCGTCCTCGCCTGCCCAAGTCGCAGAGCACTCACCCGGCCTCAAGGATGCCTCCGACGACCTCCCGCCAGACCTCGCTGCGGCCCTGGAAGAGCCATCGAGTCGCCCCGGACGACAGCTCCTGCGCCTGCTCCGCGCCGATGGGCTCCTCGCTCCCAGTGCGCTCGGGCTCAGCGTTGTCGTGGCCGCTGGGAGCGTGGTGGTCGAGGCGCTGCTGTGGCGCGGGCTCGTCGACCTCAGCCGGGATCTCAGCCCGGTGGAACAGCGCCTCGGTGCGCTGGTGGTCCTCCTGGTCTTTCTGGGTGCACTCCTACTCCTCGACTTGGGGAATGCGGTGGCGCTGGGACGCCTCGGGCGACACCTCGAAGCCCGGCTGCGCCTCGCTTTTCTGGCAAAAATTCCGCGTCTGGGCGACCGCTATTTCCAGAGCCGCCCGATGTCGGACATGGCGGCGCGGAGCCATAGTGTGCACCGTCTGCGTCTCCTCCCAGGCCTCGGCGGCCAGCTTCTCCACGTGGCTGCCGAACTCGTGTTGACCACCATGGGACTGATATGGCTCGATCCGTCGCATGCCTTGCTCGCGGTGCTCGCCGCAGTGTGTACGCTCGGGCTGCCACTGGCGGCGCACTCCCTGCTCACGGAGCGGGATCTCCGCCTCCAGATCCATGCCGGGGCCCTGGGCCGCATCACACTCGATGCGCTCCTGGGACTGACGGCCGTACGCACCCACGGGGCCGAACGGGCGATACACCGTGAGTATGAGAGTCTGCTCGTCGAGTGGTCCCGTGCCGGGTTGCATCTGCAACGCGCCGTGGTCAGCCTCGAAGGTCTCCAGGGTTTCCTGGGCTTTGGGCTCGCAGTAGGCCTCCTGAGTGCCTATCTGGCGCGTGAGGGGGAGACGAGCGGGGTATTATTACTCAGCTACTGGGCCCTCCGCCTCCCAGTCCTTGGACAGGAGCTCTTGCTGCTCCTGCGGCAATACCCTGGCCATCGCAATGTTACTCTCCGCCTCCTGGAACCGCTCGGGGCACGCGAGGAGGTGGAGGAGGCCGCATCCCCCGAAGCACCCTGGGGGCAGACCTCTCTCTCTCCCACTGCTCCCGGTCAGGGCGTGGACATTGTGCTGGACGGGGTCAGCGTGCGGGCTGCAGGGCACACGATCCTGACAGACCTCACGCTCTCGCTGGCATCCGGCAGCCATGTGGCCATTGTGGGGCCGTCGGGGGCTGGCAAATCGAGCCTCGTGGGGCTCCTCCTGGGATGGCACCGACCTGCCACCGGGCGGGTCCTGGTGGATGGCCTCCCCCTCAATAATCGGCACCTGGCCTGGCTGCGCCAGGTGACCGCCTGGGTGGATCCGGCCATCCAGCTCTGGAATCGTTCGCTGCTCGACAATCTGTGCTATGGGGCGGCGGGCGGCCCCACCCCGCGGGTGGCCTCTGTTCTGGCGCAGGCGGATCTGCAGAGCGTCCTCGAGTGCCTCCCCGATGGTCTGCAGACCCTCCTGGGGGAGGGAGGGGGGCTGGTATCAGGCGGTGAGGGTCAGCGAGTGCGCTTGGCACGTGCCCTGGCGCGGCCTGGCGTGCGGCTGGTCATTCTGGACGAGCCGTTTCGTGGTCTCGACCGCGAGCGGCGGCGTGTCCTGCTGGAGCGAGCCCGCCAGGTGTGGAGCACGGCGACCCTGCTGTGCATTACCCATGACGTGGGCGCCACGCAGGATTTCGAGCGCGTGCTGGTGGTGGAGGATGGACAGATTGTCGAGGACGGTGCCCCAGCCACGCTGGCGGTGCGCCCGGGGACACGCTATCGGGCTCTGTTAGACGCCGAGGTCGCGGTGCACGAGGGGCTGTGGGCACATGGCCTCTGGCGCCGGTTACGGCTCGTCGAGGGCCGCGTGTGTGAGGCAGACAGCCCCTCGCCCGCCCCGGTCAAACCCAGGCTCCATAAGGGAGGCTAGCGCATGGAGGCGCTCAACACGCTGGCCTGGCCGATGGGACGGCTGGGGGAAGCTATCATGGTATTGGCGCGGCTGCGGGGCTGGCGGCTGCGGGGCCTTGAGGCTCCTGTGTATCAGGAAGGCCTGGAGCAGGAGGGGACAGAGGCGCTCGGTGTCTGGTTAGAAGCGGCGGCCACCTGGCTGGGGGTAGAAGCCGAGCCAGTGGAGGTGCCATACGCTGAAGTCGAGAGTCTGGTGCGCAGAGCTGGCCCTGCCCTGCTGCGGCTACCCGGGTTAGAGAAGCCGGGCTTTCTGGCCTTGCTTGGAAGTCAGGGACGCCGAGCTCTGCTGGTCGGGCCGGACCTGGCGGTGCACCGGATTACCCTGGCGGTGCTCTGCACGGCGTTGTGCTATGCCGTTGAGGCACCGCTCATGGCCGAGGTGGCGCAGGTGCTCGCAGCGGTGGGCGTGCCCAGGCAGCGGCGGGCCCGGGCGCAGCGCGCTATTCTGGACGAGCGACTCAGTGCCAAGCGTCTTGGGGACTGCTGGGTCCTACGTCTGCCGGCAGACGCCTCGTTCTGGCAGCTGCTGCGGCAGGCACACATGCCACGCCGCCTGCTCGGGCTGTTGGGGGCACATACCTCGCAGTACGTCTGCTGGCTCCTGGCGTGGTGGCTGCTGGGACGGGGGGCGCTGCAAGGGCACCTCGAGTCCGCCTGGCTGGTGGCGTGGGGGTTGCTCTTAGTGACGTTGATCCCTCTACGCCTGTGGAGCACCTGGGTGCAGAGCCGACTGACGCTAGGAGTTGGCGGACTCCTGAAGGCACGCTTGCTCGCGAGTGTCCTGCGGCTCACCCCGGAGGAGATGCGCCATCAGGGGGCCGGCCAGTTCCTGGGGCAGGTGTTGGAAGCAGAGGCCGTGGAAGCACTCGCCCTCAGCGGTGGCATGCTCGGCCTGCTGGCGGGGATCGAGCTCGCCATGGCCACTGTCGTCCTTGGGACCGGCGCTGGCGGATGGCTGCAGGGCTGCCTGCTGCTCGGCTGGCTGGGATTGACAGGAGCCCTGGGCTGGCACTACTTCCAACAGCGTAGATCCTGGACCGTGGCCCGCCTGGCGATGACGCATGCCTTGATCGAAGGGATGGTTGGGCACCGCACCCGCCTAGCCCAGGAGTCTCCCAACACCTGGCACGCCGGTGAAGATCAGGACCTGGCTGCGTATCACGCGATGTCACACCGCCTGGATCGCACGGCAGCATGGCTCACAGCGCTCATCCCCCGTGGCTGGCTGTGCGTGGGGCTGTTAGGTCTCGCGCCAGCAGTGGTGGCGGGCCGTGGCACTGCCGCCACGGTGGCCATCGGGGTGGGCGGGATATTGCTGGCGTATGCCGCCTGCCAAAAGTTCGTGACGGGCCTGGGGCATCTGGCGGGTGCTATCCTCGCCTGGCACCAGGTAGCTCCCCTGTTCGCAGCCGCAGAACGACCACAGGTGATGACCCCGCCAGCGCATGCCATGCCACCGGGAGAGCCCCTGGGAGGCGCGAGTGAGCCGCCCCTGCTCGAGGCACACGCGCTGGTCTTTCATCACCGCACGCGCAGTGCTCCCGTCTTGCAAGGGTGCAGTCTGCAGATCTGGGCAGGGGATCGCCTCCTGCTGGAAGGGCCGTCGGGAGGCGGCAAGTCGACCCTCGCGTCGCTGCTCACGGGGCTGCGGCAGCCGGAGTCTGGCCTCCTGCTCCTGGGCGGCCTGGACATGCCAACCCTCGGACCCGCCGGCTGGCGGCGGCGGGTCGTGGCAGCGCCCCAGTTCCACGACAACCACGTCTTTGCCGCGCCCTTGGCCTTCAATCTCCTCATGGGCCGCCGTTGGCCCCCGCATCCGGAAGACCTGGCGGCGGCCGAAACGCTGTGTCGCGCCCTGGATCTCGGGCCGCTCCTCGACCGCATGCCAGGTGGGCTATGGCAGATGATCGGCGAGACGGGCTGGCAGCTCTCGCATGGCGAGCGCAGTCGGCTCTACATCGCCCGTGCGCTGCTGCAGGGCGCTGCCATGCTCATCCTGGATGAAAGTTTTGCTGCCTTGGATCCCGCGACACTCCACCGCGTACAACAGTGTGTCTTGGCGCACGCCCCGACCCTGCTGGTGATCGCTCACCCTTAAGACTGACGGATGAGACCACGCACGAGACTGGTTGCCTGGTAAATACGATTTTCATGGGTCGTGGTGCCCCTGGGGGCTATGAGCTGCACGTTGGGACGTTCTTCGCCGTCGACCAGGCGGGACACGATCGCCGCGGGACGAGGGGAGGCCAATACCTGGATGTGGCGACATATCAGTTTAGTTGACCACCTTCGCTTTACTGTACGAATTTCAAAGGATTTGCAAGACTCATCAACTCAATTGATACACTACCCCCAGTGGGTAGGTACATGGCCTGATATGGTCAGAGACCAGCAAAAATATCCGACTCTGGTTGCTGGGCTGGCCTAACACTCTGGACACACCGGAAGGTTTCATATGGCCAGAGCCAGCGCCCCACAAGCTGGAAAAACCATAAGAACCTCCCCTTCCGGCCCATTTGACTCCGGTGTGCAAATAAGGCGGCCCCTTTCGCCCGCATCACCGACCGCACATCGATACGCGTGGTAATCAACTCATCCGGACAGCCTAAAATATCGGGGTCAAAATGCGGCTCACGGAGCGGGGTATGTAGCCCGAAGCAATCCAGCACTTGCATCACCTGGATCGCACGACGGACTGAGGAATGTGCCCAGACGACGTAATAGACCTTGCGCACCTGCCAGGGTAATCCACCCTCAGGAAAGCGTTCCGCCACCGCTGCAGCTTCGACACTGGCAACCGTCACGCGGTGGACCATAATATGGTCCGGGTGACCGTAGCCGCCATGAGCATCGTAGGTGACGACCACATCAGGACGGTGCCGACGGATAATGTGCACCAATTGCCCCGTAACGTCTTCTTGATTCGCCTGCACAAAAGCCTGGCGATCATGGTTGCTGTCCCAGCCGGCCATACCAGAATCGTGATAGCCGAGCCGGTACACTTTAGTCACCCCCAAAATGGCTGTCGCTTTCGCCAATTCTTCCTGGCGTATCAGCGCCAGGCGCTGCCGGTCTGCAGAGTCCTGACGCGGGTTGAGCCGTAAGTCCGGAATGTGCACCTCGCCGAGTTCACCATTCGTACAGGTGACCACAATGGTGGTATGTCCCTGCTCTGCTACTAAGCGTAGTAGTCCACCCGTACTACTCGATTCATCATCCGGATGCGCATGCACAGCCATAAGGGTATAGGTCTTACTCGTCATAGACCCCTCTTGTGAAAGCCCCCGAACTATCGCCAAGGTGCGCTCTCGCACGGATCGACCACGCAAGCGGACTTGGGGAATTGTGCACAACGCGCGGCTCGCTATCCTGGAACTTTCTGGGTAGACGCTTCGTTCACAAGTCGAAGGGCAGGTGCATCAGCCTGCAATGTCCATCCGCGGAGATCACCCCAAACTTCTTCTCCATAGCGCGTTCTCCCTTTCAGTGGGTTGACGGGTCACACCTTCCTCGCTCGCAGGCCACGCTGACAAGCCTCCAACTCTGCGTCGTCCAGCACGACATGCGCCCGATCGGGCCTGCAGGGGAATCTGTTCAAGGTACGGGCGCCGCGTCGAGCAGGATAAACGCGATGCGGCATGGCTCTGTCCCCCGATTCGCCCACGCATAATAGGTGCCACGCTGGACAACGACATCGCCAGCCTTCAAGTGTACCTCATCTTCGTCCACCAGCATGTCGATCTCACCGCTGAGAATAACGGCATAATCGATGGTGTTGGTTTTGTGCATGCCGGGGTGTCGAGCCGTTAACCCTTCGTCGCCCTTGACGATGGCGCCAGCGGCTTCGAGCATCTCTTGCCCGGTCGGGTCAGCATGGTCGAGGTCGTCGCCTTCCGGCGGGAATTCGATGATGCGAAACACGGAACCACGCGGTGGCGGTGGAATGCCGATGTCCTGGTCACCGCCGTCAGCGTGGGCCGCATTGTCCACCGGCATCGCATCGGTAACCCAGCACAGGCTGTGTCCAAGCCCTGAGGGCCGACGCCACGACCGTGACGCCTCCCCATCCGCAACAATGACCGCCTTTCCGTCTGTATCATGTCCGGTGACGACTCGGCGAATGTGCCACGCCATGGTGTCGCTTCCTCCTGATACTCTCCAAAAGCTCGGCCTATGTTGACAGGCAACGTAGAGGGGTCTGTGGACCATGTCAACCGTGGTGAGACCTATGAGAAGAAGTCTTTGTAACCCGCGTATCGATTGCAACCCATCTTTCTAACTTCTCCTAAAACAGGCTTTGTCGGCAAAGTCTTTCTTGCTGGCACCTCATGACAGCTTCTCTAGTTGAAGACCTACTTCATCTGCCATTACAACCTGACCAGGGCTGCAGCATTACCTGTATGACACTACCCTTGTAAGTCCTACTGTGTGAGCGACACGACGCCTGAGGAGACCAGCGCTAGCTTCCAGTGCACGGCCTGCGTGCTATCGAGTTGCAGGTAGCCGGCCATGGCATACAGGCGCTGCGTATCGGGTTGGTGGCC
>Ga0075428_100007267_pt1 | contig 12268 bp, 10 predicted proteins | sample RhiMetdeltSRZDD2_FD_75291 | JGI IMG/M metagenome (GOLD analysis project Ga0075428, IMG submission 75291) | Populus rhizosphere microbial communities from Tennessee, USA - Rhizosphere MetaG P. deltoides SRZDD2 | ecosystem: Host-associated > Plants > Roots > Rhizosphere > Soil | place: USA...
GAGCCCTCGGGCCGCCCCGCCGCATCGAGCACGAGCTCGAGGCGATGCACGGTCGCGGCATCGAGCGGCCGGCCCAGGGCCTCGAGTGACGCCACCACCACGAGCGCCGTGGCGGACGCGGGCACCACGGGCTCGTGCGCGGCCGGCGTCTTCAGGAGGCGCCGCCGCGCACCGTCGCCCTCGACCAGCACCAGGTCCGCGAGGCCGCGCAGTCGCTCGACCTGCTCGGGAGCCAGGCCCTGCACCTTGTCCTCGCGCACGCGGCGGCCGAGCACGGTGGCCGCGCCCTCGCGATCGAGCGCGCGGCGTACGGCGGCGGCCAGATCGTCGGCCTCCGCCTCCAGGATGAGCGGCCCGACACTCTCGGGCCCGGTATGGGTGGTGCCAGTGACCAGCACGCGAAGGCCTGCAGCGCGGCCGTCGGCTGCGAGCGTATGCAGCAGCGTCGTCTTGCCGCCGGCGCCGACGACCGCGACCACGTCTCCGCTCCCGAGGCCGAGGAGGGCCAGGAGCGACACGGCGGCTATCGCACCGGGGCCTGGACGGCCTGCAGCGCGGCCTCGAGACGAAGCCGGTCCAGCGGCTTGCTGAGGCAGGCGCGGAACAGGACCGCCTTCGCGCCGAGGTCCTCCGGAGCGCCGAGCACGAAGAGCGCGACGCCGCCCATCCCTGGCGCCTCGCGCAGTCGCTCCGCCACTTCCTCGGCGCGCAAGCGCGGCAGGATGCGGTCGAGCACCAGCGCCACCGGCCGCAGCCGGATCGCCGCCTCGACGGCATCGACGCCGTCGCGCGTCTCCTCGACCGCGAAGCCCATGCCCTCGCTCGCGCGGCGCACCTCGCGGCGCGTCACCTCGTCGGTGGCCCCGACCAGCACCAGCGGCGGCCGCATCTGCGCCTCGACGCCGTAGATCGGGATCGTGAACGTGAAGACCGATCCGCGGTCCACCTCGCTCTCGGCGCGCAGCCGCCCGCCGTGAGCCCGCACCATACGCTCGCAGATGTAGAGCCCCAGGCCCGAGCCCTCGATGCCGGCCGTGCGCGGGCTGCGGATGCGCGAGAACGGGCGGAACAGCCGCTCCATGTCGGCCGCCGCGATGCCCAGGCCCTGGTCCTCGACCGCGACCGACGCCGTCTGGCCCTCGACCCACACGCGCACGGCGATGCCGCCGCCGTCGGGCGAGTACTTGCTGGCGTTCGAGAGCAGGTTCTCGGCGACCTCGGCGACGCGGTCGCGGTCCGCCCACACCGGGATCGGGTCCTCGGGGAGCTCGGCGAAGATCGGCCGCGCCCGATCCTCCGGGCGCCGCGCCAGTACGTCGCTCACGATGCCGGCGAGCTCGCAGAGCCCGAACTCGAACGGGAAGTGGCCCGTCTCGAGGCGCGTGGTCTTCAGCGTCTTGTCCACGAGGCTCGCCATATGGGTCGCGGACTTGATGATCGAGCGGGCCGACTCGACGCGGTCCTCGACCGGGGCATCCGGCCGCCACTCGAGCACCTCCGCGTGGCCGAGCACACCCGCGAGCGGAGAGCGGAAGTCGTGGGCGACGACGTTCACCACCTCGCTCTTGAGGCGATCCAGCTCGACGAGGCGCGCGTTCGTCTCCTCGAGCGCCTTGTACAACTCGGCGTTCCTCAAGATGATGCCGATCCCGTCGGCGAGCGTCTCGAGCGTCAGCACCTCGGCCTTGCCGAAAGCGCGCGGCTCGTCGCTCTCCACGTTGAGCACCGCGCACACCTCCTCCCCCGCCAGAATCGGGATGGCCACCTCGCAGCGCGTCGACTCGAGCACGGCGACGTAGTCGGGGTCGCCCTGGACCTCGTCCACCAGCACGGTGCGCTTCTCGCGCATGGCGCGGCCGGTGATCCCGGTCCCGAGCGGGTAGTCCTCGCGCAGCAGCCGCGCGGGCTCGGGCCCCGCCACGGCCAGCGTGCGCTCCGTCTCCGACTCGCGGTCCGGGACGCCGATCATCACCAGTGAGAAGCGGAAGGCTTCGTGGATGCGCCGCACCGCGGTCTCCAGGATCCGCTCCCGCGACAGGCTGCCGGCGATCTCGCGGATCACCGAGTTTACGAGGGCAAGCTGCTCGCGGCGCTCGCGCTCGGCCGCATAGGCGACCGCATTGGCCACCGCCACCGAGAGCTGGCTGGCGAAGCGCTGGACGTAGTCGAGGTCCTCGTGGGTGAAGCGCGGTGAGCCCGGGCGGCGGCTCGCGTTCAGGACGCCGAACAGAGCCGGGCCGCCGCGCTCTTGGTCGAAGTAGGTCAGCGGCACGCACAGGATGCGCCCGACAGGATTGCCTTTGGGGATGAAGTCGCTGGCGTCCACGTCGTTGACCATGGACGGCACCCAGTCCCGCGCCACCCGGCCGGCGATGCCCTCTCCCAGGCGGAACAGCGGCTCCGCGTAGGCCTCGGTGGTCGGGTCCTTGGCCCAGGCCGCGAACAGGCGCAGGATGCCATCGCCCTCCTCGAAGCGCAGCGCCGATGTGTGATCGGCGCGGATCAGGCGCCCTGCCTCCTCGGTCGCCTTGACGAAGAGCCGTTTCAGGTCGCGGAGCGGCGCGGTCTCCAGACCGAGGTCGTAGAGCGTGGCCATCTGCTTCGCCAGGCGCTCGGTTCGCGCGATGCTGTCGGCGCGCTGCAGCGCGAGTGCGAGCTGCCCGGCCAGCGCCGTGAGCAGCGCGATCTCGTCCTCTGCGAAGGAGCCCTCGCCCCGGCGCACGTTCAGCACGCCCTGGGCCTGCTCGCCCGTGCCTACGGGCACCGCCAGGTCCGCCTGCTCCCCCATCATCGGGGACTGCAGCGCGACCCCTCCGCGCAGGGCCCAGCGCAAGCGCTCCTGGTCGACGGGCGGTCCTTCAGGCCGGCCGTCACCCGCAACGCACTCGATGCGGAACTCGTCGTCCTCCGCGGACGCGTAGAAACCCACCGCCTGATAGCCCAGCTCCTTCTGCAGGAGTGCGGTCGTGAGCTCGAGCAGCGGGACCCTGGCCGTGGTCGTGGCGAGGGCGCCCATCAGCGCCGGCATCCGCTCGAGGCGCGAGTTGTGGCGGCGCTGCGCGTCGTAGATGGCTCGGCTGCGCAGGAACGTGGCCGCGGGGCCGGCGAAGATCGACAGCAGCTGTACGTCGTCATCGGTGAAGCCGCCCGGCTTGTTGGCGCCGGCCAGGAGCCCGACGGGCGTGCCCTCGGCCAGCATCGGCACGAGGACCAGCGTGTCCGCTCCGATCGTCTCGACGACCTCGTGCACGAGACGCGGGTCGTTGCGCGCGTCGTTGCTCACGTAGGGACGGCCCTGTTCGAAGTTCCAGTGGCTCCGGTAGCGCGTGATCCGAATCTGCCGCGTCACCTCGTCGGGCAGGCCGTACGCCGGGACCGCGGCCGAGAGCGTGCGGGTGGCGGCCTCATAGAGGCCGAGGATGCAGATCGGCGCGTCGATGAGGTGGGCCAGCCGCTGGGTCACCATGCGATAGAAGGCCTCGGGCTCCTCGATGAGCGACCAGTCGCGCCCGATCTCGTGGAGCACCGCCAGGTCGCGCACGCGGTGACGCGCCTCCTCGTGGCTCTTCTGCAGGTCGTCGTGGAGCGCCTTGCTGCGCAGGAACGCCCGGACCTTGAGCACGAGCGCGGAATGGTCCACGGGCTTCGTGAGGTAGTCGTCGGCGCCCCCGTCGTAGCTGCGCCGCGCCGAGGCCGGCTCGTCGAACGCCGTCAGCATCAACACCGGAAGCCCGGCGCCGTGGCGCTCGCGGATCTGGGCGCAGGTCTCGTAGCCCGAGATCCCGGGCAGACGCACGTCGAGCAGGACCAGGTCGGTCGAGTTCGTGGCCAGGAAGTCCATGGCCTCCTCGCCGGACGCCACGCACGCCACGCTCAGCGCCTGGCGCGTCAGCAGCTCGTCGAGGGTCGCCTGGGTCAGCGGGTCGTCGTCGACGACGAGGATGCGGGAGGCCATACCCGGGGCGGCCTCAGCGGGCAGGCGTCCGGAGGTCGCCATCCGTGACGACGACGTCGCCGTAGCGGCTGTAGAACGAGAGCTGACGCCGGTAGCAGCGGCGGTTCGCCAGGTCGAAGGCAACGCACGAATCGATCGGCCTGCTGTAGATGTGAAGCGACAGCGCCGGCTCCTTGCCCTGCACGACGACCTGGTGGATGGTCTGGACCTTGTCGACAGTGTTGATCGGCCCGCCCGGGTAGCATTCCTGCACGTCGCGGCGCTCGAGGTCCAGCTCGGTGGCGCCGGCGAGACAGTCCATGCCGGCGACGTTCTGGTTCTCCGGCGCGTTGCAGCCGAGCCATTTGTAGTTGATCACCGCCACCGCGCCCTGGGACACCGCCATCCAGCCGAGCTGACCGTTGTGGGTGTGGATGGGCGTGCGCTGGCCCCTCGACCAGCACACCGCCATCACCTCGATCTGGTCGTCGCTATAGATCAGGTTCCGGGTGTAGACGTCCGGACGGAAGAAGGAGTAGCGCTCGAGAGACGCGCGGTCCACCTCCGTCTCCAGGCAGAGGTTCAGGACGCGGTCGCGCGTGATCGGCTCCTTCTCGAACGCCTGGAGCGTCGCGACGAAGTCGCCCACCGCGACAACCTTGCGGGTCATGGAAGTTGAAGTCTCGCCTCCGGCCCGCCGCGAGTCAACAGCGCTTAGAATGCGCGCGGTGCTGCGCGCCCGGCTCCATGCTCTCTCGCGTCCCGTTCAGCTGGGGATCCGCGCCGCCACGCTCGTGGCTGCCGGCGCGCTCGGCGCGGCCTCGGCGGGACCGCCCCGCTTCACCCTGCTCAACACCGCGATCGTGATCGAGTATCCGTGGGCGCGCGGGATCTCGGCCCTGGGCTGCGCGCTGACGTTTGCGCTCTTCGCTGCGAGCTTCGACCGCCCTGCGCTGCGGAGGGCGCTGCTGATCGTCGCGCTCCTGCCCGCCGCCGTCGGCTGGCACCTGCTTCGCTACCGGCTGGAGGCGGCGCAGGCGGGCCTCAGCTGGCGTGGCGCCGTGCGCTCGACGACTCTCCCATGGTCTGCCGTGATCAAGGCCAGGGTCGGCTCCGAATCGGTCGAGGTGGTAGGCGACGGCGTGACGATCGGGGTCGACACGGCCGACTTCTCGCCCGACCAGCGCGCCGCCCTCGCACGGACCATCACACGCAGAGTCCGCGAAGCGGGGACCGGCTCCGTGCTGACGGTCCCGGACTGATGCGCCGACCGAGCCGCTGAGACGGGAACCCCACCGGTCTCGCCGTTGTCGAAGTCATGAAGGAGGCCACATGGGCTTCGACATCCTCGGCGTCTTTCGCAACCCGCCGGCTTACCTCTTCGTGCTCGTCGGCCTCGCGGCGATGGTGGGCGGGGCGATGCTGATCAGGCTACTGCGTCGGCATCGTCACGGCGCAGAGCGAGTGCAAGTCCGGCTGAACGACTAAACGTCGGCTGGCGCTGGCATCACGCGAGGCGAAGTCGGCCGCATCTGCCTGGACGCCTGGCGTTCGGCAGACGCAGCGGAGCGTTTCCTGCTCAACGCGCGAAGTGGGATTCACTCCCGCGAGCGCGCTGGGTGATGCAATGCGCGAAGCGGAGTCGGCCGCGTCTGCCTAGATGAAAAGGTGCTCGTCGTCGTCGGCGTAGCCGCCTCGCGGCGGCCGCTCGCGACGGTCGAAGCCGCGCAGCGTCTGGTAGACCTCGAGCCCGCGCCGCACGCCCTTGAAGAAAGCGGCGATGTCCATGAGCGGGCCGAGCGGACGCAGGACGACCTGCTTCACCAGCGTCGTGGTGCCCTCGATCTTCTCGACCGTGTCGGCGAGCAGGTCGTCCACGCGCCGCGCCTGGAGCACGGCCACGTCGGACACCTCGGCGAGGTTGCGGGTCACCCGCGTGAGGTTGTCCAGCGTCGGGCGCAGATCCCTGTCCACGCGCTCTTGCAGCTCCTCGAAGCGGCGGGTCAGCTCCCGACCCGCCATCGCGATCCGAAGGAGGAACGCGGACTGGATCAGGGAGCCGAGCGCGATGATGCCGAGAAAGACGACGCCCCAGGTGTCCATGGACGGCTACATCTTCTCCTTTTCCTCCCGGTACGCCTGACGCCCCGCCTCGATGGCCGTCGCGAGGCGGTCCTTGCGCTTGTCCATCGTGTCCCGAGTGCGTTCGACGTACTGGGAGGCGTCGTCGATCATCTCGCGGCCCTTCCGGGACGCGCGTTCCCCCAGGTCGCGCCCGCGTTCGGCGCCTTCCTTGAGCTTCTCCGAGAGCATGTCCCGAGTCTCGCGCCCGGAGCGGGGCGCGAACAGGATGGCGAGTGCGGCCCCCGTCAGGCCGCCCAGCAGGAACGACAGGATGATGCCCGAGGCGCCCGTGCCACGATCGTCGCTCATGAGTCCTCCCTCGACGTGAGAAACGCCAGATTAGAACAGGCTGACCTTAACCCGCAAGTACCTCTTCGGATCCTCCCTCACGTCGGCGACCAGCTGGCGCACCTCCTTGAGGGCGGCGCTCAGGTTGTTGTAGAGCTCGGCGTCGTGGAGCAGCTTGCCCGCGCTGCCCTCTCCCTTCTCGAGGCGCGACAGGAGGCCGTCGAGCCGCGACGAGACGTCGTCGAGCCTTCCGTACAGCGCATCGTCCTTGAGCAGGCGGCCCGCGGTGCCCTCGCCGCGGGCCAGCCGGCCCGAGACGTCGCTCAGGTTCGCGGTCAGCCCCTTGAGCTCCTTCGCGAACTCCTCGTCCTTCGTCAGCACGCCGAGCGGACTCTCGCCCGTGTCGATGCGCGTAAGGATCGATTCGAGGCTGCGCGCCGAGGTTGCGATCTGCGCCGAGACGGCCTCGTCGTTCACGAGGCGTCCGAGCGGACCCTTGGGCGATTCCAGCCGAGTGATGACTCCCTGCAGCCGGACGCTCACGTCCAGCATCCGATCATAGAGCTCGTCGTCGCGCAGCGCCTTGCCGATCAGCCCCTCCCCGGCGTCCATGCGCGAGAGGATGCGCCGCAGGTGCGCCGTCGAGTCCGAGGCGTCGGAGAGCAGGCCCTTGAAGGGATCCTCGGCGGCGGCGGCCAGGAAGTCACCGTCCTGCAACGCGCGGCCACGGGCCGAGGCCGTGATGTCGACGGCCTTCTCGCCGAGCAGCCCGAGTGAGCCGAGGTTCGCCTCGCTTTCGGTGGTGATCCTCGGAGCCACGCGGCGGTCGATGCGCATGGTGAGCTCGACCAGGCTCCCCCCCCCGGCCGGGGCGAAATCGACCTGCGTCACGGTCCCGACCTCGACGCCGCCGAGGCGCACGGGCGCGCCCTCCTTCAAACCGTTGACGTCAGCCATCAGCGCCTTGACGTGGTACTTGGGCGCGAAGGGCGAGCCGCCCCCACCGCCTATATAGAGGATGGTGAAGGCCAGGACGACCAGGCTCACCAGCACGACCACGCCCACGCGCAGCTCGGTCCAGGTCAGGACTTTGGACTTGTCTACCATGGCCACCTCAGCTCAGGAACTCGCGGATGTAGACGTCGCTCGACGACAGCAGCTCGTGGGGCGTGCCTTCGAAGCACACTCGGCCCTCGCGCAGCATCAGGAACTCGGTCCCGGCGAGGATCTTCAGGTCCTCGATCCGCTCGAAGCCGAAGTCGTCGCCATCCCGCCGTACGAAGGTGCGGGCCACGTTGAAAGCGTCGCGCAGCTGATGCGTGACGAGGATCGAGGTCACGCCGTCCAGGTCGCGGACCTTCACGATCAGGTCGGTGATGGTCGTGGCGGTGATCGGATCCAGGCCCGTGGTGGGTTCGTCGTAGAGCATGATCTCCGGCCGCGCGGCGAGCGCGCGCGCCACCGCCACGCGCCGGCGCTGGCCGCCGGACAGCTCCGACGGGCTCTTGCCCGCGTGCTGGCCGAGGCCGACGAAGCCCAGCATCTCCCCCACGCGCTGCTCGATCGTCGCGTCCGGCTCGCCGTCCTCGAGCAACCGGTAGCCGACGTTGTCGGCCACCGACAGCGAGTCGAACAGCGCGCCCTCCTGGAACACCATGCCGATCTTGAGCCGCACGTGGCGCAGCTCCTCCTCGGCCATCCGCTCGATCTCCACGCCGTCGACGCGGATCGAGCCGGCGTCGGGCTGGAGCAGGCCGAGGATGAGGCGCAGGATGGTGGTCTTGCCGGAGCCGGAGCCGCCCAGCACCACCTTCGTCGCTCCCGGGTACAGGTCGAAGCTGACGCCGCGCAGGATCGGCCGGTCGAAGGACAGGTGCACGTCGCGGAACGAGACGACCGGCGCGTCCAGCGCGCGCTCCGGTGTGGGCGCCTCCGGCTGCGGCGGCACGCCGAGCAGCTCCGCTACGCTGCCGGTGACCCTCTCGGTTGCGTCCCGGGTCGCTTCCTCGATCTTGCGGAAGATCTCGCTCATCAGACCACCGGGAACACGATCAACAGGATCTTGGTCATGAAGAAGTCCGAGGCCAGGATCAGCACCGAGGCCACGACGACGGAGCGCGTGGTCGAGACGCCGACGCCCTGGGTGCCGCCCTTCGTCGCGAGTCCCATGTAGCAGCCGACGGTGGCCAGGATGAAGCCGAAGGCGACCGGCTTGACCAGGCCCATCACCACGTCGTTGACGCCGAGGGCGTTCCCCACGCTGCGCCAGTAGTACTCCCAGGATAGCTTGAGATTGAAGATGCTGATCAGGCCGGCGCCGAAGATCCCGAGCATGTCCGAGAGCACCGTGAGCACCGGAACCATGATCACGCCGGCGACGATGCGCGGCGCCACCAGCTTGCGCATCGGGTCGGTGCCGAGCACGCGCAGAGCATCGATCTGCTGCGTCACCACCATGGAGCCGAGCTCCGCGGCCATTCCCGACCCCACGCGGCCCGTGACCATGAGCGCGGTCAGCACCGGCCCCAGCTCACGTACCATCGAGACGCACACCAGGCGGCCGACGTAGGGCCGCGCGCCGAAGACGTCGAGGCTGGCTGCAGACTGCAGCGCCAGAACCATGCCCGTGAACATACCTGTCAGGATCACGATGGACAGCGAGCCGACGCCCAGGCTGTCCATCTGCGCCAGCATCTCGTTCGGGTAGCGGGGCCGCGTGAGCAGGCAGCCCACGCCGCGCGAGCAGAGCTGAGCGTACCGCTGAACGCCGAGGACGGCGAGCTTGGCGCGGTAGGAGATGCGCCGGAGAAGGCTTGCGAGGAGCAGAGGCGTTCTCCAGCCCAAGGCGCGGCCATTATAGCGGGGTAGAATCAGCGGCTCTGAGCGCCCCGATCGTCTTCTCTTTGTTCTTCCTGAGCGGCGCCGCAGCCCTCGTCTACCAGACGGCCTGGCAGCGAATCCTCGCCCTCGGCAGCGGCGTCGGGATCTACTCGGTTGCGATGATCGTCGGCGCCTTCATGGCCGGGCTCGGGATCGGCAGCCACGCGGCGGGGGTGTGCTCGGCGCGTATCTCGCCGCGGCGCGCGCTTCAGCTCTTCGCGCTCGTCGAACTGGGCATCGGCTTGTTCGGGCTGCTCAGCCCGTTCCTGCTCTACGACCTGCTCTACACCCGGGCGACCTGGCTCTATGCGGTTCCGTGGCGCGCCGGCCTCGCCCACTTCCTGACCTTGCTGCTCCCGACGGGACTCATGGGGATGTCGCTGCCATTCCTGGTCCGCGGCAGCGTGCGCGACGCGGCTCTCGCGTCGCGCACGATCGGCGACTTGTACGGACTCAACGTTCTCGGCGCGGCGACGGGCGCCCTCCTGACGCCGTGGGTCCTGGTGCGGCTCCTCGGGCTGCGCGGAGCAGTCTTCACCGCGGCGGCAGCGAACTTCGTAGTCGGGGTCGGTGCGCTGTGGCTCGCACGAACGGTGCCTGATGAGGATCCCATCAAACCCGGACGAGACCATGGTGGCGAGGGAGCCGAGCAGTCCGGCTCCCACCTCTTCGCCCGCTGGATGGGACTCTACGGAACCAGCGGCTTCGTCGCCTTGGCGCTGGAGATGCTCTGGTTCCGCATCGTCGACGTGGCAGTCAAGTCGTCGGCGTTCACGTTCGGCACGGTCCTCGCGCTCTACCTGTTGGGCTGCGGCGCGGGGGCGCTCGTCGGTGCACGGCTGGCGCCTCGCCTCGCCGATCCCCTTCACGGCTTCCTGCTCTGTCAAAGCCTGCTCGTCCTCGCCTCTGCCGTGGCCATAGCACTTCCGGTGTGGCTGCCAGCCGCCTGGCTGGGGCCGTTCCACGACTACTGGCGTCTGTACGAGGGCATGACCCTCGGCGAGTCGGGGGCCGCAGCGACGCTGCTGCGGCTCTACGTGCTCCTTCCCATCTATCTCTTCGGAGCACCGACGTTCCTGATGGGCCTGGCCTTCCCGATCCTCCAGCGCGCAGTCCACGACGACGTGCGCACCAGCGGCCGCAAGGTCGGCCTGCTCCAGGCCGCGAACATCGCCGGCTGTGTCGCGGGCAGCTTCCTCGTCGGCCTGCTGGCCCTGGACAGGCTGGGGACCGCAGGGACGCTACGGGTCTTGTGCCTGGTGGCCGCCGTGTTCGCGGTGCTCGGCTGGCGACAAGCGGGGACCGGGCGGCGGGCCTTCGCCGCTCTGGCCGCGTCGCTCGTGGGGCTCGCGCTGGCGCTGCCGTCAAACGCCCGGCTATGGGCACGGCTGCACGGCTGGGAGCCGGGAGATTCGCTGCTCGCCGAGGACGCGAGCGGCGTGTCCGCGATCCTGGCGGAGGGCGGTGGCCAACGCTACCGCGTCTCCGTCAACGGCAAGGGCAATAGCACGCTGCCGTTCGGCAGCGTGCACTCGTTCCTCGGTGCGGTGCCGGTGTTGATCCATCCCGCGCCGGAGGACGTCGCGATCATCGGCCTCGGCTCGGGAGACACGGCGTGGGCAGCGGGCTGCCGGCCCGAGACCCGGAAGGTGACGGTGTTCGAGCTCCTGCGCTCGCAGCCTGGGCTGCTGTGGGAGCTGCTCAATCGTTACCCCTATGCGCCGCTGCGCCGGTTCCTGGACGATCCGCGGCTGCGCCTCGTGTTCGACGACGGACGCAGTCGCCTCGAGCACGAGGGCCGGCGCTACGACATGATCGAGGCGGACGCCCTCCGGCCGCACAGCGCCGGGAGCGGCAGCGTCTACTCGACGGAGTTCTTCTCGGCGTGCGCGCGCCGCCTCAAGCCGGGCGGCATCGTGTGCAGCTGGACACCGACGCCGCGGGTGTACGAGAGCTTCGCTCGCGTCTTCCCGCACCTGATCGCAGTGTCCGCCGACGGCGAGCCGCTGCTGGTGGGCAGCCTCACTCCCCTCGGGCTCGATCGCGGAGAGTGGCGCGCGCGCCTCGAGTCCTCCGAGGTGCGCGAGTACCTCGGGCCGGGGCTCGCCTCCAAGCTCGTGTCGACCCTGCGCTCGGCGCATCGGGGCGATCCCGGTGCGTACGCCGAAGCCGGGGCGAACACGGACCTGTTCCCGCGGGACGAGTTTCTGAGCCCGTAGAAGTGCCGGCGGCGAGGCCAAGGGAGTCAACGAGCCGCTTTCGTCCGCCTTGCGGGGTTTCTACCGAGAGCGTCCGAGGCCTCCCCGTGGCCGTATGCGGCCCGGGCCGTCGCGGCGAGCTGCCGGAGCGCCGGGCTGAGGGGCGATCGCTTTCGCCACACCAGCGCGATGGTCCGCCTGGGTGACGGGTGGGCAAAGGGCCGAATCGAGAGCTCCGCGCGCTTGGCCTCGGTCGCGACCGCGATCTCGGGGAGCAAGGTCACGCCCGTACCTCCCGCGACCATCTGCGCGAGCGTCGTGAGGCTCGTGGCGCGGAACTCGAGCTCGTGGGCCTTCGCCCCGGAGCAGAAGGCGAGCGCCTGCTCCCGGAAGCAGTGCCCGTCATCGAGCAGGAGCACGCTCGCGTCGCGCAGCTCCGAAGCTTTCGCGGGAGACGCCTTCGTCCCGAGCGGGTGACCGACCGGCGTGGCGAGCACGAACGGGTCCGGGCCGATGATCTCGCGCTCGACATCCCCGAGGTCGGCCTCGAGGGCCAGTAGCGCCGCCTCGAGGGTACCCGCCTCGAGGCTCCGCACGACGACCTCTGTCTTGTCCTCGACCCAGAGAATGGTCAGGCGCTGATAGGCCGCGCGCAGCGCCGATGTGAGGCGCGGCAGGAGGTACGGCGAGATCGTCGGGATGACCCCGATCCGCAGCGTGCCCGAGAGCGGATCACCCGCGCGACGCGCGAGCTCCACGAGGTCGTCGGTCTGCCGCAGGATCGTCCGCGCGCGCTCGATGATCTCGCGCCCGGCGGCCATAACGAGCACACGGCGCCGGTCGC
>Ga0075428_100007270_pt1 | contig 12266 bp, 13 predicted proteins | sample RhiMetdeltSRZDD2_FD_75291 | JGI IMG/M metagenome (GOLD analysis project Ga0075428, IMG submission 75291) | Populus rhizosphere microbial communities from Tennessee, USA - Rhizosphere MetaG P. deltoides SRZDD2 | ecosystem: Host-associated > Plants > Roots > Rhizosphere > Soil | place: USA...
TCCTGGATCACGCGCGCAAGCAGCGCGGCGTGGTGTTCATAAGGAAGGACGAGATCGCGCGCTTCGCCCTCGCCGACGCGGACACGCCGCACGAACAAGAGTCGTAAACAAAATGCGAGGGGAAACAACCATGGCATACCAAAGCGTCAACCCAGCGAACGGCGAGATACTTCGCCGTTTCGATCAGCATACCGACGAGCAAATGCAAAACGCGCTGGCAACGGCGGACAACACATATCGACACATCTGGTCCAGGATGGCTATCCGCGACCGGGCCAAAATCGTGGGCCGAGCAGCTTCTCTCATGTTGGACCGCAAAGAGGAACTTGCACGTCTTGCATCACTCGAGATGGGCAAGCGAATCTCCGAAGGCCGCACTGAGGTTGAGATCAGCGCCGCCATTCTTCAATACTATGCAGATAACGCAGAGACGTTTCTTTCGCCACAGATCATCGAATCGAAAGCCGGATACGCGCGGCTTGAATACTCTCCGCTCGGGGTGCTGATCGGCGTTCAACCCTGGAACTATCCCTACTATCAACTGTCGCGATTTGCCGCGCCCCAACTGATGGCCGGCAATGTCCTCTTGGTGAAGCATTCATCGAGTGTCCCGCAGTGCGCGCTTGCCTTCGAGCAACTCTTCACCGATGCGGGATCGCCCGCTGGCGCTTACACAAATCTATTTCTTTCGAGCGATCAGGTCGGCACACTGATCGATGACCCGCGCATTCGCGGCGTCGCGCTGACTGGATCGGAACGAGCGGGCGAATCACTTGCCTCGCGTGCCGGTAAGAACTTGAAAAAATCGACGATGGAACTGGGCGGAAGCGATGCCTTTATCGTGTTGGAGGATTGCGACCTCACGTATGCCGTCAATATGGCGGTCGTCGGTCGCATGGAAAACGATGGACAAACCTGCATCGGCTCGAAACGCTTTATCTGCGTTGGAGCGCGTGCGGAGCAGTTCCTCAATGCGTTTCGTGATGCGCTCAAAGAACTCAAGCCGGGCGACCCGTTGGATGAAACGACGACGCTGGGGCCGTTGTCCTCCGACGCCGCATTGAACCTTTTACTCGATCAGGTCCGCGAAGCGGTGGCCCATGGCGCGCGTGTCTTCACGGGAGGCGATCGGCTCGGTCAAACGGGTGCCTATATGCAACCGACGATTCTCACCAACGTCACTCCCGACAATCCGGCGTATCGGAAAGAATTCTTCGGTCCGGTCGCGCTCTTCTTTACGGCCAAGGATGACGATGAGGCGATCGCCATCGCAAACGACTCGCCCTTTGGATTGGGTGGCTCGGTCTACACGTCCGACATCGAGCACGGCAAGCGGGTTGCCAGCCGTATCGAAACGGGCATGGTATTTATCAACTATCCCTCGATGACCGCCCCCGATCTGCCATTCGGCGGAATCAAGCGTTCCGGATACGGCAAGGAGCTTTCCAATCTCGGCATTGAGGAGTTCGTCAACAAGAAACTGATCTGGGTAGCCCCCGTGCCCGCGGTCGCGGCCTAACTTCACGAGCATTGGCCTCGAAGTAATAACAGAGGCACTTATGAAGATCCTTGTCACCGGCGCAACAGGATTTATCGGGGGCGCCGTTGCCCGAAAGCTGTCGCAGCAAGGCCACCAGGTCATGGCGTTGACGCGATCGGCCGCGGCCGACGCCGCCAAGCTGCGAGCCTTGGGTCTGACTCCCGTCGCCGGCGACTTCGCCAATCCCGCGAGTCTGGCGGCGCCGGCAGCCCAGGTAGACGCCGTCGTCAGCCTCGCCAGCATCGGACAGGTCGAAGGGACCCCGGAGAGTTTCGCCAAGGACCGTGACGCCGTGGCGGTGATGACCAGGGCTCTCGGCGACTCGGGAAAACCGCTCATCTTCACCAGCGGTTCGGCGATCTTCGGCGTCTTCACCAAAGGCGAGGCGAGTCCGACGATTTTCGACGAAGAGTATCCCGTTCCGCTTCCCGTCTCCGTCTTCGCGCCGCCGCAGGCAGAAGTCCCCCAGCCGTTCATCGACTCCTTTGGTGGCTCAATGGCGCCGCGCGCCGAGACGGAAAGAGCCGTGCTCCACGCAACTGGCGTTCGGGGAATCGCGATCCGCCCCGGTCTCGTCTACGGAGAGGGAAGGGGCTACGACCTCCCCAATCTCATCGCCCTCACTAAGAAGCACGGCGCGGCGCCTCACCTTGGAGCGGGCGGCGTTCGGCAGGGCTACGTCCACATCGACGACCTGGTGGCGCTCTACGTCCTGGCCCTTGAACGCGCGCCGGCCGCCACGATGCTCCACGCTGTGACCGACGAGATCGCCCTTGGCGACCTGGCCGCAGCGGTCAGCCGACTTGTGGGCTCCGGCGGTCGAACCCAGGCTTTGTCACTGATGGAGATGTACACCCGAGGCGGTGGCGGTGGGGTGAGCCTGTCGGTCAACAAGCGTCTCGCCAGCGGAAAGACCCGAAGAGTCCTGCATTGGACCCCGACCCGATATGACATCTTGGAAGACGTGGAGCACGGCTCCTACGCCGTCGCTAGTGTCGCGCGACGAGGTTGACGCCTCAAGACGCCTTTCGAAGTGTGTTCGTGACGTGGCGGCGAAGGAAGTCGACTTCCACGCGCAGTCGTGGATTTGCACAATTCTTGCTGCCCGCAGCGCGTAACACGAATGAGGCAGCGGTGACGCAAAAGACGAATCCACCAACGATCATTAAGCGTCGCTCTCTCCTCGGGGCCGCAGCCGCAGCGTTCAGCGCTGGTGCCCTCGGGTTCAGGACCGCGTGGGCTCAAACCATGCGAACTGCATTGGCACACAGCGAACGAGTGGGCCTACATGCTGTACGGAACCGCCAGGGTGACAGTGTTCAACCCGGACGGGACGATCTTCATCGGCGACGTCGCGGAGGGTGACCTCTGGTTCTTTCCCACCGGCTTCCCGCATTCGATTCAAGGCCTCGGACCGGATGGCTGCGAGTTCCTGTTGGTCTTCGACCAGGGGACATTTTCTGAATACAACACCTTTCTGATCTCCGGCTGGCTCGCGCACACTCCGTCAAAAGTGCTCTCCAGAAACTTCACCGTTCCTGAAGCGGCGTTGGCGGACCTGCCTGAGCAAGGACTCTATATCTTCCCCGGAACGGTTCCGGGGGCCCTTGAAGATGATCGCAAAGCGGTTGGCGGCGCGGCTGTCGCCTCCACCGTGAACTGCACCTTCCGAATGAAGGCCATGAAACCCACGGCTGAAACAGCCGGCGGGACCATTCGCATCGTGGATTCAACTCTCTTCCACACGTCGAAGTCAGAGGTGTCTTTGAATCAGTGGATTCGGCGGCTTCCAGTTCAGATGACCGAGCAACACCTGCGTCTCAGTGCCGCCACGATCGCGCAGATTCCGAACGTCGGAAATAACATTCTGGCCCGGTAGAAAACGCGGTGCCTCACGGCAAGTTGTGAGCCCTTTGCCGCTTTGACAGCCTGTCGTCAAGGGTTTCCCTGCGTGGGGCCCTCCTGCCACCGATTCTTACGCAATTTCAAGACTGGTTCCCCCGAATGAGTACGGTGCATCGGTTGCACTCCCAAGGCGCTTCGCGCGAGGTGCCACACGCAGCCGCGTCATCGAAAGCGACTCTGCACGCAAGCTGACGTGAGACGTGGCCAGCAATTGAAAGGACGAGTGACATGACCACTACACCCACGCAATCCGGTCCGGGCGCGCAGAACGCGACGCTCAAGGCTTACGAAGACAAGGTTCGCGCCCAGCTTCAGGAAGGCAAGGCGAAGCTGGATCAGCTCAATGCCAAGGCGAAGGAGAAGCAGGCGCAGGCTGAAATCGACGTCGTCGGCCGGCTGAACGCTACGAAGCAGAACATCGAAAAGAAGCTCCAGGACCTGAAGACGACCGCCGATGCGCAGGTGTCGCGCGCCAAGGCAGACATCGATGCCGACGTCGCCTCGTTCAAGTCCTCGATCAACGAGCTCGCAAGCAAGATCAAGGTCGTGCTCTTCATCGCCGCGATGGTGACCGCGGGCATGGTGGGCGCCGTCAGGCTTCATGCGGCAATCACGTCGCAGACGCTGCTCTTCGCGGTGTACGAAGGTCAGAACACCGCCGCCCAGAACCTCAAGACGATGATGCAGGCCCAGGGAAAGACCGGCGAACGTATCCAGTCGTACGCGGTCATCTCGAAGGACCCGAAGGGCAAGGTGTCGGTCATCGATCAACGGCGGACGGACGCCAGCGTAGGCGCGGTCATCGGCGCCGTCGTCGGGCTGGTAGGCGGACCGGTCGGAGCGGCCGTCGGCGCGACCGCGGGCGGAGCCGCTGGCTATCTCACCGGCGACGCGGTCGGCATTCCGCGCGAGGACGTGGACAACATCGAGAAATCGCTGATGCCCAACAGCTCAGCGCTCATCGTGGTGCTCGATGATCGGTGGGTCAAGGACGTTCAGCGCGACATGGAGCAAGCGAACGCGCGACAGGTCATCGCCAGTCAGATCCGCCCCCGGAGCACCGGCACAACCGGCAAATGACTGCGGACACGATTGAAGACGCCTGGTCCGCTCCCCGGTCAGGCGTCGCCCTCATCTTCCGTGACTATTCGCGTTCGGTTGAGGCTCATACCCGTCCGTAAGGGTCTCCAGAAAGGCGACGAGTTGGTCTTCCTGCTCGTTGGTCAGCCCGAGGTTTCCGATCGTCGTGTCCTTGTTTTGAGGGATCTCAGGAGCTGGCCAACACGTCACCCTCTCCCCCTGAGCGCCATGCTGGCAACGAGGAAGTGTGTCGCGGGTGTTGTAGAAGTGGACAACCTCTTTCAGACTCTTGAAGTACCCGTTGTGCATGTAGGCCTTGACGAAATCGGGACGCGGCCTCTTATCCACGTTCCGCAAAGTCGAGACCTGGAACTTGCCGTCGAAGCGGGAGGCGAGCGGCGCCCAGTCGGCATTCGGATTGAGCTGCGGGTTTCTAAGAAAGTCGCCAACCCCTTTATCCACAAACGCTGAGCCTGCCGGGTTGGCGGCGTAGCCATGTTGATCCGGCGCGCGTTCGTTGAGATAGGGACTCGCCAGATTTTTGGGAACGCCCAGATTGGACGACGTAAAGTCGGTGAACAGTGGTGCCACGCTCGCTGCATCGCCGGGAGTGATCATTCGGGCCAGATTTTCGGTCCCATCCAGGTGACAGGTATTGCACTTCGCCTTGCCCCGAAAGAGGTCCCATCCCGCTTTCTCGTGCGGCGTCAAGACCTTCCGGTCACCGTGCGCGAGCGCGTAATCGAATTTCGACGAGAAGGGGCTGATCTCTGGCGCTGCTTCATACGCCGCAATGGCGAGCGCAAACTGGTCGTAGGTCGCGTTCGATCGCCCGCGATCCTCAGGGGTCAAATGAACAGGCAATGCGTCATTCGCGGGAGGTGGCCCCGGCTGGCTGCACACCTGATCGACATTGGTCGGCCAATTGATCGCAAATGATTGCTTGCCCCAGACGCTCTCGAAGAATCCCCTGTAAGAACTCTGAGACAGCCGCCGCACCACGCAGGCGGTGTCTGGCATGCCCATTTCGTTGGGATCGACGGGAGGACCCTGCGCCTGTTCCGCTGCGGGACTTTGAAGTGTGATTCCCGTTGCGCGTAGATCCCAAAAATTTCCGCCGTAGAAATCACCTTGCGTCTGACGGTACTGAAGGGCCGGGTAATACGCCGCATACGTGTAGCTCTGAGGTTTCCGGTGGCCGTATCGCGAGCGCGCCGGGTCGCCGGAGGCGTCACGGACTGATCCGGGATAGGAAACAGTTGTCTTGTTCAGCAGCGAAATCGGCCCGGTGAAATCCACATCCGGCATATGACAAAACGTGCAGGCCTCGTTCCTGTTCACCGAGAGCTGCTTGTCGAACAACATGAGCTTTCCCAACGTTTGCACTCGCTTCATCCGGTTCCCCGCATCATCCGGTATCGAGGGCAGTTCCGAGAGTGTGACGGAAAAGATCCTGTCGATTTCAGCCTCTACTCGTTTTATTTCTGCGTCTAAGCCTTCCAGTCGCGACGCTGGATTCTCGACGGCCGGATTCGGCGCCGAACCGGTTCCAGAAACGAGCAGCAGCATTGGCGCGAAAACGCAAGCAACTATCAACGCGATCCGCGTCATAACTTTCTTCTTCCTCTTCCTTGGAATGGGTTTATTTCTGTGTGCTCCGAGAGTGTGTGGGCAACGTCTGTGCCCACCGCATGGTCACTCCTTTGCGACCTGTCACGTGCCCAATGCGGAATGCTTTTCATTGCTCCCGCCGCAGTGACCTCATGCGAAATGCCGTGATCGAATTCACGAATCGCTGAGAGGTTTCTTCAGCCGCGGGGTGGTTAGCTGCGAGTGTTCACAGTCCGATGGGGCGGCAGCGCGATTGCTGTTGCGCGCATCTCTCTAGGAGCGTCATGGCTCCTCACAACCTCAAGGAGATCACTGATGCCGACAGCCACCGAAACGAAAACGAGTGAGCTCAAGCAGCGACAGAGGCTGCCTCTTTCGACGCCGACGGATCTCCGTCCCCAAGCGACCGCGGACATCGCGGCTGCGATGAACGCGATCCTGGCAGACGTGTTCGCACTCTACGTGAAGACGAAGAACTTTCACTGGCACATGAGCGGCCCGCACTTCCGCGACTACCATCTCCTGCTCGACGACCAGGCCGACCAGCTCTTTGCCATGACCGACGCGATCGCCGAGCGCGTCCGCAAGGTGGGCGGCTCGACCATCAAATCGATTGGACACATCGCGCGGACACAGCGCGTCACGGACAACGATACGGACTACGTCGAACCTCTCGACATGCTCGCCGAGCTTCGTGAAGATAACGAGACGCTGACCACGCGGCTACGCGAAGCGCATGACGTATGCGACGAGCATCGGGACGTTGCAACCGCCAGTCTCATCGAAGTCTGGATCGATGAAACCGAGCGGCGCACGTGGTTCCTGTTCGAGGCCAGCCAGCGCGCGGATGCCGGTGGGCATTGACGGGGAGCGGTCGGGTTAGATGAGGCCGCGTCGGTCGTTCGGCGTCACGCCTGTTTTTTCAGCGCCAGCGGGTTTGGCGTCGGATCCGCGATCTTCGTGAGGACGCTGCGATCGCGATGGTGAAATGGTTCCGATTGCCCGTGCACGATCAGCACCGTATCTTCCTCGTACGACCACCTGTCGTTCGCTTCGACCGTCACCCGGATGTGGAACTCTATGGTCTTGAATGCGTACTCGAGAAACGGACTCGAGCAGATGCCGTTCGCATCAGTCCCGCGCTTCGCAGCCAGCTCGAAGCTGACCGCGTTCCTTGCCGCGTGACCAAACGCAAGCGCGACCTGTCCGCGCGGGATCGCCACGGTCTGAATCAGGTTACCGGTTGCCGGTTCCCACAGCCAGTAGCCAACCTGATCGTGAAACGTCTCGACCTCACCCGGCTTGACGATGTGCGTGTGGTATCGCAGACCATAAAAGAGCTGCGGCCCGTTCGTCTGCGGATCGATCGGCTGCAGTTCGATGTGTTCGACGAAAGCCTGGCGCTCCGGCCCCGCCGCCTTCGGGTTGATGTCGAGGCTGGGGTTCCCTTCGAAGATGCCCGCCATGGCCGTGAGCGGTCCAAGGTTGCGCAGCGTGTCGACGTCAACCTTCGACGGTTCGGTGTAGATGTCACGTGGCCACATCACCGCACCCTCGCCCATCATGATATGTCTCCCGAAAAAGATCGTACGGTCTCATATCAACTCCGATTCCGGCGAACGGCGTCGCCCGCGAATGCCACGAAGAACGAAGTGGCCGCCCAGATGGCCGGCCAGAACATCACGGCTATGACCGCGGCGACGTATCGCGGCAGGTTCAGGAAATCACCTGCACTCATGACTTGGTCGCTGCGATGAGTTCGCGCAGCCACTCTCCGAGCGCTTTGACCTGCGCGGCAGCCCAGATGAAAGGCCACGCCATCACATCGATAAATGCCGCGACGCCACGCGGCGGTTTCAGAGAATCACTGGGACTCATGGCTCGGTCTCCTTCGAGTGCTTGTGGAGGTACTCCTCGAGCGCCTTGATCTGTGCCGGGGTGAGCGACGACCGCAGCACGGTTCCTCCGTATCCCTCGAACTCCCGGGCGACGGCGTCCGGATCCTGCGCACTAAGCAGCGCGAAGATCGCGGAATCGCCCGGCTTGATCATTGCCGCGGTCTCTTCGACGAACTGACCACCGACGCCGTAGTCCTCTTTCCACGTTTTGGCATCGACCGCCCCGACGGTCCCGCCGGCGACACTGCCCGACAGCGCGCCTCCGGCGAGCGCCGCTGCGGCAGCGGCCGCTGATGCACCCCCTGTGAAGGGCACCGCGAGGATCGCGCCAACGAGCGCTCCGACCAGGCCTCCCAGCGCGACGCCTTCGCCCGTGGTCAGCTCAGGGTCCTGGCGGACGTGAAGCGTCCCGTCGAGGTCACGATACATAGCCACAGCGCTCTCGAGATCGATGACCCATCTGAAATCGAGCTCGCGCAGCCGATTGAGCACGTGCGATGCACGCGATCGGTCACCTTTGAATCCAACCACCACCAGGTCCGACATGACTTTCTCCTCTCGACGATCAACGTGCCGCCGTCCGGGAGGTCTCCTCAACGCTCTGTTTGATCGACGCGAGCGCTCTTTCGAGCGACGAGCGCGTTTTGTCGACGACGACTTTGCGGACCACCGATCCCTTCACGCCCGTGAGCCCATCCTGTTCCGAGCTCTTGAGCGTCACGAGGTAGAAGCCGTGACGTGGAGGCGTCGACGCATCGGGAAGACAGACTGAAACATCCAGCGCGGTATGGAAGTAATGGCTCGCGTACAGCTGTTTGACGGCGATGACCGAGACGTCGCCGCTGCGCGACGGCGCCCGGTAGACGACTCCATGATTCACGCGAATGGTCGGCTTGAGCCCGAAGTTCACCTTCTCCCAGTAGAAGAAACTGTCCGCACCGGGAAGATCGGCATCCGGGTAATCGAGGAGATAGCGGCGCAGCTCCGGCGCGACGTCGGGCAGCGCACTGGAACGGCCGACCATCGTTTCGAACTGCTCGGCGACCCGCGCCGGATGATCCTTGTCGCGATAGACGCCGAGCGCGTCATTGCCGCCGCGCCGGTACGCTCGAATCAATTCGAGCACCATTCCGCGCGCCAGCCCGCTGGCCTGGCTTGCGGCGTCGGGCTGCGACCAGTTCACCGCGTCGTGGAACGCTTGAATGGAGGCGGTGGGGAGCTGCACATCACAATCACCCTCACGACATGACTTCAGCGCCTTGATGTCGTCGGGATCGAGGGTGAGCCCGTTGAGATCGGCGCTGGTTGCTGACGCCGGCAGCTCGCCGATGCCTAAATACCCGGGCGACGCCGCGAACCTCGTGATGTCGCGGGCCATCTTCACATACGCAGCGGGCGAGCCGTCGATGTAGACGGCGCCAAACACGTGCACTTCGGACGGACCGCCCCACTGGAGCACCTTCGCCACCGGCTTTCCCGCATCGATGTCGGCGCGCTGTTTGTCGGTCAGGCCGAGCTGGGCGAAGAGCGCGGCTGGCAGCGGTTGCGCCGGCTGCGCAAACACTATTGCACTCACGACCGGAAAGAAGATGCTGAACCAGGCAAGCGGCTGAGCCATGTTGTTTCCTCATCACGCTGCAGCGGCGTTCTCGCTCTCGCCGCCTGAGCGTTCAAGCCAGAGAATGCGGAGAACCGCGGCCGCGGGCACTGACAGGATGACGCCGAGCAGGCCGCCAATCTGCCCGCCTACCATCAGCGCGAACAGAACGGTGATCGGATCAATCGCCAGGCGATGACCCATGATGCGCGGCGATACGACGACGCCTTCGACGGTCTTCCAGACCGCAATCACGACGGCCATCCAGATCCACGGCGCCCCGACGAGCCATCCGCAGAAGAGCATCATCGCGGCTGCGATCAACCAGCCGGCGATCGGGATGAACTCCAGCGCGCCGCCAACGATGCCGAGGACGAGCGGATAAGGATAGTGGAGAAATGCCATGGAAACGGTATAGACGAGGGCCGACATGCTCGCCAGCACCAGCTGGGCGCGGACGTACTCCGCCAGCATCGAATCGACCCTCTCGACGGTCGCGGTGACACGCGCGCGATCGCGGCGTCGGGCAAATAGATTGACCATTTCCGCGATGAGCGCCGTGCGATGGCTCAGAAAGAAGATCGCAATGAGCGGCACGAGCAACAGCCAGCCCGTATCCGCGGCCGCTGCGCCGAGAGCGTGGCCGATTCGATCCCGCACGGCGGCGATCTGGCTGGCGTAATCGGCGAGGAACCGATGATCGCTGATCTTCGCCATCATGCCGGGCAGCGCCGCGTCGAGCCGCTGCAGTTGCTCGGTGACCGCCGGCGCGACCATCCAGTCGAGCGCGGCAACGATACTCAAGCCCACGACATAGACGACCGCGATTGCGCTGTTCCGGCTCGACGCGCGCGGCGTCAATCGCAGGTGTACCCATGTCACCGCCGGTTCGAGCAAGTACGCGAACAGCAGCGCCAGTACGAAGACCGCGATTGTGGTCCTTGTCGCATATGCGATTGCGGCGACGATCGCAAACAGCGCGATCGTCGTCAGGATGTTGCCGGTGCGATCGTCGAGTTCCACCATGTCATCCTCCGCTCACCGCAGGAACTGCTCGGTGGCGTCCTTCGGTATCGCCACCGGCTTCGCGCTCTTCGGATCCGGGTTGAACTTCCCGAAGACGGCGGGTTTGTCGCGGAAGTGCCGCTTCAGCGCCGTGACGCGGTTTTGATTGCTGGGGTGGTCAGAGAGAATCTGTGGCATCTGTCCGAGGTCCGCTTTGTCGAAGTCCTGGAATAGCCAGACCAGGCCCCACGGGTTGTAGTCGCTCCCGGCACAGATGTCGGATCCCGTCAGGTCGGCAGCCGATTCGGCCTCTCTCGAGTAGCCAAGCGAATTGAGTTTGCCGATCAATTGGATTGCAAGCACGTGCGCGATCGAGGGGCCGAGCAGCACCGCGGCGCCAATCTCGCGCCGTTCGATCTGGCGCTCCTTCTCGATGAGCGCCATCGAGTCGTGATGAATGGTGTGCGACACCTCATGGCAGATCGTTCCGGCCAGCTCCTCGGTGTTCTTGACGAAATAGAGGAGCGAGTCGGTGACGAAGACGTTGCCTCCCGGTACCGAGAACGCGTTCGGCGACGGCTCGTGCACGAGATAAAACTTGAACGGGCGGCCGTAGTGCGGTTGGGCCGTCTTCGTGATGGCAGCCGCGATCGGCTTGAGCGGCTCGTAGAGGGGCGACGAGGAAACGATCTCTCCCTTCCCCTTCAGCTCGTCGAATACCTGCTGGCCGATTTCCCCTTCGTCATTGAGGTTGTAGGTGTCCGAAGCACGCGGCACTCCCATGCTGGCCACCAGCGCCACCATCGACATGCAGACAACGATGAACAACTGTCGAGAAATTTTCGTGAGCATCGCAATCCTCCTGCTCGGCCCTCGCGGCGTCTGGCGCTCACCGCCAGACGTCGCGACGTGTGCCGTTCTTCAATTGGTTCCCTGTGGCGACGCGATCTGGTTGGCGATCACCGCGGGCGTGAGCCTGATCCAGATCCCGCTGGACATCGTTCACCCAGCGGTCATTCAGCACGACGATTAGCGCCGAGCTGTTCGGCGTGAGCGACTGCCGAGCACTCGTCACGTCCACTCTCTGCACACCATCAGGGCAATTCGTGCTCCGCCGCCGTCGACCGCACGCACTCGAAAACGTCAATAAATCCGCGCGTACGACTCGCTGTCCATCTCGCGCTGCCAGCAGGCTGGCAGGCCGCCAGCGGATCCCCATGCTGCAGTTGGGCAGTGGGCAGTCTGCAGTCAGCCAATTCGAGCGTCGAGCTGCCCGCTGAGAACCAGACGAGGCCTGGACGTGACTGCCGTACGCCGACGTTTCGTGCTGACTTGATTGCGGCGGCACCTTCCTTGCGTTACACGGTGTCATGCTGGGTTGCCGCCAGTCCGTTGTCGCGGTGAGCGGAGAGACGCAGCGCCCCAGGTTCCTCGGTGAGCTGCTGATCGACACCAACGAGTACAACGTCGTCGTCGTTGAGTCCGTGGAACGTGGCTACGCCCGGGTCAAGCAGGAACAGCCCCACGTCGTCATCGTCTACGTCGCCATCGACGATCCCGCGGTGTGCCGACTCCTGTCGATGTTGACGCTCGATCCCGAGACGTCGACGATCCCGATCGTGACGTGGAC
>Ga0075428_100007271_pt1 | contig 12266 bp, 10 predicted proteins | sample RhiMetdeltSRZDD2_FD_75291 | JGI IMG/M metagenome (GOLD analysis project Ga0075428, IMG submission 75291) | Populus rhizosphere microbial communities from Tennessee, USA - Rhizosphere MetaG P. deltoides SRZDD2 | ecosystem: Host-associated > Plants > Roots > Rhizosphere > Soil | place: USA...
CCGGCGAAGGTATTCAAACGTCGACCAGTGCGACGACAAGTTACATCACCATTCGCGGCAACACGATGTTTTATATCTCGCATCCAGGCAGCTTGGCCCAGTCGGACACGGCCATTGCCAATAGCCCGATCACGCCGCATCACTGGCTTGTGGAATATAATCATATTCGGCGCACGATGGACTTCGTAGTCATTTACGGATCCAACCTCATCATCCGCAATAACTGGCTGCACGAATTCGCTTACTCTTATTACAGCGGCGCCGGCCATTCGGACATTTTTCAGCCCGGCTCGGACGGCCAGAATGTCGGCTCGAAGCACCACGTGTATGAGCGAAATTTCACGGGCGACTCCCCGACGGACAACAGTCACTTTGGACTTTGGCAGGACACGGTCGATGCGGGTGACACGAATATGTTGATTCGCGGCAATATTGGCTACAACCTCGGCAATGCTGGCATTGGGGTTATAGGCACAGATAAAGTGTCAACTTATAACAACACGTTCCACGACATGCTGAATGAATCGGACGGAAATGTTTGGAACTGGTATAGGACGCCTACGGTCGGAGGTCTGCTCGCCAACTCCATAAGTTCCGACTACGGCATAAGCAGGGACGCGATTAATATTGATTTGGGGCAGCAGGTCAAAGCAGTGCACAACCTGGGGTATCTGTCAGGCTCAGAGCCCAGCTACGTTTCAACCGGCAACCCGCTGTTCGTTGACCCCGGCCGCCTGAATTTCAGACTGCAGGCAGGGTCGCCAGCAATCAATGCGGGAACCAACATTGCCTGGGTTACCAGCGGGGCGGGCAGCGGCACCACGTTTAACATTAATGACGGGCAATTGTTCATCGATGGATGGGGCATCGTGGAGGGCGACTTGATTACGGTCGGCAGCACCCCTACTCGAATTACGCGTATCGTTGATAATACCGTGACGGTGGCGAACTCTGTCACCTGGAACAATGGGACACCAGTGTACTGGGGAGATGGCGCCAACAAGGATATCGGAGCCTTTCCATTCGGCTCCAGGGAGCTGACAAGCGCGACGCTGACCCAGAACGGTACGACGTACACGGTTGCCCCGACAGGAGACGCCAGGGGCGTCTGGTTTTACGTCGATGGCATACCGACGATATGGGATTTTACCCCGCCATTTAGTGCCACCATTCCGAGTGGCGTGGTGACGGCGAGAGCTTACGCTCTTTACGCTCAGGAAAATCCGGTTGTCGTTGCCAGCGCCGGCCCTGGGGGGGGGACAGCTCCGGCGCCGCCGACCGGCCTTCGGGTGGAAGAGTAGGACCTGTTAGAGACAGCCTTGGTTTTGGGTTTCAATAGCCGGCATGCCTGAGGCCGGTTCACATAATCCTTAGTAGGACGATTCGTTGGTACTTCTGCTGCCGGCGAGCCGGCTTTTCTCGTTAGTTGAGATGCCACCCAAACTAGTACTGCTGATCGGAATCGCATTCGTATGGTGGCTGATCCGAATGGACATGCGCTGGCGCCGACTGCCCTCACGCCCTTTGTGGATTGTGGGTGTGTGGGTCGCTCTGGCTAGTTCGCGATCCATCGGATTCTGGCTTTGGGCGATGGGGCTGCGAGGGGGCGGATCAAGCAATCTCGAAGGGGACCCTTTTAGTGCTGTATTTAATGTCAGCCTGTTTCTTATTGCGATTCTTATACTCAATCGACGAGGATTCCGTTGGGGGCAGTTTGCTGGCGCGAACAAGGCGCTCATTGCAATCTTTGCTTTTTTTCTATTCAGCGCGGTCTGGTCCCCATTTCCCTTTCCCACGGTGAAGCGTCTGGGTCAGGAACTCGGTTGCCTACTGATTGCGCCCATTCTTTTGACGGAAAAGGACCCGGCAGCATCTCTGCGCGTGGTATTCGCGCGGGTGTCATATGTTTTATTCCCTCTTTCCGTGATCTTCATCAGGTTTTTTCCCCACATCGGACGAGTTGTGTCGGAAGTCTCGGGCTCGCACATGGTGTGCGGCGTCGCAGATCACAAGAATTCACTGGGCCAATTGGCGATGGTTTTCTGTCTCGTTCTGCTGTGGGATTTAAAGGAAACCCGAACCAGCGGAACCGCTCCGCGAACGAAGATTCAGCGCTGGGCGCGCTTGCTGAACCTGGGAATCGGACTGTATCTGCTTTATATCTCCCAAAGCGCCACCGCCCTGATGTGCTTCCTTCTTGGACTTGGGCTGTGGTTGGTCGGAAAACGGTTGGCTCGGATGAGAAATGCCAAGGCCGTGTTCGTGGCCAGCGTCCTGGCATTCCTCTGCCTCCTGTCTTTGGAGCAGATGTATGGCATCTCAAGGCGGGTCTCGCAGGCCATGGGACGTGGAGAAGGCCTCTCGGGGCGCACACAAATCTGGCAAAAAATCATGGAAAAGAATACCCACCGTTTGATAGGCGCCGGGTTTCGTGGCTTTTGGGAGAGCAGTGAAGGGGAATCTGTTTGGCGGGAACTCGGCACCAATCGGCTGCTCAGTTCGCACAATGGCTATCTGGAAATCTATGTGCAAGGCGGGTTGTTGGGACTCTTTATTTTGTTTGCATTTATATTGTCGGCGGGCCTCAACGCCGCGGACAAACTTGTTAAAGGAGACCCCTTCGGAAGGTTGGCAGTGATATTCTGGCCAATTCTTCTGGTTTATAATGTGACCGAATCGGCGTTCCTTCAGATTGGAATACTCTGGTTCACGATGTTGTTAGTCACTCTTGACACCTCATCGCAATACCGGCGTGTGAGAACCTTCACAGCCGACTCCCCCGAAGTCGGTTGGGCACCTGTTCCGGGGACGTGAAAATAGAATATCAAACCAGGAGGATCATGTAATGGCACGGCAATACAACAAAGATGAATTCAATGGGTTGTACGAGCGATACATTTGTCAAGATGTGATACAACCAAATGCGCGTGCATACTATATGCGCTATCGATCACGGTATAAGCTCTGTATCGATCGATTCGCTCAGGTTGCTCCGCCCGAACCGATCGATGTATTGGACATCGGAGTTGGGCAGTTAGCCCTTCTGTGCAAGAAACTGTGGAACGACCGCGCCGTCGTAGCAGACCTTCCAGGAAAGCACCTTTCGTACATCGCATCGCACGGTGTGGAGACGGTTCACTGGAATATATGCAAGTCTGAGCCACCTTTTATCGGTAAGTTTGACATGGTGTTCTTTTCTGAGGTCATCGAGCATTTGCCGATTCCCGGCCATGTCGCGCTGGAGCGTCTGCGAAAGACGCTGCGTCCCGGGGGGTTCATTATCTGCACGACACCAAATCTCTACCGTCTCCGCAATGTGATCTCCATGGCTGCTGGTCTGCCTATTTTTGATTACTTCCGGATCCCTGATGACGACAAGGGGCTCAGCCACTGGATCGAATACAGCCGAGATCATCTCCAGTGGCAATTCGAGAAGGCTGGGTTTACTGAATGTCACGTAGAGTTCCGTCAAATGCATCATTTACCGACTAACCCGCTGCTCCGGCCATTGGCATTGTTGGGGTATCCGCTGCATATCCTTCCGCGATGGCGCGACAATCTGATCGCAACTGCATACGCTCCGATCGAGAGCGGGAACGGCAATCCAATTTCGATCATCCAAAAGGAGAAAACGTCGGCATAGCCAAGAGAATCTATGAGCCGATTACGTGTTTTAGTTTTAGGGCCGGACTGTCATCCGAAGAGGCAAAGTATTCCTTTTGTTACTTATTCTCATGCGGCGGCACTTGCCCAACTCCATGATGTCACGATGGTCGCCGGGGCGCACGTTGAGGACGATCTGCGGCGCGCAGAGGCCCCTTTTCGGGCCCTGGAAGTGGTTCGGATGCCCCTACTCGAACGGCTCCGTGCGTTTGGTATGCGCAAGATCAGCCCCGACTCTCAGGTAAGGACCGCCCTCGATTACCCGTATGCCCTCGCCTTCGAATGGCAGGCCTGGAGACAGTTGCGGCGCCGCATCTTTGCGGGTGACTTCGACGTGGTTCTGCGCCTGATACCGATGGCAGCGGTGTTGCCAAGTCCTTTCGCTTACTTCCTGCGCAAGGGGCCGATACCCTTCGTGATCGGGCCGCTCCAGGGCGGTTTACCGTGGCCTCCCGGTTTTAGTCAACTCGAGAACCAAAGGGAATGGATCGCTGGCTTAAGGGATCTGTACCGGTTTATGCCTTTTGCCCGGTCCACGTATCGCTATGCGACGGCGATCATAGTGGCGTCTTCTCAAACGTATTCCGAGTTTCCCGCATATCCCGATAAACTTTTTTTTGTCCCGGAGCCCGGCATAGGGCTTTCCGTCTGCGCCGAGGACTCCCGTAGGCCGGAACCTGGGGCCAAACTGGAACTGATTTTCGTGGGCGGCCTGGTTCCCCGGAAGGCTTGTGATCTTGCTTTGCGCGGGGCTGCTTCACTTTTACGAAGCGATTTGGCTCGGTTCACCGTGGTCGGTGACGGCCCCGAGCGGAAGCGGTTGGAGGAACTCGTCAGCTCGCTTGGAATCGAGAAGGCTGTTACATTCTGCGGCTGGGTCGGCCATCCGGAAGTCTTCAGCAGGTTGAGATCTGCTGATGTGTTCGTGTTCCCATCTGTGCGCGACAACGGTGCGGGGGTAGTCTTTCAGGCTCTCGCCTGCGGCGCCGTGCCCGTGGTCGCTGACTTCGGCGGACCAGGAGATATCGTTCATCCAGAGGTGGGGTACAAGGTGCCTCTCACCAATGAGTCCGACCTTGTGTTGCAAATCGAGAATATTCTGAAGGAGCTTGCGAGCAATCGAGATCTCCTCAATCGGTTACGACAGCGAGGCATGTCTTACGCTCGGGAACGCCTGACCTGGGACGCGAAAGCACAGAGCACAACTCAGGTCCTGAATTGGGCTGTCCGACGGGCTTCGAAACCAGTCCTTCTACCCCCAAAAATGCTGCATCTCCAGGCTGCAGGCTAGTGTGGAACTGAGTGGAGTCGGCGACGGCGACGGTGCGTTATCATAAACGGTTAAAGTTCAAAGAGAGGCAACCGCTCAATGCATATCAGTGTTTGCATCTGCTCTTACAAAAGGCCCGCGCTGCTGCGGCGCTCATTACAAGAGTTGAGCCGGCAGAAAACCAACGACCTGTTTACATATTCCGTCGTGGTTGCCGATAACGACCCCGAGGAGTCGGGTCGGCCCGTGGTGGATGAGTTGCTGTCTTCCTTTCCGGTGACGATCACCTATTGCACTGAGCCCCGAAGGAGCATCTCTCACGCGCGTAACAAAGCTTTGGAAAATGCCACAGGTGAAGCGATCGCTTTCATGGACGATGATGAGTTTCCTGAGGAGATGTGGTTGCACAACTTATACACGGCGATGCGGGATCATAGCGTGGCCGGAGTGCTTGGCCCCGTCAGGCCGTTTTTCGACACCGAACCCCCAGCGTGGGTGCGGAAAGGACGATTTTGCGAACGTCCTGAACATCCGACCGGTTTTGTCATGGAGTGGACCGGGTGCAGGACGGGGAATGTGCTGTTCAAGAGAGATATCATCGCCGGGGTTGATCCAGTTTTCCTGCCGGAATTCGGTACCGCCGGTGGCGACATGAATTTCTTTTGGCGCATGACGCAAAAGGGCCACAAGTTCATTTGGTGCAATGAAGCCGTCGTTCACGAAGTGGTGCCGCCGTCGCGATGGCGTCGGAGTTTCATGCTCAAGCGCGCTTTGTTGAGAGGTGGAAATTTTCTACAACATCCGGAAGGTCGCGTGCGTGAATTAGCCAAGTCAGTGCTGGCGGTCCCTCTTTACACGATATCATTGCCTTTTCTGCAAATCGCAGGTCACCATCTTTTCATGAAGTATTTGGTCAAATGGTGTGATCACGTCGGCCGCCTCCTGGCCTTGTTCGGATTGAAACTGGTGAAGCAGCGCGAAATGTGACGCTGGCTGCGGAATGATAATTGTTAACGCCGATGATTGGGGACGTTCCCCGCAGGAGACCGACGCCGCGCTGAAGTGCTACCGCGCCGGCAGGATCACGTCGGTCACGGCCATGGTCTTCATGGCTGACTCGGAACGTGCCGCCGATATCGCGCTCAGCAGCAACATTCCGGTTGGGCTGCACATTAACCTTAACGAGCCTTTCACGGGGAAAATTTCTTCTGACTACGTGCGGTCCGCGCAAAAACGAATTGCTGAATTCCTTAACAGAAACAAGTACATGCAGTTGCTGCACAACCCGCTTTTGGCCAAGCCGATTCGGGATGTATTCAACGCGCAGCTTGCAGAGTTTTGCCGCCTCTATCGAAGGCCGCCGTCGCATTTTGACGGACATCAGCACATGCACCTTTGCACGACTATGTTGATCGTCGCACCTATTCCACGGGGCGAAAAGATACGTCGCAGTTTTTCTTTCGAAAATGGGGAGAAATCGTTCGTCAATCGAAGTTATCGTGCTTGCGTGAATCGGCGCATCGGCTCGCGATACCATCTTACTGATTATTTTTTCGCGCTATCCCAAAGGCTTGAGCCCGAGGAGCGCTTTGCCCGCGTTTGTGCGCTGGCGCGCGATGCGGCTGTGGAGTTGATGACTCATCCCATCGTTCCAGAGGAACACGCGTTTCTCTTGAGTGACCGATATGCGGATGCGACGGAATCATTGCAAAAGGGCAGCTTTTTGGATTTGCAGGATCATAACACCTGACGGTTTCCAAACCGAAGTCGGCGCGACAGCATTGGTGTTTATTCGCGTATGCATGCGCATCCGTATCACGAAGTAGTTTCTGGGGCGCAATTGAAGCAGAGTCCTAATGGCGGCGGTTTTGAGTCAAAAGCGCCGAAAGCGAAGTTAGAAAGCGTGCAGATCTTGCGCGCGATCGCGGCGCTTCTCGTGGTAGTGCATCATCAGGTGAGTCTTGAGGCTCGCTATGGCCGGGGGGAACCATTATTGACAGGTTTCATTGGCGGATTCGGTGTAGACATATTCTTTGTCATCAGCGGTTTCGTGATGTTTTATGTCGCAGCCAATAAACCTGCCGGGCTGGAATCAGCGAAACGATTCATACTCGCAAGAGTGACGCGTATTGCACCGCTTTACTGGTTCTATACTCTGCTTTTTGCAGGGGTGCTATTCCTGCTTCAAAGGTTTCTCAGAACTCCTGACCCCGTCGATTTAGTCCGCGTTACCGACTCGTTGCTTTTCTGGCCTCAAAATGGAGCATTGCCCCTTATCCACCAGGGATGGACCTTGAGCTATGAAATGCTCTTCTATTTTCTGTTCTCCTTGAGCTTGTTTTTTAAGAAGTGGCGGGTTCCAATCCTCATCGTTGCAATGCTCTGCCTGGTCTCGTCTGGGGCATTCCTGCACGCACAACAACATAAGGCATTGTTGGTCGCAACCAGTCCACTCCTGATTGAATTCATTCTCGGGATGTTCATTGCCAGATTGTTCGTATCAGGTTTCATCATTTCATATTCCCTTGCATTGCCTGTATGTTTGATCGGATTTGGGGTTTTGTTCGCGATTAGTCCGGTGTGTCACTATGAAACGGACTTGTTGCAAAGGCTCTGGATGTGGGGATTGCCTTCGGCAGCAATTGTCCTGGGAGCAACACAAATGGAACGGAGCCGCGAGATGAATTTACCTTGGCTTGCGGCCGTCGGGGACGCGTCGTACTCACTCTACCTGAGTCACATGCTTGTCCTTCCTGTGGTGGATAGACTTTGGAACAAGTATGGCGTTGATTCCGGTATCGTGTTTCTTGGATTTGTTCTGGCGGCATGCATCCTCGTGGCGTTCATAAGCTATCGTTGGATAGAGACTCCATTTCTTCGTTGGGCAACGACGCGTTTAAGTCGCCGCTCCACGGCGGCGGCTTGATAAATCGATTGGAAATGGCGTGCCAATGATCGGCAAACCTGCGGAAACGTTCCGGGCCCAGTCGCCTGATTCGGTTGATGTTCCTGTCTCCGCGAAACCGGTCGCCTTGCGAATGAGCAAAGATCCGTTGGCCGCCATCGTGTTCGTCGGTTTTGCTGAAGCTCTTTCGGCGCCGGAAGCGGTGTGGAGCCTTGTGGATGCAGGCTTTCAGGTCAAAGCGTTTGCGCGCCGCGGGCGCCGTTCCGCTCTCCGCCACAGCCGTCATGTGCAGGTGTTCGACGTCACCGCGCCGGAAACGGACGGCGCAGCGACAATTCAGGACGTCGCAAACTTGCTCGCTGTTACGCTGCGCAATGGGGCTGCGCCGGTGCTGTTTCCATTAGACGATGCGGCGGTGTGGGCCTGCAGTCGCGTCGCAGCCGACCCGCCATTCGTTTTGGCGGGACCGCGTGGAGCGATGGCGGAACTGGCGCTAAACAAGATCGCCCAAATCGATGCGGCGCGCGCGGCGGGATTTAATGTCCTGCCTACGAAGGTTGCGCGCAGTCGCGAGGAGGCCCTCAATCCAGGCGTTGATTACCCGTTAATTCTGAAACCGGCAGATGCTACTTCGTTGAAAAGTGGCCGATTGAGCAAAGGCCGCAATAGCATCTGCGCCAACCGGGAAGAGTTGGAACGTGCCGTGGAGAAATGGGATGGACTGGCTCCCCTGTTGATCCAGCCCTACGTGGCAGGCACGGGTGAAGGCATATTTGGCATAGTTACGAACAGGGGTGTCGAGGCATGGAGTGGGCATCAAAGATTGCGCATGATGAATCCGCACGGCTCCGGTTCCAGCGCGTGCGTCTCGAAATCGGTGACAAAAGATTTATTGGCTCCAGCCGAACGCTTCGCCCTTCAAAGCGGTTGGCGCGGCCTTTTCATGATTGAACTAATTCGAGACGCCCAAGGAGTGGTATGGTTTATGGAATTCAATGGCCGGCCCTGGGGAAGTATTGCGCTCGCTCGGCGGCAGGGGCTGGAATACCCCGCCTGGAACGTTCAATTGGCTTTGGATGAAGATTGGAAGGTCCAGCGTGAAACAACATTAGCCTCCGATCTCGTCTGCCGAAATGCCGGACGCGAGCTATTGCATCCGCTCTTCGTCTTGCGCGGCCCTAAATCGACCGCCATCAAGCATTGGCCATCGTTCTGGGGGTCCGTTGCGGGTGTGGCGCGAATCAACCGCCAACACTCGTTCTACAACTGGCGCAAGGACGATCTCGGGGTTTTCGTTACCGACTGCTTTTACACGGTTTGCGACAATCTCTTTAAGAGCAAGCGAAGGGAATGAAAGCGTTCGCGGCATGTCATGTCCACTCGAACTGGTCATACGACGGGAGTTGGACGATCGAGCAATTGGCGGCTGAGTTTGCTACGCGCGGCTATAATGTTTTGTTGATGACTGAGCATGACCGGGGTTTTTCACAAGCGAAGCTGGACGACTATTGCGCTGCTTGCAGGCGCGCCAGCAGCCCGGGAATGTTGGTCGTGCCCGGCATCGAATATAGTGACGGGAGCAACACCGTTCATATTTTGACGTGGGGAAATATCCCGTTCCTTGGCGAGGCGATGCCGACGTCCGCGATTCTTGAAGAGGTAAATAGAGCTCAGGGTGTTTCGGTTTTTGCTCATCCCCGCAGGAGAAACGCGTGGCGTCAATTCGACCCGTCATGGTCCGAAAAGTTGCTCGGCGTCGAAGTGTGGAATCGAAAGACAGATGGTTGGCGCCCGAGCGACAAGGGTGCGGCTCTGGTTGGAACGTCTGTTCCATTCGTCAGTTTGGACTTTCACGAACGGAATCAGTTTTTTCCCTTGACCATGGTTCTGGAGTTGGAGGGCGAGATTTCGGAGAGATCGGTAATTCAGTGTTTGAGGGCGCGCCGGTGCCATCCGACTGCTTTTGGAATTACAGTTACTGACCGCGTCTGTAACATGGCAACCCGGGCTCTGGCGCTTCCCGAACTCGCACGGCGTACCGGTAGCTGGGTTTTTCGAAAACTCAATCATGGGTCGATCGCGAAGGTCGCCAACCGCGGTTGCGCGTAATCATGTACGTGACTCAAGAAAACAACGAGCATACTGCCGTCCCACACGCCGGGCACCAAAGTGATGTGCAGGTGACTTCGAAAAAGGAGCGTGTTGCCGCGCTGGACTGGCTCAAAGGTGCCCTTGTTGTGTTCATGGTCATCTATCACGCCCTCAACTACTCGGTTGATTACAACGAATGGGCATGGCGCCTCATGGCATTTCTGCCTCCCTCCTTTATTCTGATCACTGGGCTGTTGTTAACCAACAGTTATCTCTCACGATACAGAGCGACGGATCCGCATCTCCATCAGCGGTTGCTTGCTCGTGGCGCCAAGCTAGTCCTTCTCTTCGTGGCCTTGAACGTGGGGTTGGTGTTGCTGCGAAGCGCGGGCGGCGGGCAGGCATTCACAGCTTTGGAGGAACTTGCAACACGGTGGTATGAGATCTTCTTTGCGCCGTCGCAGCGCGTAACTTCGTCCAGCATTCTCCTTTCTATTGCTTACGTGCTACTTGTCGCTTCGCCCCTCCTGCTGCTCTACTGGATAAGGCCGTGGTTGCTGCCTGTGCTGTCGACAATCCTTGTGGTGGGGTGCTGCTTTTTCGAATGGAAACAGAATTTAAATTACTATGTCGAAATGGTCACGTTCGGAATTGTTGGTATGTCCCTGGGGATGATACCCTTGGAGAGGTTGGAGGGGTTCGCCCGCAAATGGGTGTTCATCCTGCCAGCCTACGCCATCTATAGGCTGTGCAGCTATTTCTTCAGCGAGATCTACCCGGTTCGACTTACGGGAACCATGTTAAGCCTTTCCATTCTTTTTGGGATCGCATTGGTGCTTTCACAAACAGGTTTTGCTTATCGGCAATTCGTTTTGCTCGGACGATATTCGTTATTCGGTTATATTTTTCAGCTTGTCGTGCTTCAGGTCGTGCGTGCAGTGCTGCCGATCGAGGAACCGACCGCATCCTTTTTGATCATGATGCTGATCACGCTCGTTCTCACCTGGCTCGCAACGGTGGTCGTTGAAAAGCTGCGTCAGACTGTCCAGTTGTTTGATGCGACTTACAAGCTGGTCTTCGCTTAAACGAGTCGGGCCCTAAAGAGCTTAGTTATATGCTTTCGATGGATTCTATCACGGATTTTCGTGGCCGCGTACGTTATTGCCGCACGCTTCTTTTTGGCCGGCGTTCCGTTTGCATGGCCAACCGCACTCCGATGATCTCTTTCACCTTCGACGATTTTCCAAGCTCGGCGCTCCAGTCAGGTGGAGGCATCCTGGAGGAGCACGGGCTGGCAGGCACGTACTACACTTCCCTCGGTTTGATGAACACGGACGGACCGGTCGGAAAGATTTTCTCCGAGGGGGAATTAAATGATGTTGTAGCGCGAGGCCACGAACTGGGTTGCCATACGTTTGATCATTGTGATGCCTGGAACACTGACCCGACAACGTTTGACGCTTCCGTTCGGAAAAACCGCGAGGCCTTGAGTCGGCTTTTGCCTGGGGCCTCTTTTTCGACCCTTTCATACCCCCTGGCCAACCCCCGCCCCCGGACCAAACAAAACATGGAAAAGTACTTTGAAGGCTGTCGCGGGTGCTCCCAAAAGTTCAACTCAGGGACTATCGACCTGAACTTTCTCAGAGCGTTTTTCCTGGAGCAGAGTCGGGGGGATGCCACGGCGGTCAAAGCTCTAATCGACCAAAATTGCCGGTCGGGCGGGTGGCTGATCTTCGCGACTCATGACGTTGCGGCGAACCCGACGAAGTTCGGCTGTACATCAGCCTTCTTTAGGGATATAGTTCGGTACGCGGTCGCGTCAGATGCCACTGTTCTGCCGGTGGGCGCCGCCGTAAGAAGGATTCAGGAGGGCAAGGCCTAACTACACGTTCGGCACTTTCCACACTAAATGGAGATTGCATTGGATTCAGACGCGTTGACTGGTTCGGTTGGTGCCGCGGCGGCCCCGCAGGGTGGGGCGGAGCGGCATTTTCGCACCGACCATTTGTTGGGCGATCTGCGCAAACGCGCCGTCTCCGGCACCCTTATAACGACTGCGGCGCAAGCCAGCAAATTCGGGCTGAATCTCCTTTCCGCAGTGGTATTAGCCCGACTGCTGATGCCGGAGGATTTCGGACTGGTGGCGATGGTCACCACGATCACTGGTTTTCTCTTAATCTTCAAAGATGCCGGCCTTTCCACGGCCACTATCCAGAAGGCCGAAATTACTCACGCTCAGGTTTCGAACCTGTTCTGGATCAATGTTGGCGTGAGTGCTGCGCTCAGCGTGATCGTTGCGGCCTTGGCGCCTGCGGTTGCGTGGTTCTACCGCGACCC
>Ga0075428_100007275_pt1 | contig 12262 bp, 11 predicted proteins | sample RhiMetdeltSRZDD2_FD_75291 | JGI IMG/M metagenome (GOLD analysis project Ga0075428, IMG submission 75291) | Populus rhizosphere microbial communities from Tennessee, USA - Rhizosphere MetaG P. deltoides SRZDD2 | ecosystem: Host-associated > Plants > Roots > Rhizosphere > Soil | place: USA...
GCCCCCGGGTTCACCGGCAGGCAGTACCGTGCAGCCGCTGTGGCCTGGCGGCGCAGCCCGCAAGGGCGCGCGCTTCACGCCGCGGAAGGTGGCAGCCGGCGCTCAGGGTCCGGGCGCACCCGGAATTGACTGCGTCTACCTGGCGGAAGACGAGCTCACGCCACTACTGGAAATAGCCGGTGTCCTCAGGGCCACGGGCAGCCGCATGCCCCTGTTCTTCGAGCCGCAGGTCATGATGACGGTGGACGGGGTGCTGAGCGATGTTCTTGACCTCACCGACGTCTCGACGCAGCAGGCGCTCGAAACCACACACGAGGAGTTGACCGGGTCGTGGCTCGTGCAGCAGTCCAGCTACCTGGCTGGACAAGGGCCGCCACCGCCGACGCAGGTGCTGGGGCAGGAGGCTTTCGGCGCCAGGCGCGTGGTGGGACTTCGGTACCCTTCCTCGAAGAACCCGAAGGGCGTCGGCCTCGTGGTGTTTACCGCTCGACTCCGATCCGATCAGCACTCGCTTGCGGTATTTAACCAGCCCGCCGGCAAACTCCAGCAGTCGCTGCCGTGAGCAGCCCGAGATTCCGAAATCAGGTCTCTTCGCGCGCGCTTATCTGACCGAGCAGGGAGTTGGATTCCATTTCGAGCCGTCTGGAAGCTTCTTGAAGGCGTAGTTGACGATCCAGGGCTGCGTCAGGTACTCGGCATCGTCAACGATCATCGTCAATCGTATCCACTGGCTCTTGTCCGGCAATTCCATGACGCGGAAGTACTCAGTGAGCGCCGCGTTCGCGGAATACGGCATCCCGTTCTTCCAGTAGTAACCCGGCTTCAGGCGGGTGGTGATCACTTTCAGGCTGCCGCCACGCGCGAAGCTCCCCGTGCCACCCATGATCGTCCACGACGCGATGGAGTAGCCCTGCCAGCTCGGTTCGACCCCGGGCGGCGGTTCGACTTTCTGCGGCTGCGGGGGGAAGAACGTCGCGTTGGAGAAATCGAGTCGTCCGGGGTCGGCCGGCGGGCCGAAGTGGAAGACGCGGCGCTGCGTTCCGTAATCCGCGTCGATCTGCAGCGTGTTGTCGTCCGCCCAGGTGATGTGCAGGTGGGTTGGCAGCCGCATGATCCCGGGCGCGCCGTAGGCCTTGCACGCATTGCCTTCGGCCTCGTCTTTTGCCGGATCCCATTTCACAGCGGCCTGCGCGGCGGCCGGTTTGTACGGGATGTTGCCCTGCGCAGACGGATTGGGCCCGGCGCCGATGAAGCCGACGCCCGGATTTTCGATCGTGCCGGCAACGCCGCTGCCGAAGTCGCCTCTCCCCGCGGTCAGCATACGCACGTGCCAGTCCTCGGTGATCACCGCGGTCCAGTAGCCCGTGAGATCGATGGGCGCAAGCGCTTTCGCGGTCGGAGGCGCAGCGCCGCGGCCACGACCGGCCTGGGCATGCATCATCGACGATCCCGTGAGCCACACGAGCGCGGCCGCGAGCGCAAAGCGCGATGCCGCGCCGCTAGTCAACGGTTTCCCCCACCTTCGTGCCCCACGACTTGCCATCGGTGGTTCGCGTGATCCTGATCAGGCGGCCACGCGTGCTGTTGGGACTGCGTGACGGGTTGGCGACGACTTCGACCGCATCGCCGACCTTGAATCCGTCCTTGTCGACGAACTGCTGCGAAAATTGCGTCGCTCCCGCGCCTTCGAGCACCCACCGTTGCACGGTCCCTTTGGCGTCTTCGACCTCGACGTACAGAAACGAGTGCGGCGAGCGCAGCGTTACCTGCACCATCTTGCCCTTCATAGTGATTTGCTTGTCGACGTTGTAGGTTCCGCCAAAAGAGTGGTGAGCCTGGAGCGGCAGGCTCGACAGCACTGCGGCGGCGACCGTCAGAACGAGGGTTGGAGTGTTCATTTCTTTTCCTTGAGACTACGGTAGACCGCTTCAACGAAGCGCGCCGTCACGCCTGGTTCCCTGCCGTATAAGGGGTCGAAGTCGAGCGTCGGCTTCGCCGCCTTCACCTGCGGCAGCGTCATTCCCTTGTCGATCATCGCCTGGACCCGATCGCGGATGACGATCAGCATGTCGCGGTAGTAGCCGACGTCGGCAGCATCGCTGATCCATCCGTGGCCAGGAACGATCATCGTGCCGCCCTGGGACATGAAGTCAGTGGCGCTCATATCGAGAAGCGACTTGAGCGCGTCGATCTCGCCGTTGATGCTGCCGCCCGCGTCCACGTCAATCGGCGGATACATGTCGCTGTTGTAGACGTCGCCGGCGACGATCACGTCCGAGCGGCGGAACCAGACGGCGCTGTCGCCGTCGCTGACGGCGTTGGGCATGTGAAAAATTTGAATCGCCTGATTGTTCAGGTATCGGTAGAGCGTGTATTTGCTGGAGGCGTAGGTGTCGGTCGGAACGAGCATTTCAGCCGCCTTTGCCTCGAGCATCCGCTGCTGGACCCGTTCGTGCGCCAGCACCTGCAGGCTCAGCGAAAGGTCCCTGAATCCGAGCAGCCGGAACATGGGAGACATCCGGACGCTCGCGTTGCCGCCGACGTGATCCGGATTGCTGCTGGTGTTGATGATCATGCGGATCATCGGATCGGCGAACGCGTGTGACGCCTGCCAGCTGCTCCCGAACGGTGACGTCGCCTCCGCCGGCTCCGGCGGTCGAAGGGTCTGCACGACCTGGCGAACCGCTGCAAGCACCCGATCGCTCGCGGCTGCAGCGCCCGAATCGATCATGATCACGCCGTCGCCGCCGGCTGACACAGCTATGTTCGCCCCGGCCCCCGCGATCAGATAGACGTTCCCGGCGACGTGCAGCGCCTCGACCCTGTCGTACGCCGGCGGTCGTGGACGCTGCGCGTCGGCCCGCTCGGCGATCCGCGTCGAGGCATCGGAGTAGGCGGGCTTGAGCGTGGACTGGGCGGCCGGCGGCGCCAGCGTCGAGCCGTGCGCGCGCCACTCCGGATACAGCGTTTCAGCGCCGCCGCGCATCCCCTCCAGCGGCGCTTTGTACTTGAAGGCCGATTCAGTGAGGTACGGATTCTCGCCCGGCAGGTAATGCGGCACCCGGTAGGTGGCGTCCGGCTGATAGTCGTCTGGTTGACAGGGGTACGCAGGCAGCTGCAGCGTCGGCGCGCGCATATAGGTTGCGCTGCGGACGAGCGGCTCGGTGAGATAGTCGGGATCGATCACCGTGAATGTCCATTCCAGGTACGGCTCCTGGAGCGACACGTGCTCGATCACGGTGGCCCGGAAACTGGTGGGCACGCCGTTGCGCCGCACGAACCCTTCCTTGAGGTGCGTGGTCGTGATTTCGAGGGTGTCGCCGCGAAACGTGCCGGTCGAGAAGCCATCCCAGGAGTGCAGCGCGTAGGCCGAGGGGCGCTGGCGGCCGTCGACCCAGACCACGCGGTCACCGGGAGTCTTCTCGTACGAGATGCGATAAGCGACCAGTTGACGGCTCACCGGGTCGACCACCTTATCGATCCGCATCGGATCGAGCCCCTTCGCTTGGTACCCCGGCGTCCGCGGCCGGCACTGCAGGAGCAATGAGGTCGCGTTCACCTCTTCATCGTAGGTGTCGGCCCGCATCCGGGCGGCATCGTTCAGCGGGATGCCGCGGTAATCGCCTGGATACGCGCCCGGGTTGCGATCGCGCTCGTCCTCGTGGTTGATCCAGCGCCAGGTCCCGGTCAGGTCGAGCGGCGAGTTCTCCTGCGCCAGCGCCGGCCGGGCGGCGCATGACACCAGAAGAATCAAGGCGCCCGCGACGCTCGACCGATTCACCGTCTTCATGTGGACCCTGATATGGCAAAACGTGCGTCGAGTCAAGGTGCGTGGACGCGAGCCACGAGCCCCCAAAGTTACCTCTCTGCCGCAGCCGGAGTATAAATCGGGTGCGATGAGGTTTCGGTGGGCGACCTTCGGCGTGTCCCTCGCGTTCGTCGTGTGTGCGACTGCGCTGCTGTGGATATGGTTACCCCCTGCCTACGACACCAACGACGATGTGACGATTCGGCGTGTTCTGGAGGGGACGCGGGTTCCGGGGCAGCCGCCGACGGGATTTGCGCTGCTGCCGCACGCAGCGCTTGGGTGGGCGCTGGTCGCCATTCGCTATGCCTGGCCTTCGGCATATGCGTGGGACCTCACGGTGACGGGAACGCTGGTGTGGGGCATGGCGGTGTTCCTGTCCCTGGCGTGGCAAGCGTTCAGTGCGTCCGTTGTCTTGCGACTGTCGGCGACCATCGTGGTGCTGGCGGCGATGCTGCCGCTGGTCGGCAGCGTGCAGTACACGATCAGCGCCACGCTTGCCGGCGGCGCGGCAACCGCGCTCGCGTGGTCTGAACTCGAAGGCGAAGGCCCCCGCCGTCCAGCCGTCCTGGCCATGGCGGTAGCGCTCCTCGTCTTCGGACTCCTGGTGCGATCCGGCGGCGCAATGGCAGGGGCGTTTGCGGTCCTGGCGTGCCTGATGCCGCGCGCGATACTCGCGGGTCGCGGCAGCATGCGGACCATTGCAGGACTGGCGGTCGGTTCGGTCGCACTTTCTGCGGCGCTTTATGCCGCGGATCTCGTGCTCTACAAGATGCGTCCGGAATGGGATGCGTACCGGGAAATGAACGAGCTCGTGACCGCGCTGTTCGATTGGAACTGGCAAGCGCTGTTGCCGTCGGCCGTCGATGTCACGGGGATGCGCAAGTCGGTGGGCTGGACCGCAAGCGACTGGACGATGCTGGAACAGGCCTGGGCGGTGACGCCGGAGCGCTTCAGCGTCAGGTCGGTGCGGGAGTTCTATGAAGCAACCGTCGGACATCTGACACCGATGGACTATGGCTCCGCCGCGGTCGACCGCCTGTGGCTGTTCGATCGCGCCAATTGGCTGGAGCGATTGAACGAGGCCTGGCCCGCATTATTGGGAGTCGCGCTCGTCATCGCGGTGTGTTCCCGGGCCCGGGATCGTCGGGTGACGCTGGCCGTCGTGATGTTCTTCGCTGTCTACTGTCTTGCCGTCCAGATCGGCTTCAAGAGTCTGCCGTTTCGTCTCCTGGCGCCGATGGTCGCCTGTTTCGTGTGCGTAGCGCTGTCGACCGCGCGGCTTCGACCACTGGGCTGGAAATCGGCGGCATTCGTTCTCGTGATGGTACTGGCGCTGGGCGTCTATCAGGCGCAGGCCGTCTTCGCCGCGATGGCGGCCAATCATCGGCACAGCCTGCAGGTGGACGCCGAAGGCGCCGCGCTCGCGGCCCTGCAGCCGTCGCTGGTGGTGATACATCGAGACAGGTTTCCTGAAGAACACTGGCTGAGACCGTTCCACACACCGCGTGTGAGGCTGCTCACGATTCGGTTGGGCCGGAACAATCAGAATCCGCAGCTTCTGTCGTTTTTCCGGGCGTCGGGCCTGTCGACGTTCCCGTGGGCGATCTGCGACGATCCTTCGGTCTTCGTCGTCAGTGAATCAGGGCGGCTCGACCCGTTGACGACAGACTTGCAGGAGCGAGCCGGCCGGACGGTCATCTGGAAGCCGGTGTTCAAGGGGTCCTTTACCGCGTGGCAGTGTCTGCCGGCGCCGGCAGGTTGAAGCCGGCGCGTCTAGAGGAAGAACAAGCCCCGCACCACGCCTTCGAACAGGTAGATCGCCACTAATCCGTTTACGACCACCATCGCGAGCTCGACGCCGGGTGAGGCCGACTCGCGGAACAACATGAAGAGCGCGAACGCCGGGAAATAGTAGCGCTGCTCGATCAGCCACACTGGCATCACCGAGAGGACCGCGAACGGATAAATGAGGTAGTGGACAGGCTGTCGCACGCGGATCACGAACAGCGACAGTGCCGCGAGCGCAATGGCCAGACTGGTCATCACTCGCGCGAGGGTCGACGAGGTCATGGCTTCGAGCACCGCGTTACGGGCAAAGATCTCCTTAGTGACGACGTTAAGGTTATAGGGGTGATCCACCCGGAACGTCGAGAAGAAGATCACGACACTGGACACCACGACCCCTATGAGCAGTGCGGGATGCAAGCGGGCGATCTGCGGAAACTTGGACACGATGAGCGGAAAGAACATCAGGAAAAAGCACACGAGCATGAAGAGCACGTTCTCGGTGTGAAGCCCCATCTCGGGGTGAGCCTCCCGATCTCCCACGGCGACCCCGCCGTTGGCCAGCACGAACAGGAGGAACAGTACGGCGGCGATGCCGAAGCTCATGCCGCGACTGACGAGCTGTGGTAGCGGCCGGGCGGAGGTCACGAAGGCTGTCCACACACCGAGGAAGGCGAGCCAGACGACGTAGGTCTGCCGCACCGCCATGCTCACGAGCATCATGATGCCGCTCACGTGGAAACGATCTCGCGTGAGCGCCAGGACCGCGAGCAGCATCAGCAGCAGGGCTAAGACATCGGTGTAGATCAGGAACCAGAAGGGAAACAGGAGAGGAAACAGTGCGAACTGGAGCGTCCGCACCGTGCTGGCCTCCGGCTCGAACGATTTCACGAGCGAACGGAACGTAAGAATGGTCGCTGCCGAGACCAGAAGGACGAACAGCCGGATGCCCTCCTTTCCGGACTGCCCGGTCAGCCACGCGAAGATCGCCGCCGTGGCGTGGAAACCCCCGCTCGCAGTCGAAGTCGTCACGAAGTTGCCCCCGAGGTAGCGCTGGATCTGACCCAGGTGATTAGCCTCGTCGACTCTGAGTTCCATCGTCCTCGCGACGAAGAAGCACACTCCCATAAGTGCCACGATGAAGAGGAGACTCAGTCCCTGAGTCACCGTCAGCCGCTGTGCTGCGGCCGGCGGCGGGGCAATCCGGGCCTCCGCCGTTCCTGCAGCGGCTCGCTCGATGAGCCCGAGGCTGGTGGCGGTGAACCCGACGACCAGGCAGAGGACGGTGACGGCCCAGAGGCTTGCCGGTATCAGCGAGTCCGACGAGGGATAGGGGCGTTTCTCCGCCGTCGGGCTGGCTCGAAACTCGGCTCGATCGATGTCCTGCGTATCCTCGACTGCGCGGTCGCTGACGAGAGCCCTGATGTTCGGGGTGGAGAGGTCGTTCAGGGTATACCCCCACGTGCGCCCTTCCAGCGGCTCCGCCTGCGACAGGCTGTAGCGGCGTTCTGCCTCCTCCCGCGCCGCATCGTCTACGTCCGGCGCCCACCTGACGTGCACGAAGATCGGCTGCGGACCGCGCGTCTGTTGCAGCACTGCGTACGCCGCGGCGGCGATCGCCAGGCAGAGAACCCCGGCGATGAGTAAACGGTGCGGTGTGATGTGCACGAGAGCGTCATCAGCCTAGCGCATGCGGTTCTTGCCAATCCAGAACCGCGGTCCTGGCCCCGAACGCCCTACGGTATCTCCGGGATTGGCCAGCCGGCACTGCTGCAAAGACAGGCATCCGCAGCCGATGCATTGCGTCAGACCGGCTTTGAGACGCTCCAGCTCGGCGATGCGATCGTCGACGCGCCTTGTCCAGCTGGCCGACAGCTTTCCCCAGTCCGACCGTTCCGGCACGCGGTTGCGGGGCAGCTTCGAGAGTTCGGAGCCGATTTCCTCGAGTGACAGACCGATCTTCTGCGCAAAGACAATGAAGGCGATGCGGCGGAGGACCGCGCGCGGATAGCGGCGGTGGCCGGACCCTGCCCGCTCCGATGCGATCAGTCCGCGGCTTTCATAGAACCGCAGTGCCGAGGATGCCACGCCGCTGCGCCGCGCCACCTCGGTGATGGTGAGGAGATCGTCCATGTGTGTCGTGCTGAAATACCGCTTGACTTAAAGTTAACTTTAACTTGTAGCCTGTCCTGGGTCAACTCATTGACGGCCGGGAGGGTCACATGTCCGAAGAACATCAGCAGGCGCTGCGGGTCGCAATCACTGGGGGTACGTCGGGTCTCGGGTTGGCGTTGGTACGCGAACTGGAAGAGCGGGGAGCGGTCGTCGCGTTCATCGCGAGGAACCGCGAAGGCGTGGAGCGCGTCGCCCGTGACCGGCCAGGCGCCTTTGGCATCGTCGGAGACGTATCGCGCAAGGAGGATACTCATCCGCTCGCGATACAGGTGCTTGGGGCACTGGGCGGACTCGACGTGCTCGTCAACAACGCGTCCTCACTTGGCCCGGTACCGCTCGTTCCGCTCGCCGATACCGATTGTGAAGACGTGGAACTGGCGCTGGCGACCAACCTGGTGGGTCCGTTCCGTCTCACCAAGGCGCTCCTCGGATCGCTGGCCGCATCAGCGCGCGAGGGACGGCACCCGTTGGTAGTGAACGTGTCGAGCGACGCGGCTGTCACCGCCTATCCGGGCTGGGGCGCCTACGGCGCCAGCAAGGCGGCGCTTCACCATCTCAGCCGGATCTGGAACGAGGAGCTGGCCTCGGAAGGAATTCAGATCATCTCCGTCGATCCCGGGGATATGGACACTCCGCTGCACGCGCGTGCCGTCCCCGATGCCGATCGCTCGACGCTCAGGCGGCCGGAGGCCGCGGCCCGCGAGATTGCGGATCTGATCACCGGGACTGTGCGCGGGGCGACGGGTCCGTTCGTCGCGCGGGAGAGCGAGGTCGTCCAGTGATTCCGGCCAGCATCGCCAGACAGCGGCCTCCGGACGGGAGGCTGCTCGTGATCGATGAGCAAGGGGTGATCACGCACCGTGCGCGCGCCGATTTGGCGACGCTCGTCCGTGCGGATGACCTTGTCATCGCCAACGACGCGGCGACCTTGCCCGCGAGCCTGGCCGGCGTTCATCTGCCGACCGGGGGCGTCGTGGAAGTGCGGCTCGCAGGACGCGATTCGCTGAGCCCTGGTGAGGTGACTCGGTTCACCGCGGTCGTGTTTGGCGCCGGCGATTTTCGGACGCCGACAGAACACCGGCCGCCGCCGCCCGCCTTGCACCCCGGCGACAGGCTGCAACTGGGTCCGCTGCGGGCGACCGTGCTCGCCGTGCTCGGACATCCGCGACTGATCGAGGTGCGTTTTGAGAATCCGGTGGCGGAGATCTGGGAAGGTCTCGCCCGACACGGTCGCCCGATTCAGTACGCATACGTGCCTGATCCGCTTGCGATCTGGGACACCTGGACACGGATCGCCAGCCAGCCGGTCGCATTCGAGGCACCGTCAGCGGGATTCATCCTCGACTGGGCTCTGATCGACTTGCTGCGTGCCCGTGGAGCGGCGTTTGCCACGCTGACCCACGCCGCGGGCATTTCTTCGACGGGAGACGCCGGGCTCGATCGGCTGTTGCCGCTCGACGAGCCGTACTACATCCCGGCGTCAACGGCACGGTTGATCGATGCGTGCCGGGATCGCGGCGGCCGGGTGATCGCGATTGGCACAACTGTCGTGCGGGCGCTGGAACACGCGGCTCGTGCTGACGGCAGCGTGCGGCCGGGCGCAGGGACCGCGACCCAGCGCATCGGTCCGGACACCTCCCTCCGGTGCGTGGACGCGATCGTGTCCGGCACTCACGAACCGGGCACCAGCCATTACGATTTGCTGGCGGCGTTTCAGGATGGCGATGTGCTGCGGCGGATGGAGCACGACGCAGACGGCTGCGGCTACCGAACGCACGAGTTCGGCGACTCTGTTTTCCTCACGCGCAGCCGAATGAGGCGACTGAAGGATCCTGTGCTAGCGTTGGCCCCACGGTCGGACCGGAAGAGCGACGGAGACAGATATGCGATTGCTGAAGATCCTTACGGCGGTCTCTGTTGTGTTCAGTGCCACAGCCGCACATGGGCAAACCGTCACGAGTTCCCCCTCCTGTGACCTGCCTCATCGGTCAGGTGTGTCGTCACAGCAGCTTCTGTCGGGGCAGCGGCAACGCGGCTACAGATTGTTTGTCCCGTCCGGATACGATGGGCACCGGCGCCTGCCTCTGGTTCTCGATCTGCACGGCAGTGGCGGCACGTCAGCAGATCAGGCCAGCAACAGCGGGCTCGAGATGTTGAGCGCCAGCGAAGGGTTCATCGTCGCGACGCTGGACGCGGAGGGTGGGCGCTGGAATGTTCCGGTGCAGGATAACCGGGCCGACGACGTCGCCTACGTCCGTAATGTGATCGATCACGTCGCCGGCCGCGTATGCACCGACGAGATGCGGGTCTATGCAACCGGGTTCTCCGGTGGTGGACGGATGACGTCACTGCTCGCGTGTCAGCTCGGATCGCGCATCGCGGCGATCGCGCCGGTCTCCGGGCTCAGGTTTCCGGGTCCCTGCAATGGTCCCCCGGTTCCTGTGCTGACCTTCCACGGATTGGCCGATCCGCAGAATCCTTATGATGGACACGCAGCTGGCCGAGGCGCGGAATGGCTTGAGAGCGTTCCTGACGCGCTCGCAAGCTGGGCGCGCCACAACTCGTGCAAGGGGGACGTTGTCCTTGACGACCCTGCGGGTCCGCTTTCCACTCTGCGCTACGACGGGTGCGGCGAGGGGAACGAAGTCCGCATGATTCGCATCGATGGCCTGGGCCACAGATGGACGAGGAAGGAAGTCGATACGACCGCCGTCATGTGGCAGTTCTTCAAGAGCCATCGTCTCAATCGATAAGCAGTACGTCCGACGAACGGTTTGACAAGCGTGTTCAACGGGCGCAATGATTCGTGCGGTCTCAATCGGAGGAAGGATGATGCGTTTCACCACACTCGTCGCCGCGACTCTGCTCCTGTCGTTCTCCGTGACTGCGTCGGCGCAGGAGGAATGGATCGAGTACGTCAGCAAGGAGGACCGGTTTACCGCTAATTTCCCGGGCCAGCCCGCCGTGACCCAGATGACCTACAAGTCGCAGTACGGCGCCGATCTGCCGGCGCGGGTCTACAGTGCGACGCAAGGGAAGAGCCGCTACTCGCTGACCGTGGTCGACTACAGCCAGATTGAGAGAATCCTCACCGCGAGAGCGCAGAAGTGCGCGTCGAGGACGGAAGGATGCTACGGCGGCACCGGGTTTTCGGGGGTCGGACACTGGCGCCTCGATTTTCACGGCGCCATCGTCTACGCGATCGAGGCGTTCCTCCTGCGCGATGCAAAGATCACCCAGCTGAGTTGGAACACCTATTACAGCGTCGGCGGGATGCAGGTGCATCTGACGAATCGCGACGGATCGCGCACCAAGGCGGCCGTCTATATGCACAACCAGAAGTTGTACATCAGCGAAGGCACCACGCCGGCAGGGGCACCGGACGCTGGGCTCTTCCAGCAGTCGTTCGGATGGATCGACGAGAACGGCAGGAACATCCGCTACGAGTCGCTTTATCATCACGCGTTCCCGGCGCCGCCGCGCGGCGATCCGCCCGGTGAAATCCGGACAGAGGCGAACTGACCAAGGGGCTGCAGCGGGACGAAATTCAGGGTGTCGCCGTGAGGCTAGCCCATTTCCCTCCGGCTTTGGCCGTGACCCTTTTCAGCAGATGCGCTGAGACCCGTAACATTCGCAGGACGCGGCTTCGAGTTTTTCGCGGTCAACAATCGTGAGATGGCCGCGATGATATGTGATCAACCCGGCATTCTGGAGAGTGCCGGCCACCACGGTCACCATCGGCCGACTTGCACCGAGCATCACGCCTTCGCGGCCAATCGTTGAAATCTCGACCATGCTACCGTCTTCCAGCACGGTCAGCATGGAGACGAAACCTCCTCCGGGAAAATAGACGTGTTCGACAGGCTCGCCAGCCTTGTGCACTGTCTGCTTCAACTCCAGGGAAATGACGTCGAGGGAGCGAACCACACGCGCGTAGTCGGCCGGCGGAAGGGCCCCGAGCAGGTGATTGATCGACGGGAGCTGATTCGCAGAAGGGATTTGCCAGTTCGTCATCACAGCCTCCTTCCGCACTCCGGCGGAATTCAAAGAGGCTGTCGAAAACCAAGCTCTGCCCTTTCAGGGCGAGGCTCACGGTAGTCCCTCAGGAAGTTCTATTCACGCTACCACGGCGACGGCGTCGCGCACTGCCTACCTTTTACCTTGGTAGGACTTGGCTGACGTTGGTAAGTATTTGACTGACGCCTTCCTCTCCAAAGCAATATGGTTCTCCCGTACGGGGTTCCAGATGTCCAGTGCGTCAACCGTTCTGCTGATCGAACCGAACGAGACGTCACGCACTTCATATGCGGACGCTTTACGCCATTCTGGCTTCACGGTTGTTGTCGTCCCAGAAAGCACCACCGCCCTCGACTCCTTGGCCGAGGTCAACCCGCACATCGTCATCGCGCGTTTTGACCGTCAAACACATGACGGATGCGTTGCCTTGTGCGAACGGCTCAAGGCAGATTCGCGCACACAGGCCATTCCGATCCT
>Ga0075428_100007276_pt1 | contig 12262 bp, 8 predicted proteins | sample RhiMetdeltSRZDD2_FD_75291 | JGI IMG/M metagenome (GOLD analysis project Ga0075428, IMG submission 75291) | Populus rhizosphere microbial communities from Tennessee, USA - Rhizosphere MetaG P. deltoides SRZDD2 | ecosystem: Host-associated > Plants > Roots > Rhizosphere > Soil | place: USA...
GACCTCGTGGTGCCGGTGCTCGACTCCGGCAACACCGCGGCGCTGGGCTTCGCGGAGGAGTCCGGCATCCCCTACGAGCAGGCGATGATCCGCAACCACTACGTGCGCCGCACCTTCATCGAGCCGGCGCAGGCGATCCGCCACTTCGGCACCAAGGTGAAGCACAACGCGGTGGCGCAGGTGCTCGCGGGCAAGCGCGTCGTGCTCGTCGACGACTCGATCGTCCGCGGCACGACGCTGACCCGGATCGTCACCATGCTGCGCGGCGCCGGGGCGCGCGAGGTGCACGTGCGCATCTCCTCGCCGCCGACGATCGGGCCCTGCTTCTACGGGATCGACACGCCGACCCGCGAGGAGCTCGTCGCCCACCGGCACAGCGTCGAGGAGATCCGCGCGCTGATCGGCGCGGACTCGCTCGGCTACCTCTCGCTCGGGGCGCTGCGCACCATCGCGCAGGAGCTGAAGCGCGGCTACTGCGACGCCTGCTTCTCGAACGAGTACCCCGTGGCGGTCGACGCCGACCTGGTCGAGCCGCAGCTCTCGCTCTTCCAGCCGATCCACGACGACGAGGCCTGACGCGCTTGCCCGCGCCCGCCGGGATGCTCGACCGCGCGGCGCTCGCGCGCGAGGTCGCCGCGGGCGGCATCGACACCGTGGTGACGGCGATCCCGGACCTCTATGGGAGGCTCGTCGGCAAGCGCATCCACGCGCCGTACTTCCTCGCGGAGGTGCTGGGCCACGGCATGCACGTCTGCGACTACCTGCTCGCCTGCGACATGGAGATGGACCCGACTCCCGGCTACGCCTTCGCGAGCTGGGCGACGGGCTACGGCGACCTGCATGCGACGCCGGACCTCGCGACGCTGCGCCGCGCCGCCTGGCTCGAGCGCACCGCGATCGTGCTCTGCGACGTCGCGCGCGAGGGCGAGGGGCCGGTCGCGGTGGCGCCGCGGCAGGTGCTGCGGCGCCAGCTCGAGCGCGCCGCGGCGCGCGGGCTCCTGCCGCAGATCGGCAGCGAGCTCGAGTTCTTCCTCTTCCGCGAGGACTACGCCTCCGCGCGCGCGAAGAACTGGCGCGGCCTGGTGCACGGCCACCACTACGTCGAGGACTACCACGTGCTCTCGGGCGCCTTCGTCGAGCCGGTGATCGGGGCGATCCGCCGCGGCGTCGACGCCTCGGGGATCCCGGTCGAGTTCTCCAAGGGCGAGTGGGGGCCGGGCCAGCACGAGATCAACCTGCGCTATGCGCCCGCGCTCGAGATGGCCGACCGCCACGTCGTCTACAAGCTCGCCGCCAAGGAGATCGCCGCCGCGCACGGCTTCTCGCTGACCTTCATGGCGAAGTTCCAGGAGGACCTCGCCGGCAGCTCCCTGCACGTCCACCTCTCGCTCGTGAGCCCGGCGGGCGACCCGGTCTTCCCGGGCGACGAGGAGCTGCCGGGAGCCCCCGTGCGCTGCTCGGCGGCCTTCCGGCACTTCCTCGGCGGGCTGCTCGCGCACGCGCGCGAGCTCGCGCTGTGCTTCGCGCCGAACCCGAACTCGTACAAGCGCTACCGCAGGGGGACCTTCGCCCCGACCGGGATCGCCTGGAGCTACGACAACCGCACCGCGGGCTTCCGCGTGGTGGGGCGGGGGCCCTCGCTGCGCGTCGAGTGCCGCATCCCCGGGGCCGACGCGAATCCCTACCTCGCGATCGCGGCGCTGCTCGCGGCGGGCCTCGCGGGGCTCGAGGCGGGCCGCGAGCCCGGGCCGGCCTTCCGCGGCGACGTCTACGCCGCCGCCGACCTGCCGCAGGTGCCGCGCTCGCTCGCCGAGTCCGCGGCGGAGTTCGAGCGCAGCCGCCTCGCGCGCGACGCCTTCGGCGACGCCGTCGTCGAGCACCTGCTGCACTTCGCCCGCTCCGAGGCCGGAGCACTCGAGGCGCGCGTCAGCGACGCCGAGCGCGCGCGCTACTTCGAGCGCTGCTAGCGCGGCGCGGCCGGCGCCGGCCGGCTATCCTCCCCGCTTCCTCTCCGACCAGGAGCGCGACCATGCCCCGTCTCGACTACCGGGCCTTCGACTGCGACAACCACTACTACGAGGCGCCCGACGCCTTCACGCGTCACGTGCCGCGCGCGATGCAGCCGCGCTGCGTGCAGTGGGCGGAGATCGACGGGCACAAGCACCACGTGGTGGGCGGGCGTCTCGCGCACGCCGTCAAGAACCCGACCTGGAACCCGATCGCGAAGCCCGGTGCGATGTACGAGTACTTCCGGGGCAACCCCAACCAGCGCAACCCGCTCGAGATGCTGCGCGACCGCGAGCCGCTGCCCGCGTACTACCACGACGCGGACGCGCGCCTGCGCAAGATGGACGAGCAGGAGCTCGAGGCGATCTGGCTCTTCCCGACGCTCGGGGTGCTCTACGAGGAGCTCCTGAAGCACGACACCGAGGCGGTGACGACGCTCTTCCGGGGCTTCAACCGCTGGCTCGACGAGGACTGGGGCGTGGCGCGCGACCAGCGCATCTTCGCGGCGCCGTACCTCACGCTCGCCGACTGCCGCTTCGCCTGCGAGGAGCTCGAGTGGGCGCTCTCCCGCGGCGCGCGCGTCGTCGTGATGCGCCCGTCCGCGATCTGGACGGCGCAGGGCACGCGCTCGCCCGCCGACCCGGTCTTCGACCCGTTCTGGGCGCGCCTCGCCGAGGCCGGCATTCCGCTCGTCGTGCACGCCGGCGACTCGGGCTACACGTCGCACGGCTACGTCTCCGACGGCTTCTCCTCGGAGATCGGGACGGGGATGTTCAAGCCCTCGGTGAAGGGCTTCCACATCGAGCGCGCGGCCTACGACTTCCTGATCACGCTGGTCTACGAGAAGCTCTTCGAGCGCTTCCCCAACCTGCGCGTCGCCTCGGTCGAGAACGGCTCCGAGTTCCTGCCCGACATGCTCCGCAAGCTGCGGCAGACGGCGGCGCGCATGCCGGGCTACTACAAGGAAGACCCGGTCGAGACCTTCCGCCGCCACGCCTGGATCAACCCGTTCTGGGAGGACGACGTCCACGAGATCGTCGACCTGATGGGCCCGGAGCGCGTGATCTTCGGCTCGGACTGGCCGCACATCGAGGGCATGCCGCAGCCGCTCGACTACCTCGTCGACCTGGCGAAGTTCGACGCGAAGACCCAGCGCTTGATCTTGCGCGACAACGTGCGGGAGCTGAATACCCCGAGGCCTGCGTAGGGTCGAGGCGGGGCCCCGAGCTTCGGCGCGCAGTCCGCCTCATTCGACTCCGCTCGCCTTCGGCTCGCTGCGCGCCGGCGGACGCCGGCTTGCGAAGACCCGTCCAAGGAGGCCCGCGAGGTGCGGGGTCCGCTCTTCCGAACGCGGGCGGACCGCCGCATTCCGAGCCCCTGGTACACTCGCTCGCCCGTGCCGTATCCGTTCGCCGATGATCTGGTCGGGGATCCGCTCGGCGAGGCGCCCGAGCGCGCGGAGCTGCGGCGCACGCTGCGCGCGCTGGTCGCGCAGGAGGCGCCGCCCGGGCGGGTGGCGCGGCTCGACGAGGCGGAGGAGTTCGACGCCGCGCTGCACGCGCGGCTCGCCGAGATCGGCGTGCTCGGGATCGACGCGCCGGAGGGGCACGGCGGGAGCGGGGACGTCCGCGACCAGCTCGTCGCCGTCGAGGAGCTCGCGGCGGGGCCGACCTCGATGGCGGCCTTCCTGATCGCGCACTACGCGGTGGTTCAGGTCCTCGCGAGCTGCGGGCGCACGGCCGAGCACGCGGAGCTCCTGCGCCGGCTCGTCGCGGGCCGCGCCAAGGTCGCCTTCGCGCTCTCCGAGCCCGCCGGCGGCACCGACGTCGCGCGCGCGATGCGCACGCGCGCGCAGCGCGCGCCGGGCGGCTTCCGGCTCGACGGGCACAAGACCTGGACCTCCGGGGCTCTGCTCGCGGAGGCGATCGTCGTGCTCGCGCGCACGAGCCCGATCGAGCGCTCGCCCGTGCACGGCGTCACGATGTTCCTCGTGCCCGCGGACGCGCGGGGCCTCGCCGTGCGGCCGATCGACACGCTGGGGCTGCGCGGGCTCTCGACCTGCGACGTCCACCTCGACGGCGTCGAGGTGCCGGAGGCGGCGGTGCTCGGCGAGGTCGACCGCGGGCTGCGCCAGGTCTTCGCGACGGTGAACCGCGAGGGCCTGAACGCGGCGGCGGCGACGCTCGGCGTGGGCCGCGGCGCGCTCGAGCTCGCGCTGCGCTGGGCGCGCGAGCGCGAGGTCTTCGGGCGGCCCGTCGGGGGGTTCCAGGTGCCGCAGCACTGGCTCGTCGACGGCGCGGTGGCGCTCGAGTCCGCGCGCTCGCTGATGCTGCGCGCGGCGGCGATCGAGGTCGCGGGCGGCGACGCGGGCCTGCTCGCCGCGATGGCGAAGCTCACCGCCTCCGAGGCGGCCGTGTGGATCGCCGAGCGCGGCATGCAGCTGATGGGCGGCCACGGCTACGCGCGCGCCAACGCCATGCAGCGCTACTGGCGCGACGGCCGGCTCTGGAGCTTCTCGCCGCTCACCAACGAGATGGTGCGCAACCGCCTCGGCGAGCAGCTCCTGGGGCTGCCGAGGTCGTATTGACGGCGGGGGCCAGGCCGGGCGGCGCCGGTGGGACGACCGCTCCCGCCGCGCCCGATCCGGAGCGCGCCTCCGCGCCCCGCGGCGCCCTCGCCGGTCTGCGCGTGCTCGACCTGACGACGCTGCTCTCGGCGCCGCAGGTCGCCGCGATGCTCGCGGACTTCGGTGCCGAGGTGGTGAAGATCGAGCCGCCCGACGGCGACCCGCTGCGGCGGATCGGGGCGGCCCGCGCCGGGCGCTCGCTGCCCTGGGCGCTCGTCGCGCGCGGCAAGCGCGCGGTGACGCTCGACCTCGACCGCGAGGCCGGGCGCGCGCTCTTCGCGCGCCTGGTCGAGCGGGCCGACGTCCTGGTCGAGAACCTGCCGACCCCGCTGCTCGCGCGCTGGGACTGCGACTACCCCTCGCTCGCGCAGCGCAACCCGCGCCTCGTCGTCGTGAGCGTGAGCTGCTACGGCCGCAGCGGCCCGCACGCCGAGCGGCCGGGCGCGGGCAGCGTCGCGGAGGCCTTCGCGGGGCTCACGCATCTCACCGGCGAGGCGGAGGGGCCGCCGCTGCTCACCGCGGTGCCGATCGGCGACACGCTCGCGGCGGTCGCGGGCGTCGTCGGCGCGCTCGCCGCCTGCTGGTCGCGCGACGCCGGCCCGCAGGCGACGGGGCGCGGGCAGCACGTCGACGTCAGCATGTTCGAGCCCGTGCTCCAGCTGCTCGCGACCTCGCTCGTCGCCTGGGACCCGCGCGAGGCGCCGCCCGCGCGCCGGGGGAGCCGGGTCGCGGGCGGCGTGCCGCGCAACGTCTACCGCGCGCAGGACGGGCGCTGGCTCGCGCTCTCGGCGACGACCGACGCGCAGGTCGCGCGCGTGCTGCGCCTCGTCGGCCGCGACACGCCCGAGGCGCGCGAGCGCTTCGGCACCTCGCCGGCGCGGCTCGCGCACGCCGACGAGCTCGACGCCCTCGTCGCGGGCTGGGTCGCGGGCCGCGACGCCGGGTCCGCGCTCGCCGCCTGCCTCGAGGCCCGGCTCCCGGCGGCGGCGGTGCACGACCTCGCCGAGGTCGTGGCCGACCCGCACGTCGCCGCGCGCGGCAGCGTGGTGCGCGTGCGCGACGAGGCGCTCGGGGAGCTCGCGCTGGTGGCGCCGGTGCCGCGGCTCTCCGCGACCCCGGGCCGGATCCGCTCGACCGGCCCGGCGCTCGGCGCGCACAACGCGGAGGTCTACGCCGAGTGGCTCGGGATCGGCCCCGAGGAGCTCGCGCGGCTCGCGCGCGAGGGCGTCGTCTAGGCGGATCCCCCCGGGGGGGCAGGTCTCGGGGCGCCAGTTGAGCGGCCCGGCCGGAGCGCCGATACGACCCGGTGCCGCGGTCCGTCCGTGGATCGCCCTAGGAGGAAACCCTTGCCGGGAGCGCTCCGGACGCTCGAGCTGGCCTTCGCTCGGCCCGAGGCGCTCCGCCACGAGTACGAGACCAACCTCGCCAACGGCGGCGTCTTCGTCGCGACTCGCGAGCCCTTCGAGCTGCGCGAGAAGGTGCGCGTCCGGCTGGTGCTCGGCTTCTGCCACAAGCGCCTGGAGCTCGGCGGCGAGATCGTGCACCTCGTGAGCGCCGAGATGGCGGCGCTCGGCAAGACACCGCAGGGCGTCGCGATCTCCTTCGAGGAGCCCGCCGCGAAGATCCGCCAGCGCCTCGCGCCGCTGCTCGAGAGCGTGTCCGAGCTGCCGCTCGACCCGCCCGTCGCGCCCGGCCAGAAGCCGCGCGCCCCGCGCGCGGCGGCGCGCGTGCCGGCGCGCATCAAGGGCGCCGCCGAGCCGGTCGCGGGCCGCACGAAGAACCTGAGCCACACCGGCATGCTCGTCTCGGTGCCGGACTGCGGCATCCCGGTCGGCGAGCGCGTGAAGATCACCCTCTCGCACCCGACGAGCGGGGAGGCGATGGACGTCGACGGGACCGTCGTGCGCGAGATCGCCGACGAGGGTCGCGTCGACGCGGTCGCGATCCGCTTCGACCCGTCGGCCTCGCGCCGCGGCGAGGTGGAGAGCTTCATCGACGGCGTGAAGAACGCAGACCACGCGAGCCGGCTCGGCGGCATCTCGGGTGACGTCGCGGAGCTCGGCGTGCCGCAGCTCGTCCAGATGCTCGGCAGCACCGCGCCGGTCGGCACGCTCACGGTGTGTCACGGCGCCGAGGAGGCGTGGCTCGGCTTCGAGCGCGGCATGCTGCGCTACGTGCGCGTGGGATCCGCGACCGGGATGAAGGCACTCGTGCGCCTCGTCGGCTGGCAGCAGGGCTCCTTCGAGTTCCACGCGCGCCTCGACCCGACGCAGACCCCCGAGCCGCCGCTCCCGCTCGAGGGCGCGATCCTCGACGCGACCCTGATGCACGACGAGCTCGGCAGGCCCGGGCGCCTGCTGCCCCCGCCCGACGCGGTGCCGCGGCTCGCGCCCGCCTCGGCGCCGAGCGCCGGCGCCGACCTCGGCAAGCTCGAGCGCGCCGTCCTCGACCTCGTGCAGGCCGGCTTCCCGGTGCGGCGCATCCTCGACGTGATCCCGGAGCCCGACCCGCTGATCCTCGGCGCGCTCGACGCGCTCGTCGAGGCGGGCCTCGTCCGGCTCTGATCCTCCGATACAGTCCCGGCCGTGGTGGATCTCGGTGCAGGGCGCCTCGCGGGCCGCGCGGCGCTGGTGACGGGCGGTGGCAGCGGCATCGGCCGCGAGTCGGCGCGGCTCTTCGCGCGCGAGGGCGCGGCGGTGCTGATCGTCGACCGCGACGCGCGCGCGGGCGAGGCGACCGCCGCCGCGATCGCCGAGGCCGGGGGGCGCGCGGCCTTCTGCGCCGCCGACGTCTCGCGCGCGCGAGAGGTCGAGGCCGCCGTCGCCGAGGGCGAGCGGCGCTTCGGCGCGCTCCACGTCCTCTTCCACAACGCCGGGATCTTCCCGGCGCGCGACGGCTCGCCGGTCGACACGGACGAGGACGTGTGGGACCAGGTGATGGCCGTGAACCTGAAGAGCGTCTTCCTCGGCTGCAAGTACGGCATCCCGGCGCTCCTGCGCGCGGGCGGCGGCTCGATCGTGAACACCGCCTCCTTCGTCGCCGTGCTCGGCGCCGCGACCTCGCAGATCGCCTACACCGCGAGCAAGGGTGGGGTGCTCGCGATGACGCGCGAGATCGCCGTCGAGTACGCGCGCCGCGGAATCCGCGCCAACGCGCTCTGCCCGGGCCCCGTCGACACGCCGCTGCTCCAGCAGCTCCTCGCCGACCCTGCGGCGCGCGCGCGGCGCATGGCGCACATCCCGATGGGCCGCCTCGCCGGCGCCTCCGAGGTCGCCCGCGCCGCGCTCTTCCTCGCCTCCGACGAGTCGTCGTACGTGAACGGCACGACCTTCCTGGTCGATGGGGGCATCACGGCGGCGTACGTCACTCCGGAGTAGGTAACTCCGCTCATCGACTCCGCTCGGCTACGCCTCGCTGCGCGCGCGGCTGGCGCCGCGCTTGCAGCCCGAGCCGGCGGCCGGTGCGGCGAGGCGACGCGGGGTTGCTCCAGGAGACAAGCGAAGACCGGAAGAGCCCAGAGCCATCGACTCCACGCGTGAGGCGATGCGGAGTGGGCCTACTGCGCGGGCTCGATGGCTCAGGCCCTCGCCGGTCTTCGTCGCGTTCCTGGAGCGGCCTTGCACCGCCTCGTGGTCTCGACCCCGGGCTCGGGCCGCAAGCGCGGCGCCCGCCGCGCGCGCAGCGAGCCGAAGGCGAGCGGAGTCGAATCGGGTGGAGGCGCGAACCCCCGCGCTCGCTCCTGCGTCCCCCCGCCGGTTCGTGCCTCCTCAGCCTTCGCGTTCGTGCAACAGCTCCGGGCGGTCCAGCTCGCGGCGGACCAGGCGACCCTGGCGGTAGAGGCTGCGCGCGTCGATCGTGCCGTCGCCGTCGAGGTCCTCCTCGCGGGAGGCGACGCGGCCCTCGGCGTCGAGCTGGTCGAAGGTGTCGAGGCGGCCGTCGCCGTCGCTGTCGCGCGACTCGGCGGCGAGCTCGCCGCCGCGGTAGCGCAGGATGCGGTTCGGGTGGCCGTCGGCGTCGTCGTCGATCTCGACGCGCGCGACGCGAGCCCCGGCGTCGCTGAAGACGATGCGCACGCGCGGGCGCCCGCCGTCGCTCGACTCGAAGACCTCGGAGCGCGCGTCGTCCGCGTAGGCGATCCAGCGGTCCGCCCGCTGATCCCCGTCGGTGTCGTCCTCGCGCAGCACGGGGTGCTCGCCGCCGGCGGGGAAGTAGTAGCGGGCGAGCAGGGCGCCATCGGGGGCGAAGGCCGCGCGGGCCTCGACCGCGCCGCCCGCCTGGCGGCGCGCGAGGCTCGGCCCGAAGGCGTCGGCGTCGGCGATCTCCGAGCCCTGGAGCGCCGCGAGCAGCTCGGGCGCCGGCGCGCGCACCTCCTCCTCGAGCACGGCGAGCGCCGCCTGGAGCTGCTGCCGGCGGTGCTGCTCGTCGCGCAGCCGTGCCTCGGCGGCGGCGAGCTGCGCCGGCGAGAGGCGCGGGTCGAGGCTCGCCGCGCCGCCGCCGTCGCGCCGCGCGAGCTCGCTCGCGAGCGCGAGCGTCGCCTCGGCCTCGTGCAGGTAGGCGCGCGTCGCCGGGTCCTCGGCGTCGACCGCGGCGGCGCGCCGGAAGGCCGCGGTGGCCGCCTCGACCTCGCCGGCGGCGAGCCGCGCCTCGCCGGCGCGCAGCTCGGCCTCGATGCGCAGGTCGAGGCCCGGGAAGAGCGCGCGCACGGCCGGCGCGCGGAAGCGCCCGGGCGCGGCCGCCGCGAGCGCCTGGCGCAGCGCGGGCGCCGCGAGCGCGCGCTCGAGCGCGCGGCCGAGCGCCTGCGCCGCGCACTCGGGCCCCGGGTCGAAGAGCGTCTCGCGCACGCGCTCGGTCGCCGCGGCCTCGGCGCCCGTCGCGGCCGCGGCCGCGCGCAGCTGGCCGACGGCGAAGCGCCCGTCCTTGATCGAGTCGGCGCAGAAGGCGCGCTCGACGCGCAGCGCGAGCGCCGCGCGCGCGCCCTGCTGCGCGAGCCACGCCTGCCCCGCGGCGACGCTCTCGACGTCGCCGCGCACCACCCGCGCGCCGGGGAGGCGCACGCGCAGGCGCGCCTCGAGCGCGGTGAGCTCGGGACCCTCGGGCCAGCGGTTCACGAGGCTCCCCGGGTGAGCCGGATCCGGCTCGGGAGGCACCAGCACCACGACGAGACCCGCGGTCGGCAGGCCCGCGGACCCCTGGGGCAGCGGCCCCGGGGGCGGGTCGAGCGCGTCGGCCCGCGCGCGCTCGCGAGCGGCCTCCTCGCCCCGGCCGAGCGCCGCGAGGACCTCCGCGAGCGTGCGGTGCAGCCGCGCGTGGCCGGGGTCGGCCTCGAGGCCGCGGCGCAGCGTCATCTCCGCGTGGTCGAGACGCCCCTCGCGCACCAGCGCGCGGGCGTCCTCGAGGCTGCGGCGCGCCACGCGCTCGGCCGCGTGGGCCGGCGACTCCGCCGGCGCGCCCGCGGCGGGCGACGCGAGCAGCAGGCACACGAGGGCGATCGAGGCGCGGGCGCAGCGCATCGGGCGCATCATGCGCCCCGCGACGGGGGTCGCGTCAAGTGCCGCGATCGCGGCGTCAGGCGCGGCGGACGAGCGTGTCGCCGGCGAAGTGGACGTCGTCGCGCTCCGGGTGGTCCTCGTTCCAGTGCAGGCCGCGGCTCTCGCGGCGGCGCTGCGCGCACTCGATCACGAGCGAGGCCACGGTCGCGAGGTTGCGCAGCTCCACGAGGTCGGGCGTGAGGCGGAAGTTCCAGTAGTACTCGGTGATCTCGTCGCGCAAGAGCTCGATGCGGCGCCGCGCGCGCGCGAGGCGCTTGTCGCTGCGCACGATCCCGACGTAGTTCCACATGAAGCGGCGGATCTCGTCCCAGTTCTGCGTGATCACGACCGCCTCGCCGCTCTCGGTCGCCGAGCCCGACTCCCAGGCCGGTGCGGGGCCCGCGTCGCTCGCGAGGTCGCCGAGCCGCGCGATCCCCGCCGCGGCGGCGGCGTCGGCGAAGACCAGCGCCTCGAGCAGGGAGTTCGACGCCAGCCGGTTCGCGCCGTGCAGGCCCGTGCAGGACACCTCGCCGGCGGCGAAGAGGTTCGCGAGGTCGGTCTCGCCGCACAGGTCGGTGCGTACGCCGCCGCACGAGTAGTGGGCCGCCGGCACGATGGGGATCGGCTCGCGCGTCACGTCGATTCCGAACTCGAGGCAGCGCGCGTGGATCGTCGGGAAGCGCTCGCGCACCCAGGCGGCCTCGCGGTGCGTGATGTCGAGCGTTACCCACTCGTCGCCCGATTTCTTGAGCTCGGTGTCGATCGCGCGCGCGACCACGTCGCGCGGCGCGAGGTCCGCCATGCGGTGGTAGCGCGCCATGAAGGCGTCGCCGCCGCGGGTGCGCAGGATCCCGCCCTCGCCGCGCACCGCCTCGCTGATCAGGAAGGACTTCGCCTGCGGGTGGTAGAGGCAGGTCGGGTGGAACTGCATGAACTCCATGTTCGCGAGCGTGGCACCCGCGCGGTACGCCATCGCCATGCCGTCGCCCGAGGCGATGTCGGGGTTCGTCGTGTAGAGGTAGACCTTGCCGGCGCCGCCGGTCGCGAGCAGCGTGATGCGCGCGCCGAAGCGCTCGACGTCGCCGCGGGTGCGGTCGAGCACGTAGGCGCCGAGCACGCGGTCGGGGCCGCTGCGCCCGAGCTTGCGCGCGGTCACGAGGTCGACGCCGCAGTGGTCCTCGAAGACGTCGATGCGCGGGTGCGCGCGCACGCGGGCGAGCAGCACGCGCTCGATCTCGCGCCCGGTGGCGTCGCGGTGGTGGAGGATGCGGCGGCGCGAGTGGCCGCCCTCGCGGCCGAGGTCGAAGCGGCCGTCCGGGGCGGCGGACTCGCTGTCGAAGCAGGCGCCGAGCTTGGTGAGCGCCTCGATCATCGCGGGGCCGCGCTCGACCACGCGCTGCACCACGTCCTCGTGGCAGAGCCCGGCCCCGGCCTCGAGCGTGTCGCGGACGTGGTCGGCGAAGGAGTCCTCGGGATCCATCACCGCCGCGATGCCGCCCTGGGCCCAGTTGGTCGCGGAGTCGGCGGCGCGCTTCTTCGTGACGACGGCGACGCTGCCGTGCTCGGCCGCGCGCAGCGCGTAGAAGAGGCCGGCGATCCCGCTCCCGAGCACCAGGAAGTCGAAGTCGAGGGGGTCCGCCAAGGGGGGTCTCCCGCGGCTCCGGGGCCTAAGGGACGACCTGCGAGGAGCCGATTGAGAGGGGCGATCGTGGACCTCAGGAATCCTACTCAGGGGGCGCCCGGGGGGGCAACGCTCCCCCAGGGAATCCGAGCATGCGAAGCCCCAGGACGCCCACAGCCCCGCCTGCCGCGCGGCCCCGGACCCTCCGGGCGGGCCTCCTCGCCGGGCTCGCGATCGGCCTCGTGGGCCTGCTGGCGCCGTCGCAGGCCGGCGCGGGCGGCGCGATCTACAGCTTCATCGGCCCCGACGGGGTCATCCACTTCACCGATACCCCGCGGGACAAGCGCTACAAGCGCGTGCCCGGGCCGAAGGTCGACCGGCGCCCCGCGCGCAAGCCGCCGGTGCGCTGGGAGTTCGACGGCCTGATCGGGCTCACCGCGCGCCAGCACGAGGTCGAGCCCGCGCTCGTGAAGGCGGTGA
>Ga0075428_100007277_pt1 | contig 12261 bp, 11 predicted proteins | sample RhiMetdeltSRZDD2_FD_75291 | JGI IMG/M metagenome (GOLD analysis project Ga0075428, IMG submission 75291) | Populus rhizosphere microbial communities from Tennessee, USA - Rhizosphere MetaG P. deltoides SRZDD2 | ecosystem: Host-associated > Plants > Roots > Rhizosphere > Soil | place: USA...
ATCGACGGCGACGTCCCGGGCGACCTGCCCCCGCTCCAGGGGGATGAGGCCCGGGTCTTCGCCCAGCTGCTTGCCCGCTATGGCCGCCAGTTCCGCGGTGCCCCGCAGGAGAGGATCGTCGGCTACTTCGAGGCCCACGGCCTGGTCGACGAGGAGCTCCGCCGGCTGGAGAGCCACCGCGCCTGGCGCCGCGCCGCTGCCGCCTTCACGCTCGGCGACATCGGGGCCCACCGCACGATGGCCGCCCTCGTCCGCCACCTCGGCGACCGGTCGGCCGACGTCCGGGCGGCCGCCTGCCGCAGCTTGGGGCGCCTCGGCACGGTCGAGGCCGTCGAGCCCATCATCGCGGCCGGCGTGCACGGCGACGTCCCGCGCCCCATCGCCAAGCTGGCGCTGCTCGACATCGGGCCGGCGGCGGTCGACCAGCTGCTCGTCCAGGCCGACCACGAGGAGCCGCTGGTCCGGGCGGCCGCCGTACAGCTGGTGGGGCTGCTGGGCGAAGCGGCCGACGCCGACGCCCTGCGCCGGCGCCTGGCCGACCCCGCCGCTGAGGTGCGGACGGCCGCGGCGGCTGCCCTGGGGCGCCTGGGGGCCCGACAGGCCCACGACGACCTGGTCGCCGCTCTCGCCGACCGGGTCCCCGCGGTCCGGACGGCGGCCGCCGAGGCGTTGGGCGGGATCGGCGGTCGCCAGGCGGTCGACGCGCTCCTCCCGATCGCCCGGACGGACGAGTTCGTCCCCGCCCACGCCGCGGCCGAGGCGCTCGCCCGCGCCGATCCCGACCTGGTCCTGCGGGTGGCCGCCGAGCCTGACGCCGGCCCCCACCTGCGGGAGGCGGCCGGCCGGGTGGCGCTGTGAGCCAGCTGGAGTCGCTCCTCGTCCTCTACTCCAAGGCCGCGTTCGTCTACTACGTCGCGTTCAACGCCATCTACCTCCTGCTGATGGTGCTCGCCTGGCTGCAGATGCGCGACGAGATCCGGCGGCGGACCTATCTCGGGCTGGACGAGGCCTTCCGGTCACCGCTCACCCCCGGCATCTCCGTGCTCGTGCCGGCGTACAACGAGGCCGCGGTGATCGTGCCCAGCGTCCGGGCGCTCCTGGCCCTGCGCTATCCCCGCCACGAGGTGATCGTGGCCAACGACGGCTCCACCGACGCCACGATCGAGGTGCTGACCGACGCCTTCGACCTGGTGGCGGTGCCGCTGGCGGTCCGGGACACCGTCGCCTCGGCCCCGTTCCGCGCCACCTACCTCTCGCGCCACCACCCCAACCTGATCGTGCTGGACAAGGAGAACGGTGGGCGCTCCGACGCCCTCAACGCGGCCTTGCGCCTGGCCCGGTACCCGTACGTCTGCGTCATCGACGCCGACTCCCTGTTGGAGGAGGACGCCCTGCTGAAGGCGGCCATGCCGATCCTCGACGCTCCCGACCTCCTCGTGGCCACCGGTGGCACCATCCGGATCGCCAACGGTTGCCGGGTGGACCACGGCCGGGTGGTGGACGCGCGCCTCCCGCGCAGCCGGCTGGCGAAGATGCAGGTCCTCGAATACCTCCGCGCCTTCCTCCAGGCCCGCGCGGCGTGGAGCCGGCTGAACGCCCTCGGGCTCATCTCCGGAGCGTTCGGCGTGTTCCACCGGTCGCTGGTCGAGCAGGTCGGCGGCTACTGGACCGACACCGTCGGCGAGGACTTCGAGCTGACCCTCCGGCTGCACCGCTACCTCCGTGACCGGGACGAGCCCTACCGCATCGCGTTCGTCTCGGACCCCGTGTGCTGGACGGAGGTCCCCGAGTCGTTCGCCACCCTGGCCCGCCAGCGGCGCCGCTGGCAGCGCGGGGCCTGGGAGGGGCTCCACCGGCACCGGCGCATGCTGCTCAACCCCCACTACGGCGCGGTCGGGCTGCTGGCGGTGCCGTACTTCCTGATCTTCGAGTTCCTCAGCCCGGTCTTCGCGCTCGGCGGGCTCGTCGTCACCGTCGCCCTGTTCTGCCTGGGTGTGCTGTCGGCGTCGTACTTCATCGGGTTCATCGTCGTCTCGGTCGGCCTCGCGATCCTGCTGTCGCTGGCGGCGCTGTCCATCGAGGAGCTCGGCTACCAGCGCTACCGGCGCCGCGGCGAGATGGCCCAGCTGGTGCTGTACGCCGTGATCGAGGGCTTCGGCTACCACCAGATCCACAACTTCTGGCGGCTCATGGGCTGCGTCGACCTGGTCCGCGGCACGACCGGCTGGGGTGCGCAGCAGCGGCGGGGCTTCGAAGCGCCGCCCGATCCGGAGCTCGCACCCGGCGCCCGGTCGGGCGGCGACCGGGTACTAGGGTGAGCGCGCGGCCGTCGGCGGGGTGACGAAGTCCCTGGTCAGGCCCGTTCCGGAGGACAGCGTGTACGAGGGTGTACCAACGTGACCAGAGCAGTGGTCATCTACGAGAGCCTGACCGGCAACACCGCCCGCCTGGCCCAGCTGATCGGCGCCACGGCGCAGGCGGCCGGAGCCGACGTGGCGGTCTTCCCGATCGACGCCATCGGGCTCAAGGAGCTGGCCGAGGCCGACGTGGTGTTCCTCGGGACGTGGGTCGACGGGCTGGTCCTGTTCGGGCACCGCCCGGGACGACAGGGCAAGCTGCGGCGGCTGCCGGTGATCGACGGCAAGCGGGTCGCGCTGTTCATGTCCTACGCGATCCACCCCGGCAAGGCGCTGGAGCGCTTCGCCCGCGTCGCCGAGGAGCGGGGCGGGGTCGTCGTGGCCCGGCAGCTGTTCCGCCGGGACCACCTCGCCGCCGGGGTGGACGACTTCGTGCAGATCGCGCTGGCGGCGGTTCCGGTCTAGTCGGGGGACTGGGGGAGGCGTGCGGGCAGCGGGACCACAGGGCGCAGAGCGATCACGGGGACCCGGGCGGCCGCGCCGTGTCGCCCACGCTGTGCTCGTCCTGGGCGCGGTCGCGGCGCTGCTCGCGACCAATGCCTGCGGCGTGCTCGCCGACGACGACGACGGCCACCAGGCGTCGGAGGGAGCCCCGCTCGACCGGCTGCGCGTGCCCCATGACCTGGACGAGTCCGCCGGCTGCGGCGAGGAGAGCGCCACCGACACCTCGGACCTGTCGGCCGGCCGGCTGGTGGCCCGGTGCGCGGCCGACCATCCGGCCGCTGCGCCGCTGGCCCAGCCGGCCACGGTCCGGGTAGGGGTGCGGCGCCTCAGCGAGGACGTCGCGCCCGTCCTGCTGGCCGAGCACTTCGATGAGTTCGCCGCCGAGGACCTCACGGTGGACATCGAGGAGTACGGCACCGCCGCCGAGCTGTTCGCCGCCCTGGACCGGGGCGAGGTCGACGTGGTCGCCGGGCAGCTCGACGGTCCGTTCTTCGACACCGTCCACGCCGGGAGCGATGCCCGGGTCGCCCTGGGTGGGCCGCTCGCTCCGGCCGCCGACGACACCGCGACCCCGCAGGCCGGTCTGTGGCTGCGCACCGACCTGCTGGACGAGCCCGACGACTGGGAGGACCTCGAGGACGCCGGCCTTCCACTCGGCGTGGAGGACAGCATCGGGGACGCGGTCGCCTACCCGGTGGACTCGGTCCTCGAGCAGGACGACATGTCCCTCAACGCGGTCCAGCTGGCCGTGGAGGACGGCGAGACCGCGGCCCAGCAGCTGGCCGACGGCGACCTCAGCGGCGCGTGGCTCGAGGATCCCTACTGGCGGTCGGTGGTCGACACCGACCTGCCGATCGAGCTGGTGGCCACCAACCCGGTGGCCGAGTCACTGGGCGGGGTGGTGGTCGCCGGACGGCTGCTGGACCCGGCCCGGGACCGGACGGTGGGGCTGGCCTTCAGCAGGGCGGTGATCCGGACCATCAACACCTACCTGGCCGGTGACTACCAGGACGACGAGGAGGTCGTCGCGGCCCTGGCCGAGGTGACCGGCCAGAGCGAGGAGGACATCGTCCGCACGCCGCCGTGGGTGTTCGACTGGGAGATCCGCGACGGCACCACCAGCCGGGTGCAGGACGCGGTGCTGACCCTGGGCGGCGTGGCCTACGAGCAGGCGCTGAGCGAGCGGCAGGTCGTCGACCGCTCGCTCTACGAGGACGCCGTGGGCTCGGACCCCGCCCAGGACCAGGGGTAGTCGGGGTCGACGCAGGCCCGGGCACCGTCGCCGATCAGCAGCGGGCGGAAGGTGTCCACCATCACCGCGAGCTCCTCGGTGGCGTCACTGCCCAACGAGGCCTCCACGCTGCCGGGCTGGGGACCGTGGGTGAAGCCCGCGGGGTGCAGGCTGATCGACCCCGGCTCGATGCCGGCGCCCTTGCGGCTGGTGAAGTTGCCCTCGCAGTAGTAGAGGACCTCGTCGCAGTCCACGTTGGCGTGGTTGTACGGGGAGGGCACGGCGAGCGGGTGGTAGTCGAGCTTGCGGGGCACGAAGCTGCACACCACGAACCGGGGGCCGGCGAAGGTCTGGTGGACCGGCGGCGGCTGGTGGACCCGGCCGGTGATCGGCTCGAAGTCCTTGATCGAGAACCGGTAGGGGTAGAGGCAGCCGTCCCAGCCCACGACGTCGAAGGGATGGCGAGCGTAGCGGTAGCGGGTGAGACCGGGGAGCTGGCGGACCAGGACCTCGACGCCCTCGTCCCCGACCGCCTCCGTCACCTCGTCGGCGAGCAGCGGCTCGTCGGGGCCGTGCAGGTCGCGCTCGCAGTACGGGCTGTGCTCCAGGAACTGCCCCGAAGGCGACCGGTAGCGGGAGGGGGGTGTGATGTGGCCCCGGGCCTCGATGACCAGGACGTGCGCGGCGGGGCTCACGCCGTTGCCGTCGCTGGCGCCGCCGTCGCTCTGGGCCGCGTCGGCCGCGATCCAGCGGTGCGTGGCGCCGCGGGGGATCACGACGTAGTCGCCGGCCCGGCAGTCGAGGGCCCCGAACACCGTCTCCAGGCGCAGCGCGCCGTCCCGCACGTAGACCAGCTCGTCGCCCGCGGCGTTGCGGTAGAGGGGGCTCGACTCGGTGGGCTGGGCCACGGCGAGGACCAGGTCGTCGTTGCCGAGCAGCACGGACCGCCCGGTGACCAGGTCGCCGCCCCCGGGGAGCCGTCCGGTGCGCAGGTGCTGGGGGAGCAGCGGCTGGTTCGGCACCAGCTTGGGCTCGGCTTCGACCACCGTCTCGGCGCCGAGCAGCGCCGTCGGTGGATGGCGGTGGTAGAGCAGCGAGGACGAGGACGAGAAGCCCTCGTGGCCCAGCAGCTCCTCGGCGTAGAGCTGGCCGCCCGGACCGCGGAACTGGGTGTGTCGCTTGGGCGGGACCACACCCACCCGGCGGTAGTAGGGCATGAGGGCCTCCTCGGCGATCGGTCGTGACCTCGGTGAGCCTGCCGTCACCCGTCCGTGACGAGACTATGACAGTCGGGGCCGAGTGCGATCGGGCGCACTAGTGTCCAGCCACCGGAGGTACAACGTTGCCAACGTCCCTGCTCCCGGTATTGGCCCACCTGTTCGACGACGCCGGCCTGTTCCCGCCGGCCCGGATGCCGATGGCCCAGGCGCTCCGCTCCCACCACCGGGCGCGCTCGGGCCCGTTCCGGAGCCTCGTCGGGCCCTTCGTCTGTCCGGTCGCCCGCATCGAGGAGCTCGATGCCTGCGTCGCGTCCGGCATCCCCGCTCCCGAGCACCTGAGCCTGATCGTGTACCAGGGGGAGCCGCCACCGCGGCGGGCGCTCCTCCGGGGCAGCGTCATCCAGGTTGAGGCGCCGCTGGGCCATGCGCTCCCGGCCGAGGCGCTGCGGATCCGCCGCTACTTCGAGGTGCCGCCGGAGGTCGCGGTCGGCACCGCGATCGACGAGGTGGCTCGGCACCGGGCCCGGGTCAAGGTGCGCTGCGGCGGCCTCACCTCCGACATGGTGCCGTCGGCGCACCGGCTGGCCGAGCTGCTGGCCGGGTGTGCCGCCCGGCGGATCCCCCTCAAGGCGACTGCGGGGCTCCACCACCCTTTTCGGCAGCAGCGGGCCGGCGGCGGCGGTCCGCAGCACGGGTTCCTCAACCTGCTCGCGGCGGCCTCGGCCGCCGCGTCGGGTGCGCCTCCCGACGAGCTGGTCAAGCTCCTGGAGACCGAGGCCTCGGACGCGGCCTCGCTGGTCGAGCGGATCGACCGGCACTCCCGTGAGCTGCTGGCCTCCATCGGGACCTGCTCGATCGACGAGCCGGTCGCCGATCTCCAGCAGCTGCAGCTGCTGTGAGCCCCCGGTGATCCCGCGATGAGCCTCGAGTCGTGGGTGCCGGGGGCCCAGGGGTCGGGCTTCCCCGCCGAGCACCTGCCGTACGGCATCTTCGCCGAAGCCGACCCGGCAGCCTCGGCTCCTGGCGTCGGGGTCCCGGGCCTGACCGGCCGGGCCCGGGTGGGGGTGCGGATCGGCGACCACATCCTGGACCTGGCCCGGCTGGCCGGGGACGGGCTGGTGGACGGGCCGTTCGACGCCCCGACGCTCAACCCGTTCATGGCCGAGGGCCCGGAGCACTGGTCCGCCGTCCGGTCCCGGCTCATCGAGCTCGTCTGCGATGCCGGGAGCCAGGCGCGGGTGGCCGCGGCGCTGGTCCCGGTGGAGCGGGCCCAGCTGCTCCTCCCGTTCACCGTCGCCGACTACGTCGACTTCTACAGCTCGCTGGAGCACGCCACGAACCTGGGCCGCCTGTTCCGGCCGGACGGCGACCCGCTGCTGCCCAACTGGCGGCACCTGCCGGTCGCCTACCACGGGAGGGCGGGGACGGTGGTGGTGTCCGGCACGCCGGTGGTCCGCCCGCTCGGTCAGCGGCGGGAGCCCGACGGGTCGGTGGTGTTCGGCCCCAGCACGCGCCTCGACATCGAGCTGGAGGTGGGCTTCGTGGTCGGCGTCCCGTCGTCCCACGGCCGGCCGGTGACCGTGGCCGAGGCGCCGTCGCACGTCTTCGGCGTCGTGCTGGTCAACGACTGGTCGGCCCGCGACATCCAGGCCTGGGAGTACCAGCCGCTCGGGCCGTTCCTCGGCAAGTCGTTCGCGACGTCGGTCGGTGCCTGGGTCACGCCGCTGGAGGCGCTCGCGCTCTGCCGGACGGCGGGGCCGGTGCAGGACCCGCCGCCGCTGCCGTACCTCGACCTGGCCGAGCCGTGGGCCCTGGACCTGGCGCTGGCCGTCGACCTCCAACCGGCCGGCGCCGACGTCGCGACCACCATCAGCTCGACCTCCTTCGCCGGCCTGTACTGGCGGTTCCCGCAGCAGGTCGCCCACCTGACGGCGAACGGCGCCCATCTGCGGACCGGCGACCTGCTGGCCTCGGGCACGGTGTCCGGCCCCACGCGCGGCAGCGAGGGGAGCCTGGTGGAGCTGACGCGGGGCGGTGCCGCGCCCCTGGCGGTCGGAGGCGTGGAGCGGCGGTTCCTGGAGGACGGCGACCAGGTGGCGCTCCGGGGCCAGGCGACGGTCGGCGAGGGCGTGACGATCACCCTCGGCGAGGTGCACGGCCAGGTGCTGCCTAGCGTGGCGGGGTGAGCCTCGAGGCGTTCCTCGACGAGGCGCGAGCCATCGTCGGCGTGGCGCACGTGCTCGGCGATCCGGCGCAGACCTCGGGCTACAGCGTCGACTGGACGCGGCGGTTCGGCCGGCCGGAAGGGGCGTGGGTCGTCCGCCCGGGGGATGCCGACGAGGTGGCGGGCCTGGTGCGGGCGGCTCGCTCCCAGCGGGTGGCGCTGGTGCCCCAGGGCGGCAACACCGGCCTGGTCGGCGGGGGCGTGCCGACACGGGCCGGCGAGGTGGTGGTCAGCTTGCGTCGGTTGGCTGGGATCGAGCCCGTCGACCGCCTGGCCGGCCAGGTCACGGTGGGAGCCGGCGCCACGCTCGCCGCGGTCCAGGCCGCGGCGCGGCAGGCCGGCTGGTCGTTCGGGGTGGACCACGCCGCCCGGGATGCGGCGACGATCGGGGGGATGGTGGCCACCAACGCCGGCGGGATCCACGTCCTGCGGCACGGGCCGATGCGGGCCCAGGTGGTCGGGGTGGAGGCGGTCCTCGGCACCGGATCGGTGGTGGCCCGCCTGGCCGGGCTGGTCAAGGACAACACCGGCTACGACCTGGCCCAGCTGCTGTGCGGCAGCGAGGGGACGCTCGGCATCGTCACCCGGGCCCGCCTGCGGCTGGTCGCGGCGCCGGGCGAGCTGGCGGTGGCCCTCCTCGGCCTGCGCTCGCTGGCGGCGGCCGTGGGCCTCGCCGCGGAGCTGCGGACCACGGTGCCCGGTGTCCAGGCGCTGGAGGTTATGGCCGGCGACAGCCTCCGGCGGGTGGCCGCCCACCTCGGGGTGCCGCCGCCGGTGGCCCCCGCCGCCGAGGCCTTCCTGCTGGTGGAGACGGCGGGAGCCGCCTCCGGTGGGCCCGTCGATCCGACCGAGGACCTGGCCAAGGCGGTGGCGGCCGCAGGAAGCCCGGTGCTCGACGCTGCCGTGGCGACGGCCCGACCGGACCGCGAGCGGCTGTGGCGCCTCCGGGAGGCCCACAGCGAAGCGGCCGCGGCGCTCGCCAGCGAGGTCGGGGGAGTGGTCCACAAGCTGGACGTGACGCTGCCGGCCGGCGAGCTCGCCCGGTTCTGCGACGAGGTCGTGGCGGTGGTGGCGCGCCAGTGGCCAGGCGCCGTGACCCTGCTCTACGGCCACGTCGGCGACGGCAACGTGCACGTAAACGTGGTGCCGCCCGCTGGGGACGGCGACGCGATGGAGGACGACGCGATCGACGACGCGGTGCTCGGCCTGGTGGTCGAGCGGGGCGGGTCCGTCAGCGCCGAGCACGGGATCGGAACGGCGAAGGCGCGGTGGCTGGCTCGGGACCGGTCAGCAGCCGAGGTCGAGGCGATGCGGGCCGTGAAGCGGGCCCTGGACCCCGAGGGGATCCTCAACCCCGGCGTGCTCTTCCCGGAGCGGTCCTAGCGTCCTAACGGAACTGGTCCAGCGCCTGCTCGGCCCCGTCGGCCAGCGCCAGCCCGTTGCCGTCGGGCTCGGTGGGGAGCACGACGGGGCTCGGCGTCAGGCCCCGGAGGCGCCATGCGAAGCGCATGGCGTCGAACAGGGTCATGTCGTCGTCCACCCGCAGGCCGTCGGCCACGTTGCTGGCCACCCGGGCCAGCGCGATGGGGTTCCGGGCGTCGCCGAGCTTCGCGAAGACCGTGAACATGAAGGCCTGCTGCCGCTCGATGCGACCGAGGTCGGCGCGGGGGTCCTCGACCTCCTCGCCGTCGATGATCTCCGTGTAGTGCCGGGACCGGACGTAGGCCAACGCCTGCTCGCCGTTGAGCTCGACCGGACCGGCTTCGGTGACGTTCAGGCCGGTGTTGGTGTCGAACGCCGGGTGCTCGAAGTTGATGGTGATGCCGCCCAGACCGTCCACCACTCCGGCGAAGCTGACGAAGTCGACCTCGAGGTAGCGCTGGATGCTGATGTCGAGGTTGTCCTCGATGGTGCGGATGAGACGGCTCGGCCCGCCGTTGTAGGCCCCGTTGATCTTCCCGACGTCGCCGGTGTCGGCGATGGTGGCCCACAGGTCCCGCGGGATCGACATGATCCTCGCCTCGCCGCCCTCGAAGCGCAGGATCAGCATGGTGTCCGAGCGCTGCCCTCCGGGGCGGGCCGGGTCGTAGCCGGGATCGCCGGGCTGGAGGACGTCGGCCGTGTCCGAGCCCACGATGAGGTAGTTCGTGCCGCCGCTGCCGCCGGCCAGGGCGTCGCTGACGTCGACCTTCTCGATGCGGTTGAAGATGCTGTTGGCCCACCAGAAGAGGCCGCCCACGGTGAGGACCAGCAGCACGCTGAAGATGGCCAGGACGCGCTTCCAGCGCAGCCGCTTGTACCAGGGGCGGCGGGGTGCTCCGGCCGGCCGGCCGCCGGGGCCTGCCGGTCGGGTGCCCGGAGGACGGCTGGGACCTCCGGGGCCGGGGGGCCGCTCCCGTCCCCGGGGCGGGCCGCCGGGATACCCCGGCCGCGGTGGCGCGGCAGTCCCGCCGCCGTTGGGCGAGGGGGCGCGCGACCCGGGAGGCGCTCCGCCACCGGTGGGCGGGGGAACGAAGATCCGCCGGGAATCCCCGGCGGGGAACGTGCCGGGACGTTGGGGGTGGTCGCTCACGGTCTCAAAGGCCTGGGTCAGACGGCATGACGCCGTTCCGAGATGTCAAATCGTCCCACAGGAACCCGGTAAAGGTAGCGGCACCCTCTCCCGAACTGGCGGAACGTCCTCCTGACCGGTGGTGCAGGGCCTCAGTCGACGGTGACGCGCAGGGCCCGGACCGCGTCAGCGAGATCCGGGTCGCTCGCGTGGCGGGCGAGCGCGGCCGTCAGCGTCGCCACGTAGATGGGCTCGGCGGCTGCCTGACGTTCACGCCCCTCCTCGGTGATCACCGAGTAGATCCCCCGCCGGTCCTCGGGGCAGATGTCGCGCTGCGTCAGGCCGGCCCGCTCCAGCCGGGCGACGAGCCGGCTGACCGAGCTCTGGTCGAGCCCGATGGCCTCCGCCAGGTTCTGCATGCGCAGCTCACCGCCGTTGGCCACGGCGAGCCGGCTCAGCGCCCGGTAGTCGGACAAGCCGAGGCCGGCCTGCTGGTGGAGCGCCCTGGTCAGCTCGTGCTCGATCCGGGCGTGGAGGGTCACGATCTGGCTCCACATCAGGTCGTCGGCCGCCCGCTGGTGCACGCTGATCCTTCGACGATAGCTGACGCCGGACGATTGCTTGCATATACATCTAGTGTGTGTACATGCATGTAGTCGGCCAGACCCGCAGCTTCCTGTTCGTCCTGGGTAGCGCTCGTCGAGGGGGGAACACCGAGACGCTGGCGCGGCAGGCCGCCGCGAGCCTCCCCGGCGAGGTGGGGCAGCGTTGGCTGCACCTCGACGACCTGCCCCTGCCCCACTTCGACGACCATCGCCACCGGGGCGACGGCACCTACGCCGCGCCCGAGGGCCACGAGCGGACCCTGCTGGAGGCCACGCTGGCCGCGAGCGACATCGTCATCGTGTCGCCCCTGTACTGGTACAACGTGTCCGCCACCACGAAGCTGTACCTGGACTTCTGGACCGGCTGGATGCGGGTGCCGGGCCTGGACTTCAAGGCCCGGATGGGTGGCAAGACGCTGTGGGCGGTCACGACCTTCAGCGACGGCGATCCGGCCATGGTCGAGCCGATGGAGGGCACCCTCCGCTGGACGGCGCACTACCTGAGCATGTGCTGGGGCGGCGGGCTGGTGGGCGACGCCAACCGGCCGGGCGACGTGCTCCAGGACAGCGCCGCGTTGCGCCGCGCCGGCGGCTTCTTCGCGGGGTCGACCCGTCACGGCGCCGGGTAGGTTCGGGTCCATGATCCCCGAGGCAACCTTTGGCCGGACCGGACACGCCAGCACCCGGGTCATCTTCGGGGCCGCCGGGCTGGGGTCGATGCGCCAGGAGCGAGCCGACCAGGTCCTCGACCTGGTGTTGGAGCACGGTGTCAACCACATCGACACCGCGGCCAGCTACGGCGACTCCGAGCTGCGCATCGGACCGTGGCTGGAGCGGCATCGCGACCGGTTCTTCCTGGCCACCAAGACCGGCGAGCGCACCGGAGACGCGGCACGGGCGCAGCTGGAGCGGTCCCTGGAGCGCCTGCGGGTGGACGCCGTCGATCTCGTCCAGCTCCACAACCTGGTCGAGGAGGACGAGTGGCAGGTGGCCCACGGTCCCGGCGGCGCCGTCGAGGCGCTGGCCCGGGCCCGGGACGAGGGGCTGGTCCGCCACGTCGGCGTCACGGGCCACGGGCTGCGCATCCCGCGGATGCACCTCCGCAGCCTCGAGCGGTTCCCGTTCGACTCGGTGCTCCTCCCGTACAGCTTCGTCGCTCTCCAGGACCCGGCCTACCGGGCCGACGTCGAGGAGCTGCTGGAGGTCTGCGCGGGGCAGCAGGTCGCCGTGCAGACCATCAAGTCGGTGGCCCGCCGCCGCTGGCCGCCGGACCACGACGGCCCCCGGTACAGCTGGTACGAACCGCTGCGGGACCAGGAGGCCATCGGCCGTGCCGTCCGCTGGGTCCTCGCCAACCCGGCGGTGTTCCTGCTGACCTCCAGCGACGCCAACGTCCTGCCGACGATCCTGGAGGCCGCCGCCACGACCGCTGGCGCGGACGCGGCCGTCCCGACCGACGAGCAGATGCGCCGGGACGTCGCCGAGCTCGCTGTCGAGCCGCTGTTCGACGGCGGAACCCTCGAACACGTCTGACCCGGCCGGCGATGTCCACCGAGACCGCCCGAGCCG
>Ga0075428_100007278_pt1 | contig 12260 bp, 14 predicted proteins | sample RhiMetdeltSRZDD2_FD_75291 | JGI IMG/M metagenome (GOLD analysis project Ga0075428, IMG submission 75291) | Populus rhizosphere microbial communities from Tennessee, USA - Rhizosphere MetaG P. deltoides SRZDD2 | ecosystem: Host-associated > Plants > Roots > Rhizosphere > Soil | place: USA...
CACACCCGCCCAGGTCCCTCGCTCACGCTCGGGATGACAAGCTAAGGAGATCTCGTATGAACCGCAAGCTGCTCGCAGTTGCCGTCACGTTGCTCATCCCCGCAGTGCTCGAGGCGCAGCGATTCAGCGAAGGCGTCGAGGTCACCGTCATCGAGGTGCCGGTCACGGTCTCGGATCGCGCCGGCAATGCCATGCGCGATCTGACGAAAGAGAATTTCGAGATCTACGACGACGGCAAGCGCGTTCCGATCGAGTACTTCGAAGTCGTCGATCTGGCGCGGATCTCCGCGCAGTCAAAGAAGCCGCTGCCTCCGGCCGCCTATCGCAACTTCCTGCTGCTGTTCGATCTCGCGAACTCGAAGCCGGGAACGATCCAGCGCGCACAGACTGCGGCGCGCGAGTTCGTGACCACGCAGCTCAAGGATCGCGATCTCGTCGGCGTGGCGTCGTACACCGCGCAGAGCGGTCTCAAGATGCTCACCGCATTCACGGCCGATCGGCGTCTCGTCGCGACGGCGATCGACACGTTGGGCCACACCGCCGGCTTCAAAGTCGCCGATCCGCTGATGCTCACCGGCGACGCGCGAGGCAGCGACACGAACATGCAGCCCGGCGGCAACGCGGGCGCGAAGGAAGACGTCGCCAACGCGCTCCCGACCGAGTTCGCTGAAATGACGAAGATGAACGTCGCCACGCACGACGAAGAAATGCGCACGCGCATTCGCACGCAGCTCTCGAACTTCGGCGGCGTCGCCCGCGCGCTCGACAAGCTGCGCGGACAAAAGCAGATCATCCTGCTCTCCGAAGGATTCGACGCGCGCCTCGTCACCGGGCGACAGGAACTGGGCTTTCAGAAAACGCAGAAAGAAAATGATGCCGTTCTGTCGGGCGAGGTTTGGAACGTGAATTCCGACGAGCACTTCGGCAGTTCGAGCGGGACCTCGGAGATCCAGCAGATGTCCGAGCTCTTCAAGCGCTCCGACGTGCGCATGCACGCGATCGACATCAAGGGCATCCGCACCGATGTCGACGCGCGCGAAGGAGCGCTGAAGTCGTCGAACGAAGCGCTGTATCTCGTCACCCGCCCGACGGGCGGATCGGTGTTCAAGAACGCGAACGATCTCGGCGCGAACTTCGAAGCCCTCGTGAAAAAACAGGAAGTCATCTATCTCCTCGGCTTCCACGCGCGCTCCAGCGGCAAGCCCGGGAAGTTTCACAACCTCAAAGTGAAGAGCACCGTCAAAGGCGCGGAGCTCTCGCATCGCAGCGGCTATTACGAGCCGACGGACAAGCCCGATCTGTCGCAGACGCTCTCGATGGCCGAGGTCCTCGTCACCGATGCTCCGATCGAAGACGTGCCGCTGTCGATGTTCGTCGCGTCTTCGCCGGCGACCGCGGACTCCGCGCGCGTGCCGGTCGTCGTCGAGATTCCGGGAACGGAACTGCTCGAGGACGTGAAAGGCAACAGCCTCAGCGCGACGCTCTACGTCTACGCGTTCGACGACAAGCGCGAAGTGCGCGATTCCCTGCAGCAGCGCATCTCGCTCGATCTCGCGAAGGCGGGCGACTCGCTGCGCAAGTCCGGCATTCGCTACATCGGCGCGCTGCGTTTGCCGCCGGGCCAGTATGCGGTGAAGGCGCTCGTGCGCGTCGACGACACGGGACGCATGGGCTTCCTGCGCAGCGACGTGACCGTGCCGAAGTTCAGCGCCAAGAGCGTCGTCGCCCCGATCGCCCTCGGCGATCCGAAAGAAGGGATCACGGTCGTGAATCCGATGCGCGGGCAGGACGCCGCGGCGGTGCTGTCGATCGGCGGCCAGCCGTTCGTGCCGAAATCGAAGCTGACGCTCTCCAATGCCAGCGAACAGCGCATCGTGCTGCTCCTCTATCAAATGCCGCCCGAGGATCTCGGCGTGACTCCGGCGATCCTCGCGCCGGATGGAACGACGAAAGAAGCGGCGCTGAAGCTCGTCGGCCGCACGTCCGCCGATCCGTCGGGCGTGAGCCGCCTCGTGTTCGATTTCAAACCGGAAGGACTGGCGCAGGGGCAATACACGCTCCAGTTCACCGTCACGCCGAAAGGCGGCGCGCCGTCGATGGCGAGCCTGCCGTTCACGATTCAGTAGACCGTATACTTTCGACGTTGGATACCGTCGTCTCCGAATTCGAGCAGCGCATCGGCTACACCTTCGCGAAGCGTGAGCTGCTCCGCCGAGCGCTCACGCACAAGTCGTATTCGCACGAGGCCAAGGAGCTCGACGTCCGGCACAACGAGACGTTCGAGTTTCTCGGCGACTCGGTGCTCGGGTTCGTGATCGGCGACCTCCTCTTCAATCACTTCCCCGATCTCGACGAAGGCGCGCTCTCGAAGATGAAAGCGTTCCTCGTCAGCGCGCCGAGTCTCGCCACGAAGGCGCGCCTGTACGGCATGGGCGATGTGATTCTCCTCGGCGTCGGCGAAGAGAAAACCGGCGGCCGCAAGAAAGACTCGCTGCTCGCGAATCTTTTCGAGGCCATGATCGCCGCGGTCTTTCTCGACGGCGGCATCGATCCCGCGCGGCAGCTCATCGAGCGATCGTTCCTCGACGACATCCGCTCGATCGACGAACAGGATCTGCTCTTCCACGACTACAAGACCGCGCTGCAGGAGCTCGCGCAGGGAAACGGACTGCCGCTTCCCGAATACAACGTCGTCGCCGAAGTCGGTCCCGATCACGACAAAACGTTCATCGTCGAAGTGCGCATGGGTGGACTCTCCACGCGCGGCGAAGGCTCGTCGAAGAAAGAAGCGCAGCAGCAAGCGGCCAAACAAGCGTTGCAGGAGTACTCTGAGCGGCATGCCCCTTAGTTGTCATCCCGAGCGTAGCGAGGGACCTGGGAGGGCGGGAGGCGCGCAGATCGTGCCTCCCACCCGCCCAGGTCCCTCGCTACGCTTCGGGATGACAATGGGCGCACTCCTCCTCCTTCTTCTTCCCGTCGCCCACGCCCAACGCACCGACCTCGATCGCATCCGCAGCGACATCACGCGCCTGCGCGCGCGGCTCGAGGAAGTTCGGCGTCAGGCGCAGAGCGCGCAGCGCGAGCTCGAAGTCGTCGATCTCGAGCTCGGCATCCACACGCGCGAGCTCGAGCTCGCCACCGACGCGGAACAAAGACTGGCGATCGAACAGGCGAACATCGAGGCACAGGTCGGCGCGTTGATCCCGCGAATCGCGCGACAGAAGTCCGATCTTCGCAAGCGCCTCGTCGTCCTCTACCGCCTCGGCGGTTTGAGCTATGTGCGCATGGTTCTGTCGCTCGAGAACCGGCGCAATCCGATCGAAGCGATGTCGATGCTGAGCTATCTCGTGTCGCGCGACGCGCGCCTGGTCTCGGAATTTCAATCGACGCGGCAGCAGCTCATCGTCCGTAATGTGCAGCTCGCCGATCGGCGAGAGCGACTGCAGCAGACGCGGCTGATCGTCGAGGAGCGGCGGCGGTTGGTGCTCTCATCGCGCGCCCAGAAAGCGCGCATGCTCGAACGATTGCAAAGGGAAGAGAGCGGTGCGGAGGAACAGCTCGCTGCGCTGGAGGAGAAGGCGCGACGCCTGCAGCGGCTCGTCGATGCGCTCCTGCAACAGAAGCGCGGTCTCGATCCGGAGATGGACATCCGCGGGGTGCAGGGGGCGCTGGCCTGGCCGGTGACCGGAAAGGTCATCGAGCACTTCGGCCGTCAACGTAACCCGAAGTTTGCTACCTACACCGTGAACAACGGCCTGAAAATCGAAGCCGTCCCCGGCACCGAGGTGCGGGCGGTCTTCCAGGGAACAGTTCTTTTTTCGCAGTGGTTCAAGGGATACGGAAACTTGATCATTCTGGATCACGGGAATCGCGTCTTCTCCTTGTATGGCAACCTCAAGGCAACGTCGGTGAACGTTGGTGATCGCATCACCACGGGCCAGACCATTGCACAGGTCGCCGAGAGCGAGGACGCGAGTGCCGGGCATCTCTATTTCGAGATCCGGCACGACAACCGCCCGGAAGATCCGCAGAACTGGCTGCGCTGAGTGAAGACGATGATGACGAAAAAACGAATTCTGTTTCTCACCCTCTCCGTCGCATTGATGATCACGCTGTTGTCCGGGGCGCTGTTCGGACAGGCGACGCAAAAGAGCAACGTCTACCGCTACCTGAGCATCTTCTCCGAGGTGCTCGATCTCGTGCGCAGCAACTACGTCGAAGACGTCGGCAGCGAGAAGCTGCTCGATGGCGCGTTCACCGGAGTCACGGACGCGATCGACGAGTTCAGCTACTACGTGCCGCCCGCGCAGATGAATGCGCACAAAGGGTTCGATGACGTCGAAGACAACGGCCTCGGCCTGATCGTCACGAAGCGGTTCGGCTACGCGTACGTCATCGCGCCGGTCGCGGGCTCGCCCGCGGAGAAGGCCGGCATCGAGCGCGGCGACTTCCTCGAGAAGATCGACGGACAGGGAACGCCGAAGATGGCCATCTGGCAGATCCGCGACGCGCTGCACAAGAATCGTCCGGTGAAGCTGCAGGTGCTCCGCGGCGGCCAGACCGAGCGCGAAGAGATCACGGTGCCGCCCGGGCAGTTCCATCCGGTGACGCTGGCGAGCGACACGATCTCCGGCATCGCCTACATCAAGATCCCGTACTTCGAAAAAGGCAGCGCGGCGCAGTTCAAATCCGCGCTCGATACCGTGCGCCAGCGCGGCGCGCGCAAGCTCATCGTCGATCTCCGCGGCAACGCCGGCGGCTCGGTGGACGACGCGATCGCCGCAGCGGACGAGCTCCTCACCAGCGGACTCATTACGTCGATCGAAGGACGCAAGCTCGAGGCGAAGCGCTGGAGCGCCGATCGTGCGACGTCGTACGACGGCGAGCTCGAAGTGCTCACCGACCTCTCGACTGCGTCCGGTGCGGAAGTCTTCGCCGCTGCGATTCGCGGCAACAATCGCGGCAAGGTCATCGGCGTGACCACGTACGGCAAAGCGATCGTGCAGCGCTTCATCCTGCTGCCGAGCGGCGGCGGCGTGCAGATGACCATCGCCCGCTACACGACTCCCGATCTCAAGGCCATCGCCGATGCGGGCGTGAAGCCCGATGTGGTGGTCGATCTGTCGTCGCAGGCGCTCGAGGATCCGAAGGACAAGAAATCGAAGAAGAAAACGGCGGACGAAGAAGATCTGATCCTGAACAAAGCGCTGCAGCTCTTCGGAGCGCAGCCGGTCTCGGCGAAGAAGGCGGCGTAACCAGAGGGTACAATGGCCCGAGCGCATGCAAGGGCCCGAGCGCAGCTCCTTTCACACGATCCTCTACCTGATGGCCATTCCTCTCGCGGGTTTGGCCATTTTCTTTTTCTGGCAGTGGATCCACAGCGGCGAGGTTTCGAAGCCGGCCGCGCCGAACTCCGAGAAGAAGATCGAGGCGAAGCCGGTCGAGGTCGCGCCGCAGTCCGCGCTTCCTGCGGTGAAACCGAAGCGTCGTCATCGCGGCGACATCGTGCTGATCATCGACGACCTCGGCTTCGACGGCCAGCCGCTCGACAAAGTGATGGCGCTCGATCCGAATCTCAACTGCTCGATCCTCCCGAACGGAACGCGCGCCGCCGAGTTCGCGGAGAAGCTGCACGCGCGCGGTTTCGAAGTGCTCTGCCATCTCCCGATGGAACCGCAGGGCCGCGAGACTCCGGGGCGCAACGCCATTCTCACATCGATGTCGGATGAGGAGATCGCGCGCACGACGCGAGAGAACATCGAAGCGATTCCCTACGCGCGCGGCGTGAACAATCACATGGGGTCGCGCGCGACGACCGATCGGCGCGTGATGGAGAGCGTCATCCGCGCGATGCCCGACGGACTCTATTTCATCGACTCGCGCACGACCGGTGGCTCCATCGCGGAGAAAGTCGCGCGCGAGATGAACGTCCGCACCGCATCGCGCAGCATCTTCCTCGACGACGTCGCCACCGAGCACTCCGTCCGCAAACAACTCGCCGCACTGGCAACCGCTGCGCAGACGAAAGGCGTCGCCGTCGGCATCGGCCACCCATACCCGGTCACGATGCGCGTCCTCGCCGATGATTTGCCGGATTTGAAAGCGCAAGGATTCCGGTTGGTACGGGCGAGCTCCGTGGTGCGGTGAAAGAACCGCGCGCACTTACCAAAATCAGCGCGATTTTCGTCACACGCAAACTCTGGCCCGACGCGGTATCGTCCTTTTTTTCGTGAACGTTCTTCGTGTTGGTCGCTATCGCCTTCTGCGACTCCTCGGCGACGGAGGGTCGTCCGAGGTATATCTCGCGGAAGACACGTTGATGCGGCGGAAGGTGGCGCTGAAGGTGTTGCGCACGCGCAGCGCGGAAGACTCGCAGCTCCGGCACTTCCAGCGCGAGATCCGCTGCGCGTCGATGATCAATCATCCGAACATCGTCACGGTGTTCGACGTCGGCCAGGACGATGACGTCCACTTCATCGCCACCGAATACGTGGAAGGGGAGACGCTGCGGCAGCGCATGCAGCGCGGACCGATGCCGGCCACCGAAGTGCTCGACGTGACGATCGGCGTCGCCCAGGCGCTGGTCGCGGCGCACGAAGCATGGGTCGTGCATCGCGACGTGAAGCCGGAGAACATCATGCTGCGCCGTGATCGCGGCGTGAAGGTGCTCGACTTCGGCGTGGCCACGCTCGCCGGAGGCGGCGACGGCACCGATCCGCTGCGGCGCACGCAGATCGGCACGATCTATTACCTCTCGCCCGAACAGGTGCGCGGCGAGCCGATCATCGACACGCGCTCCGACATCTACAGCCTCGGCATCGTGCTCTACGAGATGCTCGCGCAGCAGCCGCCGTTCGACGGCGAGAACTTCATCGACATCCTTGCGGCGATCGTCGAGAAAGAGCCGCCGCCGCTGCCTCCGACCGTTCCCCTCGGCCTGCACGGCATCGTCGAGCGCGCGATCCGCAAGAACATCTACCAGCGCACGCAAACCGCACACGCGCTGCTCGATGAGCTGACGGATCTGCGGCTCGAGTTCGCGCTGCGCGAGCGCACGTTAGGCTGCTGAACTGACGCGGTCCGCGGCGGCGCAGCACTTGATGAGATGACATCGCCATGGATTACCACGACATCATCACGGTCGAGCCGGACAAGCGTAGCGGTCAGCCCTGCATCCGAGGCCTCCGCATCACGGTGTATGACGTGCTTTCGTACCTTGCGTCCGGGATGACTGAGGAGGAGATCCTCTCTGATTATCCGGATCTCACGCGTGACGACATCCTTGCGAGTTTGAGCTACGCGGCCGATCGAGAACGTAAGACGGTGGTATCGCATCGGTGAAGCTGTTCTTCGACCACAACATCTTTCATAGGCTCGTTTCGCAAATCGCCGACATTTTCCCGGACAGCACGCAAACGCGCCTTCTGGGTCTCGGGCGGACCAATGACCCACAGCTGTGGCTCATCACGAAGACGCATGGGTTTCTATTTGTCACGAAAGATCGCGATGTTGCCGAACTCGCGATTCTGCGCGGAGCTCCTCCGAAGGTGATCTGGCTGCGCATGGGAAACTGCAAGACGGCCGTCATTGAGCGCGTCCTTCGTACCCATTTCAGAACAATTGAAGCATTCGTGCACGATCCGGACAGCGTTGTCTTGGAGCTGTTCGACTGAGACGCGCGCCGCGACCACCGAACTTCAGTTCTCGTCCTCGGCCCAGCGCGCGAAATCGTGCACCTCGTCGACGAAGACGAGTTTCCAGCCCTGCGGCGTGCGTCTCCACGTCTCGCGCTGCGTGACGCTGGTCTCCACGCGCCGAAGCACGCCTTGCCGGTTCGGTTGTCTGCGCGAGAAATGCTGGCGCACGGTGGCGATGGCTTCGTCGCCGCGGATGGTGAGGGTCAGGATGTCGTTGCGAGTTTTGACGGGCGCTTGAATTCCGGCGAGCAGGCCTTGTGCGCGCGCAGCCATGAACTCCGCATTTCGCGGCGGGCTGTCCGGAGGAATCGTGGCGAAATCTGCCGTGCGCAGCGCTTGGAAGGCGTCGAAGTCTTTCGCGTTCACGGCTTCCGCGAGCTTCTCGTACGCCGCGAAAATGGCGCGGCGAACCGCGGCCGTGGCGGGACGCTCGACGGCTTTCCTCTCGAACGTTTTCTTGCCGATGCGGATCGAGCCGCCGCTGTGCACGTCGCCTCGCAGCTCACTCCGCGTATCGTCCTCGCGTCGCGCCGTGGCGATCAGTTGCTCTCCCTCGATGCGAATCGGATCGAGCGCCGCGATGCCATCGTCGTCGATGAGATGTCCCCGCAGTTGACCGTCGTATCCGATGTGCAACTCGAGCGTCGCCTTCGGCGCCTCATAGCGCCCGGTGATGCTCGCGGCGACGAGAACGAGAGCAAGGAGCGGTGTCATGCCGCGAGTTTATGCCTGGAACCGCGCCTGCTCCGTCCACACGTAGCGTGTGAGCTTCACGCCGCTCGGAAAGTGCTCGTGAAAATCCGCGCGCAGCGCCGCCGCGTGTTCGGCGAGGTAGCGATCGAGATCCTCCTGCGATGCCGCGGTGTAGCGCGAGCGATAGACATCCGGCGCACTCTGCTCGAAGCGTCCGTCGAGAAAACATCCCGTGGCGACGACTTCGCGCACGTGCTTGTTCCTCATGTACTCCTCGAACGCTCCGGCGAGTGCGTGATCTTCGAGAACTTGCGTCACTTCATACGAAACCATTGGCGAAGAATACCGCCGCACCGATCGCGCCGACCATGATCGCCACGAGCGCGAGCACGACCGCATGCTTGCGCGTCAGGTTCGCCGATACCGGATAGAAGAGTGCGCGAAACGGCTTCATGAGAGCGGCGAAGACTCCGGCCATGACCAGCCACCACGCTCCCGCGACCATGCCGATGACGCCGGCGTGGAAGCGGATCTGCTCGTAACCCTCCGGCGCGTCGAGATCGTCGAGGAAGAGCGAGCTGATGCCGGCCACCGGCGCGATCAGCAACGGAAGCACGACGCCGAGAAGCACGATCCAGATCGCGGGGAGCACGAGCCATCGGCGTGCGCCGAGGATCTCGCCGCGGTCGTGGATGAGCTCCACGGTCGCGCGGCTCAACGCGAACGCCGCGATCAACACGAACACGCCGACGCCGATCGGAAGCAGGAGCAGCGACAACGCGAACGCACCGAACGCGAGGTAGGAGAGGCGCCAGTCCTCCGGCCCGTGCGAGATCGTGTGCAGCGTCCGGCTCCACCACGGACGGTCATCGTCGGTGAGCCATCGCTCGGGCGGGCCGAGTTGCGCGAGGACCTCGCCGAGACGTTCGGCGTCGACGGGGCCGGTGGCGCCGGCGAGCGCGATCTCCACATGTTCGCGCACGTTCTGCTCCACTTCGCTCGCCTCGACCGCGCGACTTCCGCGCAGCGCGCTGCGCATCCTTCCCAGGTACAACTCGAAACGCTCCTTCGCATCCGGTGTCAGGTCGATCATCGTGCGCGCTCCTTTCGAATGGTTCCCAATGCATCGTGCAGCCGTTGCCAGTGCTGGTTCATCCGCCGCAACTCTTCGCGGCCGCGCGCGGTGAGCCGGTAGTACTTACGTGGCGGACCGGCCGAAGATTCTTCGATGTAGGTCTCGACGTACTCCTCGTTCCGCAGGCGGCTGAGAATCGGATAGACCGTTCCCTCGGTGATCACGAGGCTGTCCAGATCGGCGAGACGGCGAACGATGTCGTAGCCGTACAGCGGACCGCCGGAGACGGAGTTGAGGATCGCCAGCTCGAGGAGACCCTTGCGGAGCTGCGTCGTCCAGTTGTCGTAGAACGTGCTGTCGCTCATCTGTATCGCAATGTAGTGCCATGCAAGCTACCTGTCAATGCTAGGTAGTGAGTTGTTTGCAGTTTGCAGTTCGCAGTTCGCAGGATGTTCTACTGCCTACTGCGCACTGCCTGCTGCGTACTCCGGTTGCGCTACCATCGCCGCCGCCGATGCTTCTCGCCCTCTTCCTCATCGACACCGCGGCCGGTCTCTACCTCTTCCTTCCGCTCGTCGGCCGCCGCAACGCGGGCGTGAAGTTCTATCGCCTCATGTTTCTCATCGGCGGCGTGCTCGCGCTCTGCGCCGCGATCGCGCATGCGATGGCCCAGCGGCGCGATCTTGCGATCGCCGATCTCGTCACCGTCGCGCTGACGCTGCTCGTGTGGCTCGTGTTGCGTTATCCGAAACGACTGATCTTTCGCGCGTCCGCGGCACTGCTCGGCGCGGCGTATCTCGTCGCCGCCGTGCTCGCGTATCACGCGGCTGTGCGTCCCGCGCATCTCGCGTGGAGCATCGTCGGCGCACTGGCGACGATCGGGTTGTTAGGCAGCGTCAACCTGGCGATGCTCCTCGGACATTGGTATCTCGTCGTGCGCGGCATGTCCATCGATCCGCTCAAGCGACTCACGATTGCGACACTGGTGACTGCGATCCTCAAGATCGTCGTCGTGTGTGTTGCGATCGGCGTCGCGTGGCCGCCGCCCGTGGTCAAAGACATCTTCTTCTGGATGCGCGCCGGATGGGGACTGCTCGGGCCGCTCGCGCTCTATCCGATGGTCTGGGGCACGGTGAAGATCCGCTCGACGATGGCCGCAACCGGTATCCTGTACGTCGACGTCGTCGCTGTCATCATCGGCGAAGTGCTGGGCGGATGGCTCTCGGCGCTGGCACACCTGCCGCTGTAGGAGAGGAATCGCATGGCGGAAGTGAGACTCGAAAACGTCGCGAAGCGCTACGGTCCGATCTCTGTGATCGAGAATCTCAGTCTCGACATCCGCGATCACGAGTTCATGGTGCTCGTCGGTCCGTCCGGCTGCGGCAAATCGACCGCGCTGCGGATGATCGCCGGTCTCGAAGAAATCTCGGACGGCCACGTGTACATCGGCGAGCGGATGGTGAACGATCTCCAGCCGAAGGACCGCGATGTGGCCATGGTCTTCCAGACGTATGCGCTCTATCCGCACATGACCGTGCGCGACAACATCGCCTTCGGCCTCAAGATCCGCAAGACGCCGAAAGCGGAGATGGAACAGATGATCTCCCAGACCTCCGAAACGCTCGGCATCGGGCATTTGCTCGATCGCAAACCGAAGCAGCTCTCGGGCGGGCAGCGCCAGCGCGTCGCGCTCGCGCGCGCGATCGTGCGCGATCCACAGGTCTTTCTGTTCGACGAGCCGCTCTCCAATCTCGACGCGAAGCTGCGCGTGCAAACGCGCGCGGAGATCACGAAGCTGCAGCACCGGCTGAAGACGACCGTCGTCTACGTCACGCATGATCAGGTCGAGGCCATGACGATGGGACATCGCATCGCCGTCATGAACGCGGGAAAGATTCAACAGGTCGGAACGCCGCTCGAGGTCTACGACAAGCCGGCGAACGCATTCGTCGCGCAGTTCATCGGCACGCCGCCGATGAACTTCTTCGACGCGACCGTGAGCGACGGCCGCCTCGACGCGGCGACGTTCTCGATTCCTCTTCCGTCCGGACGGCGAACGAGCAATGGACAGAAAGTGCGCGTTGGCATCCGTCCCGAAAATATTCTCGCTGCCGATCAGCAAGGGAGAGGCGAGACCGCGCGCGTGCAGGCGACCGTCGACATCGTCGAGCCGATCGGACACGAGGCCATCGTGCACAACAGCGTCGGTTCCGACATGCTCGTCGCGACCTTCGACTCGCACGACCTGCCTCGCGTGGGCGATGGCGTCGATCTGGTCATCGAGCTCGATGCGCTGCATCTGTTCGATGCGGCAAGCGAAGCGAGGTTGTGACCTCGTCGTCCTCGACGGGATGAGGCAGGAGTCTCAGCCGGTCGAGCAGCGGCGTGGTCATCGCGGTCGTGACGAGGGCCATGATCACGCACATCGTGAAGAGGCTGGGCGAGACGACGCCGATCTCGAGACCGATGTTCAGCACGACCATCTCCATGAGGCCGCGTGTGTTCATCAGCACGCCGATCGCGGTCGAGTCGCGCCACGAGAACCCGACGGCGCGCGCGCTGAGCATCGCCCCGCCGAACTTGCCGGCGATCGCGGTCGCGAGGACGAGCGCTGCGCAGAGCCAGAGCGCCGGCGTCTGCAGCAGACCGATGTTCATGCGCAGTCCGGTGACCGCGAAGAAGAGCGGCAGCAGGATCACGCTCGTGATCCCGCGCACGTGCGGCATCAGCGACTCGTTGAACGAGAGGTCGCGCGGCATGATCGCGCCGGCGAGGAACGCGCCGAACAGCGCGTG
>Ga0075428_100007279_pt1 | contig 12260 bp, 15 predicted proteins | sample RhiMetdeltSRZDD2_FD_75291 | JGI IMG/M metagenome (GOLD analysis project Ga0075428, IMG submission 75291) | Populus rhizosphere microbial communities from Tennessee, USA - Rhizosphere MetaG P. deltoides SRZDD2 | ecosystem: Host-associated > Plants > Roots > Rhizosphere > Soil | place: USA...
AACGGCGGGTGGCTCGGTCGTCGTAGGCTCGGCGGCCGCTGGAGACGCAGCGGTGAGGTGCTCGGCGGCGGCGAGGCGGCTGGAGGCGGCGGTGGCGACCCGCTCGTCGTAGTCGTTGCTCAGCCGTTCCAGGACCTCCCGGGCTGTCAGCTGCCGACCGGGGTCACCGTGGTCGAGCCACTCGGCCAGCTGGAACACAGCGCCCAGGCGCTGGAGGGCCGCGTCACTCTCGACCGCTCGGGCAAGCTCGACCGACAGCGGCGCGGGACGCACCGGCGGCCGCGGGTTCCGGGCGATGACCAGGTCGCCTTCCAGGTTGACCCACCGGCCGGGGGTCTGGCCGGCGACCTTGTCCCGCACGTTGTCGTAGACGTAGTCGTAGAGCTCGTCGACGGTGACCCGGCCGTCGCCGTCACGATCGGCGGCGCCGGTGGACAGACCCTCCACGATCGCCCCGGTGAACACTGACGGCTGCGAGTTCTCCGAGGTCAGCTCGTCGGCCTCGAAGGCATACTCCGTCGCCCGCGACGCGGTGATCACGGCCCGGCCGCGTCCCTCGAGCTGACCCAACGGAACCGAGTCGTCGCCCCGCTCCCGGAACCCCTTGACGAAGGCGCCGCTGTAACAGCAGTCGAGCAAGAGGACGATCCGCTTGGACCGGGTGAACTCCATCTGCTCGCTGACGAACGCCGCTGGGACGCCCGTGGACCGCAGCAGATCGAACGCCGTGTTGGTGGTCGCGAAGTAGAGCCGACCGGTGGAGTCCTTCACGCCATGGCACGAGAAGTAGAGCAGCAGGAGGTCCTCGGGCTTGCGGTTCGAGAAGAACCGTTCGAGTTCCTGCTGCACCACCGGGCTCGACTCGTTGACGACGGTCTTGACGTCGAAGCCGCCGATCGCCGCCTCACCGAGCACGCCGGCCAACGCCTCGACGTCGCGGGCCGGCGCCCGTAGCTGCTGGAACCGAGGATCCTCGAACTCGTAGGCCGCGACCACGAGCGCCGCCCTGGTCGTTTCCACAGGTCAGCCCTCGCTGTGGCGCTTGATGAACGCGTCAACGAGCGCCTTGACGTCGGTGTCGGACGCGCCGGTGATCTCCAGCACGTCGCCGTCGACGACCATCTTCACCTTGGAGGTGTCAGACCGGTCCATCCAGTCGCGGACCGTGTCGACCACCTCCCGCAGGATCTTGGATGAGCGACCGAGCTTGACCAGCAACGTACCGACCGCCAGGAGCTCGATGCCCTTCGTGCCCGGTGGCGCGGCGCCCGCTATGTCGGGTGCGACGTCGTGGACGTCAAGTTCGGCGAGCTCGCCGCTCAACACCGCCACGCTCTCCGCCAGCGAGTCGTCATCCGCGTCCTCGCCCACTTGCAGATGGAGTAGAAGGAGTTCCGCCACCTTCCCACCCCCCTTTTCCGTAACCATGATAGCCCTCCCGTCACCTTTCACCGAAGTAGCTACATGCCGCGAAAGCCAGGTAGTTCAGTCCCGGCCTTCGCAGGAGCGGAGCAGAGCGACGATGTCGGCATCGGGGACGACCGGTACCGGTTGGTCGATGCCTTCGTCCTCGGCCCATTTGAAGAACTGCTGGAGCGACTTGTAGCGGTTCGCAGCGCTCGCGGCGGTTCGGCGGGCGAGCTGGTCAGCGATGAACGCCTCGACGTGCTGGCGCCCGGTGATCTCGACGTCCGTAGGCAGGTCCTGGCGGCCAGGAAGCGGCCGAATAGGGTCACAGCCTCGGCGTAGGACCGGATCGTGCGAGGTGCCCGGTTGCGTGCCGCAGGTTCCGCTCGAACGAGGGCGCGAGTCCAAACACCCATAGCGCAGCAGCCTGTCCAAAGTCAGTCGCTGCTTGTGCCTGGGCTGCGCCTGACCGCACTCTGTTTGCCAGCTAGCGCGCTCGGAGGGACTCGAACCCCCAACCTTCTGATCCGTAGGTAGATACGCCCTCGCTATGTGCTGACCAGCGGAAGCACAGGCCATTCAGAGGCTATGTGGTGCGGAGTCAGATCGCTGTCGCGTGATCTGCCTCGAAATCACGCAGGGCGTCAGCGAGAGCGGTCCCGGCGAGCTCGTCGCCACGGACACCAGTGACGGACGCGTCGGCCGGTCCCAGTCGTCCCAGCATGTCGGTGAGGCGGTCGTCGGCGATCCGGCGCGCCTCGTCGACATCACCGTCCAGCCACTGGAGCGGTCCGACCAGAGACGGACTCATCACCCGGATCTCGGTCGCCACCGCGAGAAGCGCGGCAACTGCAGGTGGCGGAGTGTCCTCAGCAGGCGTTTCGCCAACGGCGATCAAGAGTCTCATCTCGTTCCCTGCGGGTGGTGGGGTGACGGCCGGTCAGGGCGTTCGGCCGACGGCTGGGACGACGAGGCAGATGGCCGCGCGAGAAGCGGCGCCGACCGGTGTGATGTCGAGGACGGCTGGATCGCCGCCGACGGGAAGGATCTCGTCGGTGTCGTTGGTCGTGTCGCGCCCAGGTCGTTCGGCGTACGGCGGCCGCGAGAGCACTTCGTCGGTCACGTTGTCGGGGAAGTAGAGCTGGCTGGTGAGCGTGACGTCGTCGACGTGCACCATGACGTGGATGTGCACGGTTCGACCGGGGTACCAGCCCGGATAGATGGTCCGGAACTCGACCATGCCCGCAGCGTCGGAGCGCTGACGCCCGCGCAGGAACGTCTGGCTGGACAGGTACTCGACGCGCGGTGCGTTCTCGGCAGCGACGATCGTGGGGCCCGGGGGCGGGAACCCGGAGTAGCGGCCGAGCGCGTCGCAATGCCAGATCTCCACCATGGCACCGTCCAGTGGTTGGTCACCGGAGCCCCTTGCCAGCCGCAGGCCAAGTTGCAGCGCCGCGCCTTCGCGGTCCTCGACGACATCGCGTCGCGCTGGTTGGGCCTCACGGTGATATGGGCCTTCGTCCTGTTCGACCCACAACCGGCGCACCGCGCAGGTCGACAGCATCGCCGCCATCTCGTCGCTGACGACCTCTGTTGAGCTCACGTCCGGAAAGACTCTCGGATCTCTTCGGCGACGGGGTCGAGGTGGGTCCACGTTTCAGACATGGTCGTGGCTGCTGTGTGGTCGTTCCAGCGCGGCGCGATCCCAGTCGGCCGTCGTCGCCGCCGCCTCGTAGGTGCTCTGCAGGAACTCGAGCAGCAGCACGTCGGGGTCGGTGGCGGTGCGGACGAGCTCGTAGGGGAGGACGAACTCGCCGAGCCCGTCATCCCAGCGGGCAGCGGATGGCGACACCGCCACCTCGCGGTAGCCCAGCGGCTCCGGGTAGGCGTAGGCGTAGAACACGCCTTCCTCGCCCGGCGGTCCCGGCCAGTACCCGCAGCTGCTCACCTCGTGCGAGTACGCCTCCCACATCACATGCGGACCGCAGTTCGGGGCTCCTCCCGGATGGAGCGGCGCGGTCCGCCCGGAGAACCGCGTGTAGGCCATGTCCAGGGCTCCCCAGAAGAGGTGCACGGGACTGGACTTGCCGACGAACCGGGAGCGGAACATCTTCAGGACGCGCTCCATGTCGACGAGCGCCCGCCAGAACCGGTGCACCGCCTCTGCGTCGTAGCTGGCGTGAACGCCGTCATCGGAGAAGGGGATGGCGTCCGGGATCTCGACCGGCACCGGCCAGATCTCGGTGCCCACGCCGAGGTCACCGAGCATGGACATGACCGCCTCGTAGAACTCGGGGACGGGCCGAGGGACGAGATCGAGAGAGCGGGCCTCGCCGGCCACGGTCACGACGTCGAGGCGGTGGGCGACGAGGTCGAAGTCGATCTGGAACGCCGGGCCGGTGCTGTGCGGCATCAGCGACGTCGTCAGCCCCCGCGCCGTCAGGTAGAGCGGGACGTTCCACCAGTGGTTGGCCAGTGGCTCGTTCGCGAGTCGTACCTTGCCCACGATCTGGGTGTAGAGCTGCAGCGTGTCGCGCGTGTCCTGCCAGTCGACCACCGGGATCGAGGGCCAGCGTTCGGTGCGCGTGACAGCCATGAGCTCCTCCCCAGAGTCTGCCCAGTCTCACCGCTCATTCAGACGCCGCCGAGTATGCGCTGCTCCGGCCAGGCGCTGCCGGGTCGACAGCGCCACGAGGGATCGGGCGTCGTGGAGGTCGTCGGCCTGTCCCGGCGGTGGTCGCCGGACGAGGCTCCAAGCGAGCAGCCAGACGCCAAGACGACTGGCCCCCCTCGAAGAACGCCGAGATGCGGGCTGCACCGTCCACGTTGACCATGTAGACGAAAATCCGACGACGACCGCGGCGGCGACAACGAGGGCGACACCGCTAAGGACATGCTCGATTTCTTCTGCTGCTTAGGCCGCCGCGGCGCACGAGTGTCCGCGTCGCCGCTGCTCGGGTGATCTGGCTCCGCCACGCTGAGCACCGCCTAGGCCCGCCCAACCCAACCGGCACCCCTTTGAACTCGGCAACCGGACGATTGCGTTCTAGTCCCCAGCTTCGGCCATCGCTGTGTGGAGCCGTTCAGCCTCACGGCGCAGGAGACGGATGCCGGGGGCCCGATATGCGGGCGCGAGCGCGGCCACCCAGCGGCGACGGACCTCCGACGGTCTGTTGACGTAGCGCTCCAGCAGCTCCGCAGAATCGACCCGCACGCGCCAGTTTCTGTCGATGGCGTCGAAGCAGGCCTTCGCATTCTCGGGAGTGTGATCGAATTCGGCGAATTCCGTGCCGAACCGCTCGTTGACTCGGCGAGTGACCGCACCCAGGTCCGTGGTCACGTCGGAGAAGCGACCGATGACGAACCCATGGCGCCACCGGACGAGCGGACGATAGAAGCGCACGTACCCCCGAAGCGCCTGCTCGATAGTGACAGTCTGCTTGCGCACCACGAGCCGCAGGACGGCTTCCTCAGGTTCCCGAAGGAGCACCAAGGACGGAAGCCCAGCCCGCACGGCGGCGATGACATGGGCCGGGGCATGCACGTGGTGAGCCACCTGCACTGGCTGTTCTTGAGCCATCGTGAACCTCGCCACCGTGAACGCGTTGGCGGATCGCGGGTATCCCTCGATGACGATGTCAGTCCGTTGATCGAGGAGGACACCATGGCCTCGCATCCGTGCGAGCGGCATCGCGACGGCCGGGTACATGGCCACCAGCGTCTTAGCCTCATAGAGGCCACACGACACCAGCCTGCCTACGTCGACGATCATGGCTCCGGCATGCCCCCGCCCGATCCGCAACCAGCGGCACCTCGGAAAGCCCAACGATGCCAGCACGCATAACGGCCGAGAGCCTACGCGTGCGCGCGTCGCCGATTTGGCACGTAGATGGCACAGCCGAACTCCGCATTAGGAGAACTGACCGGCTGGCGGCCAGCGAACGGTCGCGTACGTCAGCGCAGGTCACTGCTCGGTGATCGGAGCCGACCTGGATGAGGGCACGGGCGGGGGCCGCTAGATCGACGTGCGATGGGGTGTGCGGGCAGAGGCGACCGGGTTGGCAATCGGCCCTGCGCACTCTGGAGCGGGCGGCATCGATTCGTCATGTCCGTATTGCGCTTGGCGGTACGATGAAACAAACTTCACTTCACCATAGTGTCAGTCTGATGTCATCCCAGATGCGGAGGTCGAATCGTGTCTATTGTCTGGGCGATGGTGCCGATGTGCATGGTGCCGACCGCGCAAACGGTCCGCGAACAGAAGTATGTGACGACTGCCGGTATCGTCAAGTTCGCGGTTGGCGAAAGTGGAAGGATGGAGTTCGTTGCAGCTATTGCGACATCATTACCTGCTGGCCGATACGTCTTGCGCGCCAAGTTGGAGCGGGACGATCCAGACGAGCCCAACCGCGAGCCGAGCCTTCTCGGAACAAACATCCAACTCCGACGCCGGCCACTGACTGGGGAGGGAGTGGGAAATATCCTCGTCATCCGCCAAGGCCTCCCTGTTCTCGGGGGAAACGGTCACTATGTGGTGGACTCGCCCGGCAGGGACCTGAATGACGGCATCAGCATCGAAACCCACTTCTACTGGGTTGAGCTCGAACTGCAGCAGGCGACCCCTGCGACTGCCGAAACCCGTAATTCCGTCATTGGACTGGAACTCCACTTTAGGCCCTAACGCGCTCTCGATTCGGAGGCAGCCCCTGACCACTCACGAACGTGCTGCGCACCCATCCAGCTGGCCGATGGCTGTGTGCTCGACTCCCCGCGCATCCGATGCCGGTGAGAACAAACCAGGGCGCGACGACCACATGGGCACTGGCAGCGGGTGGCGGCCCTTTCACCGCGATCGTGCGAATCATTTCGTAGCGTCACCTGGCCGTCCTGACCAGCCTTGGCGTGCGTACTGGTTGCCGCTGGACTGTCGCCCGGCCGAGGACGGCCGGAAGGCCGCCCGCCGGACAGGCGGCGGCGCCGGCGAAGCCGGCGCCCTTGATCTACCAAGAGGCGGATTCGGCAACGAGCGCCCCCGGCCTGTTCTGGTGCCGGCTCACCCTCGGACCGTGGATCGCCTCGGGACTGTCTGATCCGTCGGTAGATAGCGCCCCACTATGTACTGACCAGCGCAAGCGCAGGCGATCCGCCAGCTATGTGGAGCCAAGTCAGATCGCTCTCCTACCGAAGCATTCGGACCGACGGGGACTGCCGTTGCGGAGGGTGTGGGATTCGGATGATCCTTGGTCGCGACGCCTGTCGGGGTTCCCCGGGCAGTGCCCCGCAGTGGGGCGGCCTTCGGCGAAACTGGGTGCGAGTGTCAGCACCGTCCCCGGATGGTGCGGTGATGTGCCACCGGATGGCCGCGGCGGATCGCGGTCAGCCACATGGTGGCGTCGGGCAGGCTGCCGCGTCCGAGTTCGGCGGCAACCAGCTGTCCGGGTGTCCACGCGGTGTTCAGGAGTTCGTCCCATTGTTGGGCGTTGAGGGACAGGACCCGAAGCGCCGGGAATGCGGCGACGGAGCCGATGTCGACGACGGCGGCCTCGGCGAGATCTAGCCATGCAAGATTGGGTAGCTCCGCTAGTGCGGCGATTGAGACGGGTGCGGTGTTGCCGGCGAGTGCCACGTAGGTGAGTGTTGGCGTGTTGGCGAGCTGCTGTGGATCGAAACGCTCAGCCACGATCTGAACGTGCTCGACCGGCAAGTCGGCGGGAATGCTCAGATCCACGAGTTGCGCCTTGTGCCGCCTGTCGATGACCTGGACTGATCGCAGATGCGCAAGCCCGGCCAAGTCCCGTAGGAGTACCTGGTCGACCCGGCGTAGGTGGACCGATCGGATCACCAACGGGTTGGGAAGGGCTGCCACCTTGTCGACGAGGGCGGCGTCACCGACATCGACCAGCCAATCGCGAACCGGGTCCCCCTTGTCGAGCCGGGGTTGGTTGGGGTAACGGTGGCGAGGATCCAGGACCACACGGGCCGGCAGCGACGGCAGGTCGGTGGAGTAGCTGACCGCGTAGTCACCGGACGGGGTTCCGGACGCCTCGACCACCAACACATCCTCGGTCCCCTCGACCGACTTGACGGCGGAGAGCAGGTTGAACAGAGCCGCCTCTAAGCTACGGAACGAATACGAGCCCCGGATATGAGCCGGGTTGCCGGCCGCGTCAAAGGTCTGAGCGTGCACGCCAGGTCGACGGGCACCTGGTGCCTCCTTGAGGACAGCCTGCACTGAACCGGGCTGAGTGAGATCCGCGACGAACACCGATCCCACCGCGTGCATGACGGACTCGACCTCGTCCACGACGCCGATCCTTTCACCTGACGCTTTGGGATGAGCAGCACACCGACGCCCGTCATCGCCGGCAGCGCGGTGGGCCGGCAATGACGGGCGTCGGTGGTCGGTTACGAGGCCTGCAGGAGACTCGCGATGGGCCGATCATCGCAAGTCACGCAGGTGAAGATGTAGACACTGCCGGCGTCGCCGAGCATGAGACCGGCATCGCCGTCGGCCAGGTCACGTGGCTTCCAGGTCCGCTGAGACTCCGCGTCGTACTCCCAACTGGCGATGGTGAGCAGATGGTCCATGGGGTGACCGCGTGGGCAGGTCGGCCATTCCGGGTCCTGCATCCACTCTGGCCAGCCGCCGACCTTGGTACCTGGCGCCGCGCCCAGCTGGTACGCGTAGCTCCAGCCAGAGTCCTGCTCCCACACCTCGAGGCGTTGGCGCAGTTCCTCGTTGAGCTCGGACCAGTCGGGGTAGTCGATCGTCTGCTCCGGCGAGACCGAACAGGGCTGGGGGATGAAGTCCTCGTCGGCGGTGACCGGGTCGACGGGTGGTGCAGTCGCGAGGTCGCCGCCCATGCCTGGGTCATGCCTGGAGTCCCGCCAGCGCACCGCGAGGCGCGGCACGTAGTCCGGCTGGTGATCCCATGTGGGACACCACAGCACCTGGCAGATATCGGCTCCGGACGGAACCGGCAGTCCCGGCACATCGCGCGCGTACAGCTGGGCGACGGCAACCATTGGTGGAGTCGTGGGGTGGCCTGAGTGGTCGCATCTGGGCCAGAGCTCGGTGGCCGGCCAGAGCAGTGGGCCGCCGATCGAGCTTTCCTCTGGGCCTGGCCGGCCGGGCCGTGGATGCAGCCGGACCGTTGTGCGTTCCTGACCCGCCAACTCGGAGAACAGGGCCGCGATGTCAACCGGTCGGTGCGGAGTGTGGGACACGCCGTCCTCCTCGCCCAGATGCGCGTCAGCGTTGCCGGCCAATGTTGCATCGCCTGATCAAGGAGCAGGCGTCGGGTACACCGGCCGGCCAAGGACGGCCGAGTCTCCTGTGTCCCCTGTGCAGCAGAGGTCCGGGAGATTTGGCGTGGCCGGCTCCCGGATCGGAAAGGTCTTGGGAGTCATGCAGGAAGACGATCCCCACGTCAACCCGCCCGCTCACCCTGAGGGTCCCACCGATCCGGATCGCCCCTTGGTGGGACCGTGGGGCATCGCGGGCATTTGGGGAACGATCATGACCGCGATCGGGACTGGCAACCTGCCCGGTCCGGCGGCCACCTTCGCGGTCTGTGTCGCATCGGTGGTCACAGCCATCTACGTGCTGAGGAGTCGTTGACTACTTCGCACATGTGAGAAGCGCCGCCCAATCAGCCTCTCGGGAGGGCCTATGATCTCGGCGAGTATCGGCGGAGGGCAGGACGATGGATAAGTGGGAGTACTTGAACCTGGGATATGAGCAAAAGGCCAGGAAGGTGCCTGATGTCGAGTCTGGCGCCCAGGCAGCAACCGCAGCCAAGTGGGAGTTTGATCACGTGTACGTGATCAGACACCCAGACGGCACAGAAGAAAAGCGCGACGTGGCAGAAGGCCGCGCATGGTCAATACTCAACGAACTAGGTCTCGCCGGTTGGGAACTGGTAGACCGATCTATCTGGAACTCAACAATTGTCGAGACGCATAACGGGTGGAGCGAGGTTAGCCACCCTATTGGCGTGTCATGGCTATTTAAACGTCGGTTGAGCGAAGGACCGTGAAAATGTTCAATCCACCGGGGTATATCCCTGGTCAGCATATTCCCGGCACGCTTACGCCAATAGGTGCCGTGGTTCAAATGCAGCAGGAGGCGGAACGAGCCGCAGTAGAGCGGGCCGAGGCAGCCCGCCGCGAGCAGGCGCGGCGCCGACGGCACAACCTCCTACTGCTGCATCGGTCGTAGTTACACAAGGCGCCTCGGCCGGACCCCACGGAGCCTCCGCCGTGGCCGCTCAACGCCCGCCGTGGGGAGTCAGGCCTAGAACGTGCGCCGCGCCATCGACGGCAAGCTAGAGCGTCCCTGGCCGCGCAAGGCCCACCGCCTCCCAACTATCTGACGTAGAGCGAGCGACCTCCCGCATACGCTTCCTCGGCATGAGTGCTCCCGATGACTGGGAACCTGACACGTTCGCCCCTCTCGCCGCTGATGGCCTCGAAGGGATGATCGTCCCGTTTGGAGGACCTCCAGAAGGATGAGTGGCTGCATCATCTGAACCAGCGTTTCCGAGAGCTGGGTCGGGGAGTATCCGCAGCGACGAAGACGAACGAGTTGGGATTTCGGTTCGAGGAACGTTGGTTCAACGAGGATGGCTCAAACAGTCGCGTGAGGCTTAGATTCGTCAATGCGAAGCAGGGCCTGTTCGTCTTTATTGGTACGCGAGACGGCGGCGATGACGGCGCAGTGGCCGACTTACGCGATGCCGTGACCTACGCGATTGAGAGCACCGGCAAGCGCCGTGAGACGGTGGCTTGGGAAGCCACCCTGTGCCAGGTTCCGGCACGCAGAGGACTTCGGACTATGGGGTTACACCTTGGTGAACCGTTTGAGGTGGACGATCTCAGAGTTGAGAGCTGGGGGTCGGAGCATTGCGAGAATGTGTCGGCATGGAGCATGGGCTTTCGAGAATCGCCGTGGCACTTCTGGCCGATCAGAGTCACAGGCAAGGTCCGTTGCTACGCGTGGGCCAAGGATGGGATTGAGTTGGTGTCCGCCCGCCTCCGAGTGCTGGTCGAGTTGCTGACGCTGGCTTTGGATTGGCCCGTGGAGGTCCGGATCGGTCCTTATGAGGCGTTGGCCTCCGTGGCCATGGGCACCGAGGCCGAGCCGTTGCCCACCGCGAAGGCTGGCCGGCGTGCCCTACGTCGGATCCGACGTGCTCTCATCGGCGCTGTACATGGGCAAAGTGGTGGTCAAGCAGCTGCTACTGGCGATGAGGGCTTGCTCGTTCCAGGGCTGTCAGCGCCTACCGTGCCGGAGGATCACCCTTGGCGATCAGATGCAGTAACCGAAGTTCCGGAGTGGGTTGCGGCCCTCCTTGTCCGGTCGGGCCTCGACAACGAGGCTCGCCGTGCCCTTAGTGCTCACTACGAGGCGACGCTGCTGAAGGCGGACCATCCTTCCATGGCGCTGCTCGGGTTCGTCGCATCGATCGAGACTCTCGCCGTCCCTCGCAAAGGTCTGCCGCATTGCCCTAGTTGTAAAGCGGTTCTTGGTAGTGGAGAACGATTTGGACAAGCACTCGCGAGCGTCCTCTCGAAAGAGGGGATCGACCTTGTTGGCAAGGTTTACAGTCAGCGATCGAAGACAGTGCATGCGGCGCAGCTCCATGCCGCCGAAGACGTCCTCGGCATGACCCCGTCGCACCGGTTCTTCTCAATTGATACACGAATGAACTTTGAGTTTGGAACCGTACACCTCGCGGCCAAGGCGAGCCGACGACTCCTCCTATCCCGGTTATCTCCCGACTCCGGCGACGTCGTGGCCGCGCAGGCCCCAGATACGAGCGATCCGACGCCCGGCTGCGCCTAGAGACCTGTGACGGGGTTGCGCGGCGTGGTCCGCTGGCGGCCCACTTCGACGTAGGGAAGGTGACCGCGCTACTGGTGGGCGAGGTCGACCGGCATCGACGATGCTCGGCTGAGGCCGGGTCGCTGAGCCACCGCACCCCTCAAGGCGGGCCGTCGCCAGGGATCAGGTTGCCGTCGCCAAGCTCGCAGCCGTCGACGGCGACTCATGTCTCTACTGAACATGCGTCAACCCATCGCGCTAAGACGCTGAGGGCAGCCAGGTACTCAAGCGCATGCTGCTCTTCGACGCCGGGCTCGTAGGTATCGGTCGAGCGCTTGGGCTGTCTTGGCGCCAAAGGGCACCTCGTGTTCACGGCGGCCTTTGAGGACGATTTCAGCGAGGCCGGCGTCCAGGTCGAGGTCCTGCACGGTCGGGCTGACGATCCCCTCCCAGCGCGCCCCGGTGTCAATGAACATGCGGTTCAGGGCGTTGTCTCGCAGGAAGGTGAAGTCCCGGCCTCACAGGAACGGAGCATGGCCACGATGTCGGCATCGGGGACCACGGGCACCGGTTGGTCGACGACCTCGGGCGGACTCATGCGGGCCATGGGGTTGTTGGGGGTCTGGTCTTCGTCCTCGGCCCACTTGAACAACTGCTGGCGCGACTTGTAGCGGTTCGCAGCACTCGCGGCCGTCCGGCGGGCGAGCTGGTCGGCGATGAACGCCTCGACGTGCTGGCGCCCGGTGACCTCGACGTCCGTAGGCAGGTCGTGGGCGGCCAGGAAGCGGCCGAAAGGGGTCACAGCCTGGCTGTAGGACTGGATGGTCCTGGGCGCCGGGTTGCGTGCCCGGAGGCTCCGTTCGAAAGATGGGAGCAACTCCAAGATGTCCACCGTGCAGCAACGGACCGAAAGTCGGTCGCTGCGTGTGCCATGTGCGGCACCTGACGGCACTCAGATTCGCCTGTTTGCCCAGCTAGCGCGCTCGGAGGGACTCGAACCCCCAACCTTCTGATCCGTAGGTAGATA
>Ga0075428_100007280_pt1 | contig 12258 bp, 11 predicted proteins | sample RhiMetdeltSRZDD2_FD_75291 | JGI IMG/M metagenome (GOLD analysis project Ga0075428, IMG submission 75291) | Populus rhizosphere microbial communities from Tennessee, USA - Rhizosphere MetaG P. deltoides SRZDD2 | ecosystem: Host-associated > Plants > Roots > Rhizosphere > Soil | place: USA...
GTTCACCGATCTGTTTCATCGTTTGCACCAGAACCTTAAGGACCCATGCCGAGCGTAAAGCTGAGTGGACCGTGAACGGTGCTTAGCTAGAGTAGCCTCGCGTAGACGTCGCCGGGGCGGCACTGGGCGGCAGGTGTCTCCTGCACCTCGAGGAGCTTGGTAGCATCGAGCCATTTCTCCGACGCCAGCTGGCCTGATTCACCGATCGACCAGTTGAACCGATACGGCCCGAGGGCCATGAGTCGCGTCAGGCATTGCTGAACTTCCACACGCGCGCGCGGCAGATACTCGAAGGACAGCGCTGGCAACGCGCGACTGAGGCCCGCGAGGACGGCGGGCTCGCTTCCCTCGACATCGATCTTGACGAAAGCCGGAAGGCCAAAGCGATCGATCAGCTGGTCGAGCGTGACGGTCTCGATCTCGATCCGGCGGTTCCACCGCACGCGTGCGAAATCTGGATCACGAGTCCGGGCATCGCGCCACGTGTTCGCGAGCGTGGTCACTGTGGGCGTGCGTTCGCTCAACGAAAGCCATCGTCGTCCAGATACCTCGGCGACGGCCGCCTCAATGATCGTGATCTGTGACGATCGGCGAAAGAGCGAGCGCAGCAGTCGCGCGAAATCCGGCTGCGGCTCCAGCGCCACGACCCGACAGCCAAGTGAGGCAAACCCGCGGACGCGATTGCCCGCGTGTGCACCGATATCGAACACCAGGTCTCCCGCGGCGACGAACCCGCCGTACAAACGCCGGAGGCGACGCTGGCGTAGAGGAATCGCGTGATAGATTGCGAGCGAACGTAGCAGGCCCAGGGCACGGTCCAACTGGCTCATGTTGCACGGAGTCTACAGCACGGAGCGCTGCTGCGAATAGTCGTTTCATCGCGCCAAGCAAAGCTTGAGAGACGAGGATTCCAGAGAGGATGAAACCTTTCGAAAGGATCCAACTGGTGACGAGACGGCCAGGCAAGGAGATCGTCATGGCCTACAATCACATGCGAACGACCGACGCGTACATGTTCGAGGCGTCGTAATAACCAACTGCGGATCATTTCGCCTGCCTTGGGCGCAACCTCAATCGCCGCCTCCGCCCACCCGTCGATTAGCTGGCGCTGCAGCCCGCGCTGTTCCGGTCGCAGCAGCCAGTCGCTCTGCCGTCGTCGCAGTTCGTAACCGACCGCCACAAACGCGCGTTGCGCGCAATTGACAGCATCGGGTCCTGCCGCGGGACCGCCAAGCCCCTTGTCTCGCGCCTGATGCCGATTGAAGAGCTGAAGTACGAGACGGTCTTCCGGCTCGACCGGCGTGCACCGGGACGCCCCGTTGTAGCTGAGCGAGAACAACGCGGCCGCGTTGTTCTCGCGGCAGTGCGCGGCGAGCGAGCGCAGCCACCGGTCGGAGACAAGGTCGAGCAGCGCCGATGCCGTCACGAGATGACGCCCGGCAAAAATATCGAGCGACGCCTCGACGGCGCCAAGGTCAAGACAACGAGTCTCGACACTGATGACGGATCCGTCAGCCTCGAGGACGATGCGACTTCGGTCCGTGGAGACACCATAGTTGTGCGCGGCGCCCCACGCCGCGATGCGCACGGGCGCTTCGGTGAGCAGTACGGGATCATGATCGACGAGCAGCCATTCTTGATTGTGGCCAAGGCGCGAGGCCAGATAGCGAAAGTTCGAGCCGGTCCCTGTGGCGAGGTCTAGCACCCGGACAGAGCGCGCTCCATCCGCGCCATGGCACACAGCCCGGAGGAACAGCTGCAGCTCGGATAGTGATTCCGACGCTGCGTCGCGGGCCGACACGTCGGCCGGTTCGCGCAGGGCCAGCCAGTTTGCAAATGAATCAGCCACGTGTTGCAACTCTCTCGAGCACGGCAGCGATTTTACTGACGGCAACGTCCCACGTCGGCAGAAGGTCGCGGACGCGTCGCGCGCCTGCGGCCAGCCGCTCGCGTTCATCTCGATCGAGCACGCGCGACAGCGCCTTGGCCAGTGCGTCCGTATTTCCGGGGGCCACGAGCACGCCGGCATCACTGCCGACAAGTTCGGGAGTCGCGCCCGTCGTCGTGCTGACGACGGGCAAACCGTGCGCCAGCGCTTCGGCGACAGCCATGCCGTACGTCTCGCTGCAGGTGGCTAGCACGAACACATCCGCGCGATCCCAGCAGGCTTCCAACGCAGCTCCATGCTGCGCGCCGACAAGCGACACGCGATCCCCCAGGCCGCGGGTACTCACTAGGGCTCGCAAGTGATCGACGGTGGAGGGATCTCGGTCGAGGCTACCGACACATGTCAGATGCCACGCGCCAGCGCCATCCGAAATCGCCGCAAGCGCGTTGAGCAGTACGTTGTGGCCCTTCCCTGCATTCACTGTCGCAACACACAGCAGCTCCACCGGATGATCCCGGACCTGAGGATTGTAGGCTGACTGCGACCCCCGTGCGAGCGGCGCCCGGTCGGTCCCCGGTTCCACCAACGCAATGCGCTTATTTACGAGGCCATAGGCGCGCAGCACCCCGACAGTCGATCGGCCAGTCACGATCGCGGCTGACACGGCAGCGAGCGCGCGACTCTCGCTCGCCTGTAGCCGGGCGGTGTCGGCCGCTTGGAGCCCGACGGTGGAGGCCAGCGGCATGTGCACGAGCGCGATGAGCCGAAGACGCCGCGACTCTCGCTCGACCTGATCGGGCATGGCGCCGAGTGCGAGTCCGTCGACGAGCACAAGGGCACCGTCAGGCATCGCTGCCAACTGGCGCGCAGCATCGTCGAGGGCAGCGACGGTGGGCTCGGGAAAACTGTCCTCCAACTCCCGGACATCGACGTCCCAGCCGCACGCACGCAATCCCGCAACCATACGACGGTTGTATTTGTAGCCTCCCGTCGGTGTCTTGAGGGGGCCGGGTACAATCAAGACAATGGAGCGTCCGCTCACGGCGTGCCGCCCAACCTGGAACCTGGAGAGTCCGAACGATGAACCCTGAATCCTTTCGTAACTCTCCTAGCTACGACGCGGAGACATACAACTCGTGCAGTGTCACGCGCTCGATCGCGTCCTCCGTCGCTCGCAGGTTGCCGTGCGCAATTGCCACGGCCAGACGATCGAAAACGATGCTGGGCCACAAACACGCTGATCGTGTTGCGCCCTTCGAACGCCGGAGCCTCGTCAAGATTTGTGTAGCTGAGCGCACTGAGCGCGGACTGAAGCGCGGCTGTGGCCCTGCCAATATTCACAGCGATGCCATCGGCGTCGGGCGTCCGCCCTCGGAACTCAACGTTGATGACGTCGGTGGCACCATGCAGCTGCTGCGTGGGCCCGAATACGTCTTCCCCAAAACGTTGCACGATCTGCCCGCGTACGCTGACGCTGTACATACTGGTCAAGTATGAACGTAGTGTGAGGAATTGGCGCGGGAGTTTTTTGCGCGCTGGTCGAGGATATCGCAGGCGTCGACACCGCGCTGCCAGGTCGGGCCGCGTTCTGGCCATTGTGTCGACCAGTGCCTCGAGGTCGCACCGTCGTCAGTCGACGGTGAGAGCGGCCGGAACGACCTGCGACCACGCGCATTGCCGTCCACGGCCTTCTGGGCTTGGTCGCCAGTGGCGCAATTCCATCATTTGGTCGCACCTCGGGGTGTTCGATACAATTCCGGTCTGTGTCAGGTTCCCGCAATCTACGGGTAAGCGTCGGTTGGACAGCGAGCATCGCCGTCGTGGCTCTCGGGGCAGTGGCGCTCGCGGTGCGCACGTTCACGTCGGTCAGCATCTGGTACCCAGTGAAGGTTGTCGCAGTCTTCTCGGCAGTCATGCTCCTCGCCATTATGTGGGTCGCGACGCATCATCCGTTCGAGCGATTCGGCCCGGCCAACCAGGTGACCACGGCCCGGGCTGCACTCGTCGCGCTCGTGGCGAGCCTCATCGGGGAGCCAGTGATGTGCGAAGCCGCCATGCTTGCCGCCGCGGTCAGTCTCGTAGTCACCTTGCTCGATGGCCTCGATGGGCAGCTCGCCAGGCGTACTGGCATTGCAAGTGCGTTCGGTGCGCGATTCGACATGGAAACGGATGCTGCGTTAATCCTGGTGCTTGCCGTCCTCGCCTGGAAGAATGGCAAAGCGGAAGCGTGGGTGCTACTGTCGGGTCTACTGCGCTATCTCTTCATCACCGCAGGATGGTGCTGGTCCTGGATGCGAAAGCCCCTTCCCTCCAGCCCGCGGGGCAAAGTGATCTGTGTCGTGCAGGTTGTCGTCCTCGCTGTCGCCCTAGTGCCGATCGTCACGCCGCCTCGCAGCGCGGCGCTCGCGGCGTTCGGTCTGGTGGCGCTGTCGTATTCGTTTCTCGTCGACACCTGGTGGCTGTGGCGGCACGCGGACGTAAAGCACGGCACCCCCTGCTGATCCAATCACACTTGCGTTCCCCCGACTGGTAGACATCCGAGGGTGTTTTGTCAAGCCATCGATTCACAGGTTGCAGTCTGCAGCATGAACTTCGGACAGGCTAATCGGCGATGAACCCATATCGCTTTACCGCTGCGTTCCGTTACCGGCGGTACTCCCGAGAACTGCTGGACTTCCAGAGACGTTTGAAAACGGTCTCGATCGGCTCCGAAGGCCGCCAACAACCGCGGAGCTAACACTCTGCCCGCTCCCGGTAAACTGTTGAAGACCGCCCGATCTGGATGCGCTGAAATATCCGTTCAATTTCTTGATCGTATTTAGCGACAGCGGCGCGCAGTCAGACGATTTGAGATACTAATGTCCGCACCATCATCACATCCGCCCTCACTACGGCTGGATCTTCCGTGGCGCGGGCTGTTTGGATTTGTCTCACCCGCTCATCCATCAGCTCGTGCCGCGGTCGGCCATGCTTTAGCTACAATTCGCGCACGCGAAAAGGACGGCTCTTCTGCAAATGCGTCAAACGTTTGCTCGTCACGTCGCGCCCACGATCAACGGGGAGTTTGTCCGACCATTTCCTCCAGTGATTCTGCGTCCCCGGGATCGCTCTTCCTCCCGCAGGTGTAGCACCTTCCGGAATTTCGCCAAACGACTAAGGAGATGGAGAGGGGACGCTGTGTTGTGGACATCCGCGCCAGGGCAATAAAAGGGCGTAACAACGGTCAATTAAGTTATCGTCTATTCAGGATGGACAACGGATGGCTCGGGGAGCAATGAAACAAAGTCTGCAGCGATGGGTCGTCCTCGGGCCAGCCATCGTCCTGCTCAACAAATCCGTCACCTTCTATAACGTCTGGCCTACCCTCGCGGTCAACTGGTATGGCGCCCTTTCGCTGGAACTCGCCGTGTGCCTGTTGATACTGGCTGCCGTGGGCGCGTATTGGCATCCGTCACGCAACAGTCTCCGATGCATGGCCATCGTTTGGGTCTTGATGATTATCGGCCGCTTCGCGGATGTGACGGCACCGTCGCTCTACGGGCGCGAGATCAACCTCTATTGGGATCTGCGGCACTTGTCCAGTGTTGCCGGAATGCTTGCGGCCGCGGCGCCGAAACGAGCCGTTCTGGAAGCTGCGGCGGCCGCATTGGTTGTGCTGATTACGTTGTATGCCGTTGTGCGGTGGGCCGTGGGCCGCATAGGTAAATCTCTTGAGCACTCATTGGATCGCCGCATTCTCGGAATCCTGACCACGCTCGCCATTCTGGTTTGGGCCGCACAGAAGCTGGAGTTGATTCCTAAAGGAACGCGGGGTTTCGCGCCGACCGTATCGGGCGCGTATCTGCGGCAGGCGCGACTGCTTCTGGAGCCTCTCGTCTTCCGGCGCAATCTGACGGTCAAAGGTCCTCAACCGATTGAATCCGATCTGGCACACATTCGAGGAGCGGATGTATTCCTCGTTTTTATCGAGTCGTATGGAGCCGTGAGCTACGAGCGAGCCGATATCGCCGAGGGGCTGTCCGCCAGCCGCTCGAGATTCCAATCGGATATTCAGGCAGCAGGATTCAATGTCGTTTCGGCTTACGTCGATTCACCGACCTTCGGCGGTGGTTCGTGGCTGGCCCACGTGAGCGTTCTATCCGGCGTCGAAGTGCGCGACGAAGATATGAATGTGATGGTGATGGGCCAGAAGCGTGACACATTCGTTACGCCGTTCACGCGCCAAGGCTATCGCCCCGTTGCGATCATGCCGGGCCTCAGGCAAAGCTGGCCCGAAGGCGCGTTTTACGGATTCGATGAGATCTACGGCGCGGCGCAGCTCGATTACCAGGGGCCGCCTTTCGGCTGGTGGATCATCCCGGATCAATTTGCGCTGGCGCGCCTGGATGCGCTCGATGCGGCCCGCACGCCATCATCGCCGCCGCTTTTCGTCTTTTTTCCGACCGTCAGCTCACACACGCCGTTCGGTCCGACTCCACCCTATCAACCCGACTGGCCGCGCATGCTCACGAAGGACCCCTACGATGCGGGGGATCTGGAGAAAGCCCTGGCACTGGATCCGGCGTTGCTGGATCTTGGTCCGAGCTACATCCGAGCGTTGTCGTACGCGTACGATTCGATCGCCGGTTATCTGAAACGGCATCTTGGCAGGGATTCCGTATACATTCTGGTGGGGGATCATCAGCCTCCCGCCGCCGTGTCGGGCGTCGGCGCGGTGTGGCATGTTCCGGTCCACGTGCTGACAACCCGAAGTCAGGTGATCGCCCCTCTGCTTGGCGCCGGATTTAATAGCGGAATGAGACCCGAGGGCGCGCCGCTCGGCCCGATGAACAAGTTGCTGCCCATACTGCTCCGCGCATTCGGTGATCAGTCCTCGGAGTCGCTGAAAGAGTAGGGAGACGGTTATCGGGGAGGCAGGGCCCAAACTGGCATCGAGAGCGATGACCTGGACGCGCCAGCCGTGGGGGTCAAGGCCGCCTGCGAAGCGCCAGTCGTAGATGTAGCCGCGGGTAATGGTTTCGGAATCGCCCGGCAGCAGCAGGCTTACGGTTCTATTTCGCACTCGTACGCTGCCCAAGCGATATGAGATTCATGCAGTGTCACGCGCATCGAAGTCAATTGCCGTGCGCCGGGACCGAGCTCACCGCTCTGAATGCTTTCGTGCAGCCTCTCGAAAATGACATGTGCCAGAAACTCTGTTGTCGTGTTGCGGCTTTTGAATGCGGGCTCGTCGTCGAGGTTCCGGTAGTTCAGATTCGCGAGAGCGGAGCGCAGAGCTTGGCTTGCCAGACCGATGTCAACGACGATGCCGTCTTTGTCGAGGTCCGGCCGTCGGAACTCGACATCCACGACATAGGTCGCGCCGTGGAGCTTTTGAGCCGGACCGAATACCTCGCCGTTGAGGCTGTGTGCAAGCATGACGTGGTCGCGAACACAGACGGTGTACATGGATTTCATCTCAGAACGGCCCTTCCCCGAGAGGGCGCGGGCCGCGGAACGCTTGCCCGACACGGGGAAGCATCCAAAAAATGGGGCGCGTGAGGGCTCGAATGCGATGGACCTCATTCGAGCCTGGCCTCACGAGCGCTAGTAAACGATACGGTGACACAGAGTGCCTCCGCGTCTCGCGATGGTTTGCATCACCTCCGGCAACTCATCGAACCGGCTCTCACCCGTGATGAGCTGGTCCAGCGCACAATCGGCGAGCAGCCGAAGAGTCAGTTCCATGCGGCGCCTCGCTGTCCACCGGGCGCGTTGGCTGGCTGCGACTGCACCCACCTGGGATGATTGCAACCGGAGCCGTCGGCTGTGGAAGGCTTCGCCCAACGCCAACTCGACGCGTGAGGCGCCGAACCAACTGAGCTCGATGATCGCGGCCTCGAACCCGGCCAGTCTTAGAGCAGTGCCTAAACCCTCGGCTGTGGCGCTGGTGTGAATGACAAGATCTAGGTCAGAGTCCGCGTGGTCAGGCAAGGCAAAAGGTACGCCGAGCGCTGCCGCGATCCGTGCCTTACCGGGATCGATATCGACCAACTGAACGGCGCAACCCGGAATCGTCCCCGCAAGCCATGCAGCCAGGCAGCCCAATGTTCCGGCGCCGATGACGGCGATCCGGTCACCGATTTTCGGGGCCGCGTCCCACAAACTGTTAACGGCAGTCTCGAGATTGGCCGCAAGCACTGCCCGCCCGGCTGGCACCGTCTCCGGCAGCGTGTAAACAGCCTTGGCCGGCACGACGTAAGCACTCTGATGCGGATACAGGCAAAAAACCGTCCGCCCCTCCAGGTTCGAAGGCCCGCGCTCCACCCGTCCGACGCTGCTGTATCCATATTTAACCGGGGCCGGAAGGTCGCCGGCCTGAAACGGCGCTCGCATCCGCCGATATTCGCTCTCGGGGACGCCGCCACTGAAAACGAGCGCTTCCGTGCCGCGGCTGATTCCGGTGAACAGCGTCCGAACCAGAACCTCGTCGTGTCGCGGCTCCGGCAGGATCTCCGAACGAATTTCGCCACGCCTTGATCCGGTGATCCAGAACGAGCGCGCCTCACTGCGGGTGTTCTCCATCCTGTTTACCTCTCGAGTCGTTTTACACTATAGATCAGCGCGGGCTCGTCAAGCCGGGAAACCGAAAGGCCCCCCAGTTAGCGATCTGTCGAATTCCCCTGTGGACGGGGGCGGTATGACTTCGAGGGAGATAGTGATCCAGGATGGATACAGGTCTCAACAAAACTCCCGCAGCCTTCTGCTCAGCGTCGGACTGCTGTTCAGCCTGACAATAGCCGTCGCCTTGATTGTGCAAGCGTCGCCTCGGCTTGAGCGCGCTCTCTCCTTTAAAGGTGATTATTGTTTCCGGCATCGGGGCGGCTCTCATCGTTTTGTTGGCCAGGCACTACCTCGATTCCCAAAGCGGAGCCTGCTAACTCCGTGACACTGGTGCGGGGATCCCTGAACTCCCTGTTGCTTGCCTCGATCGGGAACAACCGGACGCCACAGGCCGTAGCCGCTACGCCATGTCGATCGCGATCAACTGGCAGTGGCCCATGGGGGCACGGAGAAGTTCGTCCTCCCACGAACGCTGAATCGCATTCGCCCTCATCATCTTTAGGATTTCGTTGTGTGCCACAACGAGAACCGTCTCACCGCGATGCTGTTCCCGGATCTTCCGAAGCACATGTCCGGCCCGTGTCCAGAGATTCGCATATTCTTCAATCCCGCTCGCCTGGATGACGTACTTGAAACCATGTGAGACGAACAACCGCCCGGCAAGTTTCGGAATGTCGGAAACTGAACAACCGGTGAGAATGCCGTAGTCACGTTCAATGAGGTCCGGGTGGATATGCAGATCTTCGATGCCTAACTTGCCCGCGATGATTGAAGCCGTCTGGTGGGCACGCTGTAGAGGCGACGAGTAAATGCAGCTGATGTTCTCCGACTGGAGATCATCCGATATCGCTGCCGCCTGGCTTCGCCCGAGATCGGTGAGAGGCGCGTCTCGTCGGCCGTTGATGATCGAATGCGAGTTGTCGGCATCCTGGCCGTGACGGACAAGAAGTAGTCTGGTCGATGCCGATCGTGTCGCACGCAAACTCTATAACCCCGAAAAAGGCAGCCAGTTAATGTACATTATGAATGCGTCGCTGAAATCGGACAACGAGACTGAGACGCTTTCGGACCGTTTGGTCGATGCTTGGAGAAGACATGAGTTCTGAGACAATCACGGTGCGCCGGCTATACGGATTGGAATCCGCACGGTTGCCGACGGCTTTTGGCGAGTTTACGATCACTGTCTACCGCGACGGGAAAGGGCAGGAACATCTTGCCGTCCGCATGGGGGACCTTACGGGCGCCCCGGTTCTGGTGCGCATCCATTCCGAATGTTTGACGGGCGACGTCTTCGGGTCGGTCCGCTGTGATTGCGGAGAGCAGCTGCAGGCTGCGCTGCGCCATATAGCCCAGGAGGGGCGCGGCCTTCTTCTTTATCTGAGGCAGGAGGGGCGGGGTATCGGTCTGAACAACAAGATTCGAGCCTACGCTTTGCAGGACCAGGGGATGGATACGGTTGAGGCGAATCTTCACCTGGGATTTCCCGCCGACGCAAGATGCTACTCGGACGCTGCCGCGATTCTCAAGGATCAAGGAGTGCGCTCGGTCCGCCTCGTGACCAACAATCCGGAGAAGGTCAAAGCGCTCGAGACTCGCGGCATCGTGGTCGCTGAGCGGGTTCGATATGAAATCCAGCCGCGTCAGGAAAATTATTCTTATCTCCAGACGAAGGCCGCAAAACTGGGCCACTTGCTGAATCCGATGCCGCGCATCGAGCGCCGCCGCGTTGAGCCGCTACCCGCGCAACGCGCGCCCGTGATGCTTTTCGCGGCCGGAAGCATCGTCTCTCAGCTGCGCGATCGTTTGCGCGAAAAGTCCACCGTGCGGCGGGAGGGGCTTCCTTGGGTCACGTTGAGTTACGCCCAGAGCCTGGACGGGTCGATCGCGGCGAAGCCGGGAAAGCGGTTTCAACTGAGCAATCCCCATTCGCAGACTCTCACTCACCAGTTGCGTTCTCTCCACGACGCAGTCCTTGTCGGAATCAACACCGTTCTGGCGGATGACCCGCGACTGACCGTCCGCCTCGTGAAAGGAAAGAACCCGCGGCCTGTTGTTCTGGACGGGCGTTTGCGATTGCCGCTGGGTTCCAAACTTCTGCGCGCTCCTTGTGTGCCTCCGATCATTGCAACGACCGTTAAGGCAAGCTCACTTCGTGAAAAGCGCCTTCAAAAGGTTGGCGCTCAGGTCATCCGTTTACGCTCGCGGCGTAACGGACTGCTCGATTTGCGCATGCTGCTCACGCATCTCGCGCAGCTCGGGATCCGCTCGCTGATGGTTGAAGGAGGTGCGAGAGTGATCACGGACTTTCTGACCCTCCAATTGGTGGACCAGATGGTCGTCACCGTTTCGCCTCTCGTTCTCGGAGGAATGAACGCCGTCACGCAGCTCGTCCCCCTCCTACACTCCCGGGTCCGCAGCAGATTGACGAACGTGCAATACCATTTGTTCGCGGGCGACCTGGTTGTTTATGCCGACGTCGAGGGGCGTTCCGGGGCGCCTAGCGGCCCGTAACATTCAAAGTTTTATAACCAGGTCACCGGGCGTTTTCAATCAGGGATCGACTGTCCATAGTAAAAACCTGGTCGGCTTTAGTGTTGAACTTATCAGTTTTGGAGCGGCCTAGTTTGCTGACACCTTCGTAAAAGCGCATTGATTTTTCGTTAAGGGACAGAGTTGATCTGGCTCAAGGAGGCTTGGGAGTTGGTGTTCCATCGAGTTTACACATCAGCTCCTATGGCGTCGATCCTGACGATAGAAACCAACGAGTTTTCGAAACCATCTCTTGCATCATTTATTAATGGACCAGAAATGGAGCAGGCAACCAGAATCTCGATCGACCGACTTGATGGCCCTACTAAGGTTTACCTCCTTGTTCCTATTGGCGACGTGAACTGCGACACCAGTAGCGGAGGGTGGACATTCACATTGTTAAGGACATTTCTCTGAAGGAGCAGCTGTCACAAGTAGATTTAAATTCTCATTGCGACTCGAGCCGTTGAAATGCTTTGACGCATATCCTGCGGCGTTCGATTCACATTATTGGTGTTGACGGGTGACAGCAGTGAGCGTCCCATTAATCTCGAATAGATGATGTTCTCTCATTGCGCAACCGTTCGGATTCTCAACAGAAACCGAACAAGTGGTTGCGCAACCTGGATTGGCGTGACTTGACTTTTGACTTCTGCGGGAACGTGAACACTGAGTTTGGAAAATTGATAATTCCTTCAGCGTTTTCAGAAACCGGTCGCGAACCGCCTGTCGAATGCCCACTTGAGGCAGCCGGAATTGTCGCCGAGAACGGAGCCCAGGAACGCGGCTACTCGTTCGTGGTCGCTATCGTAGATTCGAGACGATCAACCTGCCAACGGCGGTATGGGAAGCCCCGGAGTGGCGTACATCATTTCGGTGATCGCCTTGATGCTCCGGTTTCCATAACGGAACGGGACGACCAACCGGAGCGGCGCGCCGTGTTTCGGTGGAATCGCATATATGATAGGGGGACTATCCTCACGGATAGGAATGGGTTCTATCCCGCAACGGTGTCGCTGCCAGCATCGTCACTCAAGTCTTCCTCGCTCAGGGGTTTGTCCCGGGTGCTTATCGGGCCGGCCAACCCGGGCCGCGGTACTAACGTTGCTGTGTGGGCAACGACGCCGGTGAGTCCGTTGCCGAATCTAGCGAACGATAAAAGGAGCAACCATGACGAGTAATCGGCTTATAAGGGAGGTCATGATGCGCAGATACAGAACGGCCGTTGTCGTCTCCTT
>Ga0075428_100007284_pt1 | contig 12254 bp, 11 predicted proteins | sample RhiMetdeltSRZDD2_FD_75291 | JGI IMG/M metagenome (GOLD analysis project Ga0075428, IMG submission 75291) | Populus rhizosphere microbial communities from Tennessee, USA - Rhizosphere MetaG P. deltoides SRZDD2 | ecosystem: Host-associated > Plants > Roots > Rhizosphere > Soil | place: USA...
GCGTCGCTCGGGAGAAACGCCTCCCATTCGCGGAGCGACGCGGAACACACCGCGTGCGGGCATTCCTCCCCGCCGTAGGGGACATACATCCACACGTGCGTTCCCCAGTCCCACAGCCAGAACGCATTGACAGCCAGCGCGATGACATTCGCGAAGAACAATCCGAAGTGCCAGGCCACCCGCACTGTTCGCGACACCCAGAGCTGATAAATGATCGCGACCGGGACTAACCCCAGCATCAGCAAGGGTTGCATATACCAGCCGATCGCGGCGCTCCCGGCGAGCACCAGCCACTCGACCGGGCCAGGGGTTCGTCCGTAGCGTGCCAGCCAGGCCAGGTACACCGGGACGCACAACCCGCCCACCAGGAGGTCGATGTCTCCGGCTTCGAGCAGTGCGTGACTGGCCGGGGACCACCACAACGTAAGACCGATCATCGCGGCCAGGCAGGACGCTCCCGGTCCGAGCCCGACGCCGCGGGCCGCCAGGGCAAATGCCCAAGGCGCGAGTAAACAACAAACGGCCAGGCCAATCTTGTACGATCCGGCGCCCGGACCGCCGATAAGAAAGAAAAGCTCGGCCGGCCGGCTGCCGGCGTCGAAGACCGGGGTCTTGAGATACCCGGCCTGGAACGCCGGGTCGTAGCAGGTGATTGTCTGTCGCTCGTGCCAGCTCCGGTTTCCGAGCAGGCCGTGATAACTGTGCAGCGGGTGCCGGCCGTTCAGCACCGGCTCGTCATTCGTCATCCGTTCAATCGGCAGCCCCGGCCCAAATAGCCGGAGCGTGAGCCATCCCTGGGCCGCCAGCAAGAGCGCCAGGACGACGAGCCAACCGGGCGACTTTCGGAAACTCGCGTCGGCGGCAACATCCATGTCCAGTCCGCCTCCGAGACCAGCGCGGGATGGTACCGACGGGCCCGAAACCGGGCAAGGCGGGTTTGTTGAATCCCCGGCTGGGCGGCCGGTATCATAGGTTGTAGACGCCCATACGGAGGGAAGTATGAACCTGGAGTTGAAGTATTGTTCGGTCTGAAACTACGAACCCAAGGCCGTCAGTTTGGCGAGCCGCGTTCTGAACGAGTTTAAGCAAAAGATCAAGAACCTGACACTCGTACCCGCCGGTGGCGGGTGCTTCGAATTGTCCGCGAACGGCGAGCTGTTGTACTCGAAACTGAAGACCGGCCAGTTCCCCGACGAGCAGAACATCATCGACCAGCTCGAAAAGCGACTGGCCAAGAAATAGCTCCAATGACCGGAACCTGCCGACCGCCGACCAGTCATCCCGACTGGCCGGCGGTTGTTTTTCTGGGAGGAAGCGAATGCGCCTGTTCGGACGCCGCAAGCGGCTGACCGACTACGCCTCGTGCGCGGGTTGAGCCGGCAAGATCTCCCCGCAGGGGATCGCTCAGGTCCTGAGCCATTTGCCGAAACTAACCGACGCTCGCGTGCTCGTCGGTACCGAGACGCACGACGATGCCGGCGTGTACCAGCTCACCGACGACCTGGCCATCGTCCAGACGATCGACTTTTTCCCGCCGGTCGTGGACGACCCGTACGTTTACGGCCAGATCGCGGCCGCGAACGCGCTCAGCGATGTATACGCAATGGGTGCCGAGCCGAAGACCGTCCTGAACCTGGTCGCGTACCCCGACAACGAGTTGGGCGGCTATGACTGGCTCGCACGCATCCTGTCCGGCGGGGCGGAGCGCTGCACGGCGGCGGGTGCGGTGATTCTCGGCGGCCACAGCGTCCGCGACAAGGAAATCAAGTTTGGACTGTCAGTGACCGGCACGGTACATCCCAAGCGAGTCTTTACGAACGCCGGGGCAAAGCCGGGCGACAAGCTGGTACTCACCAAGGGACTCGGCACCGGCTTCGTGACGACGGCGAACAAGCGAGGCGTCTGCCCGCCGGACACTCTGAAGGCCGCGTGCGACAGCATGGTGCAACTCAACGCCGCGGGCCGCGACGCGGCGCTCGCGGTCGGCGGTGTTCACGCCATCACGGACATTACCGGATTTGGCCTGTGCGGCCATGCCTACGAGATGGCCGAAGGGTCAAATGTCATGCTGGCGATCGATGTGAATGCCCTGCCCCTCCTGCCCGGTGCCGAGCGGCTGACTGCATATCGGACTCGGGCGAGCAAGACGAATCGCGAGTATGTCGAGCCGTTCATGCGGCTGGAGGGGACGGTTGACCGGGTGCGCATGGAGTTTCTGTGGGATGCGCAGACGAGCGGGGGGTTGCTTATCAGCGTGGAGGCGGGAAAGGTGGAGGCACTGGTTGAGGAGGCGCGGAAGCGCGGGGCGACGCGGGCGGCGGCAGTTGGCGAGGTATTGGAGAAACGAGAGCTGTCGATCGTTTTCCGCGGATGAACCGCTTGCGGCTTCGCGATGAGCGCGAAGCCGCAAGTGGGAAGTCGACTACAGCAACTCCCGAATCGGCGTCGGGTCCTCCAGCACATTCACCGGCCGTCCCGACGGGTCGAGCAACTGCAGTTTCGGATCAATCCCCAGTACTTCGTAAATGGTCGCGTGGATGTTGCACGGCGTCACCGGGCGGTCTTTCGGCCGTTCGCCCTTGGCATCCGTCGAGCCGACAATCATGCCGCCCTTCACCCCGCCGCCGCCCATCAGGCAGAACATCGCGTTGCCCCAGTGGTCGCGGCCGGGCGTACCCTGGGACATCGGCGCGCCACCGTTGCCGCCGTCGTTCATCTTCGGCGTCCGACTGAACTCCCCGCACAGCACAACCAGCGTCTCGTCGAGCAGCCCGCGATCGTCCAGGTCGGTGAACAGAGTCGATACCATGCTGTCCACGATCGGCAGCAGGTTTTCGTAACTCTTCTTCAGGTCCCAGTGGTGGTCCCAGCCGCCCAGGTGGACAGTCGAGAACGTGCAGCCGGCCTCCGCGAGCCGGCGGGCGAGCAGCGTGCTTTGGCCCCAGGGGTGGCGGCCGTACTGGTCGCGGAGCTTCGGGTCTTCCTTTGAGATGTCAAATGCCCGCCGGGCGGCGGCGCCGCTGACGAACTGAAACGCCTCCTCGGAGAAGCGGTCCATCGCCTGCGTGTCGGGCCGCTCATTCAGGTGTTTCCGCATCACGTCGAACCGCTTGGACAACGATCGCCGGTCATCGAGTTGGTGGATCGACATCCCGCCGACCAGGTCCAGGTTCGGGACCTTGAAGTTCGGGGACCCGGCATCGTGGACGGTCTCGAACGGGTTGTGCTGCGAGCCCAACAGGTGGCCGCCGAAATAACCGGGTCGGATGCCGATGCTCATGCCGTACGGGATGGCGACGTACCCCGGCAGGCCGGGCTCGCGCGGGCCGAGTTCGCGATTCACCACTGCGCCGATTCCGGGGAACTTTTGCGCCGTGTTTGCCCCGCTCACGCCCATGTCCTTGGTCGTCAACATGCGATGTCCGCCGGCGAAGTGGTCGCCAGTGTCGTGGTGTAGCGACCGGACGATCGAGAACTTGTCCGTTACCTTCGCCTGCCTCGGATACAACTCAGTGATGTCGAATCCGGGGACCTTGGTCTTGATCGGCTTCCACAGCCCGCGATACTCAGCCGGGGCGTCCGGCTTCATGTCGTACATGTCCATGTGGCCGGGGCCGCCATCGAGCCAGATCAAGATGACCTTGGTGTTCTTGTGCCCCGACTTGCTGGACACTTCGCGGGCATGAAGCACTTGCGGCAGGCCGACCGACGCCAGCCCGGCAACGCCAACCTGGAGGAACGAACGGCGGTTCAGGCCGTCGCAATACCGGCCGGAGCGGCCGAGGTCGATGCGGAACATGAATTCTCCCGAAAGGCAGGAAACGGCGGGAGTTCTGGCGGGGGGCGAAACGAGGCAGGCGAGGTCGGCGGGGGGTTCCGGCAGTTGGGAAAAGATACCATGCGGTCGCCTGGATGACAAGAACTGTTCCCGAAAGCGGCAGCTGAGTCTCGAAGCGCAGACGCGCCCCTTACAATGATCTCGGCCTGCTCCCCTCATGGATCCGGAGTGCCCCCGCCGTGTCGACCGACCGCATCAGTGACTACCTCACCCAGTTCTCGCAAACGCGTACGCAGATGGTCGAGCAGCTCGGCCGCGTGATTGTGGGTCAGAACGACGTCATCGAACAAATCCTCGCGGCCATCTTCACTCGCGGTCACTGCCTGCTGGTCGGGGTACCGGGGTTGGCCAAGACGCTGATGGTCTCGAGCATTGCCCAAATCCTCGACGTCACCTTCAAGCGCATTCAGTTCACGCCGGACCTGATGCCGTCGGACATCACCGGAACGACCATTCTCGACGAAAACGAACAGGGCAAGCGCGAGTTCCGGTTCGTACAGGGGCCCGTGTTCGCGAACATCGTCCTGGCCGACGAAATCAACCGCACGCCGCCGAAGACGCAGGCGGCGCTCCTCCAGTCCATGCAGGAGCGGCAGGTATCGGTGGGCCAGGAAACTTACAACCTGCCAGACCCGTTCTTTGTGATTGCCACGCAGAATCCAATCGAACAGGAAGGAACCTATCCACTTCCCGAGGCCCAGCTCGACCGGTTCATGTTCCACGTCAAAGTGGACTACCCTTCGATCGACGAGGAGAAGCGGATCCTGTCGATGACCGCGAAGGACGAGTCGGGCGAGATCCACAAGGTGCTGAGCGGCAAGGCGATCGTCAACCTGCAAAAGCTGGTGCGGAGCGTCCCGGTCGGGGACTTCGTCATAGACTTCGTGACTCGCCTGGTGCGCGCGACGCGGCCGAAGGATCCGACGGCCCCGGACTTCGTGCGCAAGATGGTGGACTGGGGGGCGGGCGTTCGCGCCGGTCAGTACCTGATCCAAGCCGGTAAGGCGTTCGCCGCGATGGACGGCAGGTTTAGCGTGGCGATCGACGACGTCCGCAAGGCGGCGGAGCCGGTTCTCCGCCACCGGATCGGGACCAATTTCCAGGCCCAGGCCGAGGGCAAGACGAGCGAGGACATCATCGGCATGTTGCTCAAGACGATCGGCGAACCCGAACCGCCGAAGTACGGGGCGAAGAAGCGGCTATGAGGAAGAAACCACAGAGACACAGAGTTCACACAGAGGGACGCAGAGATGAACCGAAGTCCCGAGGAAATTGCCACAGCGAACGAATGGTCCGGAAAGGTCATTGGGGCAGCCATTGAGGTGCACAAACATCTTGGTCCCGGGCTACTCGAGTCCGCCTACCACGCCTGTCTCTGTCGAGAGCTCGAACTTCGCGGGATTCCGTTTCAACGGCAGCTATTGATGGCTCTGGAGTACAAAGGCCTCCGAGTTGAGAACGCCTATAAGATCGACGTGTTGATCGCCGGAACAGTGGTAGTTGAACTGAAAAAAGCGGTCGAGGCGATCGATCCAGTTCATGAGGCTCAGCTCTTGACCTATCTCCGTTTATCCAATCTTTGGCTTGGGCTACTGATCAACTTCCATGTACCCGTCCTGAAGGACGGCATAATGCGGAGGGTGCTCGGGTAATTGTCTTCTCGGTGTCTCTCTGTGTGAACTCTGTGTCTCTGTGGTAAATGCGTTTCGATGTGGTACCGCGTATTCTGCCGGTCCGCCGAAGAGCTGCCGCCGGGCGACCTGCTCGCGAAGGTGCGCGAGCAGGGAATTGCCGTCGAGGCGCGGTTCCGATGGGACAATCTCGGCTGGACGGCCGCGGATTTCATTCTCGGACAGGGCACACCCGTCTTTGCCGAACGCTACCTGACCGACACGGACGATCTGCGCAACGACTTGAACACCTGGGCCGGGTATCTGGAGACTCTGGATTACTCCCCCAATAGTGCTCCCCTTATGGAGCGCGTGATTCAAACGAAGCAGCTCATCACCCTACGCAAACCGCTGGGACATTCCGACGAGGTCGGTGTGGAACGACTGTGCGAAGCCGTGTCGCGGACACTCGCGGCGGCCGCCGACGGAATCTACCACATCGAGGACACGGGCTGGTATGCCGCGGACGGGGAACTGCTAGTGAAGGAGTACTAGCGCCGGCTTGTGAGCCCGACGCGCCAGCGAGGAAAACTCCCTCGCTGGCCCGTCGGGCGCACAAGTCAAAACGCTGCCAGGTACGTCATCGACTGCCGAAACTCGTCCCAGGTCACGTACACGATCCCATCGCGGGTGTTGCCGGACGTGATGGACCCGCCGTCCACTCCCATCGGGTTTCGCATCTGCATCCAGATCTGTCCGTCCCACTCGAAAACCTGCAGCACGGTGTAGGCGTGATTGGGGATCAGGATGAGCGTGCCCAGGTATTCTTCCGGCCCGGTGCCCGCGATGATGAGCCCGCCCTGGTCCAGCGTCTGGCGGATGACGTCCAGCTCTGCGCCTCCCATCATCGCGTCCCAGTACTCCGCGTGATTGGCCTCCTGCCCGGTCAAGGCGAGAAGGGCTTCGTGTGGGAAAGCCGTGCCATCGTCGCCGCGGAACGTGGCCCAGGCCCGATTCATGAGGATTACCCAGGACTCTCCCTCCGCCGCCGGAGCCGTGTCGGAGTCGAACAGCGTGCCGTCAAACCCGACCGATTGCCAAGTCCAGTCGGTTCCGTTCCAGAAGGCGACCGAGTACACCGGCGCGCCGACGTCGTTCACGCCGTCGTACGAGATCCACTGGCGAAAGTCGTAGCCCTGCCTGGCAAGGCCAGACAGGCTGGCGAGGAATGAACACGTGGGGGAGCCGCGCTGCTTGATGTCCGCCGGTCGGGTCCCTTGGACTGCTACGACGTCCGCGTTCCAGTCGAAACCCAGACCGCCGTCGACCACTTCGTTCGCTGACCGGTTGCCGTCGTCCAGGAAATCGTTCCCCGGCTGGCCGTACAAGGCATCGGTGCCGCCCGATGCGAAGAGGAGGTCATTACCATAACCGCCGTTGAGCGTATCGTTTCCCGATCCGGCATAGACCCAGTCGTCCCCCATGCCGGCATACACGGCGGTCGGAACTGCAACCTCTTGGCCCGCGGCGGACAGGAAAACGATGTCATCGCCGGCGAAGCTATTGATCGCGATTCGGCGGACGGACTCCGTCGGAACCGTCGCATAAGGGGTGCTTCCGTAAATGATGTCGGTATCGTCGATCCAAATCGACCCGTCGGCCTGACGGACGGTAATGTCGTCCTCGACGGCGGTACCGGTAATGCGAAGGACGCCGAAGACCGAGAGGTTGGCGGTTACCCCAGCGCTGGGTAGCGACCGGCTTTCAAGGGGTTGCAGGTGGGATCCGAGTGACAATGCGACATTTCCAGCCATGACCATTGTTCCGCGAGCGGGCGAAAACCATTCAACCGCATGGGAAACGCGCGCCGCAAAGCGACTTGCATCGCCTCCGGACGGCAACCCGTATGATGGGAGTGTCCGCGACCGTACGACCACGCAATGTCCACCGCCGAGCGCTATCTCCGTCCGAACGTCATTGCCCAAGTGGGGCGGCTTGACCTGCGGGCCAAGTTCATCGTCGAAGGATTCCTTTCCGGCCTTCACTCCAGCCCGTTCCAGGGGTTCTCGGTCGAGTTTTCCGAGCACCGCAAATACACCCCCGGCGATGACCTCAAGGACCTGGATTGGAACGTTTTCGCGAAGACGGACCGCTACTACGTCAAGAAGTTCCAGGCCGAAACGAACGTCACGGGCTACCTGGTGATGGACCTGTCCGCGTCCATGGACTGGTGCGGCGTGCGAGAAATGGAAAAGGCCAAGGTCGGCGGTACGAACCAGTTGCGCAGCGCCGGATTCGCGGAAGGCGAAGAACGGCTCACGAAATTCGAGTACTGCATCTGCCTCGCGGCCGCCCTCGGTTACTTGATGATCCACCAGCAAGACCCGGTCGGGCTGGTGACCTGTGCCGACAAGATTCGCGACGTCATCCCGCCGCGAAGCAAGCGGACGCAACTCGGCAACATCCTGGCCGTGCTGGCGAATCTCAAGCCTGCCGGGCAAACCGACCTGGCCCACGGCCTGCACCAACTGGCCGCCATGATCCGGCACAAGAGCCTGATCATGGTCTTCAGCGATCTGTTGACCGATTCGGACACGCTGCTCAAGGCGCTGTATCACCTGCGGCACCGCGGCAATGAGATCATCCTGTTCCACGTGCTGGATGAAGCGGAGGTCGAGTTTCCATTCGAGGGGCTGATCGAGTTCGTAGACGTCGAGAGCCAGGAGGAGATGCAACTCGACGCGAAGGGGATGCGTGAAGACTACCGCCGCGGGCTGGACGAGTTTCGGACGCTGTTCAAGGAAGAAGCGTTCAAAGCCAATATTGATTATGTGCCCCTGCACACCGGGATCACGTTCGACAAGGCGTTGATCGAGTACCTCATCTCCCGCCAGCGCCGATTCTGACCATGTCGTTCCTTCAGACGACGAGCTTCTGGGAAGTAACCGGCGTGGTGGCCGCGACCGCCGCAGCCTGCAGCGTGCTCGGGGGGTTTGTTGTCCTCAGGCGAATGGCGCTGCTGACCGACGCGATCGGGCACGTTCTGTTGCTTGGCATTGTTGTGGCATTCCTCGTAACCCACGATCTCCAGTCGCCGCTCTTGATCCTCGGGGCGGCGGTGAGCGGGCTTATCACCGTCGCGCTGGTTGAAGCGGTTTCCAAGTCCCGGTTGGTCAAGGAGGACGCGGCAATCGGACTCATCTTCCCGGCTCTGTTCGCTCTGGGGGTGATCCTGACTACCGTGTACACGCGGAACATTCACCTCGATGTGGACCGCGTGCTCCTCGGCAGTCCGGAACTGGCACCGCTGAATCGCGCGTCCGCTTCTGATTACGACCTCGGCCCAATCTCACTCTTGGTCATGACCGGCGTGTTCCTGTTAAACGCGGCTTTTGTTGTCGCACTGTTCAAAGAACTCAAGCTCTCGACCTTCGACGCGGCCCTCGCGGCGGCGCTGGGGTTTGCTCCCGGCGTGCTTCATTACAGCTTGATGGGTCTGGTCTCGCTCACCGCGGTCACGGCGTTCGATGCCACCGGGCCGGTGCTGGTGGTCGCGTTCTTTGTCGTCCCGCCGGCGGCCGCGTACCTGCTTACGGACCGACTCGCCATGATGGTGTTGCTCAGCGTTGGCATCGGGTTGGTCGGGGCAATTGCCGGTACTATTGCCGCGTACGCCATCAACGTCACGATCTCCGGGACGGTCGCGGTCGTGATGGGCGTGATCTTCGGAATAGCATTCATCGCCTCGCCACGACACGGGCTCGTTGTGCAGGTCATTCGCCGCGCCCGGCAGCGCAGGAACTTCTTCGATACCATGTTGGCGATCCATCTTCTTCAGCACGAAGGCACCCCGGAGGAGTTGTCGGAAACACGCCTCGACACCCTGCACGAACACATGAACTGGCCAAGATCGCAAGCTCAGGCGGTTGCTCGGCGCCTCGTCAATCGTGGTTGGGCGACCGAGCGGGATGATCGGCTCGCGCTGACTCCGCCCGGCCGAGCCGCGGCTCTGGCAGCGATTGGCTCCTCCATCGCCCACGATCCGGTATCCTGACGGGAAGGCCCGACGCAAGGACAGTTCATGCCGCGCATCACGATCAACGCCGAACCCCGTTTGTTTCCGTCTCCACTCACTGTGGCTGACCTGCTGCGGCAGTTGGGACGCGACCCGAAGCGGCTCGCCGTCGAGGTGAACGAAATCGTGATTCGGCGGGACGAACAGGAATCGCGATCGCTCGCGGACGGGGACCGGGTCGAAATCGTCACGCTGGTCGGTGGCGGCGAATCCCAAGACCCCCCCGCGGACAAGCCGCTTCGCGTCGGGCCTTTTACCTTTCAGTCGCGACTGTTCACCGGCACCGGCAAGTATGCCACCTACGACCTGATGCGCGATAGCCTCGCCGCAAGCGGTTGCGACGTCACGACGGTCGCCGTACGTCGCGAGCGGCTGGTCGATCAGCAGGGCCGGAACCTGCTGGATTACCTCGACCTCCAGCGATACACGATTCTCCCGAATACCGCCGGCTGTTTCAGCGCGGACGATGCCATCCGCCACGCCCGCCTGGCACGCGAACTCTTGACGAACCTGGGGAACCCCGGCGCCGAGTGGGTCAAGCTGGAGTGTCTTGCCGACAAGAAGACGCTCCTGCCGGACCCGATCGATACGTTGCGGGCCACGGAGGTGCTCGTCAAGGAGGGTTTCCGCGTCCTGGTTTACACGACCGACGACCCGGTCCTGGCCAAGCGACTCAAGGAGGCCGGGGCGACGAGCGTCATGCCGGCCGGAAGCCCGATCGGCAGTGGGCAGGGGGTGCTTAACCCGAACAACATTCGGATCATTCTCGAGTACCTGAAGGACGGTGACCCCGATTACCCGGTGATCGTGGACGCGGGCGTCGGCACCGCGAGCGACGTCTCCGCGGCCATGGAACTCGGCTGCGATGGAGTGCTACTGAACACGGCGATCGCGTCGGCCAAGGATCCGGTGCGAATGGCGTGGGCCATGCGTTACGCGTGTGAAGCCGGACGTCTCGCTTACCTCGCCGGCCGGATCCCGAAGAAGCTCTACGCGACTGCCAGCAGCCCGATCGAGGGGCGGATCGCGGGGTCCGCCAGCTAGTTCGGTACCTCTTTCAGCGCTCCGGGGAGGACTTCCGCCAGCCGGTCGATTTCCTCCGTCGTGTTGTAGAAGTGCGTTGATACTCGCAAGAGCAACCGGTCCGGTCGCTCCACGATCGGTACTTCGATCCGCTGTTTCCAGATTGCTTGCCGCAGCGCCGCGGCTTTGGCGGCACCGCGGAACGACAACTCGAACGCAGTCATCGAGCCGTGTAGCCCCGGCTCAGACGGGGTTGCTGGCTTCAAACCTAACCCCCCAATGCGCACCCGTGTGTACTGGACCAGCTCAGCGATCCGCGAGCGAATTCGATCCACCCCAATGCCGGCCTGAAAGTCGATTGCATCCGGCACGGTCAGCCACGGGCCGATATCGCGAGTCCCCTCGAATTCGAGGAATCGCGTTCGCGGCGTCGAGCCGAACTTGTCGAGCTGGTCCGGATCAGGACGGCCCGCTCCGTGCTCGCCCAAGGGATACTCGTTCGGCCGGTACCCCCAACTCACGTGTAGCGGTTCGAGCCGGTCCTCATTTCCCGGCCCAATGACCAGGAATCCGGCCCCGGACGGCGCGAGCAGCCACTTGTGACAATTGCCGGTGTAGAAGTCCGCCCCGATGTCGGTCACGTTCAGGGGAATCATGGCCGGGGCATGCGCGCCGTCCACGACCGTGATAATCCCGCGACGTCGCGCTTCCGCACAGAGTTCCTTCGCCGGCAGAACCAGGCCGGTCGGCGACAGCACGTGGCTAAAAAAGAACAGGCGCGACCGCGGAGTCATCGCGCGAGTCGCCGCTGCCACGATTTCCGCGGCGGAATGTGCCATGGTTGGAAGAGGAAACGTTCGCAGCGTCAGTCCCTGCCGTTTCGCGGCCCGTTCCCAAACCCAGTGCATCGCCACGTATTCGTGATCGGTTAGCACAATCTCGCCGGGCGTTGAGAGTGTCAGACCCGATGCGACGAGATTGATTGCGGCCGAAACGTTCGTGGCGAAGACGAGTCGCGTCGGAATGGTGCCGAGGAACGCCGAAAGTCGTTCGCGCGCGTGCCAGAGAAGGGAAGGGGCCTGCCGAACGAAAAAGTGAGTGGGCTCCGCCGCAAGCATTCGCCGCAGCTCGGTGACGCGATCAAACACCGGCCGTGGCAGCGGGCCGAACGACCCGGTATTGAGATTGACGATCGTCGGGTCCAAGATCATTTGGGCGCGGGCGGACTGCCAGAAGGCCGCGGTGTCGAGAGGTGGCGGGTCGTCCGTATGCATAATAGCTCTGTCGTTCTCCGAGCCTGAGTGCCCGTCGTGACCATTGCTCGCGAACCGCCGTACCCACCGCCACCCCGGCAGGAATCGGAGGACCTGAGTCGCCCGGCCCTCGCGGCCATGCGCGTCGTCGGAATTCTCGCGCACCTATTTGGAGTAGTGCTCTACGCAGCCACGCCGCTAATCTGCCTGGCCGCCGCTTACTGGTGCCTCCAGGCGACCGACTGGTGGATCGCACCGCGAGCCTTCGGATTCATCGTCTGTCTCGCCCTGGCGGTCGTCTACCTCAAGTCGCTACTCCCGCGACGACTTGCGCTGCCGCCGGCGGTCATCCCGGTACATCCGGACGATCAGCCAACCCCGTACGCGTTCCTCGCCCGCGTGGCGGACGACCTGGGCGCCTTGCCGCCGCGGAGACTTTGGTTCGGATCGGGGAT
>Ga0075428_100007286_pt1 | contig 12251 bp, 10 predicted proteins | sample RhiMetdeltSRZDD2_FD_75291 | JGI IMG/M metagenome (GOLD analysis project Ga0075428, IMG submission 75291) | Populus rhizosphere microbial communities from Tennessee, USA - Rhizosphere MetaG P. deltoides SRZDD2 | ecosystem: Host-associated > Plants > Roots > Rhizosphere > Soil | place: USA...
TGAAGGCGCTGGAGCGGTTCCAGCGCGAAGCGCGCGCGGCGTCAGCCCTGAACCACCCGAATATCTGCACGGTCTACGCCATCGAGGAGCACGAGGGGTCGTGTTCACCGCCGGACTGTCCAAGCGAGCACTTCATCGTCATGGAGCTGCTCGAAGGCCAAACTCTGGCGCAGATGATTGACCGCCATCATCGGTTCGAGCTGACGCACTTGCTCGACATCGCGATGCAGGTCACCGATGCGCTGGAGTCGGCACACGCCAAGGGCATCGTCCACCGCGACATCAAGCCGGCCCACATCTTTCTCAGCCCACGAGGCCAGGTGAAAATCCTCGACTTCGGGATCGCCCAGATCGAAGGGGCGAGAGCCATCCCGGACTCGTGGGGTTCGGAGGGGGAGACGACCGGGGGCCATCTGACGGTCCCGGGCACGGCGATTGGGACGGTGGCGTATATGTCGCCGGAACAGGCGCGGGGGTGGCTCACCGACGCGCGCACCGACCTGTTCTCCCTCGGCACCGTGCTCTATCAGACCGCCACCGGCATCCTCCCATTCCAGGGTGACACGTCCGCGATGGTGTTCGACGCCATCTTCAACCGCGATCCGGTCCTCGTCACGCAGATCAACACGGAGTTGCCTGCCGAGTTCGGGCGAATCCTCAACAAGGCGCTCGAGAAGGACCGTAACCTCCGTTACCAGACCGCAACCGATCTGAAGACCGATTTGATCCGGCTTCAGCGCGACACCAACCCCGGCAGGAAGACGACCTCTGAAGCCACTGGCCCCGATACGTCGGTAGAGCGATCGGTCGCCGTGCTGTTCTTCGAGAACCTGAGCGGCGTGAAGGAGGATGAGTACTTCCGAGACGGCATCACCGAAGACATCATCACGGAGCTGTCCAAGATCAAGGGCCTGAACATCTTCTCGCGCGCCACGGTGCTCGCCTACCGCGACAAACCCGTCACCCCCGCCCAGATCAGCCAGCAACTCCGCGCCACATGCGTGCTCACCGGCAGTTTGCGGCGGGCTGGCAACCGGCTGCGCATCAACGCCCAACTCGTCGACACGCGGACGGACTTTCCACTCTGGTCCGAACGCTACGACCGCGAGATGCAGGACGCCTTCGAAGTCCAGGACGAGATCGCACGCAAGATCGCCGAAGCGCTGCGCGTCACGCTCGTGCCTCAGGGCCAGGTGGCGGTCGCGGCCAAACCTACTGAGAACCTGCCGGCCGACAATCGAGGATAAACAAATGGAGCCGCCGAGCATACCCCGGCGGCTCCGGAACCACGGTGCGACTCGCCTTATGGTTCAGGAGAGTCGTTTCAGGCCCTGCCAGGCCGCCGCCTCAGGGCACCCTCGACAGCACCGCATGCACCCCGCGGCCACCGCCCCCACCGACGACGGCCCCGAAGTCGTTCAGGTCGCGCGCCGCGCTCTGACCTTGGGCGGCGAGGTCCGTCATGAGCGCATCCGGCCGCGCCAGGAAGCCATGTTGCGTGCCGGAGCGCTTCCCGAGATTGTGACCACCCAACGCTCTACCGCGCGCGCTTGCCCACGCCGATCACGCTCCAGCTCGTCGCCAGCAGGTTGAACCCTGACGAAAACGCAGCGGTGAGCCGCACCGGATCCGCCGAGCCGTCGGCAGGTATGACCCACAGCTGGTTCGACGGCACCCGATGGAAGACGATCAGCTGGCCATCTGGCGACCACGTCGGCGTCAACTCGCTGATGTTGTTCAGCGTCAGCTGCCTGATCGGGCTGTTGGCGACCGCGTCCATGACGCAGATCTCGAAGGTCTTCACATCAGGAACGTTCGCCGTTGGCTCACCCGACCTGCAGGCAAACAGAATGCGCCTGCCGTCAGGAGACCACGCGGCACCGCGCTTTTCGATCCGATCGTCGGTGAGCTGCGCGTGGCCCGTCCCATCGGCGTTGATGATGTGGATTTCGCTCGACGTGATGGTGGTGGAAGGCTGGGGGACGTAACTCGTGAAGATGATTCTCCTGCCGTCCGGTGACCAGTTCGGGTCATCGTCCACGGTCGCGACCCGGTCGATCGTGAGGTTCCGCGGCACAGCCCCGTTTTCGAGCAGGTCGTCGACATTCACCGTGAAGATGTCGCTGTCGTCGGTGGCCGAGCCGGGGAACGTATTGATCGGCAGTCCAGCGCCAGAGGCCGATGCGTGGAACGCGATGTGCTTCGATGCCCGGCCGTTCGGCCCGGGAGGCGACCAGGTCGGCGATCCGCCCCGGGTGAGGAACCGCAGTTCGGTTCCGTCGTGATTCATCAGGAAGAGATCCGACGTGTTGACCGGCTCGCCCGCAGCTCGGCGCCGATTGCTGTCGAAGACGAGCTTTCCTTTGCCGTCCGGCGACAGCGTCGGAAAGATGTCGGTGTAGGTATTCGACGTCATCCGCCGGGGCGCGGAGAAGCTTCCGTTCGTCATGTAGTCGATGAAGTAAATTTCCCCGCCGACGATCGGCGGAGTGGCCCAGACGAGGCCGTGGTTGTCGCGCGTGCTGGTGAAGGCAATGGTTGACGCGACCGCGGGCTCTTGCCTGCTTTCGGCGGCGTCAAGGGTGTCGTCGTGACCTGCCGACAGCGGTGACCCGGGCACACCCGGAACGATGAGCAGAACTGGCAAGGCGAGAGCGACGAAGAGACGGGCATTCATCATGATTTCCCTCACGGTTGCGCACCTGCGCTGCTATTGAATTGAAGCGGCTGGCTGCCGGGCGTTGTGGGCCTGAGCCACTCAAGACGACCGCAAACGCCCGTTACTTCACTGGTGGTTCCAGGCGGAGCACCTCGCCGCCTGCCATCGAGGTTCCGTTGTTGGTAACGTAAATCGCACCGTCCGGCCCGATCGCAACCGAGGTGGGTCGGCTCAACCCGCCGACTACCGTCGTCCGAGTCCCCGTCTGATACTGCGCGCAGACATCAGACTGCCCCTTGTCAGGCGTGACTCGGATCAGAACTCCCGGTCCGGTCTGCTGAAGGGCGCCAGTTGCGTGTTGGAGCACGTAGAGGTTGCCCTCGCCATCGAAGGCCATGTCGAGAATCATCTTGAAACCGGTGAGGCATGCGTCCGCGATGAAGAACATCTGCGGCTCGTCTGCGGGGACGACGCGGTAGATGTTCGCTCTGGTGTCGACGAACGGCACTCCGGTGAGCTCCGAGACGTAGTACGCGCCGTCAGGTCCGAGGACGACCGAGGTCGGGACGGCGTCGGCGATCGTGGCGAAGTTCCGCTCGTCCACCGGTGCGAATGAGGGCCGCGGCGGCGTCGATCCCCGGGATTGGAACACGGCGACCAGGGAGATGTCGCCGTCGGCCCGCACGCGCAGGAGCGCGTTTGCGCCAGCGTCAGTCATCAGATGTCCGCCCGGGAACGGAACGAGTCCATACGGATTGGTGTCCAGGTGCGGGAGCCCGGCTTCCGTGAGCCGGCCGTCCGGGTTGTTCGCCGCCTCGTAGGCGCCGATGTCGGCGACGAACCGCCATTCACCGCTGGCAGCGACGCGGACCAGCCTGGCGAAGTTCGCGAGTCCCGGGATCAGCGGGACCTCGTGGCGCCGCATCGGGTCGTTCTCAAACCCGATGGTGACGGAGGTGTATCCGTGCGCCAGAACGATATCCGTGGGTCCGGTTCCGCGGGTGCCATTGGCCAGTGCCGTCGATGGCAGCCCCCTCGCCAGCCGTGTTTGCACGCCGCGCCACAAGCGGCTGATCGCCCCCGTCGCCCCATAGCACTGAAACCCACCCTGGGGGCCGGTATAGCAGCGCGGATCCGTCGCGGGACTAGTCACCACTCCAGCCCCGCGCCCGGCTTCGGTGACGTACAGCGCGCCTTCGGGGCCGAAGGCGAGGCCACGTGGGCTGTCAAGGCCGCTCATGACTATTGAAACGGTTGGCTGAGCGACAGCAAGGCCTGGGACAGTCAGCAGTGCAAGCACGACGAGGGTAAGACGATGGTTTCTCATGGCTGCCGACAGTACGTCTCAACGAGGCGCGCGGCATCACCTGCATAGGTGACGATGTGGCTTGGTCGCGACGATTGGAAGGGACGTAATTGGCGGGCTAGCGGACCAGCCGATTGCGCAGGGCCTTGGCCACGGCTTCCGACTTCGAGTGGACCTGGAGCTTCTCGTAGACGTGGCGCATGTGCGTGGCGATGGTGTTGACGCTGACCTTGAGCGCAACCGCGGCGGTCTTGTAATTGTGCCCTTCGATCAGGAGTCTCAGGAGGCGCGTCTCGTGTGGCGTCAGCTGGTAATCGACACGGTCCGGCGGGCGGATCTCCCGGAACTGTGCGATCACGCGCCGCGCGATCTCCGGCGAAATCGGCGCGCCGCCGGACACGGCTTCCTTCAGGTACTCGAGCAGCCGGGCGGGGGGCGTCCGCTTGAGCAGGTACCCGCACGCGCCGGCGCAGAGCGCGTCGAAGATCCGCTCGTCGTCATCGTAGACCGTGAGCATGAGCAGCAACAGGTCTGGATGACGGGCTTTCAGCAGCGCGATGCCGTCGATACCCGACATCCCCGGCAAGCCGATATCGACGAGCGCGATGTCAGGGAGATCGGCGCCAATCCCGGACAACGCGTCTTCCATGGAACGATAGGTCCCGGTGCAACGATAGCTGGCAGTGCCGTCGATCAACATCTGAAGCCCGTCACGGATTTCGCGGCGGTCTTCGATGATCGCGACCTTCGTCGTGGCGCCGCCGTCGTCGGCCGCGGCGGGACGTGGCTCGCCGCTCCGTGATTGCTCACTCATGGGTCTGGAACTGCTCCCCGAGCCAGTGTAGCGCCGTGGCGCGCGACTCGTCATCACCTGCTCAGGTGAGCCTGCGGCCGCGGCCGGCCACGTGCAGGGTCACGAGTGTGCCTCCGACGTCGTTCGAGACCACCTCCAGCGTGCCACCGAGCTCCTGCGTCCGCTTGCGCATGCTCGACAGTCCGTGGCCGTCCCATTGGCGCGCGGTGTCGAAACCGGAGCCGTTATCGGCAATGCGCAGGGTGATGCGCTCCCGGCTGGCCGAGAACGCCACGGCCGCCCGGCTGCAGTTCGAGTGGCGGACGACGTTGTTTACGCTCTCCTTGAAAATCAGGAAGACCTGGCGGCGGACGTCGGCGCCGAGCTCGATGTCGCGGGTGACCTCGGGGGCATGGAACTCGAAGGTGATCTGACGTGCGGTGAAGACGTCACTGGAGAAGCGTCGCATCCGCTGGGTCAAGTCGCTCAGATGATCCTTTCGCGGATCAATCGCCCACACGATGTCGCTCATCGTGTCCATCAATTCGGACGAGGCGCCGGTAATCAGCGACAACGGTTCCCTGACCGCCGCCTCGTGGCCGCCGACACGCTGCCGCACCACTTCGCTCAAGATGGCAATCTGGGAGAGGCTGGAGCCGATGTCGTCGTGCAGATCGGTGGCGATTCGCGTCCGCACCCGCTCCAGCTCGAGCAGCCGGCGCAGGCGGTGACGGTGCAGTGCGTGCGCCCCGACGCCGACGGTGAGCAGTCCCGCGGTGACGAACCACCATCGCTGCCAGATCGGAGAGAGGACTTGAAAGCTCACCGCCGCCGGAATCGCGCTCACCTGATTGTCCGCATCGATTGCGCGAGCCATGAAACGGTAGCGGCCCGGCGCGAGATTGCTGTAGAAAATCGTGCGTGTCGCAGTCGGGGGACTCCATTCACCGTCGGCCCCTTCCAGGCGGTACTGGTAGCGGCGGTTGCCGCCGACCCGCGCGCCCAGGCTGAGGACGTCGATCTGGAGGCTGTTCTGGCGTGTTTCCAGGGCCGGCGTGGTGATCGCGCTCGCCCCCAGCTCGGGAAGCGGGAATGCGGCGCCGGCAATCCGCAACCCGTCGATCAGGATTCCCGGGGGCTGCGCCGAGCCCTCGAGTTGCGGCACCAGCCGCGACACCCCGTTCAAGGTGCCGAACCAGAGCGCGCCGTGGCGATCGCGGAAGGCGCTCTCGATTTCGTTGTTGGTCAACCCATCGGCGGTCGTGAAGTGCCGGATCCGGCCAGTCTCGGGATCGAGGCGGTCGACGCCGCGGGCCGTTCCCAGGTGGATGCGCCCCCAGCGATCCTCCGAGATGCTGCGCACGCTGTCGCTGGCCAGGCCATCGCCCACGGTATAGGTGCGGAACTGTGGCCGCCCCACCGCGGGGGTATCGGCACGGCTGACACCCGCTGCGTGACTGCCGATCCAGAGACGGCCGCGACTATCGAAGAAGAGACTGCGGATTTCACCGGCCGCCAGACCGTCAGCCGCCGTAAAGAACGTGAATACGCCGGCAGCGAAGCGTGCCAGCCCACCGCCGGCAAATCCGATCCACACGTGACCGGACGCATCCTCGGCGAAGGCGTTGGCGGCGGCGAAGTGGACGTCCGTCGCGGTGGGCAGGCCCTCATTCGTGGAGTAGCGGCGAAACGCCCCGGTCCGTCGCTCCCATCGCGTGACGACCTCATGCCCGGAGGGGTTGGTGCCGAGCCAGATATCACCCCGTGAATCCTCGAAGGCCTGATAGACCCTGTCGTCCGTCAAACCATTACGGGTCGTGTACACGGCGCGCGGGCGCACCTGCGCCAGCTGCCGGATGTCGTCCACCCCGGGAAACCGGTATAACCCTTCCGCCGTCGGAACCCACCAATCGCCAAGATGATCCTCGATGGCCATTCGCGGGAATCCGCGGCTCGCCCAGGCCACTGACGAAGGGACGTTCGATCGCACCGGCACGAACTGGTCGTTCTCGAAGAAGTTGATCGCGCCTGTCTGGCCGTCGATCGCATACAGCGTCCCCTGCCGATCTTCCGAGAGCGCCGCCACCCAGCCGCGCTGCGCCTGTTTCTCGATCGAGTAGGTCGTGAACCCGCTCCGTTCGAGCCGCGACGCGCCATTGGTATCGGTTCCGATCCACAGGCTCCCGTTGGCATCCGGGGTAATGACGTTGAGGGCGTCGCCGGTGATGCCATGGTCGACGGAGTACACACGGAAACGCCCGCCGTCGAGATGGCCCAACCCGTCGTTCTGCGCAAACCACAACTCGCCATCCGGCGAGGCATGGACATCGCGCACGCCTTTGCCGCCGATCGTCGCGTCGTAGCGATAGGCGGCGCCAGGCGCCTCCGGTAGCGGTACCGGCCGGGCCGGTGAAAGACGGCCGACGTCGAGCGCCACGAATCGGTTGGCCGGACGTGCCTGTCGCGCTGCCAGCGCCGTGTGCGACTCGGGGACGAAGGCGATGAGGCCGAATTTGTGGCCCATCCAGATGCGCCCGTCCTTGTCCTGCAGCAGGGCGCGCACGTAGTCGGGCTGGCCGGCGGGGGCGAGCTGATGCTCCACCATCTCACCTCCGGGCAGGCGGCGCACCACACCACGTGACGTGCCGATCCAGAGACTGCCCTCGCGGTCCTCGAGGAACGCCCGAATACGCAGGGTGTCGTTCGCCGGCGTTGTGAGACCCAAATCCAGCTTGCGGAAGGTGACGCCGCCGTCAGGTGATCGCTCGATCTGCACCGCGCCATCGTCGGTGCCGACGATGATGCGTCCGGCGCGGTCCTGGTAGAGCACGTTGGCGATGTTGGCAGCCCCGGTGCCGACGACATGATTGGTGAAGAGTTTCGCCGGACCCGCCGGCGGATGGGCTACTGCATCCCGGTTGACCTGGGCACGGGCGAAGCGGCTGACACCTGCCTCGGTAGCGACCCAGTAATCGCCTTCACGCGTCTCCAGCACATCGAAGACCGATGCGCTGCCGAGTCCGTCACGCACGGAATACTCGACAAACCGCTGGCCGTCAAAGCGGTTGAGCCCCTGCATGGTGCAGAACCAGAGGAAGCCTCGCGAGTCGAGGACGATGCGCCGGACGTGATCGTGCGCGAGCCCGTCGGCGGTCGTGTAGATCCGCACCGGCAACTGCTGCGCGTAGACGGTCGACGCTGTCGTGAGCATCAACCCAACGAGCAGCGATGTCGCAAGAGCGGCGACTGATTGGCGCAGGTTGATCAAGGTCGATGGTGCTGCCCTACCGCCTTCGCACAACCGACTGGAGCCACGGCTCGAGGAACTGGCGGGCGACAGCATCTGCGCTGTCAGGCAGGTCGGCGATGTGGACGCGGCCGTCGACATACGCGATGCCGAACACTCGCTTGCGGGGCACGCCGACGCCACCGGACTGCTCGATCCGGAGCTTGGAATCCGAGTCGATGGTGGCGCGCAGGTGGATGCTCCCGGCCCTGACCCCAAGCGATGAGACGCTTTTCTGTCCCGGCGACAGTTCGACCAGCGACTGGCCAACCGCTCTATTGAAGTCACCGACGATCTGCTCTATGGCTGCGCGAAACTCCGCCCAGAAGTGTTCACGCGCGTCGCGACGCGGGCGTTCCTCGTCAACCCGGCGACGCTTTTCGCCCTCTGCTTGTTCCTGCCGGCCAGTCCACTCCCGGCCGAGCTCCGTGATCCAGTCGTCGTTGTTCGTCATGGCGCTGCACTCTGCAGCCTAGCATCCGTCACAGTGTGCGCGCCGTGCTGAATTGAACACAGGAAACATGCGTTCATCCTCTGCTGTGATGAGGCATGATGGCTGGAAAGGAGCGGGCATGGGAGACAAAGGCGGCAAAAAGGACAAGGAAAAGAACAAGCGTCAGGGAGAATCATGAGCGAAGATGCGCACGCCCGGCCCACTCGCGAGGCGCCCGAGCCATTGTACGACGTCAATATCCCGACCCCCACGCACGCGGAGCGCGCCCGAACACTGGTCGCCCGGATCTCGACCGGGACGCTGTGCACCCTGGCCCTGGAGCCGGAGGGGTATCCCTACGGTTCGTTCGTGACCGTCGCCTTTGACCACGGAAACCCGATCTTCCTTATCAGCGAACTCGCCGAGCACACCAAGAACCTGGAGCGGGATCCTCGCGCGTCGCTGCTGGTGGCCGAGGGAGGCTCTGCAGATCCGCTCGCCAACGGCCGCGTCACCCTCCTCGGACTGTGCACGCGCGTCGAGGGGGACTCCGGCCGCGCGCGTGCCGCATTCTTCGCCGCTCATCCGAACTCCAGCTACTACGCTGATTTCCGCGACTTCGCGTTCTGGAAGCTGCAGGTCGATCACGTCCGCTACATCGGGGGCTATGGCCGGATGTCGTGGATCAACGAGGCTGACTGGCGGACAGCCGAACCGGATCCCCTCGGTCAGTCGGCCGCCGGCATGATTGCTCACATGAACGCCGACCACGCTGACGCCATGGTGCTTTGCTGCAAAGCCTTTTCAAGAGCGACCGAGATCACCGCCGCGAGGATGACGGGCGTCGACAGGTACGGGTTCGAGATGTCGGTGATGACCCCGATGGGACCACGACCCGTCCGACTGGCGTTCGGCGAGCCGGTCACCACACCGGAGGACGTGCGCGCGGCTCTAATCGCTCTAGTGAAGGACGCCAGGTCCAGGCTGGGCTGAGGCTGATGGAACGTGCAGCCCGGCGCCGCACAACCGGTCGAGAACCCCATCATTTCGGCGCCAGTTCCCCGAACCAGTACGCCGCCGTGACCCCGCCATCCATGAGGAAGTCGCTCCCGGTGATGAACGCGCCGTCGGCGCCCATGAGCAGCGCGCCGACGTTCCCGACTTCGTCCGGCGTGCCGGCTCGCCCGGCTGCCGAGACTTCGATCATGCGCCGGTAGCCCGGACCACGCGGGCCTCGGAGTTCATCATTGGCCAGGGGCGTGATGATGATGCCTGGACTGATCGTGTTGATCCGGGCACCCCGCTTGCCCCAAGCGCACGGCCTCCGCCGTCACCCGCAACGAGTTTCCCCGCTTTGACAGCTGATACGCGCGGAGGGGATCGGTCACCTGATCAGGCTGAAGCATCGGGAGTTTCAGCAACTCTTCGACTGGCGTCGTCGCCAGCGCCGCGTTCTGCTCGACCGGGAGCGGCGGCAGCCCGGACTGGGACGCGATCACCACGCCGGCCCCGCTGGGCGCGATCACCTCGCCGAATTCCTCCAGGGCAAGGGCGGTTCCGTAGAGATCGACTCGCAGGATGGTTTCCGGCGTCGCCTGGGTCGGGGAGACTCCAGCGGCATGGATTAGACCGACGATGTTGTCCAATCCAGTCGCCGTCGCCACCAGCGCGTGAACCGAAGCCCGCGAGGACGCGTCAACCGTCGCGGTGCTCACGTCGAAACCGGCGTCGGCCAGCGTTCGTGCGGCCGCATCAGCGTTTTCCTGCCGCAGGTCGGACAGCAGCAGGTGCTTGCCTGCGCTGACGCGCCGCGCGATCGCCTGGCCGATTGAGCCCGCTCCGATGACTACGATCACGCTCTTCATGGAACGCCTTCCAAGCCCACGGGTAAGGTCGTTCAGTTTAGAACTGGATCATCACTTTGATGGACTCTCGCTCGTTCATTGCACGGTATCCGTCTGGAACCCCATCGATATTCGTCACCCGATCGAACACGCGACCGGGCTCAATCCTCCCTTCGAGTACGTCCGGCAACAGCTCCGCGACGTAAGCACGCACCGGTGCCGGGCCGCCGGCGATGGTGATGTTGCCGTAGAAGGTCGGTTGTGCGTTCGGGATGGTCGTGTCCTGCGGCACGCCGACCCGCCCGACCGCCCCTCCTGCGCGCGCGATGCTGACCGCCGTCCGCATGGCCTCACCATGGCCGACGCACTCGAGCACCGAGTGTGCCCCGAGCCCGCCCGTGAGCTCACGGACTCGTTCGATCGCCTCGTCGCCGCGTTCGCTGACGACATCGGTCGCACCAAACGCGCGTGCCAGCGCGATGCGGTCGGCGTGACGCCCCAGCATGATGATCTGCTCGGCGCCGAGCCGGCGCGCCGCAATGACGCCGCACAGACCGACCGCGCCGTCTCCGACCACGGCCACCGCCCTGCCCGGACGGACACTGGCGGATAGCGCCGCGTGGTGGCCAGTGCCCATCACATCGGAGAGGGTCAAAAGAGACGGCATCAGAGCATGGTCGGGCCCGACGGGGAGGGCGACCAGCGTCCCGTCCGCGAGCGGTACCCGCACCGCTTCGCCCTGACCGCCGTCGAGCTCGGTCCCGCCCCACCAGCCGCCATGGAGGCAGGACGTCTGCAGTCCCGCCCGGCAGAACTCGCAGGTCCCGTCCGACCAGGCGAAGGGAGCGACGACCAGATCACCTCTCTTCACCGTACGGACGTCGGAGCCGACCTCCTCCACGAGCCCGACGAACTCGTGGCCCATCCGGTTCCCGGTCTCAGTGCGAGGCATCGAGTTATACGGCCAGAGGTCGCTGCCGCAGATGCAGGCACGCGTCACCCGGACTAACGCATCGGTCGGCTCCACGAGCCGGGCATCGGGAACGGTCTCGACGCGGACATCATGCGCGCCGTACATCACTGTGGCTTTCATTGGAAACGTTCCTTTTCGTTTGGCTCGACCGGGCGAGGCACGCTGCGCGCGTCGCGCCGGACTAGCCGCGCCTCACCGACCCACCATCTTCAGAAGGTGTTCCGGGTAGCGCTCGCCGTGCAGCTCGATGTGTGACGCCGCGCGATCGATCTCCGTCAAATCCTCTGCGGTGAGTTCCACCTGCGTGGCGCCGAGATTCTCCCGGAGCCTGTGGAGCTTGGTCGTACCGGGAATCGGCACGATCCACGACTTCTGTGCCAGCAGCCACGCGAGCGCAATCTGCGCGGGGGTCGCCTGCCTGCTCTCGGCGAATGCCTTCAGCCACCCGACGAAGGCCAGGTTCGCCTTCCGGTTCTCTTCAGTGAAGCGCGGCACGATGTTTCTGAAGTCGGTGGGCTCGAACCTCGTCTTCTCGTCGATCGTGCCGGTGAGAAATCCCTTGCCGAGCGGACTGAACGGGACGAAGCCGATGCCCAACTCTTCCAGCGTCGGCAGGACCTCCCGTTCGGGCTCGCGCCACCACAGCGAGTATTCGTTCTGGAGCGCCGCGACCGGCTGGACGGCATGGGCCCGCCGAATGGTCTGCACGCCTGCTTCGGACATCCCGAAGTGCTTCACTTTGCCTTCGCGAATCAGGTCCTGTACTGCCCCGGCGACGTCCTCGATCGGCACGTCGGGATCGACACGGTGCTGGTAGAAGAGATCGATCCGATCGGTTTTGAGGCGTTGCAGCGAGGCGTCTGCAACTTCGCGGATGTGGGCGGGCCGGCTGTCGAGACCGGCCATCTTGCCATTCTCGATCCGGAATCCGAACTTCGTGGCGATAACCACTCGGTC
>Ga0075428_100007287_pt1 | contig 12250 bp, 9 predicted proteins | sample RhiMetdeltSRZDD2_FD_75291 | JGI IMG/M metagenome (GOLD analysis project Ga0075428, IMG submission 75291) | Populus rhizosphere microbial communities from Tennessee, USA - Rhizosphere MetaG P. deltoides SRZDD2 | ecosystem: Host-associated > Plants > Roots > Rhizosphere > Soil | place: USA...
AACTCCGAGAACGTGCGCCAGCGCCTCCGCCGCACCTACAGCCGCGACGCCACCGTGATCCACCCGCCGGTGGATTGCTCCCGCTTCGCCCCGGAGCCACAGGCGGATAGGACAAGTTTCCTCGTCGTCGGGGCGCTCTCGGGTTACAAACGCGCCGATCTCGCGGTCGAAGCCTGCCGTAGGGCTGGCGTCCCCCTCGTCGTTGCCGGCGACGGCCCTGACCGGAAGCGCCTGCAGCAACAGGCCCGCGGCGCCGACGTCACCTTCCTCCCGTGGCAGAGCGACACGGAACTTCCCCGCCTCTTCGCCCGCTGCCGCGCCCTCCTCTTCCCCGGCGTCGAAGACTTCGGCATCACCCCGGTCGAGGTCATGGCTTCCGGGCGCCCGGTCATCGCCCGCGCCGAAGGTGGCGCGCTCGAGACGGTCGTGGACGGTGAAACGGGCGTTCTCGTGCTCTCCGAGGATCCAGAGGCCTGGGCGGAGGTGCTGCGGCGCTTCGACGACAGCCGCTTCGCTCCCGAAGTGCTCCAGCGCCAGGCGCTCCGCTTCGACCGCCCGCTCTACGCCGAGCGCATGCGCGCCGAGCTCGAGCACCTCTTCGAGACTTGGCGCCAACACAGCTAGGCTGCTTGACGGGAAGTATATACAAGTGTATATTCTAGGGTGTGCGGTTCACGTGGGACGCAGCCAAGAACACGCTCAACCTTCGCAAACGTGGTTTCGATTTCGCGTTTGCGACACTCATCTTCGACGGGCCGGCACTGGTTCGCGAGGATCGACGGTGGGATTATGGCGAGCGCCGGTTCATTGCCATAGGCGTTGCTGACGGGCTGCATCTCACGGTTGTTTTTACCGACCGAGTCCGGGCCGACGGCGAGCTTGTGCGTCGGATCATTTCGGCTCGGCGCAGCAGCCGACAGGAGAGGCAGGTATATGAGCACCGCGTCACGTAATCGCAAGCGGCCAAGTCGCGGCAAGGCTGATCTCGGACGACTGCGGCGCATGAGTGACTCGGAGATCTTGCGCACGTCGCCACCGGAATTGGTAGATTTGCCGGACGATTTCTGGTCCGAAGCTACGGTCGTAGCACCCGTCGCGAAGCGGGCGATCTCGCTTCGCGTCGACGAGGACGTGCTGGCATGGTTCAAGGCCGCCGGACCTCGCTACCAGTCGCGAATGAATGCCGTACTGCGAAGCTACGTCACTCACGTTCGTGGCATTCGTCGGCGTAAAGGGGCAGCCTAACAGCAGGTGAGATCAGAACCAGTCAACCGACGGCGCGCATTTCCTGCCCGTCACCCGGATGCAGTCGACTGCCGGGCTGTAGCCACCAGGGCGACCGAAGGAGTACAGCCGCAGGGCGTAGAGCGTCCCGATGGGGACGATGGGCGTGATGTCGATGGGCCCGACCTCATCCCAAGCGCCGCACAAGTCGCCGTAGTGCCCGTACACGATCATCACGACGTACCCGGGAAGGTCTTGACAAACGTGATAGTCGCCCGGACTTCGGCCCAGGGGAACGACCTCGACGTGAGAGGGAAACGCGTGTCCCACGGCGAATTCGTCTCCACCGCCACCGTGATCGGGCCGGCGCACCGCAGCGGGAAGAACGCCCGCCGAGCGGCGCCAGCGCCGAGAGAGCCACTGTTGCAACAGCGATGCGGCATCGCATCAGCGGAAGACTTGCCTTACGCGAGACCACGGGACTCGCTCCGCCGCCGGCGTAGCGTTCATGGGATCAACCGCCGAACAACGGGATCACTCTTCTGCTTGGAACCTACGCCCAGCGGTCTCAGCAATCAAACAACCGGCGCGGTGGTGTGATTGACAATGGTGATTCCACCATGCGCAAGGGTTGCGGCTCTGTGTGGGCGGCCGAACTCGCCGGCGACCTTACTCTCCTTTTGTCAGGCGAGTTCACGCGACAGCCACTTCAGTGCCAGTGGACGTCGGTGGCAGTCCTCTCGCCGGCGTACCAGATGCCGGGGTGCTCCAGGGCGGTGCCTGCAGGCCGGAGCTCGCTGGGCAGCTCGTGCACATCGATGCGGAAGAGCTCTTCCAGGCTTTGCAGCACGAAGCTGTCGGCCTCGAGCTGCTTCTCCACGAGCGCCCGCGCCTCACTTCGGCTGGAGGCGCTGAGGAAGAACTCCTGTACGTAGCTCGGGTTCTGCCGGCGCCCGGAGCGAGCGCGTCGCTTCGGCGCTACCGTGGCGATGGCGCGCCAGGGCACGAGCCCCAGCGGCCGACCCTCGTCGTCGAGGTTCTGGTCCTCGTCGAGCTGCAGGCTGAGGCCGAAGACGTGGCGGAGCATGTCCGCAACGCTCAGGTAATCGTATTGCGTTCCACGCAGACCGCGGTACTGGGTCAGCGCCAGGTGCGTGTGCGAGCGCTCGTAGTAGTACTCCAGCTTGCGCGGCTGCAGCCCGTGCTTCTCGAGGAGCGCCCGCACCGGGCCCAGATCGGGAGCGAACACCACCAGCTCCTTGTGGTCCGCCAGGAACACTTCCACCGGATCGTCGCGACCGAAGGCGCCGAGACCGAGCATGCCATCCTCGGTGAAGATGAAATCGTAAGCTTTGAAGACCTCGATGAACTGCTCCCGGGTGACTTCGGATTCGCTCAAGAAGACGTCGCGCTCGGTGTAGATGTCCTCGGAAGCCCGCTCCAGCACGACGTGCACGCGCTCGGGCAGGAGCTGGCACAGATCCAGGAAGAGCGGGATCAGTTTCTCGGCGCTGACCACGATCACGGCGCGATAGCGATCGCCGGGAGCGTCGTCGTCCTCGGCGGTGAAGTAGTCCGATTCGTACCCTTCCAGCTGCTCGTAGTCCTCGTCGGGAAAGCTGCCGTAGGGGTAGAGGAAGTTCCCCACCTTCTTGCGCACCAGGGGCAGCAGCTCGTGGGCCTGAGACACCGCGGTTCTCCTGCTCAGTAAGCGTTGCGCCGGGAGAGCACCGAGCGCAACGTCAGCGCCAGGATCTTCACATCCAGCGCCAAGGACCAGTTCTCCAGGTAATAGATGTCGTAGAGCGTGCGCTCTTCCAGGGGCGTGTCGCCCCGCAAGCCGTTCACCTGCGCCCAGCCGGTGATGCCGCACCGCACCTTGTGGCGTTCGAAGTAGCGCGGAATGGCGCTGCGAAACTCCTCCACGAAGACAGGACGTTCCGGCCGCGGCCCCACCAGGCTCATCTCGCCGCGGAGCACGTTGTAGAGCTGCGGCAGCTCGTCCAGGCTGAGCCGGCGCAGCCACCGTCCCGCCGGCGTGGTGCGCGGGTCGCCGGCACGGGCGAAGACAGGGCCCGTGTGGCTTTCCGCGTCCTGCCGCATGGTGCGGAACTTCAGCATCTGGAAGACCGTCCCATCCCGGCCGACGCGCTGCTGCCGGAAGAGCACGGGCCCCGGCGAGGTGAGGCGCACGACGAGGGCGATGCCCAGCATGAGGGGCGCCCCGAGCACGCAGAACAGTCCCGCCACCACGAGATCGAAGGCGCGTTTGAAGACGCGATGGATGCCGGTGAGTGTCACCTGCCGCAGCTCGAGGAAAGGAAGCCCCGCGACCGATTGCAGCCGCAGGTTGGTGGCGCGCAGATCCTGCAGGTCCGGGACGAAGGTCACGCGCACCTGCGAATCGGCGAGCGCTTCGAGGAGCGGCAGGAAGCGCTCGACTTCCCGGAGTGGCAGCGTCACCAGGATGCCGTCCAGGTGGTGTCGCTCCACCACTTGCTCCACCTGCGCCAGACGCCCGAGAGCGGGCAAGCGCCCCGGTTCGTCGTCGGCGAGGAGGATCTCGCCGGCCACTTCCATCCCCAAACCGGGTCGCTGCCGCAGGGCCCGCAGTAGGCGTTCTTGCGCGGCGTTGCGCCCTAGAACGGCGACACGCTCCAGGCCGACGCCGTGGGCGCGGGCCAGGAGGTGCAAGTAGCGCGCGAAGAGACGCCCGGCCACCAGGGCGACGTAGCTCGTCGCCATGAAACCGAGGGCGAAGGAACGCGAGAAGGAATAGCCGCGGTAGAAGAAGGCGATGGCCACGAGAAAAAGAGTCGCCGTGATGACGCTGCGGGCGAGCCCGGTGATGTCGTCGGCGAAGGTCGGGCGGCGGCGCAGGTCGTACATGCCGTGGGCATGGAAGATGACGAGGAAAACGAGCAGCATCCCGAGAGAACCGAGAAGATAGATGGCGAGATCCGGGACGCCCTTGGGGACGGCGAACCAGCCGGAGAGGAACCGCGCCCAATAGACGGAGAGGAAAGCACTCTCCAGCATGAGCAGATCCCCGGCGAGGAGGATGCTCGGAAGGACGAGGGTGGTGTTGCGGATCCGCAGCCTGCTGGGCACCGCTCCCGCGAGTTCCGGGGGCGGCGCCTCGCCGAAACGCGGCGCTCCCGCCGTCGTGGAGGCGCCCGATGTGGGTTGCACTTCTGTCCGCGTGCGCTGCATGCACCTCTCCTGGCCCGCGGGGCCTTCGACCCTTGCCCGCGACTTTAACCCGTGGCTCTAGCCCGCGGCCACTTCGTCCGGGCGGGCGGCGAGGTAGGCCTGCAGTGCCTCCTGCCAGTGCCGGAGCGCCGGCAGACCCTGGCGCAGGTAGCGGCCGTTGTCGAGGACGGAGTTCCGCGGCCGCCGTGCCGGCCGCGGGAACTCGTCGCTGCGACAGGAACGCACGCGGCCTGCAAATCGCAGCGCCACGGCGATGGCGGCGGCGAACTCGTACCACGAGCATTGGCCCGTGTTGGTCACATGGAAGAGACCCGAGGTTCGCGCTTCCAGCAGACGCCGGAGAGCAGCGGCCAGGTCGAGGGTATACGTGGGAGAGCCCACCTGGTCGTCGACGACGCGGACTTCCTCCTGCGTACGCAGCAGCCGCGCCATGGTGCGGACGAAATGGCGTCCCCCCGGACCGAAGACCCAGCTGGTGCGCACGATGCATCCCGGTGCTCCCATGGCGAGCACATGCTCCTCGGCGGCACGCTTGCTACGACCGTAGACGTTGATCGGTGCGGTTTCGTCGTCTTCGCGGTAAGGACGCTGTAGGGCGCCATCGAAAACGTAGTCGGTACTGATGAGAAGGAGTCGTGCCCGAGCCGCCGTCACCGCCCGGACCACGTTCTCCGTGGCGACGGCATTGTCCCTCCAGGCTCGTTCCGGGTCGCCCTCGCAGCCATCCACGTCGGTCCAGGCGGCGCAATGCACCACGACATCGGGAGCGAGGGCGGCGAGATGGGTGTGGGTGGAGGATGCGTCGGCGAGATCGCAGTCACTGCGCCGGAGGGGCAGCACCTCGTGAGCGCTCCGGCACTCTTCGACGACAGCGCTGCCCAACATGCCCGCCGCCCCGGTGACGGCGACGCGAAGCCGCGCCCCGGGCGCGGGCGGCGTTCTGCCTGGCGCGACCACGAGCGCTCCTCACGCGAGCTGAATCTCGCTGTTGTCTCCCACCATGAACTTGTAGGCCTTCGGCCGGACGGCGCCGCGCAGCAAGCGTACGTTGCGCCCCACCAAGCTGCTCTCGATGCGCGCCCCGATGCCCACGATCTGCGCCGCCTCGAGGACGATGCTATGCTCGATCTCACTGTCTTCGATGAGACAGGAGCCGGCGATGGACGTGAACGGACCGATGTAGCTCTTGCGCACCACCGTGCCGGCACCGAGGATCAAGGGCCCGCGCAGCACGCTCGCTTCCACCTGCGCTCCCGCCTCGATGACCACGTGCCCCTCGACCGTGGAGGCTCCATCCACCTTGCCTTCCACCCGGCGCTGCAGACCCGTGAGCACCAGACGATTGGCCTCGAGCAGATCCTCCAGCTTCCCCGTGTCCTTCCACCAACCCTGTATGACGTGGGCGCGCACGCTGCGCCCGTGATCGACCAGGTGCTGGATGGCATCGGTGATCTCCAGCTCGCCACGGGCGCTGGGGCGGATGGCGTGCACCGCCGCGAAGACGGTGGCGTTGAACATGTAGACGCCGACGAGGGCCAGGTCGCTCTTCGGCTTCTGCGGCTTCTCCTCCAGCCGCAGCACCTGCCCGCGCGCGTCCAGTTCGGCGACGCCGAAGGCGCTCGGGTTGCCCACGTGAGCGAGGAGGATCTGGGCGTCGCAGCGCTGCTCCTGGAATTCGCGCACGAAGTCGCGGATCCCGTCGCGCACCAGATTGTCGCCGAGGTACATGACGAAGGGAGAGTCTTGCAAGTACGGCTGCGCGATCTTGACGGCATGGGCCAGGCCGAGGGGCGCCTCCTGCTGGATGTACTGCACCCGCAAGCCGAAGGCCGAGCCGTCGCCGACGGCGCCCTCGATTTCCTGGTGCGTGTCACCGACGACGATGCCGACCTCGGTGATGCCCGCTTCGCGCATGGCGTCGAGCCCATAGAAGAGGATGGGCCGGTTCGCCACCGGCACCAGCTGCTTGGCGCTCGTGTGAGTGATCGGGCGCAGGCGCGTGCCCTTGCCGCCGCTCAGGATGAGTGCTTTGATCGCCGTCCCTCCCAAGGGCTCCAGCAAGCCTACTGCGTGGTGAGCGCCACCACGGAGATCACTAGCGCCGACACCGAGGTCAACACCCCGAGGGCGGCAACCATCTTGCTCCCGGTGCTGCGGTTGACGTGGACGGTCTCGCCCCGTCCGACGTCGCTGCCCCGCTTGCCGCTGCGCGGATTGCCGTCGGCGCTCAGGATGGTGACGTGGTCGCGGTTGCCTCCGGGCGCCGTGCCCCCTGCCTGACCGATGTAGTCGTTCACTTCCCAGTCGGCCCGATAGGGGAACCGGCCAGGCTGGGCCACCATGCCGCTCACGTAGACGTAGTCACGCACGCCCGAGACAGAGAACACGTCGCCGTCGTGCACCGGATGATCCTGGGCTCCGGACAGCACCTGGGCCAGGTCGACGTGCACCTCTTCTTGCTTGCCGGTGGAATCGCGGCTGGCAAGGGTGGCATCGTGCAGCGCCGTATTGGGGTCGATCTGCACCACCCGCGGCACCAGGGTGCGGAGGGTCTCGCGGTCGGAAAGATAGAGCGTCTCCCGGCGACCATCGGGCAAGGTGACGAAGACGCGTGCCTTCCCGAGCAACGACGAGCGCACCGAGAGGCGCACCACGTCGTCGGCCGTCGGCGAGTTCCCGGTCAGGTCCATGAGCTCGACGCGCACGACACCTTGCGCATCCATGCGGTCCACGCTCACCTCGGCGAGATCCGCCTGCGGCATGGGACCGCCGGCGACCTCGAGGAGGGCGCGCAGGCTCTCGCCCGGTAACGATTCGTAGGCGCCGGGCCGGGCCACAGCGCCCACGATGTCGACGCGCCGCTGCCGCACCGGCACGAACACCGCTTCCCCCGGCGCCAGATGCGGGTTGGCCGCGCCTTCGCCGCGCCGGTAGTAGGCGTCCAGATCCACCAGGGTGCGCACACCGCCGCTCGGGTCCCGGATCTCGATGCGCCGGCGGGAGGCCGCATCGGTGAAGCCGCCGGCGCGCTCGATCAGTTCGGAAACACGTTCATAAGCCCGCGCCACCAGTGTTCCCGGTTCGCGCACCTCGCCGGTGACGTTGACGCGGAATTGCCGGGCTTCGGCCAGGTAGCAATACACCTCGAAATCGCGGTAACGCTTGGAGAGCGCTTGGCGCAAGGCCTCGCGGAACTCCTTCAGCGTCCGTCCCGCCGCCGGCACCGCGCCCACACCGGGGACGAGAACGACGCCCTCGGGCAGCACCGGCAAGCGCTCGAGCTTCACTTCGCCGAGGAGCAGCATGAAGGCCAGAACGTCCTGGGGTCCGAGAATGTAAGTGGCGGGATCGACGGCGATCTCGTGGGCTTCGACGCTGAAATAGCGTGAGGGCTGGGGCGCTACGGTGGTCGTCGGGAGCGTCGGCCGGGCCGGCGTCGTCTCGCGGGGTTCCTCGCGGCCAGGCGGCAACTGCGCCGCTCCCCGGCTCGCCCCGAGGGCAAGAAGAGAAACGGCGCCGAGCACGATCCAGGAACGCGATCTCCCCATCCTTCTACCCCCTGTCGTCGCCCGTCGGCGACGCACTCCAAGTTTCGCTGCCGTCGCCCGTCGGCGATGCACTCACCCGAACCCGCATCAGAGCATGGAACGCACGAGCGGCACCACCGCGTCGAGGGCTTCCTGCCAGCGGCTCCGGTCGCGCCCGCCGGCTTGGGCGAGGTGCGGCTTGCCGCCGCCGCCGCCGCCGGTGATGCGCGCCACGCGGTTCACCAACTCCCCGGCCCGCAGGCCGCGCCGCACCAGATCATCGGTCACCGCCGCCAGGAAGACGATCTTTCCTTCGATCTCGGTGGAGAGCACGGCAGCGCCGCTCTGCAGCTCGCGTCGCAGCGCATCGGCCAGCTCGCGCAGCGCTTCCAGGCTCGGGGCTTCGACGCGCGCCGAAACGACGCGGGCGCCGTTCACCTCCACCGCCGACTCGAGCAACGCCGTCGATTGGTCACCCGCCAGGCGCACCTGCGTCTCTTCCAGCTGCCGCCGAAGGCGGCGATTCTCCTCGAGGATTTCCTCGATGCGGCGCGACGCATCCTGACCCGGGCCGAGTCCGAGGGCCCGGCCCGCGTTCTGCTGCCGGGCGCGCACCGCCGCCAGCCAGCGAAGCGCGCCGCGCCCGGTGAGCGCCTCGAGGCGGCGCACGCCGGAGGCGATGCTGCCCTCCGTCGTGATGACGAAGAGCCCGATGTCGCCACTCCGACTCACGTGGGTGCCACCGCACAGCTCCATGGAATAGTCCCCGACGCTCACCACCCGCACGCGGGATTCGTACTTCTCGCCGAACATGGCGACCGCACCACGGGCCACGGCACGATCGTAATCTTCGATGTCCGTCTGCACCGGGATATTGCGGAGCACGAGGGCGTTGATCGCCGCCTCCAGGTGTTGCAGCTCTTCCGGCGTCAACGCCGCGTAGTGGTTGAAATCGAAGCGCAGCCGATCCGGCGCCACCAGGGAACCGGCCTGCTGCACGTGCGGTCCGAGCACTTTCTTGAGGGCCGCATGGAGCAAGTGCGTCGCCGTGTGGTTGCGCGCCGTATCGCCGCGCAGGTCCTCTTCCACGGTGGCGAGTACGCGCAGTCCGCCCCGGCTTTGCACCCAGCCGGCCAGATCCTCCCAGGTGCGCAGCTCTTCGGGATGCTGCAGCAGCACCGCGGTGTGCACGATCTGTGCTCCCTCGCGCCGCACGTCCGCGACGCGCCAGATGAGATCGGTGCTGGTGAGGACACCGCTGTCGGCCACCTGTCCGCCGGAAGTGGCGTAGAAGGGCGTGCTCTCCAGAACCAGATCGAAGCTCTCGCCGGCGAGCGCCATCCCGGACCGCACCTCTGCCTCCTGGCGCTCGCCGCGGCGCCAGCGCAGGAGCACGAGTGGCGACTCCTCGCGCACCCGTTCGTAGCCCACGAAGGTAGTCGCCTTGGAGGTGGCAAGGACGAGCTCCGGACGCTCCCCGGGCGCGCTCTTGGGGCGGAAGGCGGCGCGTTCGCGCGCCCGCTGGCGCTGTTCCTCCATGGCGGCGCGGAAACCGTCGTGATCGATGCGGACGTCGTGCTCCTGCGCCATCTCGGCAGTCAGCTCCGGCGGAAAGCCATACGTATCGTAAAGATTGAACACCTCGCGCCCCGGGATGACGTTGCCGCTGTCGCGGGCCGCGGCCAGGGCCGCCTCGAAGCGCGACATGCCGGCCTCGAGGGTGCCGAGGAAGCGTTCTTCCTCCGCCTCGACGAGCGCCGCCACCCGCGACGTCACCTGCTCGAGCTCCGGATAGGCGTCGGCCATGCCGCCGGCCACGGTGTCCACCAACTTGTAGAGGAAAGGTTCCTCCACGCCGAGCCGGCGCAGCTTGCCGCTGGCGCGGCGCAGGATGCGCCGCAGCACATAGCCTCGCCCCTCGTTGGAGGGATAGATGTTCTCGGCGAGCGCGAACACCAACGCCCGCACGTGATCGGCGATGGCGTTCATCGCCAGCCGCGTACTCTCGTCGCGCTGGTAGGGCACACCGCAAAGTTCCTCGATGCGCCCGATGAGCGGACGGAAGAGGTCGGACTGGAAGTTGTCCGCCACCCCTTGGGCGATGAAAGCCGTGCGTTCGAGCCCCATGCCAGTGTCGATGCCGGGATGCGCCAGAGGCACGAGCTTGCCGCCGGCCTGCATGTCGAACTGCGGGAACACCAGGTTCCAGAATTCGATGTAGCGGTCGCAGCTGCAGCCCACCGCGCACTCTTTCCGGCCGCAGCCGCCGCGGCCGGTGTCGAAGTACAGCTCCGAGCTCGGGCCGCAGGCGCCGGTGTCACCCGCCGGGCCCCAGAAGTTGTCCGCCTTGCCGAGACGCACGATGCGCTCCGCGGGCAGGTTGGCGACGCGACGCCAGAGGCTGGCCGCTTCGTCGTCGTCCTCGTACACCGAAACCCAGAGGCGGCTGCGGTCGATGGCGAGGACGCGGGTGGTGAAGTCCCAGGCCCACTCGATGGCCTCGGCCTTGAAGTAATCGCCGAAGCTGAAGTTGCCCAGCATCTCGAAGAAGGTGTGGTGGCGGAGCGTCCGCCCGACGCTCTCCAGGTCGTTGGCGCGCAGACACTTCTGCACCGTCGTGGCGCGCTTGAAGGGCAGCTTCTCCGGCGGCGTGGCGAAGAGCGGCTTGAACTGCACCATGCCGGCCACGGTGAAGAGCAAAGAGGGGTCCTCGGGCACGAGAGGGGCGCCGGGACGCACGGTGTGCCCGCGCTCGGCGAAGAACTGCAGGTAGGCCTGGCGGATCTCGTGGGCGGTTCGTGCCACGTTCGATGCTCCGGGAATGAGCGGCTAGCCGAAACGAGAGCGCCCGCTCCCGGCGTCGTCTTCGCCGGGCTCCTGGCCCAGGAGGGCGCGGCAGACCTCGCCCACCGTTTCGAGGCCGAAGCCCCGCGCGGCCAGATAGCGCCCGAGCCGCGCCGCCGCTTTCGCCGGCGGTAAGCCACGGCAGGCAGGCAAACGCTGGCGCGCCGCCGCCAGTGCCAGCTCCTTCTCGTCGCTCCGGCCGCGCCAGGCGGCGAGAGCCACCTCGGCCTCGGGCTCCGGCACGCCCTGCGCCGCGAGCGCCGCCTCGAGCACGGCCAGCGCCACGGGGCGGCGCGACAGTTGCGCCTCGACGAACCATTGGGCGAAACGCGCGTCGTCGACGAGCCCCTGCTTGCGGAGCTCGGCGACGACGCTCTCGCCCACCTCAGCGACAAACCCTCGGGTCTCGAGGTAGCGGCGCACGTCGCGTTCGGTCCGCGGCCGCCCGCGGAGCCAGCGCAACACGCGCGCCGCCGCTTCCCGCCGTGACGCCGCGGCTACGAGGGCTTGGCGCATGCGCTCGGTGATCTCGAGCCCCGGCACGAGACCGAGCTCAGCCGCGGCCGTGCCGGCGATCTCGAAGCGAGATCCGCCGGCATGCACGACCACGGTGTTCTTGCCCGGAACCGGGGACAGACGCTGGATGCAGTCCCCCATGCCTTGTCTTCAGCGGCTCGGCGTCGGGCGCCCGCCGGCTTTCACCGCCACCGGTTTGCCCGCCCCGTCCTTCCCGCCTTCATCCTTCACCGCGCGCAGCTCCGGTTTGCCCCGCGGCGCCTCGACCTTGCCGTCTCCAGCCGGCCCCGCGTGAGGCGCTCGGCTCGCCGCTCCCAGCGGGACAGGCGATGCAGCGGCCGGTGTGCCGGGCACCACCGTGACCCGCGCAGCTACGGCCGCGCCCGCCGCGGCTGCACCTGCTGCCGTCGCACCGGCGGCCGTGGCGCTTGTGGTGGCTCCGGGTGCTGCGGCCGCCGTACCGGCCGCCCCAGGAGCGGTTGTCGCCGCCTCGCCGTTGCCAGGAGCGGGGAGATAGTGCGCGCGGATGCGCGCCACGATCGTTTCCAGCGCCTTGGGATTCTCTTGCAGGTACTGCTTGGCGCGCTCCCGTCCCTGACCGATCTTGTCCTCGCCGAAGGTGAGCCAGGTACCGCTCTTGTCGATGACCTCGCTCGCCACCCCCAGGTCGACGACGTCGCCCAGGAAGCTGATGCCCTCGCCATAGATGATGTCGAACTCGGCGGTGCGGAAGGGCGGCGCCACCTTGTTCTTCACCACCTTCACCTTGGTGCGGTTGCCGACGATGTTCTCGCCGTCCTTGAGGTTGGCGATGCGCCGGATGTCGAGGCGCACGGAGCTGTAGAACTTGAGCGCGTTGCCGCCGCTCGTCGTCTCCGGGTTGCCGAACATGACGCCGATCTTCATGCGGATCTGATTGATGAAGA
>Ga0075428_100007291_pt1 | contig 12248 bp, 9 predicted proteins | sample RhiMetdeltSRZDD2_FD_75291 | JGI IMG/M metagenome (GOLD analysis project Ga0075428, IMG submission 75291) | Populus rhizosphere microbial communities from Tennessee, USA - Rhizosphere MetaG P. deltoides SRZDD2 | ecosystem: Host-associated > Plants > Roots > Rhizosphere > Soil | place: USA...
CGGCGTCGTGGACACCACGAGCGACGTCGCGTCCTCCGGATCCCAGGTCGACGCCCCCGCCCGGCGGAACGCGACCCCATAGCGCTCGAATCGGGCGTCTGTCGCGGAACCGCGGATCCCTACGATGCCCTTCACCGCTTGCCCGGATGCCGGTGATGCGATCACCGGCACGGGAGGAGTGGCGTCGACCTCGAAGGTCACCGCGCTCGAGTCCATATTGCTCAAGAAGTCGCGGGACCGCACCTCGAGTACGTGCATGCCATCGAGGAGATCGTTACCGAACCAGCTGCTGATCGAAGACCAGTTCGACCATGCGCTGTCATCAAACCGGTAGGAGAACTCAATCCTCGCCTCGCCGAAGGCGGCCACGAACACGGCGTTCTGATTCCGCGTCGACGACACGCGGGGCGGAGAGCTCAGGAACACGGTCCGAGGCGGAACCCGGTCAGGCTCGTAGCGGCTGGCGCCGAGTTCCGTCGCAAACCACAGGTTGCCAACTCGGTCTTCCAAGAGGGAGCGCACCAGGTTGTCGGCCAGGCCGTCGGTGGTGGTAAGCGTCCGCCAGGTCGATCCGTCGTAGCGGCTGACTCCGCCATAGGTCCCGAACCAGAGATTCCCCGCTCGGTCCTCCAAGAGGGAGGTCACCACGTTGTTGGCCAGGCCGTCGGTGGTGGTGAAGGTCCGCCAGGTCGATCCGTCGTAGCCGCTCACGCCACCACCATTTGTCCCGAACCAGAGATTCCCCGCTCGGTCCTCCAGGAGGGAGCGCACGTCGTTGCTGGCCAAGCCGTCAGCGGTGGTGAAGGTCCGCCAGGTGGAGCCGTCGTAGAGGCTCACACCTCCACCATAGACCGTCCCGAACCAGAGATTCCCCGCTCGATCCTCCAGGATCGAGGTCACAAGGTTGCTGGCCAGGCCGTCAGCGGTGCTAAAGGTCCGCCAGGTAGAGCCGTCGTAGCGGCTCACACCCCCACCATGCGTCCCGAACCACAGGTTGCCAGCCCGGTCCTTCAAGAGGAAGTACACACTGTTGCCGGCCAGGCCGTCGGCGGTGGTGAAGTTTTGCCAGTTCACCCCGTCGTAGCGGCTCGCGCCACCGCTATCCGTCCCCAGCCAGAGATTCCCCGCGCGGTCCACCAGGAGACAGGTCACAAAGTTGCTGGCCAGGCCGTCGGCGGTGGTGAAGGTCCGCCAGGTGGATCCGTCGTAGCGGGTGACGCCACGGCCAGTCCCGAACCACAGACTCCCCGTTTGGTCCTCCAGGAAAGAGGTCACAAGGTTGCCGGCCAGGCCGTCAGCGGTGGTGAAGGTTCGCCAGGCGGATCCGTCGTAGCGGCTCGCACCACGACCACACGTCCCGAACCACAGATTCCCCGCTCGGTCCTCCAGGATCACGTTCACGCAATTGACCGCGAGGCCGTCGGTGGTGGTGAACGTCCGCCAGATGGATCCGTTGTAGCGGCTGACGCCGCCAAATGTCCCGAACCAGAGATTCCCCGCTCGGTCCTCCAGAATCGAAAACACGCCATCGTTAGCCAGGCCGTCAGCGGTGGTGAAGGTCTGCCAGGTGGATCCGTCGTAGCGGGTGACGCCACCAATCGCTGTGTACCCGTTCAACCCGTCTAATCCGAACGCCCCGAACCACAGGTTCCCCGCTCGGTCCTCCAGCATGCAGGTCACGCTGGACCGGCCGTCGGTGATGGGGAAGGGCTGCCAGGTCGATCCGTCGTAGCGGCTTACACTAGCACCCGTCCCGAACCAGAGATGGCCCGCTCGATCCTCCAGGATCGAGGACACGTCGTCGCTGGCCAAGCCGTCAGCGGTGGTGAAGGTCCGCCAGGTGGAGCCGTCGTAGCGGCTCACACCACCACCACCATACGTCCCGAACCAGAGATTCCCCGCTCGGTCCTCCAGGATCGAGGACACGTCGTTGCTGGCCAAGCCGTCAGCGGTGGTGAAGGTCCGCCAGGTGGAGCCGTCGTAGCGGCTGACTCCGCCATCTGTCCCGAACCAGAGATTCCCCGCTCGATCCTCCAGGATCGAGGACACGTGGTTGTCGGCCAAGCCGTCAGCGGTGCTGTACGTCCGCCAGGTGGCGCCGTCGTAGCGGCTCACACCGCCATCGTACGTCCCGAACCACAGATTGCCGGCTCGGTCCTCCAGAATACGGCTCACGTAGTCAGAGGCCAGGCCGCCCGCACTCGTGAAGTTCTGCCAGCCGCAGAGCGCGGGCTCAGCCATCGCGAGAATGACCAAGGCGATGACGGATGATTGAAATAGAGCAACGCGCATGTTCCTACCCCTCCCTCCCGACCCATACGGCTCGGCTGGTTTCAGTGGAGGTCGCCGCGGCCGCCCTCAGCTCGTCGAGCATCTCCACCGCACTCGCAAACCGGTCCTCCGGTGCCTTCTCGATCGCCCGGAGGATGATTCGCCGGGTCCGTGTCGACATTCTCGCGTTCAGCACCTGCGGGTCGGGCGCCGGCTGGTTCAGGATCATGTACATCAGCTCGTGAGGCACGTCATCGCGGAAGGGGCGAGAGCCTGTCGTCATCTCATAGAGCAACATGCCGAGCCCGTACACGTCGGTGCGGGCGTCTGCCGGTGCCCCGCTGACGACCTCGGGAGCCATGTAGGCGATCGTCCCGACCATGCCGCCGGTCTCAGTGAGCCCCATGGACTGGGTGGATCCCTCCCGGTCTCCCTGCCGGTGCGGATCCAGGAGTTTGGCGACGCCGAAGTCCAGCACCTTCGCCTCCCCCGCCGGCGTGAGCATGATGTTGGCCGGCTTGAGGTCCCGGTGCAGCACGCCGTGGCCGTGCGCCTCGACCAGCGCCCCGGCGATCTGGGCGCCCAGCGCCAGCGCCTGACCTTCGGGCAGTGCGCCGTGCTTGAGGGTTTCCGCCAGCGAGGTGCCGCGGACGAACTCCATGACGATGAAGTCGGTTCCGTCCTGGCTGTCGAACTCGAAGATCGTCGCGATGTGTGGGTGGTTGAGCTTGGAGAACGCCATCGCCTCGCGGTGGAAGCGCCGCCGCATCATGTCGTCCGCCAATCCACGGCCCTGGAGCAGCTTGACCGCGACATCGCGCGGCAGCCGCTCGTCACGTGCCCGCCAGACCTCGCCCATTCCGCCAGCGCCCAGCTTCTCCACGATGACGTAGTGCGACAACCGCTGCCCGATCAGGGCCTCGGGAAGGAACCGCTGCTGAACCGACCGGCCTTCGCGGATGTCCGCCTCGCGCTCGCGCGCGCGGCGTTCGAGGAAGACATAGCGGTGGCTGGCGATCCCTGCGTAGATCAGGGGCGCGAGCGCCAGCCCGGCGCTCGGGGGCAGATCCACCGCGAGGCCCGCGAGGAGCAGCTGATTCAGCGCGGCGAGCCCCGCGACGGCCACGCCCATGGCCAGCGCCGCTCGAGGGATCGGAAGAGAGACGAACAGCCATCCGAGCAGGACGCTCGCTCCCGCCAGGGCGAGGGCGTGGAGCCACCCTGGCGGGCGCTGGAGGAAGCGCCCGCGAATCAGGTTGTCGAGCGCGTTCGCATGGACGTAGACCAGCGGTGTGGCGGCGGCGAAGGGGGTTGTGCCGATGTCGTCGGCGGCCTCGTGCCGCGAGTTGAGCCCGACGAGCACGACGCGGCCGCCCACAGCCTCTCGCAGTCGCCCGATCTCGCCACGCCCTTGCCACTGGAGCAGCTCGAGCATCGAGTATGTCCGCGGAAACGCCGCTCGATCCCCGGCGAAGTCGATGCCCGTGGCGCCGTCCGCCTGGAGTGGCAATCGCGTGCGCGCCCCGTCGGGCCAGCGCACCTGTGCGGATCGGCGGGACCAATCCAGCGCCGGGAGCGAGTCCCAGCCGCGGAATGCGGCGTATGCGACCAGACACAGCGATGGATGGACGCGTTCGCCGTAGCGGATCAGCATGGGGACGCTGCGGATCGCGCCGTCGTGGTCCACTGCGACGGTGATGTGTCCGAGACGGTTCGCGGCGGCGAGCAGGTCGGGGAATGGCACGGCGACGCTCGCCGCCACCGGTACGGCGGCCGTGGCGCCCGCAGCCGGGATGCCACTCGCCCGCAGGCTCATCAGCGTCGTGGAGTCGGGCGCTGCGTCCTGCTCCGCGGTTCCCGGTGCTTCGAACCAGATCGCCTGCACGACGTTGCGATGACTCCCGCTCACATAGGCGAGCAAGCGGTCCCATTCTGGCTCCTGGTTCCGGTCGGCGGGGAACTGGAGGTCGAAGGCGATGGCCCTCGCCCCTGCCTCGGCGAGCGAGGCGGTCAGGAGGGCGTACGAGTCCCTGGGCAACGGCCAGCGACCGTAGGAACGGATCGTCGCGTCGTCCACGGCGACGATCGCGATCGCGTCCGACCCCGCCCGTTCGCCGCGCAATCGAAAGCGCAGGTCCAACAGCTTGAGATCAAAGCCGTCGAAGACGCCCGAGAGCGACAGGCCCGCCACGACCACCCAGCCGAGGGCGGCGATGCCGAGCCCGTGAACGAGCTGCTGACGGCGCGTCTGGGATTCCGTGCGACTCATGCGATGGGCCCCTAGCGCTTCCAGTACACGAGCGTCGCCGCGTCCGGAGCCCGCGCCGCGCGGGCCCCGGCCGCTCGCCATTGGCGGGCCGGACGTCGGCCCGCGGCGGGCGCTTCCCTGGCCCCGCCGACTCTAACCGCGAGCGTGTCCTTGGTAACCTTGCCCGCCGCGGCACGCAGGAGCCCCAGGACCTCCTCCCGGCTCACGTAGGCCCGCGCCTCGGCCTTGGGTGTCCCGGGCTCCTCTAGGCGGGCCCGAAGTCCCAGGAGTTTCGCAGCGGCGCGCACCCCGCCGGCCCGACGCACACCCTCGACAGCCTCTGCGGAGGCTGCGTCCTCGTCGCCGGCGACCAGTAGCGCGGTGGCGGCGTTGAGGAGAATGCCCGCATCAGCGGAGTCGGCGGCCACGGCACGATCGTAGAAGGCAAGAGCGAGCGCGGCCTCTCCTCGCAGCAGGGCGAGATTGCCGAGATTGGTGAGCGCGCGCGGGTCCCGGGGGCTGCGGGAGAGCAGCGAGACCAACACCGACTCCGCGGCGGCCGACCGCCCGAGCAGCGCCAGCGTGATCCCGTACTCGCACGCGTCGGGCTCCGTCGCTCCCGCGCCGCCCGTCGCGGCGGTCCACGGCGCGACAGCGATCATCGTCACGAAGACTCCCATTCGTGTGAGTGCGCTCACGGCGACCTCCTCACGACTTCCAGTAGAGGAAGTCGGTCAGCGGGGCTTCCCTCCCGCGGCTGCCACCGACTCGGCCGCGCCAGCGCGGCGCGACGATCCGCCGGGTCTCGATTGAATCGCTCGGGCTCGGGGCCGGGGCGCCCGCGGCGGGGACCCGGCGCAGCGCGGCCCGGAGAAGCTGGCGCGCCTCCTCGGCCGACATGTTCGGCGTTCCCTGGCGATCGGCCGCGAGCTCGGGCTCGAGACCGAGGAGCCGACATGCCGCCACGTAGCTCCCGCTTCGCTCGATGCACTTGGCGAGGGGGTCGTCGGCCCCTGCCGTGTCACCGCTCGCGTAACGCGTCAAGCCGATGTTGAGCCACACCCCGGCATCCCCCTCCTCCAGCCCAGCGGCGGTTAGGTAGTGCTCGAGCGCGCCCATGACATCCCCCCGGGCGGCGAGGACGTTGCCCAGGTTGTTGTGCGTGCGCGCGGAACCGCCATCCAGGAGGAGCGCGCGATGCAGATGGGCCATGGCCTGATCCATATCTCCCGCAAAGAAGTGCACGTGGGCCAGCTCATTGAGCGCCTCCGCGCTCACGACCTGGTCGGTGAGACTCGCTCCAAACCGGCCGGCCAGGTAGGCCCTCCGCCACCCGTCGATGGTCCGGAGGTCTTCGGTCACCCGCGCCCCGAGGCGGTCGCCGTCGAGAGCAGGCGCTACCGCATCCCCGGGAAGCTCGGCCGGCTCGAAGCGGGCCTGCGCCTCCTCCACGGAGGCCAGCACGAGCTTGCCGCGGCCGGCCCAGCTCCCGTAGGCCTCGGCTCCGGACTCCCAGGCTCGGGCGAACCCCTCGCCGATGGCGGTGGTCTCGACCGGGATCCAGACCTCGTCGTCCGCGATGACGTAGCGGCCCTCGTCGACCGCCAGGGAGAGGCGGTTCCGTTCGTGGACTCCGGTGTCCAGGAGCAGGAACAGGTGCCCGGGAACGTCCACGAGCTGCGTGGCGATCCCGACGTTGCCCAGGAGCGCCGCGAACAGCACCGTGGTGTCGTCGCAGTCGCCGGTGCGGCGTACGAGCGTCTCCTGCGGATACGAGATGGCGTCCACTGCGTGGGCCGTCTCCGCGATGGATGAATAGGGATTGTTGGGATCGGGCACGTACGCGATGCCGAGCGCGCCGAGCGCATCGAAGATCGCAGCGGCGTACGCGATGGAGCGCTGGCTCGGCGGGATCTCGCCCGTGGCCGCGAGCGTGCGGATCGCTTCGCGGGCGACGGCGTCCACGACCTGATCGCGCATCGTCACGAAGGCGGCGGCCTGCGCCACACCGCCGCTCCAGTCGATCGCGCCGGGGCCGTAGGCGACGCAGCGCGCCGAGGCTCGCTCGGTCCGGGGCAGGCGGCGGCTCTGGTAGGTGGCCGTCACCTGGACCTGGACCGGCCGGTCGCCCTTGCGTCTCATGATGTCGTCCGAGAGCACGGCCGTCAGCGGGATCTCCTGGGCGGCCTTGGGGCGGAGCAGTACCTGTTGCTCGGAAGGGACGTCCGCCAGCTCGGGAACGAGCACCCGCACGGTGGCGCTGACGGGCTTGTCGTCGAGGTTGCGCACGGTCACCGAGCCGAACGGCTCCTGCGCATAGGTCTTGTAGAAGGAGCCGTAGAGGTTCCTGGCCTCGACTTTCTCGATGCGGATCTGAGAGGGGTTGAAGTGGAACCCCAGGCTCAGCGCGAAATGGCTGGTCGAGCCGACGAAGGGGCGATCCACGAGCGCGTAATCGAAGCGCATCAGCCCCAGCTTGACGCCGGCGCCGAACGAAGTCGAAAGCCCGTCGTCGTAGCGCGGGTCATCCTCCAGGCCGGCGCGCAACGCGAGCTGGGGGAACACCTGATACTCGGCCCCCATGTGGCGGCGGCCGTCGAGATCGAAGGCGAGCACTGCATCTTCGAGCACGCGATAGGAAGCCCCCACGCGCAGGTTGCGATCGTACGCGAGCACGCTGCCGTTCCCTCCCGTGTAGGTGACCTTGGTTCGGAAGGCGTCCTGGAGGGTCACCGCCAGCCGCAGGCGGTCCCAGGGCCTCACGATCGCTCCGAAGTCGGCGCCGAAGCCGTGCCCGCGACGCACCTCCACGCCGTCGAGCGCCGTGTTCCGTCCCATGTACTTGGCGGTCACTCCGGCGGAGAGGAAGGGCAGCAGCTTGCGGCCGTAGGCCAGGTCGATTCGGTTCTCGCCGAAGCCCAGCTCGCTGTCCTCGAACCCGGAGTGGTACCAGTCGAGCGCGACGGCGTCGCGGGGCGTCAGCGGCAGGACGGAAGCCAGGAAGTTGTCGCGAATCCCGGAGTTGAAAAGATTCGCGTGGGCGCCCGTGACCTCCTGGTGGCCGATCCAGGGCAGGCCGGCGGGATTCCAGTATGGCGCGGTCGCGTCATCGGCGATCGAGCAGAAGGCGCTGCCCATGGCCATCGCCCGGGCACCCAACGGGACCTGCTGGGCCTCGTCGGCCGATCCGGCTCGTGGACAGCTGAGCGCCAGGACCAGGACCACGATGGTGGTCCGCTCGAGCCCGAAAGACCCCCGCGACCGAAACATCTGAGGTTCTCCCTGGGATGCTGTGTCGTGCCCCTCTACGCCTGCATAAACGCTGGCGAGCGAGAAAGCGGCCGTCCCAGGCCAGGGAAGATTATGGTCCGAAGCCCGGAATGCTCGCCACTGTTTCTCGGGGCTACCGGACCCGCGGGGACGCCATCAGACCGGGCCACGGCCGTTTTCGCGATCCCCGGCGTTCATGCCAGGAGAGGAGGGGGCGGGATGGCCGCTTCCGCTCACCCCGATTTCGGCCACCAGCGGGGAATCCAACCATGAAGCGGGTTGCGATGAACGACCGAAGCCATACGCCCGCGTATCGGGGGCCCGGAGTCTACCGTTTCTTCGCCGGCTTCTTGAGCGGCTTCTCTGCCAGACCGTTCTCGACCACCGCGGCCTTCACGAGCGCCTTGAACGCGCGCGCGTCAACCTTCTCCCCTTCGCGAATGTCGATCGCCCTTCGCGTGTTGCCTTGCAGGCTGGAGTTGAAGAGGCGCGATGGGTCGGGGATGCTGGCCCCCTTGGCGAACGTGAGCTTCACCACCTGCTTGTACGACTCCCCGGTGCAGACAATCCCGTGGTGCGACCAGACCGGATTCATCCACTTCCACTCCTCGGTCATCCCGGGGTCGGCCTCCAGGATCAGCGCGCGCATGCGGGCCAGGGTCTCCCCACGCCAATCCCCCAGGTCGCGGATCCGCTGGTCGATGAGCTGGGAAGCAGGCTTCTCGGGCGCTGGCTCACGGCTCTTCATGAGGCGCATCCTACGGCATCCGTGAGGGTGTAAAAAGCGTCAGGTCGACGCGCCCGGCTAGAAACCCCAACCTTCGCGTGCCCCGGCAATTCCATCAGGCGCTCGCCGGCGTGGCCTGCAGGCGGCGCCAGGAGAAGTACGAGAGGCCCCAGAGCACGCCGGTGGCCGCCGCCCAGCCCCATGCCTCCGGGCCATCACCCACCGAGAGGTGGGCGATGATCGCCGCGGCGAGGTTGATGGCGAAGCCGGCGTAGGCCCACTCCTTGAGTCGCGCCGGCACCGGCGCAAGCAGCAGCACCACGCCGAGAAGCTTGGCCCACGAGAGCATCACCCGGAAGTAGGCGGGGAAGCCGAGGTGGGTGAACATCTCCGCCACCTGCGGCAGGCTCAGTTGCGCGTAGGCGGTGAAGCTCAGCTGCAGGCAGAAGAGCGCGGTGACCATCCAATAGACGATGGTCCCGCCTTTGGGGGTGGTCCTGGCGGCGACGAGTGCCGGGTTCTGCAGGGTCGATTCCATGGGGTCTTCCTCCTCCATTCAACGCTTCGCGGCGTTGGGTGGTCAATGGGCGGCTTCGGTGCCGAACTGTTTTGCGTACTCGGCGGTCAGTCTCTGCCAGCCGGAGAACTTCATGGCGTCCCCCGCAACGATGCGGCCGATGGGCTCCCCCGCGAGGAACCGATCGAGCACGTCGAAGCAGATGTGCCACCCCGCGGCGCCCCACGAGATGAAGCGACGATCGATGTTGTGCCAGAGCGTGAGACGGGTGCCGTCGTCGACCGACTCCAGCTGCCAGCGGAGGTCCTGGTTTCCCCAGCTGTACTCGAGCAGTCTCGGCGCTTCGGCCCGCTTTACGGCGCACTCGGCGACCTGTGGCGTCGGCGTCCCGACCGTCGCGAGCTTCATCGGCCCCACGTCGGCCAGGTTCCGGTCGGCGTCGAAGGGCGCCCATTCGGACAGGTGTGCCGGATCGGTCAGGGCCTGCCACACCCTCGCCGGCGGGTGACGAAGATCACGGACCAGAATGAGCGTCCAGTCGTCCCCGTCCTTCCGGACCTCCGCGCCAGCGGCGGAGCCGGGCACGTAGCTCTCGCGGGTTCTCATCGTTTCCTTCCTTTCGAGTTGGGTCCACGTTTCCTGGGTTTCGGTGCGGGCTGCCCTTCCATGCGATCCAGGTGGCGTTCGAGCGCATCGACGTGGGCCGACCAGAATCGTCGGAACGGGGCGAGCCAGGAATCCAGCTCCTTGAGTGCCTCGGGCCGGAGCCGGTAGACGCGGCGCTGGGCATCGACCCGCGACTCCACGAAGCCTGCCTCCCGGAGCACCCGCAGGTGTTTCGACACGGAGGGCTGGGGCATCCCGAGCTCGCGCTCCAGCTCCCCGACCGACCTCTCCGACGTGGCCAGAAGCCTCAACAGGGCCCGGCGGTTCGGCTCCGCGATGATGGCGAAGGCAGATTCCATGGACGTATATTCCCTCAGACGTATATGCGTGTCAAGGCATTTTAGACGCCGAGCCCATGTCCTCGCGAGCCGGCGCAAGTGGCTGCCGTCGCGGGCGTTAACGCTGGTCTTCGAAGACTGCGGCGCGATGGCTTGCCGGCAGGAACGCGTAGACTCGGTGCCTGCTCTCGTCGAGCGCCAGCGTGTGAGCGCCGCGCTCCGTGGACACGGTCTCGACCTTGCGCCACTCCGCCGTGTCGAAGACATCGATGACGCCCGGATCCCCGACGGCGACGTGGAGGTGTGCGCGAATTCGATCGAGGAAGACCACGTCCGGGGCGCCGCTCAGCTCGAGCACACCGCGGACGGCACCCGAGTCGCTGTCGAGGCAGACCAACTGCCCATCGTCGCAAGCGCAGTAGAGCCGTCGCCGAGACAGGTCGATGTCGAGGCCATGGGGGCCGCGAGCGGGAACGGGGATGTGGCGGACAGCGGCCGTCGCCCGCGGATCAATGGCGACGATCTCGGGCGGATCTGCGATGTTGACGAAGAACAGGCTCTGCGCGGGATCGTACACGGCCCAGCGTGTCCGCCCAGGCACCGGTACGCTGGCGAGGATGACGCGTTTCCGAACGTCCACGAGGGTGACGGTGGTCGAGCCGGGGACGTGCGGGTCCCCGACATTGGCGCAGAGCAGGGTCCCCGAGTCGGACGCGAAGGCGAGCCCGTTGGGCCCGATACCGACGTCGACCCTCGCCAGCTCTCCGTCGGCATCGGGTGCGAAGAGTCCTACGGTGTTCTCTCCTCGATTGGACGTGAACACGAGGTCGTGATCTTCGTCCACGAGCGCACCGGCCACCCCCTTCAGCCCGATCACCGATCGGAGATATCGGGCGGCCGCCATGTCGATCACATCGACCGCGTCGTTGGCGGTGTGGGCGAGGTAGAGCAGCGAGCGTCCGCGATGGATAGCCGCATGGTCGAACCCGCCCGGGCCACGATGTGAGGGCAGGTCGATGATTCCAGCGCGCACGAGCGGCACGGATCCTCCCGAAGAGCAGTCCCCTGACTTGAGACGGGCTAGCGAGCTGTCGGTTGCGCCTGCTCCACGCGGGTCCGACAGTAGGCGTACAGGGCGTCGTAGACGATCCATTCGGCGCGGTTGAGGTCGTGATCGTCCTTGAAGCCGAGGTGCCGGAACCCTTCCGCGACCGCCTGGAGGCCGGCGGACTCCGGCTGGTGCCAGAGCGAGTTGTCGGTGTCCGCTCCGTTGACGATGCGCGCCAGCAGCATCAACGCTGGATCGCCGGTGAGGCCGTACTTCCTGACAATCGCGTCGAACGAGCATTCCTTCCCATGGTGGCCGAGCTCCACGTCCTTTACGTCGTAGGGCGTCGCTCCCTCCCGTTCGGCCACGGCCATCACCTGATCGGCCGGGACGAACAGGAACTCTGCCTTCGGGTCCACGAACTTGTGGATGAGCCACGGGCAGGCGACGCGATCCACTTTGACGTGCTCACGAGTGATCCATTTCATCGGGTACCTCCAGGCAGGTTGGTCATGCGACGAGTTTGATCATCAGCCCCAGGCACCCCGCGCCCAGCACGAGCAGGGGCTCGGAGAGCCTTCGGACGACCAGGCACAGCGTCAGGGCACACCCAAAGATGGCGAGGGTCGGAGCGTCGACCACGAACCGGCGGCCCATGACGAACGCCGCCCCCACGATCGCGCCTCCCGCGCCCGCCGTGACCCCGCTGACGAGGGGCTTCAACCATCGACCCTCCGCGTTCCGCCGATACTTCGGCGCCAGCAGGATCACGAACAGGTAGCAGGGCACGAAGACGCCCACCGCAGCCGCGAGCGCGCCGCCGAAGCCCGCCACCAGGTAGCCGATGAAGGCGACCGTGATGACGACCGGACCCGGCGTGATCATCGCCACCGCGACGGCGTCGAGGAACTGCCGCTCGGTCAGCCATTGGAGCTCGCGCACCACGCCACCGTGCAGGAAGGGAACGATCGCGAGTCCGCTCCCAAACACGAACATCCCCGCCTCGCCGAAGTAGACGACGATCTGGGCCAGAATCGGCCAGGTCGCCTCCCCCCGAATCCCCTGAAGGAGCCAGGGGGACACACTCCCGAGCATCGTCATGGCCGGCGGGACCACGGGGCGACTCAGCCAGACCCGTCCGGCCGCGACGAGACCGCCGAGCACGACCGCCCACACGAGCTCGCGCTCGGTCCACGCCGTGATCAGAGCGTTGGCCCCCAGGA
>Ga0075428_100007294_pt1 | contig 12245 bp, 9 predicted proteins | sample RhiMetdeltSRZDD2_FD_75291 | JGI IMG/M metagenome (GOLD analysis project Ga0075428, IMG submission 75291) | Populus rhizosphere microbial communities from Tennessee, USA - Rhizosphere MetaG P. deltoides SRZDD2 | ecosystem: Host-associated > Plants > Roots > Rhizosphere > Soil | place: USA...
GAGACGGCGGGGGAGGCCTCGCGCGGTGCCGCACTCGGGATCTTCGCCACCTGCCAGTTCGCCGGCGCGTTTGCGGGCGGCCTCCTCGGCGGCTCGCTTCTCGGCCGGCCGTCAGGCCTGACATTCATCTTTGCGGCCGCGGCGCTCGTCGTCGCCGCCTGGCTGCCGTTCGCGCGCGCCGCCGACGCGCCCGCGGCCTAGTTGCCCTTGTAGAGCAGAGTCACCGTCAGCCGCAGTGACCAGTCCGGGGAGCTGGCGGGCGTCTCGACGTACCAGGCGCCGCCCGCGTGCAGGCTCGCCATCTAGCGCCCGATCGACATCGGGATGACGGGTTGAACGTTGAGCCGCGTCATCGTGCCGTCGCCCGCGGGCCCGACGCCTTCGGCGTAGTTGTACTGGAACGGTACGCTCGTGAGGCTCGCGATCGGGCTCGCGAGCTGCTTCGCCAGCCCGTCCGCGTCCTCAGCGGACGCGGACGGGGCGGCGAGCAGGGCGAGCGGGAGGAGAATGGCTCGCATGGCGACACTCACTTCGCGAGGCGGGGAAAGAGCGAGAGCGCGTTGTCGCGATCAATTGCCTTGCGCGTCGCGTCGTCCAGCACCCCGCTGTTCTCGAGCATGGTGCGCTCGAGCTTCACGACCTCTTCCGGCACCAGCGGGTAGTCGCTGCCGAACAGGATCCGGTTCTTCGGCACGAACTGGCCGAGGGCCGCGAGCACCTGCTCGGAAGTGGACAGCGTCGTGTCGTAGTACAGCTTCTTGAGGTAGTGCAGCGTGCCCTTCGGGATGTTGTCCTTCATGCCGGGAATGTGGTCGCCGGACAGGGACATGCGCAGCGCGATGTACGGCACGAATCCGCCCGCGTGGGACACGATGAAGCGGATATCCGGGTAGCGCTCGAGTACGCCGTTGTAAAGGAGGTTCGCGACCGCGCGGCTCGTGTCGGCCACGAACTCGACGATGCCCCAGGGAACGGTGATCTTCGGGACGGTGGCGCCGGGCGGGGCGGTCGTCGGGTGGATCAGCACGACGGCCTTCCGGCGGTCGAGCTCCTGGTACAGCTCCTCGTACGCCGGGTCGCCGAGATAGGTATTCGCCTGGCTCGAGAAAAGGATGAGCCCGTCCATCTTGAGCTCGTCGTAGATGCGCCGCGTCTCCTTCAGGGACTCCGCGACGTCCGGCAGCGGCAGCGTGCCGAGGCCGCCGAAGTGCGCGGGATCTTTCTGCACGATCTCGGCCAGGTAGTCGTTGCTGAGCTTCGCGAAGTGGATCGCGGACTTGATGTCGCCCCAGTGGACGGACGGCACCACGGAGGCCATTGCTGTGCCGATGCCCTGGCGTTCCATCATTTCGAGCGCGATGGGGATGTTCCAGTCGAACAACACCGGGCCTCCGGTCCAGGCGATGCCCTGCCGCCGCAGGTCCGCCATGAAGGCGGGCGGCAACACGTGGTGATGGACGTCGATGCGGCGTGGATTCGGGTTCATGTTCTGCGTTTCCTTGTGTTGGAGGTTGCGTTACCAGCGATAGCTCACGCCGATCGCGGGTCCATTGAGGTCGAGGTCAGAAAGGCGGCTGCCGGCGTCGAACTCGTAGCGCAGGTAGCGCCAAGTGCCGATCACCTCGAACTGGCCGAAGCGGTAGCCGACGCCCGTCGCCGCCTGCCAGGTGAGGTCGGAGTCGCCAGTGCCGACGTCCGCGTAGAACGGCAGGAACCAGCGGCGCTCGTCACCGAAATTGAGCTGGCCCTTGGCGCCCGCGATTCCGTCCCATGCGTCGCCGCTCACGCTCGCCTTGCCGGCCTGGGCGGGGCCGACGATGGGACCGAACGGCGCGCTGAACGCCCAGTGGAGCGTGGTCTTTGCGTCGAGCTGGCGCGCGCCGGCGAAGACGTCGAGCGTGGCAGCCTCGCTCGCGACGGGCCGATAGCTCGCGCCGACGGTGAAGACGGTCGCCTCGATGTCGAGCTTCGCGTCCGCCGTGATGCCGGGCGGCAGGGGGAGGCTGCCAGCGCCGATTGTCGGCGAGTCGTTGATGGAGTCGCCGACGTTCATGTAGATGAGGTCGACGAACCCGCCGAAGCGACCCTTCTGCGCCTCGAGGGCGGCCATGGCCGCGGCGTGCGTGTTGTCGATGAGGTCCTGCGCGGCGATGTCGATGTCCGCGCCGTCGCCGGCAGGGAAGCGCGCCGTGCCCTGGATGTCCGGGACGTATGCGTAGCCGAGTACTCGGAAGTGCCAGTCGCCGCTCGTCTCGTCGGCGCCCGCGGGCGCCGCGGCGGCGAGGCCGAGGCTCGCGAGCACGGTGGCGGTGAGGGCGGTGCGCTGCGAGTTGCATTTGCTGTTCATGTCATCTGCTCCTGTGCGTGGTTTGGGGACTGCACGTTCTTCGTTGCAGGTCCCGTGCCAACGCCGGCAGGACAGCGAACCGCGTACGCAAGCCGCTGATCCGGAAAGGAAAGGAGTGGGGCCGCTTTCGCCGCGGCGTGTCGGGTGCGGCGCGGAGTGGCTGGCTGCCTACCGCCAGCGCTGGCGATACACAGCCATGCGGCGGTCAGCCGCCTGCGCCGAGGCCGTACTTCTCGATGCGCGCGCGAAGCTGCGCGCGGGTGAGGCCAAGCAGGCGCGCGGCCTGCGACTTGTTGTTGCCGCTCTTCGCGAGCGCCTGTGTGATCATCTCGCGCTCCGCGTCGCCGATCGTGCGGATCGCTTCGCTCGCAGAAGGCGTCGCCGCGGCGCCGTTGAAGCGCGGCAGGTGCTCGACGTCGATGATGCCGCCTTCGCAGAGAATCACGGCGCGCTCGATCGCGTTGCGGAGCTCGCGCACGTTGCCCGGCCAGCCGTACCGCGCGAGCGCAGTCATGGCGTCCTTCGAAATGCCGGCTGCAGGGCGTCCCACGTGACGGCCGATCTCCTCGAGGAAGCCGTTCACGAGAAGCGGGATGTCGTCTGCGCGCTCGCGCAGCGGCGGCAGCGCGATGTCGAACACCGCCAGGCGATAGAAGAGGTCTTCACGGAATGTTCCGCGCGCGATCGCAGACTTGAGGTCGCGGTTGGTCGCCGCAATCACGCGCACGTCCGCCTTAAGCGTCTTGGTGCCACCGAGGCGCTGGTATTCGCGCTCTTGCAGCACGCGCAGGAACTTTGCCTGCACGGTCGGGCTCATCTCGGCGACCTCGTCGAGGAAAAGCGTGCCGCTCGAGGCCTGGTCGATGCGTCCCGCGTGCGCCGCGTGCGCCCCGGTGAACGCGCCTTTCTCGTGGCCGAACAGCTCGGACTCGAGCAGGTGCTCCGCAAGCGCCGCGCAGTTGAGCGCGACGAACGGACCGGCCTTGCGCGCCGAGCCGCGGTGGACGAAGCGTGCGACCACTTCCTTGCCCGTCCCGGACTCGCCGGTGATGAGCACGGTGGTGTCCGCCGCGCCGACGCGCGCGGCCTGTGCGAGGCAGTCGCGCCAGGGGCGGGACTCGCCGATCGCGCGGTGTGGCGTCAGCGATTCGATCTCGCGCGCGAGGTGCTGCACGCGCTCCTCGAGGAGCGCCGCCCGCTCGCGCTCGGCCGCACTCCGGCGGGTCTCTTCCGCGAGCGCGAGCGCGAGCTGCTGGTGGGCGAGCGCGACGGCAATCATCTCGCAGACTACGCGGAGCGACTCACCGTGCTCGCGCGTGAAGGCCTGTTTCTGTCGGGCGACCAGCAGGACCGAGCCGAGTCGCCGGCCCCCTTGGGCGAGCGACAGGCGCAGGGCGGATCGGTAGCCGCGGTCGAACATCACGCGATCGAGCGGATAGTTGCGATCGAGCTCACGTTCGGCGTCCCCGATGACGACGAGAAACTCGTCGGCGTCCGGCCAGAACACGGGCGAAAATCCCGAGCGAGGAAACACCTGGTTTTCCAGCGCCTTGACCGTCGGATCCCCTGCTGCCGCGATGGCGCGGACCTGGCCCCCAGATTCGAGTTGGATGATCCCCATGCCGTCGAGCGGCGCGATGATCCGGCAGGCGTCCGCGACCCGGTCCCAGACCTCCCGCACCGCCAGGGAGTCGGCGATCGCCCGCGCGACCGCGGCGAGGGCGCCTTGGAGCTCGTTGGACATCTCGCCAGGCATGCTGGAATTCTACGCGCCCGGCCGTTTCCGGACGCTGACGGCCATTTTTCGCTGCCCGGCGGGGTGCCGCGCGACTACAATAAAAGGGTCAAAGCAAGCGGGGATCGGCCATGGCACGCGGCGTCAACAAAGTCATCCTGATCGGTCACCTCGGGCAGGACCCGCAGCAGCGCGCCATGCCTTCTGGCAAGGCCGTGGTGAACCTCCGCATCGCGACCACGGACCAGTGGCGCGACAAGCAGACCGGCGAGAGCAAGGAATCGACGGAGTGGCACAACGTCGCGATGTTCGACCGCCTCGCCGAGATCGCCGCGGAATACCTGCGCAAGGGCTCGCAGGTCTACATCGAGGGAAAGCTCCGGACGCGCAAGTGGCAGGACAAGGAAGGCAACGACCGCTACACGACGGAGATCATCGCCAGCGAAATGAACATGCTGGGCGGTCGCGGCGGCGGCGAGCGCAGCATGGGCGCGCCCGATCGCTCGCGCGATCGGAGCGAAGAGCCGGCGCCGCGCGCGGAAGCGGCCGGCGTCGCCGAATCCTTCGACGACGACATTCCTTTCTGATTGGCGGAGTAAAGGGGATGCGCCTCCTCCTTAACGAAGACACGAGTGGGGCTGTCCCCTTAAAAAGCGGCGCCTGGCGCCAGCTCTGAAGGCGAACTGTCCCGTCCTGTTACGCCGATCACGCTCCGGCCCGTTTCCTGAGGCTTTCCAGCCGCTTCCCCCCGGTTTTCGCCCGTTTTATGTGATGTGGTTGGCGTCCGGCGGCGCCACATTAAGTCACCATCGAGCCGATTTTTCGGGTTTCCCGCGAAGCCGTCCGGGGAACCCGAAAAAGTGGAGATCGGCTCAATGGAGCTGGACCGCAAACAGCCGCCGGAATACGCGCTGCGCGACGCCGTGTCGCCGTGGTTTGACCACGGGGCGGCCTGGCTCGTCCTGCTCGGAATCGCCCTCAGCGTCGTATCCGCGATCACGGGTCTCACCGCCGGCGCTCGTGGCGGAAGTCTGCTCACGCCCATTGCCGGAATTGCAGCGACGCTCGCCGCCATCGCCGTCACCCGGCGAACGGCCGCGCTCGAGGAACTGAAACCCGCTCGTCGCCGTGCCTGGCGCTGGCTCGGTTGGGCGCTCGCTTTCCAGCTGATCGCGACGCTCATCGTTCCGACCCTGCGCCCGTTCGAACATCCGGTCATGCAGGGGGCCTCCGGCCTCCTGCAATTCGCGTTTTTTCCCTGCGCCGCGATGGCTGCGATGAGCTTGCTCGTGTCGACGCGCGGCAGGCCCTTCAGCCCGCAATTCTGGCTCGAGGCAACCCTCGTCGCGCTCTGCGTCGGCACCGTGTGCTGGCTGGCGCTGCCGCACGACCTTGCGGCGAGTCAGTTGCCGGGACGCGGCGTCTGGACGGTCGGTCTCGACGCAGTGATCGGCGTACTGGCGGCCATCCTCCTGCTGCGGCGCTCCGACTGGCGCGGCTGGCCGGGACTCGTCACTTGCGCCTTCGCGCTTGGCGGTCTCGTGGGTGCGCGCCTGCTCGAGGCGCATGCCGCGGCCTCAGGCTCCGTCTCGCGCATCGCCGCGCCGCTCCAGGTCGCTGCGATAGCCGCCATCGCAGTCGCCGCGCATTTCGACTACATACGCGCCGTGCGGCGCACGCCGCCCATGGACGCGGGCGAACGTGTCTCGCCGCTCGCGCCGCTCGTGCCCTACGCGGCACTGATGCTCGCGGGCTACGCCCTCCTCATGCTGCACGAGGGCACCTTCGACGAGCCGGCCGGCCTCATCGCCTGGGTCGTCTGCATCTCCGCCGCGCTCTTGTTCGCCCGCCAGGCGCTCGCGACGGCACGCATGGTCGCCATCCAGACCGGGCTCGCGACGCGCTCGGCCGAGGCGCGCTTCAACGCACTCATCCGGAACACGGCGGACGTGATTGCAATCGTGTCGCCGGACGCGATCGTCAATTACGTGACACCGACGGCCGAACGCATTTTCGGACTCCCTGCGCAGGACCTGATCGGCCAGCAGCTCGACGCGCTGGTCGCCGTCGATGACCGCGCTCGGCTCCGCGAATTCCTCGCCCACGACCTCGCGCAGTCCGGCGCCTCTGCAACGATGGAGGCGCGCGTGCCGCGCGGAGACGAGCGCCAGCGCGTGGTCGAGATCCACGGCACGAACATGGACGCCGAGCCTGCGATCGGCGGGCGTCTCCTGAACCTGCGCGACGCGACCGACCGCAAGGGCGCGGAGGAGCAGCTGAAGCGCATGGCGCTGCACGACCCGCTGACGCTCCTCGCCAACCGCTCGCTGTTCCGCGACCGCGTGGAGCACGCGGTCGCGGTCAGCAAGCGGAATGGCCGGGGCATCGCCGTCATGTTCGTGGACCTCGACAACTTCAAGCGCATCAACGACTCCTTTGGCCACGCGATCGGGGACCGCGTCCTGCACAGGAGCGCGCAGCGCCTCGTCAAGGCGACACGCGGCGGCGACACGGTGGCCCGACTCGGCGGTGACGAGTTCGCGGTGCTGCTCGAGAATCTGATTGAACGCGATTCCGTGCTCGAGATCGCTGCGCGCGTCGTCGCGTCGCTGCAGGAGTCGCTCGACCTCCCGGGCGAAGGGGACATTCGCATCTCGGCGAGCGTCGGCGTCGCTTTCCTCGCACCGGACGAAGGTGTCGAGGAGCTGACGCGAAACGCCGACGTCGCGATGTACGCAGCGAAGACGGCGGGCAAGGGCCGTCACGTGGTGTACGAGCCGTCGATGCAGGGCGTTGCGACCAAGCGCCGCGAGCTCGAAGCCGAGATCGGCAGGGCGCTCGAGGGCAGCGAGTTCCTGCTGCTCTACCAGCCGATCGTCGAGCTGCACTCGGGCTACCTGCTCGGGGTCGAGGCGCTGATCCGCTGGAAGCACCCCGAGCGCGGCATGATCGGGCCGGGAGAGTTCATCCCGGTCACGGAGGAGACGGGCCAGATCGTCCCGCTCGGCCGTTGGGTGCTCGCGCAGGCCTGCCGCGAAGTGAAGGTCTGGCAGGCGCACCTGCCGGAAGGGCGTCAGGTCCGCGTTGGCGTCAACGTCTCTGCCGTCCAGCTCGCGAAGTCCGACATCTGCGCCGACGTGCAGAAGGCGCTCAGCATCTCGCAGATCGACCCTGGCTGCCTCGTGATCGAGCTGACCGAGAGCGTCCTGATGCACAACAGCGAGTCGGTGCTGGCGACGTTGCAGGAGCTCAAGAAGCTTGGCGTGCGCATCGCGATCGACGACTTCGGCACGGGCTACTCGTCGCTCACCTACCTGCACCGCTTCCCGATCGACATCCTGAAGATCGACCGCTCGTTCGTGGAGCGGCTCGGCGGCGTCGAAGGCGGCGAGGACTTCGCGCGCGCGATCATCACGCTCGGCGGCACGCTCGACCTCGAGGTCGTTGCCGAGGGCATCGAACTCGAGCACCAGCAGCGCGGCCTGATCGAGCTCGGCTGCGTCGCGGGGCAGGGCTACTACTATTCGAAGCCGGCGCTGCTGCACGAGCTGGAATACTCGGTCGCGATGGCTCGCCGCCGCACGATGGCGGACACCCTGCCGCAGGGGGCGAAGATCACCGCGACCGGCCGCTTCATCCTCGGCGACCTGAAGCCCGCCGACTTCGTCGCAACGGGCACCTTCGGCCGTGAGATCGGCCAGAAGAGCAAGTAGCTCCGCGCCAGACTTTGTAGGTGCCACACCGATAGAACCCCCTGCTGGACCGGGTGTATAAGCCCCGACACCAGCCAAAGGGAGACTATCCATGGACATCCTGCCTTCCGGGAAAACGGGTCCATCGGTCGAGTCGCACAATACGGAAGGCTTCAGTCGACGATCATTCCTGCAGGCGGGAGCGATGGCCGGCAGCGGCGCCGCGCTCGGCGCGCTGTCAGTCGCGACGCCCGCAATTGCAGCCGGCGAGGCGGAGGCGCCCGCCGCCGCCTTCGTCGACGACATCGAGCCCGACATCGCATACGCCTCGATCGCGCGCCTTCAGCGGATGATGGAGGCCGGGAGCCTCTCGTCGCGCGAGCTCGTCGACATCTACCTCCGCCGCATCCGCCGCATCGACCGCGGTCTCGGCCTCACGAGCGTCCTCGAGCTGAACCCGGACGCGCGCAGAATCGCTGACGCGCTCGATGCCGAGCGCGCGAGCCAGGGCGCGCGCGGCCCGCTGCACGGCATCCCGATCCTCCTGAAGGACAACATCGACACCGCGGACGGGCTCGGCACACGCGCCGGCTCCTTCGCGCTCGTCGGCCGCGCCGCGCCGCATGACGCGACGGTGGCGCGGCGACTCCGTCGCGCGGGCGCCGTGATCCTCGGCAAGGCGAACCTCAGCGAATGGGCCAATTTCCGCGGCTTCGGCAGCTCGAGCGGCTGGAGCGGCGTCGGCGGCCAGTGCCGCAATCCCTACGTGCTCGACCGCAATCCATGCGGCTCGAGCTCGGGCTCGGCGGCTGCGGTCTCGGCTGCGCTCACGAGCGTCGCGCTCGGGACCGAGACGGACGGTTCGATCGTCTGTCCGTCGGGGCAGTCGGGCGTCGCCGGGATCAAACCGACCGTCGGCCTGACGAGCCGTGCCGGCGTCGTGCCGATTGCGGCCGCACAGGACACGGTCGGCCCGCACGGCCGGAAGCTGGCGGACTGCGCCGCGGTGCTTGGTGCGCTGACTGGAGTCGATGCGCGCGATGGCGCGACATCCGCGAGCGCCGGCAAGCTTCACCACGACTACACGCAGTTCCTCGACAAGAACGGACTCGCCGGCGCCAACATCGGCGTCGCGCGCCAGTTCCTCGGCGTGACCACCGAGATCGACGAGGTGTTCGAGAACGCGCTCGGGACCATGAGTGCCGCGGGCGCGAACCTCGTGGACGTCGAAATCCCGTCGTTCGACGAGTACAACGCAAGCCAGGCAGAGATCATCGTTCTGATCTTCGAATTCAAGCGCGACCTCAACGCCTACCTCGCGACGCGCCACGGCATCCCGGCGAAGTCGCTCGCCGACGTGATCGAGTTCAATTTGAATCATCCGTTCCGCGAACTGCGCTTCTTCGGGCAGGAACTGATGGAGCTTGCCGAGGCCGGGATTTTCGACGAGCCGACCTACCAGCAGGCGCTGCAGGACGCGCGGCGCCAGGGTGGCGCGGACGGCATTGACGCGACGCTTGAGAACTTCGGCGTGGACGCGATCGTCGCGCCGACCAACTCGCCGGCATGGCCGACCGATCTCGTGAATGGCGATGCCTTCCTTTTCGGAAGCTCCGGCTTTGCTGCGGTCGCGGGATATCCGCTCGTCAGCGTCAACGCCGGCTACGCGTTCGGACTGCCGATAGGCATCACGTTCATGGCCTCAGCCTGGAGTGAGCCGACGCTAATCAAGCTGGCGTCCGGCTTCGAGGCGGCCGTCGGCGGCCGGCGCCGGCCCCGCTTCCGGCAGACGCTTGAATTCGCCGTGTCGCCCCCGGCATCGGCGACGGCGGCCGAACTCTCCGCGGCGGCCGAGCGGCAGACTTCCGGAACCCCGGCCCTCAAGCGGGCGCGCGAGCGCATTCTGGCGCCGCGCGTGTGGCGCCCTGCGGGCTTGTAGCATCGCGAACGGGCGGAAAAAACTAATAAAATCAATACATAGAAGTGAACCGGCGTGCTTTCCCAGGCGCGCCGGCCGCTTCATTGGGGACACCAAAACCGGTACCCTAAGCGGCCATTTTCCTGCCCCGGAGTGCGTCCCGAACGACATGAGCGGCCGGCTCTACATCTCTACATTCGGCTGCCAGATGAACGAATACGATTCGGCGCGCATGGCGGACGTGCTCCGCGAGTCCGAAGGCCTCGAGCTCACGGGCGACCCCGAGGAGGCGGACGTCGTCCTCCTCAATACCTGCTCGGTGCGCGAGAAGGCGCAGGAGAAAGTCTTCTCGCACCTCGGCCAGTGGCGGCTCCTGAAGCGCCGCAAGCCCGGACTCGTGATCGGCGTCGGCGGATGCGTCGCCAGCCAGGAGGGCGAAGGCATCCTTGAGCGCGCGCCGTTCGTGGACCTCGTATTCGGACCGCAGACGATCCACCGCCTGCCGGCGATGATCGCGAAGCTGCGCGCTTCGCGGAATCCTCAGGTCGACGTTTCCTTCCCCGAAATCGAGAAGTTCGACCGTCTGCCCGAGCCGCGAGCGGAGGGCGCGACAGCGTTCGTCTCGATCATGGAAGGCTGCAGCCGCTATTGCAGCTTCTGCGTCGTGCCATACACGCGCGGCGAGGAAATGAGCCGCCCGTTCGCGCAGGTGGACGCCGAGGTGCGCTCGCTCGTCGCGCAAGGCGTGCGCGAAGTGACGCTCCTGGGCCAGAACGTCAACGCCTACCGCGGCCCGCGCGACGACGGCACGCTCGTGGACCTCGCCGGCCTCATCCGCCACGTCGCGGCCTTCGAGGGCCTCGAGCGGATCCGCTTCACGACGTCGCACCCGCTCGAATTCTCGCAGTCGCTCGTCGACGCCTACGCCGACGTGCCGAAACTCGCGAACTACCTGCACCTCCCGGTACAGAGCGGCTCCGACCGCATCCTCGCGGCGATGAAGCGCGGCTACACGCGCCTCGAGTACAGGCAGAAGATCCGCCGCCTGCGCAGCGTGCGGCCCGACATCAGCCTTTCGTCCGACTTCATCGTCGGCTTCCCCGGCGAAACCGAAGCCGACTTCCAGCAGACGCTCGAACTGATCGCGGATATCGGCTTCGACCAGTCGTTCTCGTTCATCTACAGCAAGCGGCCCGGCACGCCCGCGGCCTCGCTGCCGGACGAGGTGCCGCGCGAGGTAAAGCAGAGGCGGCTCGAGGTCCTGCAGGCGCAGGTCGACGGCCAGGCACGGAAGATCAGCGCAGGGATGGTCGGCAGCACGCAGCGCGTGCTGGTCGAGCGCCCGTCGCGCCGTGACCCGCGCCAGCTCGCGGGCCGCACCGAGAACATGCGCTGGGTGAACTTCGACGGGCCGGCCTCGCTCGTCGACCACTTCGCCGACGTCCACATCACCGAAGCCATGCCGAATTCACTGCGCGGCCGGCTGGTCGCTTGAACGCCGCCCCCGAATCCAGCGTCGACTTCGGCGCGGAAGACAACGCGCGGCTCGCCGCGGTCTGCGGGCCGCTCGACGAGAACCTGCACCAGCTCGAGAACCGGCTCGGCATCGAGATACGCCGGCGCTCCGGCCGCTTTTCGCTGCGCGGCGCGAACGCTTCAGCCGGCGCCGCGGTGCTCCGCCAGCTCTACGAGCGCGCCGCGAGCCAGCCCGTGTCGCCGGAGGACGTGCACCTCGCGATCCAGGAGAGCGGCATGGGCGCGAGGCCCGCGGCCGACGAGCACGCGGTCGAAACGCTGCGTGGCCTGATCCGCGGGCGCGGCGCGAACCAGCAGCAATACCTCGCCGCGATCCGTTCGCACGACCTGACGTTCGGCATCGGGCCCGCGGGCACCGGCAAGACCTACCTCGCGGTCGCCTGCGCCGTCGAGGCGATGCAGCGCGAGAGCGTCCGCCGCCTCGTGCTCGTTCGCCCTGCGGTCGAGGCGGGCGAGCGTCTCGGCTTCCTGCCCGGCGACCTCTCGCAGAAAGTGGACCCATACCTCAGGCCCATGTACGACGCGCTCTACGAGATGATCGGCTTCGACCGGGTCGCTCGCCTCATCGAACGGAACGTCATCGAGATTGCGCCGCTCGCCTTCATGCGCGGGCGCACGCTGAACGAGGCCTTCATCATCCTCGACGAGGCGCAGAACACGACCGTCGAGCAGATCAAGATGTTCCTGACGCGCATCGGCTTCGGCTCGCGTGCCGTCGTCACGGGCGACATCACGCAGACCGACCTGCCGGCGCACCGGCAGTCGGGCCTCCGTCATGCGCTCGAGGTGCTCGCCGGCGTGAAAGGCATCGCGGTTACGCGCTTCACGGCGAAGGACGTCGTGCGCCATCCGCTGGTGCAGCGGATCGTCGAGGCGTACGAGCAGGATTCCAGCAAGGGCGGCGGAGGCGGGCAATGACGCTCGATGTTGTGCTCTCCTACCGCACGCGGCGACCCTGGGCTCCGGGCCCGGCGTCGCTGCGCCGCTGGGCGAGGCTCGCGGCGGGGCGCCGGCAGG
>Ga0075428_100007298_pt1 | contig 12243 bp, 11 predicted proteins | sample RhiMetdeltSRZDD2_FD_75291 | JGI IMG/M metagenome (GOLD analysis project Ga0075428, IMG submission 75291) | Populus rhizosphere microbial communities from Tennessee, USA - Rhizosphere MetaG P. deltoides SRZDD2 | ecosystem: Host-associated > Plants > Roots > Rhizosphere > Soil | place: USA...
GAGCCTTTGGCTGGAACAGCCGGCGATGGTGAGCCGCTCCAGGAAAGGCGGCGAAGACCGGCAAGGCCCGGAGCCATGGATCCGACGCAGGAGGTCCTCTAGGGAGTGCCTCGCACCTGGGGTCGATGGCTCTGGGCTTTGCAGGTCTTCGTCCCGTTCCCTTGGACGCCTGCGCATCATCTCGGGCTTCGGACCACCGGCTCGGGCCGCAAGCGCCGCGCCAGCGGCGCGCGCAGCACGCCGAAGGCGTGCGGAGTCAAGAAGCGGACGGTCGCAAGCGCCGCGGCAGCGGCGCGCGCAGCGAGGCGCAGCCGAGCGGAGTAAACTGCGGCGGGGACCTCGGAGGGACGCGATGCGGCTCTGGGACGAAGAACTCGAGGCGATGCGCGGCGAGGCGCGGGAGGCGGTGGCGCGGACGCTGCCGGCGATGGCGGAGGCGCTCGGGACGGGCGGGCCCGCCCCGGCGGATCCGGTCGCGCGCGTGAAGTGGATGCGCGAGGGCTTCGCGAAGACCTACGCGCCGGTGGCCGAGGCCGAGGAGCGGAGGATCGCCGGCGTGCGCTGCCGCGTGTTCCGGCCGCAGGGACCCGCGCGCGCGGTCTACCTGCACTTCCACGGCGGCGGCATGATCCTCGGCGCCCCGGAGATGAACGACGCCGCGAACCTCGAGCTCTGCCGCAGCTTTGGCATCGCCGTCGTCTCGGTCGACTACCGACTCGCGCCCGAGCACCCCTTCCCGGCGGGCCCCGACGACGGCACCGCCGTCGCGGCCTGGCTCGTCGAGAACGCCGAGCGCGAGTTCGGGAGCGGGCGCCTCCTCACCGGCGGCGAGTCCGCCGGCGGCTACATGGCGGCCGCCGTGCTGCTGCGCGCGCGCGACGAGCTGCGCGCGGGCCGGCGCTTCGACGGTGCGAACCTCGTCTTCGGCGTCTACGACTGGGGCCGCTCGCCGAGCCAGCGCGGCATCCGCCCCCACGAGGGGCCCGACCTGCTCGACCCCGAGGGCATCCTGCTCTTCTCCCAGCAGTACCTTCCGGGGCGCAGCGAGGAGGAGTGCCGGCACCCGTCGGTGTCGCCCGCCTTCGCCGACCTGCGCGACCTCCCGCCGGCGCTGATCAGCGTCGGGACCACCGACCACCTGCTCGACGACAGCCTGATGCTCGCCGCGCGCTGGGCCGCCGCCGAGGGCGAGGTCGAGCTCTTCGTCGCGCCCGACCTCCCGCACGGCTTCGGCTTCGTCCCCTGCGGCATCTCGAAGCGCTGGATCGAGCGCACGCAGCGCTGGTTCGCCGACATCCTCGCGAGACCGGCCCGGTGACTCCGCTCGCCTGCGGCTCGCTGCGCGCCCGCGCCTGATCTGACTCCGCTCGCCTGCGGCTCGCTGCGCGCCTTCGCTTGCAGTGCGCGAGGTACGAGCGGGAGGCCGATGATCCGGTCGGTCGAGCGGGAGGCCGACCTCCCGGACCCTCTGGCTGCTAACGCGCGGTCGCGAGGCGCGCGTCGCGCAGGGCCGAGCGCCGGACCTTGCCGGCGTCGTCGCGCAGCGGGTCGGCGACGCGCTCGAAGCTCTTCGGGATCTTGTGGCCGGCGAGCTGCTTGGCGAGGTGGTCGCGGAGCTCCGCGGCGTCGATCTCGGCCGCGGCCTCGTAGATCGCGTGCAGGCGCTGGCCGAGGTCCTCGTCGGGGAGGCCGATCACCGCGGAGGAGCGCACGCGCGGGTGGGCGTCGAGCGCGGCCTCGACCTCGGCCGGGTAGACGTTCGAGCCGCCGACGACGACCATGTCGCTCTCCCGCTCGACGAGGTAGAGGTAGCCGTCGGCGTCGAAGTGGCCGAGGTCGCCGAGCGTCTCCCAGCCGTCCGGCGTCGCCTTCGGCTCGGCGCCGATGTAGCGGTAGGTCGTGCCGCGGCCCTGCGCGGGCATCATGTAGACGAGCCCGACCTTTCCGGGCGGGCACTCGCGGCCCGCCGCGTCGAGGATGCGGATCTTGCGCCCGCCGCTCGGGCGGCCGACGGAGCCCGGGTGCGCGAGCCACTCGCTGCCCGAGATCAGCGTGCCGGCGATGCGCTCGGAGCCGCCGTACGCCTCCCAGATCTTCTCGGGGCCGAGCCACTCGATCCAGGCGCGCTTGAGCCAGGCGGGGCTCGGCGCGCCGGTGCACATCACCCGGCGCAGCGACGAGACGTCGAAGCGCGCGCGCACCTCCTCGGGCAGGCGCCAGATGCGCTGCATCATCGTCGGCACGAAGAGCGCCCAGTCGACGCGGTGCTCCTCGATCAGCTCGAGACACCGCAGCGCGTCGAAGCGCGTCGTCACGACGAGCCGGCGCCCGGCGAGGAGCGTCTGCCAGCTCGTGATGAAGGGCCCCGCGTGGTAGAGCGGGCCGGGGACCAGCGTCGTGCCGGCGACGTCCATGCCGTTCTCGGCGATCTCGGGGTCGCAGAGCGCGGGCGTGAGCTCGAGGATGAGCTTCGGGCGCCCGGTGCTGCCGCCCGAGGTCATGCAGCGCACGTGCTGCGGCACGACCTCGGGGAGCGGGCCGTCGGCCTGCGACGCGTCGGGCGCGTGTCCGGCCGGCAGCGTGGCAAGGCCGGGGCAGTCCTCGGGGTCGACGCCGAGCGCGAGCGCGGGCTTTGCCAGCGCGAGGATCGCGCGCCGCTCGGGCGCGGGCAGGCGCGCGGAGATCGGCTGCGGCGTCGCGCCGAGCTTCCAGGTCGCGAGGCAGGCGGCGAAGAACTCGATGCCGTTCGGCAGGCCCAGCGTCACGAGGTCGTTCGCGCGCACGCCGCGCGCCGCGTACTCGCGCGCGAGGCGGTTGCTGCGCCGCTCGAGCTCGCCGCGCGAGATGCGCTCGTGCTCGTGGACGATCGCGACCCGCTCGGGGTCGCGTCCGGCGTGCCAGGCCATCGCCCGTCCGTAGGAGGAGATCGCCACTCCCGCTCCGTTCCGCGCTCCGCGCGAGCGAGCGTCGGCCCGCTCCGGCCCCTTTTCGAGACGGAGCGTATCAGATATGATCGCCGCCTCGCCCGCGCGCCCGGACCGGGGCACCGCGCGGGCCGCGCCGGCCGGGACCCGGCACGCGAGCTCCCGGGAGGACCGGTGGACAAGCGAACGACGACGGCCGAGATCGTCGCGGAGCTCCGCGACGGCATGACGCTCGGCATCGGGGGCTGGGGCTCGCGGCGCAAGCCGATGGCGATCGTGCGCGAGATCCTGCGCTCGCCCGTGCGCGACCTCACCGTCGTCACCTACGGCGGACCCGACGTCGGCCTGCTCTGCGCGGCCGGCAAGGTGCGGCGCGTCGTCTACGGATTCGTCTCGCTCGACTCGATCCCGCTCGAGCCGCACTTCCGAAGGGCGCGCCAGGAGGGCAGCATCGAGGCGGTGGAGCTCGACGAGGGCATGTACCAGTGGGGGCTCTACGCGGCTGCCCTGCGGCTGCCCTTCCTGCCGACGCGCGCCGGCCTCGGCTCCGACGTGATGAAGGTGCTGCCGTGGCTGCGCACCGTGCGCTCGCCGTACGAGGACGGCGAGGAGCTGCTCGCCGTGCCGGCGCTCCCCGTCGACGTCGCGATCGTCCATATGAACCGCGCCGACGCGCGCGGAAACGCGCAGTTCCTCGGCCCCGATCTCTACTTCGACGACGTCCTGCTCGGCGCGGCATCGCGCCGCTTCGTCTCCTGCGAGCGGATCGTCCCGACCGGGGAGCTCACGCGCGAGGGCTCGTTCCTGACGCTGCGCATCCACCGCGGAATGGTCGACGGCGTCGTCGAGACGCCGCACGGCGCGCACTTCACCGAATGCCCGCCCGACTACGGCCGCGACGAGGCGTTCCAGACCGAGTATGCGACCGCCGCGCGCGAGCCCGAGGCCTGGAAGAGCTTCGAGCAGCGCTGGCTCGCGCTCGACTCCGAGGCCGAGTACCAGCGCGCGGTCGCGGCCCGCGCACAGGAGGCGAAGCGGTGAGCGAGCCCACGCGCGCGGAGGTGTGTGCGGTCGCGATCGCGGAGGCCTTCCGCGGCGACGGCGAGATCCTGGTCTCGCCGATCGGCAACCTGCCGCAGATCGGCGCGAAGCTCGCGCGCCTCTCCTTCGCGCCCGACATCCTGATGACCGACGGCGTCGCCTTCCTCGTCGCCGACGTGCAGCCGCTCGGCGCACAGACCCCCGGCCTCGTCGAGGGCTACATGCCCTACCGCGCGGTCTTCGACACCGTCTGGTCGGGGCGGCGCCACGTGATGATGGGCGCGACGCAGATCGATCGCTTCGGCAACCAGAACATCTCCTGCATCGGGGACTTCGCGAAGCCGAAGGCGCAGCTGCTCGGCATGCGCGGCGCGCCCGGCAACACGATCAACCACACCACGAGCTACTGGATCCCGAACCACTCGAAGCAGGTCTTCGTGCCCCGGGTCGACGTCGTCTCCGGCGTCGGCTACGACCGCGCGGCGGCGCTCGGGACCACGGCTTCGCGCTTCCACGAGATCCGCCGCGTCGTCTCGAACCTCGCGGTCTTCGACTTCGAGACCCCCGACCACTCGATGCGCCTGCGCTCGGTGCACCCCGGGACGAGCGTCGACGAGGTGGTCGCGCAGACCGGCTTCCCGCTCGTCGTTCCCGCGACGGTCCCGGCGACGCGCGCGCCGAGCGACGAGGAGCTCGCGCTGCTGCGCGAGCGCATCGACCCCAAGGGCCTGCGCGACCGCGAGGTCCGCAGCTAGGAGCACGCTCCCCGTCCCCCCATGGCCGCCCCCCTCCACACGCGCATCTGCGAGCTGCTCGGCATGGCCCACCCGATCCTCCAGACCGGGATGGGCTGGGTCGCGACGCCCGAGCTCACGGCGGGCGCCTGCAACGCCGGTGCCTTCGGCTTCCTCGCCGCCGCGACGATCCCGCCGCCCGAGGTGCCCGCGGCGATCCTGCGCGTGAAGTCGCTCACGGGCCGGCCCTTCGGCGTGAACTTCCTGATGGACGCGCCCGGCGCCGAGCAGATCGCCGACGCGATCATCGCACACGGCGTGCGCGCCGCCGGCTACAACCGCGCGCCGAACCCGAAGATCATCGCGCGCCTGAAGGACGCGGGCGTCGCCTGCGTGCCGACCTGCGGCGCGCCGCGCCATGCGGTGAAGGCGCAGCAGCTCGGCGCCGACGCGATCATCGTGCAGGGCGGCGAGGGCGGCGGCCACACGGGGACCTTCCCGACCTCGCTGCTCGTGCCCGCCTGCGTCGACGCCGTCGACGTGCCGGTGATCGCCGCCGGAGGCTTCCGCGACGGGCGCGGCCTCGTGGCGGCGCTCGCCTGGGGCGCCTCGGGGATCGCGATGGGGACGCGCTTCCTGCTGACGCGCGAGAGCCCGGTCCCCGACGTCTCCGCGCAGCGCTACCTCGCGGCGCGGGTCGACGACGTGCTCGTGACCGACCGCATCGACGGCCTGCCTCAGCGCGTCGTGCGCAACGAGCTCGTCGACCGCCTCGAGTCGAGCCACGGGCCGGCGCTGCTCTTCCAGGCGCTGCGTTCCGCGCTCGCCTACCGCAAGGTGTCGGGCGCCAGCATCGGCGAGCTCTTGCGCTCGGCGTTCGCGCTGCGCCAGCGCGAGCGGCTCACGCGCTCGCAGATGCTGATGGCGGCGAACGCGCCGATGCTCGCGAAGCGCGGCGTGCGAGACGGCGACCCGGTGGGCGGATACCTCCCGAGCGGCACGGTCGCGGGGCTGATCGAGGACCGACCGACCTGCGCGGAGCTCGTCGCGCGCATCATCGCGGAGGCGGAGCAGACGCTCGCTTCGCTCTGCGGCCGAGGAGAGTGATGGCCTTCGACGTGAAGCTCGAGGACGGGGTCGCGGAGCTCGTGCTGAACAAGCCGCCGGTGAATGCGCTCACGAGCGTCGAGTGGGACGCGCTGGCCCGGCGCCTGCGCGAGCTCGGGCGCGACCCCGAGGTGCGCGTCGTCGTGCTCGCCGCCGAGGGCCGCGGCTTCTGCGCCGGCGTCGACATCAAGGAGCTGAACCAGGACTCCTCGCGCATCACCGCGGTGAACCGCGGCTGCTACGACGCCTTCGGCGCGGTCTACGACTGCGAGGTGCCGGTGATCACCGCGCCCCACGGCTTCTGCCTCGGCGGCGGGATCGGCCTCTGCGGCGCGTCGGACGTGATCATCGCCGCCGACGACGTGAGCTTCGGCCTGCCCGAGATCGACCGCGGCGCGCTCGGCGCGGCGACGCACCTGATGCGCATGTTCGGGGTCTGGAAGGCGCGCCGCATGCTCTACACCGGCGAGCCGATCGGGGCCGAGGAGGCCTTCCGCCTCGGCGCGCTCGACTCCGTGGTTCCGCGCGCCGAGCTGCGCGGCGCGGCGCGCGCGCTGGCGCGCAAGATCGCCGGCAAGAGCCCGCAGGCGGTACGGCTCGCGAAGGAGTCGCTGAACGGGATCGAGCTCCTCGACGTGAAGAAGAGCTACCGCTTCGAGCAGGGCTTCACGCTCGAGCTCTACACCTCGCCGGACTCCGCGGAGGCGCGCCGCGCCTTCGTCGAGAAGCGCGAGGCGCGCTTCGAGAAGGACCGCTCCTAGTGGACCTGCGCTACAGCGCGGAGCAGGAGGCGTTCCGCCGCGAGGCGCGCGCCTGGCTCGCGGCGAACGTGCCGAAGGAGCCGCTGCACTCCTTCGACACGAAGGACGGCTTCGAGGAGCACCGCGCCTGGGAGAAGAAGCTCCACGCCGGCGGCTTCGCGATGGTGCCGTGGCCCGTCGAGTACGGCGGCCGCGGGGCCGATCTCCTCGAGTGGCTCGTCTTCGAGGAGGAGTACTACCGGGCGGCGGCGCCGGGGCGCGTGAACCAGAACGGGATCTTCCTGCTCGGCCCCACGCTGATGGAGTACGGCACGCCGGAGCAGAAGGCGCGCTTCCTGCCGAAGATGGCCTCGAGCGAGGAGGTCTGGGCGCAGGGCTGGTCGGAGCCGAACGCGGGCAGCGACATGGCCGCGATCCAGGCGACGGCGATCCGCGACGGCGACGCCTACGTGCTGCGGGGCCAGAAGACCTGGGCCTCGCGCGGCGCCTTCGCGCACTGGATGTTCGGGCTCTTCCGCACCGACCCCGAGAGCAAGCGCCACCACGGGCTCTCGTTCCTGCTGATCCCCCTCGACCTCCCCGGCGTCTCCGTGCGCCCGATCCGCAAGCTGAACGGCAAGGCCGCCTTCGCCGAGGTCTTCTTCGACGGCGCGCGCGTGCCGGTCGCGAACCTGCTCGGCGCGGAGGGGCAGGGCTGGAACGTCGCGATGTCGACCGCGGGCTTCGAGCGCGGGCTGATGCTGCGCAGCCCCGCGCGCTTCCAGGCGACCGCCGCCCGGCTCGTCGAGCTCTGGCGCGAGAACGCCGGGCGCTGCGACCCCTCGCTGCGGCGCCGCGTCGTCGAGTGCTGGGTCGCTGCGGAGGCGTACACGCTCGACACCTACCGCACCGTGTCGCGGCTCCTCGCGGGCGGGAAGATCGGCGCCGAGGCGAGCCTGAACAAGATCTTCTGGTCCGAGCTCGACCTGCGCATGCACGAGACCGCGCTCGAGATCCTCGGCTGGCGCGGCGAGCTCCTGCCCGAGGCCGACGAGGCGCTGGGCGTCGGCGAGTGGCTCGACGGCTACTACTTCGCACTGGCGGGTCCGATCTACGCCGGCACGAACGAGATCCAGCGCAACGTGATCGCCGAGCGCCTGCTCGGCCTGCCGCGGTAGCGGCGATGCGCTTCCTCTTCGACGAGGACCAGCTGGCGCTCCAGGAGACGGTGCGCGACTTCCTCGCGGGCGAGTGCCCGCCGGCGCGGATCCGCGAGCTCTGGGAGAGCGAGTCGGGCCGCTCGGCCGCGCTCTGGGGCAAGCTCGCGGAGCTCGGGATCCCGGGCCTCGCGGTGCCCGAGGCGCACGGCGGCCTCGGCCTCGACGAGACCTCCGCGGTGCTGATCCACGAGGAGCTCGGCCGCGCCGGCCTCGCGGAGCCGGTGATCGCGACCGCCGCCGCGGCGGCCCCGCTGCTCGCCGAGCTCGGCGACGCGGCCGTGGCAGCCCCCTGGCTCGAGCGCATCGCTGCCGGCGAGGCGATCGTCGCCGTCGGTCACGCGGGCTCGCCGCTCGTCGCCGACGCGCACGTCGCCCAGCTCTTGCTGCTGCCGCATGCGGGCGAGGTGCACGCCGTGGCGCCCGCCGACGCGCAGCTCGTCGCACAGCCCGCGACCGACCCGGCGCAGCGGCTCTTCCGCGTGGTCTGGAAGCCGCGCGAGGCGACGCGCATCGCCGCCGCCGGGCGCGGCGCGGCGCTGCTCGCCGCCGCGCTCGACCGCGCGGCGCTCGCCGCCGCGGCGCAGCTCGTCGGCGTCGCCGACCACCTCGTCGCGATGGCCGCGACCTACGCCTGCCAGCGCCAGCAGTTCGGCAAGCCGATCGGCTCCTTCCAGGCGGTGAAGCACCACCTCGCGACGGTGAAGGTGCAGGTCGAGTACGCGCGCCCGGCGGTGCACCGCGCGGCGTGGTCGGTGGCGCGAGCCGTCCCCGAGCGTGCCCTCCACGTCTCGATGGCGAAGCTCGTCGCGGCCGAGGCCGCGGCCTCCGCGGCGCGCACCGCCCTTCAGGTCCACGGCGCGATCGGCTACACCTGGGAGCAGGATCTGCACATCTGGATGCGCCGGGCCTGGTCGCTCGGCAACGCCTGGGGCACGAGCTCCTTCCACCGCGACCGCGTCTCCGACGCGGTGCTCGACCCCGGGGCCCGACTCGGCCCCGGGACCACCTTCTAGGAGAAGATCACATGGCCGAGGCCTACCTCATCGACGCCGTCCGCACCCCCGTAGGCAAGCGCGGCGGCTCGCTCGCCGGCGTGCACTCCGCCGACCTCGGCGCGCACGTGCTGCGCGCGCTCGTGCAGCGCACGGGCGTCGACCCGGGCGCCGTCGAGGACGTCGTCTTCGGCTGCTGCGACAACGTCGGCTCGCAGTCGGGCGACATCGCGCGCACCTGCTGGCTCGCCGCGGGCCTGCCCGAGCACGTGCCGGGCGTGACCATCGACCGCCAGTGCGGCTCCTCGCAGCAGGCGGTGCACTTCGCCGCGCAGGCGGTGATGAGCGGCACCTCGGACCTCGTCGTCGCCGGCGGCGTGCAGAACATGAGCCAGATCCCGATCTCGTTCGCGATGACGGCGGCCGAGTCGCTCGGCATGAAGGACCCGTTCTCGGGCTCCAAGGGCTGGGTCGAGCGCTACGGCACGCAGGAGGTCTCGCAGTTCCGCGGCGCCGACATGATGGCCGAGCAGTGGGAGATCTCGCGCGAGGACCTCGAGCGCTGGGCGCTCCAGAGCCACCAGCGCGCGGTGCGCGCCACCGACGAGGGCCGCTTCAAGGGCGAGATCGCCCCGCTCGCGGGCCTCTCGCACGACGAGGGCCCGCGCCGCGACACGAGCCTCGAGAAGATGGCGAAGCTCCAGACGCTGCGGCCCGGCGGGCGCATCACCGCGGCCCACGCCAGCCAGATCTCGGACGGCGCCTCGTGCGTGCTCGTCGCCTCCGAGCGCGCGGTGAAGCAGCACGGCCTGCGTCCGCGCGCGCGCATCCACCACCTCTCGGTGCGCGCGGCCGACCCGGTGATCATGCTCTCCGCGCCGATCCCGGCGACGGAGCACGCGCTCAAGCGGGCCGGCATGAAGATCCAGGAGATTTCGGCCGTCGAGATCAACGAGGCCTTCGCCTCGCCGGTGCTCGCGTGGATCAAGGAGACGGGCGCCGACCCCGCGATCGTGAACCCGAACGGCGGCGCGATCGCGCTCGGCCACCCGATCGGCGCGACCGGCACGCGGCTCATGACGACGCTGCTCTCCGAGCTCGAGCGCACGGGCGGGCGCTACGGCCTCCAGACCATGTGCGAGGGCGGGGGCCAGGCGAACGTCACGATCGTCGAGCGCCTCTAGCGGCGCCGGGCGGGAAGCATGCACTTCGCCTTCGACGAGGCGCAGGAGGAGCTGCGCGCGCAGGCGCGCGCCTTCCTCGCGGAGCACTCGGGCTCCGAGCAGGTGCGCCGCGCGATGGCGAGCGAGCAGGGCTTCGACCCGGGAGTCTGGAAGCAGCTCTCGTCGGAGCTCGGCTGGACCGCGCTCCTGGTGCCGGAGGCGTACGGCGGCCTCGGGCTCGGCATGGTCGAGCTCGCGGCGCTCGTCGAGGTGATGGGCGAGGCGCTGCTCTGCGCTCCCTTCTTCTCGAGCGTCTGCCTCGGCGCCCAGGCGCTGCTCGTCGCCGGGAGCGAGGCGCAGAAGCAGGAGTACCTGCCGGCGATCGCAGAGGGGGCGCTGCTCGCGACGCTCGCCGACCTCGAGCCGAACGGGCGCTTCGACGCCTCGGGCATCGAGGCCGTGGCCGCCCCCGCGCCCGGCGGCTTCGCGCTCTCGGGCGTGAAGCGCTACGTCGTCGACGGCCACTGCGCGGAGCTGCTCGTCGTCGCGACGCGCCGCGAGGGCAGCGCGGGCCAGGAGGGCGTCTCGCTCTTCCTCGTGCCGGCGCGCACGCCGGGCGTGCAGCGCCGCGCGCTCCCGACGCTCGACTCGACGCGGCGCCTCGCGGAGGTCGAGCTGCGCGATGTGCGCGTGCCGGCGGGCGCGCTGCTCGGCGACGCGGAGCGCGGCTGGCAGGCGCTCGAGCGCATTCGCGACCTCGGCGCGGTCGCGCTCGCCGCCGAGCAGGTCGGCGGGGCGCAGCGCTGCCTCGACCTCTCGGTCGCCTACGCGAAGGAGCGCGTGCAGTTCGGCCGGCCGATCGGCACCTTCCAGGCGATCCAGCACAAGTGCGCCGACGTGATGGTCGCCGTCGAGGCGGCGCGCTCCGGCGCCTACTGGGCCGCCTGCGTCGCCGCGGAGGGCGGCGCCGAGCTCGCCGCCGCGGCCTCGCTCGCGAAGTGCACCGCCTCGGAGGCCTTCTTCCGGAGCGCCGCCGAGAGCCTGCAGATCCACGGCGGCGTCGGCTTCACCTGGGAGTACGACGTCCACCTCTACTTCAAGCGCGCGCGCGGCGGCGAGTCGCTGCTCGGCGACCCCGCCTGGCACCGCGAGCGCGTGGCGCGCCAGCTCGGGCTCTAGCGCGCGATGCGGGATCCCCTCGACCTCACGGGCCAGGTCGCGATCGTGACCGGTGGGACGCGCGGCGTCGGGCGCGGCATCACGACGCGCCTGCTCGACGCGGGGGCCGAGGTGGTGGTCTGCGGGCGCAACGCGCCCGAGGAGCCCGTGCGCTCGGGCGGGCGCGAGGCGCTCTTCGTCCCCGCCGACGTACGCGAGATCGAGCAGATCGACCGCGTCGTCGCCGCGGCGCGCGAGCGCTTCGGCCGCCTCGATCTGCTCGTGAACAACGCCGGCGGGGCCCCGTCCGTCGACGCCGCCACCGTCTCGCCGCGCTTCTCCGAAGGCATCATCCGGCTCAACCTGATCGCGCCGCTGCACTTCTCGCAGCGCGCCAACGCGGTGATGCGCGAGCAGGAGTCCGGCGGCTCGATCCTCTTCATCACCAGCGTGAGCGCGATGCGCCCCTCGCCCGGCACCGCGGCCTACGGCGCGGCGAAGGCGGGCCTCGTCTCGCTCGCCGCGAGCCTCGCCGCCGAGTGGGCGCCGCGCGTGCGCGTGAACTGCGTCGCGGCCGGGCTCGTGCGCACGGAGCTCTCGCACCTGCACTACGGCGACGCGGAGGGCCTCGCGCGCGTCGCCGCGACGATCCCGCTCGGGCGCCTCGCGGAGCCGCGCGACGTCGGCGACGCCTGCCTCTACCTCGCCTCGCCGCTCGCCGCCTACGTGACCGGCTCGACGCTGCTCGTCCACGGCGGAGGCGAGCGCCCCGCGTTCCTGGCCGCCGCCAGGGGCTGAGGCTCGGGGCCTCCCAAGCATGCCACTCCTCCTCGTCTCCGAAGAACGGGCCTCCGCGAGCCCCGGACGAGACGCCCGCGGCAAGACGCAAGCGCGCGAGGCGCGCGCGCAGCGAGCCTCAGGGGCCGAGGCTCGGGCTCTCCCAAGCATGTCACTCCTCCTCGTCTCCGAAGGACGGGCCTCCGCGAGCCCCGGACGAGACGCCCGCGGCAAGACGCAAGCGCGCGAAGCGCGCGCGCAGCGAGCCTCAGGGGCCGAGGCTCGGGCTCTCCCAAGCACGCCGCTGCTCCTCGTCTCCGAAGAACGGGCCTCCGCGAGCCCCGGACGAGACGCCCGCGGCAAGACGCAAGCGCGCGAAGCGCGCGC
>Ga0075428_100007300_pt1 | contig 12243 bp, 9 predicted proteins | sample RhiMetdeltSRZDD2_FD_75291 | JGI IMG/M metagenome (GOLD analysis project Ga0075428, IMG submission 75291) | Populus rhizosphere microbial communities from Tennessee, USA - Rhizosphere MetaG P. deltoides SRZDD2 | ecosystem: Host-associated > Plants > Roots > Rhizosphere > Soil | place: USA...
CTCGCGAGCTCGTCGGGAATGGCGCCGCTCTACGCGACGATCAACTCGCAGTGGGCGCCGCGGTCACGTTATCCGCAGCCGCAGGCGATTCAGACGCAGAGGACGACGCATCTCGAGCTCATGGAAGCGCTGCTGGCGAAGGGCGCCGACGTGAACGCGCGGCTCAAGAAGCAGCCGTGGTACTTCGCGTACAACAACTGCGGCAACCCGAACTGCGGACTCGAGAACATCGACGGGACGACGCCGTTCTGGCGAGCGACGTACGCGCTCGACCTTGACGCGATGAAGCTGCTCATCAAGCACGGCGCGGACCCGAAGCTGGCATCCACGCCGCCAGCGCCGGCCGCGCGTGGGGCACGTCCGGCTCGCCCGGCCGCGAGCGCCGACAGTGGCCGCGCCGTCGCGGCGAAAGCCGACACCGCGAAAGCGGTGACTGCAAAGGTGGACCCCGCGAAAGCGGTTGCGGCGAAAGCCGACACGGCGAAAGCTGCCGCGCCGACGCCTAACGCCGCCCAGGCCGGGCTCGGCGCGGGAACACAGTTCAAGCTCGACCCCGACATCGAGGTGCTCGCCAAGGCAGCGCCGGTTGGCCCGGGCGTGCTGCCCATTCACGCCGCGTCAGGCGTGGGATACGGCAACGGGTTCGCCGGGAATTCGCACCGCCATGCGCCGGATGCGTGGATGGCGGTAATGAAATACCTGGTGGAAGACCTTCACTCGGACGTCAACGCGCGCGACAACAACGGGTACACGGCGCTGCACGGCGCGGCGGCGCGCGGCGACAACGAGATGATCAAGTACCTCGTCGCCCACGGCGCGGACGTGAAGGCGGTCTCGCGCAACGGACGCACGGTGGTGGACATGGCGAACGGGCCGGTCCAGCGGCTACGACCTTTCCCGGAGACGATCGCGCTCCTCGAGAAGCTCGGCGCGAAGAACCAGCATCATTGCGTATCCTGTTAGGGGAGCATCAGCCTCACGTGCTCGTCACACTGTTGTAGCCCGCCTTCGCCGTCCTTCCACGTCACCTTGCCGTCGGCGTCGGCGTCCTTGCCCAGCATCAGCTCGTTGGTGAGCGAGACGAGCTGGCTCACGAGGGCCGACGCTTCCGACGCCGCCGTCGCCGCCTGAATCCGTTTCGCCAGCGCCACGATGGCATCGGCGCGCTGGACGGTGTTCCGAGCGGATGTCGCAACATGGTTGGCGTGCATGACCACGTCGTCCGGGGCGCCCGGCGTCTTCGCCGCCAGATCCATGTGGGTGGCGATGCCTAACGCCGCGCGCTTCGCGCCGTAGCCGAGACCGGGACCGGCAGTCACGACGGTCGGGTCCACGGCGTTGATGACGTGACCGGCGTGGAGCTTCATGGCCCCGAGGTTCTCCGGATCGCGCGCCGCCAGTCCGGCGTGAACCGCGGCGGTCCGCGCTTCCTCCATGGCGGTCGGCAGGAGACCGAGCCCCTTTGGCGTATCGGTGAACGAGTTCATCACATGCCCGATGTGCGTGCCGACCGGCCCGGCCGGCACCTCGACGGCACGCGGCGCGGCGGCCAGCTGACCTGGCAGCGGCGCGCCCGTCAGCTTGGCGACCGTCTCGTCGAAGACGGCGCGCGCCGCCGAGTCCGTGCTCACGAGATAGGTCTTGTGCCGGAATTCCTCCTCCGACATGCCGGCGTGATGCAAGGCCGCTTCGACGCCCGTCGCGAGCTGCTCTCGGAGCTGCTGCTGTGCCTGCGGCGTCTTGTTCCGCGGTTCCGCGAGCTGCTTCTGGATCGAATCGCGGACCTGCGCGACCGAAACGGATAGCTTCGCGAAGGCCACGATGTCGTCCCGCGCCACGCTGGACATCGCGGACGACGGAGGCGGTGATTTCTGGGCGAGCGACGGCACCGCGATCGTGAGCGAATACAGCGCGAGCGCCAACCGCACGCCACGCGCGAGGTAGCACGACAGTGTTTCCGGCTGGTTCAACCGTGGCATCGGGCTCCACCGAGCTATCGGACGGGAAGTAAGGTAGCGCCACGTCAAAGGCCAGGCGAGGCGACTCCAGCACCACCCGGACTCATCGGGTGGCCCGCTGGCCGTCCGCGAGAGGGCGGCGTACCTTCGCGCAGGCGACCCGCCGGACCTGGAAACGTGACGGCAGAGCTTCACGACCAACTGCAGGCCAGACTCGGCAGCACATACCGGCTGGAGCGTGAGCTCGGCCGCGGCGGGATGGCGGCCGTCTACCTGGCATCGGACGTTAGGCATCACCGGCGCGTCGCGATCAAGGTACTCCACCCGGAACTGTCGGCGCTGATCGGCGCCGAACGCTTCCTGAAGGAGATCGAGCTCACGGCCGGCCTGCAGCACCCGCACATCCTGCCGCTCTTCGACTCGGGCTCGGCCGAGGGCCAGCTCTATTACGTGATGCCCTACGTGCAGGGCGAGACGCTACGGGCGCGCCTCGAGCGCGAGCAACAACTTCCGGTGGCCGACGCCGTCCGGATTGCAACCGAGGTCGCCGACGCGCTCGACTACGCGCACCGACACGGCGTGGTGCACCGGGACGTGAAGCCGGAGAACGTCCTGCTCCACGATGGGCACGCACTGGTCGCCGACTTCGGGATCGCGCTCGCGGTCGCGCAGGCCGGTGGCGCACGCATGACGCAGACCGGCATCTCGCTCGGGACGCCACAATACATGTCGCCCGAGCAGGCCATGGGCGAGAAGACGATCGATGCTCGCACGGACATCTACGCGTTAGGTGCCATCACGTACGAGATGGTCGTCGGCGCGCCGCCGTTCGTGGGACCGACCGTGCAGTCCATCGTCGCGAAGGTGCTGACCGAGCGACCGGCACCGCCGAGCCGGGCTCGCGACACGGTGCCATCCCATCTGGACGAAGCAATCCTGACGGCGCTCGCCAAGCTCCCGGCCGACCGGTATGCGACGGCACGGGCCTTCGCCGGCGCGCTGGCAGGCCGTGATACCGTCGCGACGCGCGGGGTGCCCACGCCGGCGCCGTCCTCCAATCGATGGCGGATCGCGGCGCTCGTGCTCGGCACCACGACCGTGCTCGCCACCGCCGCCGCGTTGGTTGCGTTAGGCACGCGGCCAAAACCCGCTGTGCCGCTCCGGCCGATGCGGTTCCCGCTCGACTTCCCGGATGATGCGTCACTGTTCCTGACGCCATCCGGGACATCTCTCGCGCTCTCCCCCGACGGCACGGCGCTGGTCTACAACGGTGGCAGGGGCGAGCGGCGGTTCTTCCTGCGTCGGTTCGCTGAACACGATACGCGCCCGCTCGAGGGCACCATCGAAGCCTGGAACCCGCAGTTCTCGCCCGATAGCAAATGGCTCGGCTTCACATCCGCGACCACGCTCAAGAAGTTGCCGCTGGCCGGCGGCCCGGCCGTCACCATCGCGGACTCGGTCGGGCGATTTGCGTGGGGACGCAACGGGACGATCGTCATTGCGCGCGGCGTTCCGGGCGTGGGGCTTCGCGCAGGCAGTGGACTCTGGCGCGTTTCCGAGAACGGGGGTCGCGTCGAGCCGTTCACGACGGTCGACACGACGCTGGAGCGGGCGCACGGATCGCCGAGCTTCCATCCTGACGGCGAGACCGTGGTGTTCGCGACCTTCTCCGGCCCGGCCAACGATTCGCTGCAGCTCGCCGCGACTCGACTCAGCGACAGCAAGGTCGTTCGCCTGGGTGTCTGGGGCGGCAGCCCGGTCGCTACGCTCGGAGAGTTCATTCTCTTCGTGCGGCTAGATGGGACACTCAATGCCGTGCGGTTCGACGCCCGTCGGCTGCGGGTCGTCGGGGACCCCGTGGTGGTCCTGTCCGGGGTCGTCACGAAGGCCGGGGGTGCCGGCGAGCTAGCCGTGTCGCCACAGGGCACGCTCGTCTACGTCTCCGGCCTGCCGGAGCGTCAGCTTTACCTCGTCGACCGTCGAGGGAATCGCCAGCTACTCGCGCAGGAAGCGCGGCAGTTCCGAACGCCTCGTGTGTCGCCAGACGGCCGGCGAGTCGCCGTGACGATCGGCGAGGTGGCGGGCAGGTCCGACATCTGGGTCTACGACATCCCATCGACGACGCTCAGTCGCGTGACGAGAGGTGGCAACACGAGCTCGCCGGAGTGGACGCCGGATGGGCGCCGCCTCGCGTGGACGGACGGGCTGGCACGGGAAGTCCTGTGGCAGCCAGCAGACGGAAGCAGCCCACCGGAACGCGTCGTCCGCGGTGGCCGCGTCGTCGTGTTCACTCACGGCGGAGATTCGGCACTCACCGGGTTGGGGGAGGTGGCCGGGCCTGACTGGAAGCTCGTGGGCATCCCCGCCGATTCGGCGTCGGCCGGGCGCACGATCATGGCGGCGGCCGTCATGCCGCACCTCCGGCTCTCGCCCAATGGTCATTGGCTCGCGTACGTGTCCGATCAGTCGGGCACGCGCGAGGTTTACGTCCAGGCATTCCCTGGCCCCGGGGCGCGAGTGCAGGTGTCGTCGGGTGGGGGCAGCGAACCGGTGTGGCACCCGAGCGGACGTGAGCTGTTCTACCGCACGGCCTCGACGCTCATGTCGGCCAGGCTGACCGTGTCTCCGGTGCTGTCAGTCGTTAGGCGCGATTCACTCTTCACCATCGGACTGTCGATGCCCACGCAGGTGGCGAACTACGACGTCATGCCTGACGGCGATCACTTCGTGACGATCCGGCCACGAATGGCCGGCGCGCCGCCGATGGCGGTCGTGAACTGGATCACCGAGCTTCGAGAGCGGATGCGGGCCACGACGAGATAGCCGGCCGGTCATCTGGCGGTGGCTCATTCATCGAGTGCAATCCCGCCATTCAGCCACCCGCAGTCTCGCCCGTCTGGAACGCCGAACACTCGATCGTCGCGCGCAACGAGGCTCCTTCCTTGGTGCGCCCCTCCACTTCGAATCGAGCGCCCTTGCCCTGACGTATAACCCGAACGGTCCCGCTCCCCATACCCTCGGCGTCGGGGAGCTGCTGAATCGTGCCCTGTCGCGCCTTGTCGGAAAACGAGAACACGAACTGGTTCGACGCCTCCGACGTCGTGCCTCGCCGGATCTCGAGATTGAGCCGCCACTGCGGCTTGTCCGGCGCCACTCGCTGACCGAACCACGGGTACATGATGGAGAAGTACGCGCGCGTGTTGCGTGGAGTCGCCTGCTTGTCGATCCCGCACTTCGCGTCGACTCGTCCGGCGGTGGTCGTGTTGCCTAACGATACCGAGACGTCGGTCATCGGCACGTCGGCCCCAGGCGTTCCTCGCCGCGTCGACGCGCTGCGCTGGGCGAGCGATGGGCGGGGGACGGTGATCGCCAACGCCAACGTTGCGAGGACGACGACGTTCCGATGCGTACGCAGCATGATTCCTCCGTGAACCTGACGCGGCGTCATGGCGCGCCCAGGACCTGCAGAAGTGAAGCCTCCCTCGCACGCCTAACGCTGATCAGCCAGCACCCTGGGCGGCGGGTTGCGCCATCACTGCCGGCATGCGAACGGCGACGACCCGTCCGCGTGCACAGTCCAAGTCTGCCGCGCGCAGCACGACCTCCACGAGCACCTTCCGCTCGCCAACCTCCGTCGCGCGGCTGCGGAGCTCGAGCTCGGGGCCGAGTGGCGTCGGGCGCAGGAAGTCCACTTGCAGCGAAGCGGTCACGAAACGCGGCGTCGTGTCGACGCCTGGAGTCGCACCGGCCTTCTCCATGGACGCCGCCGCCGCCGTAGCCATCGCGTGGCAGTCGATGAGCGAGGCAATGAGCCCGCCGTACACGTAACCGGGGAGCGCGATATGCTGCGGGTTCGGCTGGAAACGTGCGACTGCCTCGCCGTTGCGCCACTCGCTCTTCACGTGCAGGCCGTGAGCATTGAGTCGTCCGCAACCGTAGCAATGGGCGAAGTCGTCCGGGTAGAGATCCTGGAGTGGTTTCATGCGAAAAGCAGGGACTCGGGACTCGGCCGGGATGCTTCTACTCGCACGAACGCGTCCGCGGTAGTCGAAGGCTCCGAGCCGAGTCCCCAGTCCCCTAGTCCCTGCTCGCTAGATTCGCCGATCCGTCGGGTCCGGCCCCGGACGAGACGCCGGGTTGCCGTCGATACGGTCCTTCACGTTGTCGGCGGCGTCGGTGACGCGGTCGGCAATGCCTCCCTTGGTCGCCCGGTCTGCCGCACCGCTCTGGTTCCGACGTCCGCGCGCGAAGAAACGCTCGTCATCATACTCGGGGCTCGAGTAGAAGCCGGCATCGCGATCCGATGGAGCGCCCGTCCTAACGGCGTCCTTCTCGTCCCGTCTTCGCTCGTGGTACCACGACCGCAAGGAGGTCTCGTAATCGCGAGAGAATTGCTGGCGATCGTAGCGCGGAATCGAAGTCAGGTCGGCGCTCGACAGGTCGACGACCACATGGTCGTTGTCATCATCCAGCCGAGCCTGCCCGATCGGAACGAGCGCGTAGTCACGTTTCGTGTCTTTCGCGAAATCCTTGTCGAGCGCGATCTCGATATAGCGAATCCGCCGTTCACCCGTGTCGAAGAGCAGATCCTCGACCTTGCCGACCTTCGTCCCGTCGGCCCCACGGACGTCCCAGCCACGGGGGTCAGGCTCATCCTTGGGGATCTTGAAGCCGTCGAGGTCCCTCGAGTGCACGAGCGCGCTATCGTCGGCGTCGGTGGTATTAATCGAGACACGATCGCGATTTTCTTTTGCCATCTGATTCTCCTCCAGGCAAACGCGTCGGTTCCGGTGGCTGATGACGGCCGGGCGGCCCCGAGCGCGATGTGTGGCCGGCTTCGTGGCAAGGCACGTTCCCCACACCGCCGAGAGTGGCGAAGATCGGCATCCGAGACCGAGTCAGGCCCAGTCATTCCGAGCGAATCGAGGAGTCCTCAAGGTGCTGAGAGAGAGCCCTTTACGGGACGATGAGGATCCCTCCTCCGCTCGGGACGACAACCTCGGCCTGATCCATTCTCACGTTAGGACGCTTCGGCCAATGCTCGGGCGACTGCGTGTGTATCGCGAATCGTCATGTCGCGAGAGAGCAAGCGAGCCAGGAATCCGGTCACGTTCGCAACGGCGAACGAGATGCCCGACAGGTTCCGCTCGACCGGGACTCCTTCGATTGGACGCGGATACGCGCTGGCGCCGAATCGGACCGACCCACGAGTGCCATCGGCGGTCATGACCAGGGCGTGGCGATCACACGTCGCGTCCAGAGTGACACCGACCGCGTTAGGCATGGACCCGGGCAGCCATGCGACGCCGTCGCTTTCGAACGCCGACACGACGATCGCGCCCGCGACGACCGCCGCTTCGACCGCCGCGCCGAGAACCGCGGCCCGGGCGGGGTTCGACGTCCCGAGGCTCAGGTTGATCAGCCGGGCACCGTGGCCGGCGGCCCACGAAATTCCGCGCGCGAGCACCTCCGCGCTCGTGGCCAATGTCCGGTCGAATACGCGCACGGCGACGAGCTCGATCCCTGGCGCCTTATCGAGGATCGCGGCGGCGACTGCCGTTCCGTGTCCGATCCGATCGACGAAGTCCGCGTCGACATCTCCGTCAAGGAGGATGCGAACACCGGAGACGGGCGAGCCACCGATATGCGGATTCGCCGCATGGATCCCGCTGTCGACCACCGCGACGCGAACACCCTCACCGGTCGAGCCAGCGAAGGGCGGGTCGTCGAGCGTGAAGCGTCGCGAGACCAATTCGTCCCAGGTCAATCCGCCGGCTGCAACACACCAAACAGCTTGGCGAACGCGCCGCGGCGGGCCATCAGGCTATCGGCCGGGCCATCCTCCACGATCCCCCCGCGATGCAGGACGACAACCCGGTCGGCCCGGCGGGCCGGCTCGAGGCGGTGAGAGATCACGATCGTCGTGCGGCCGCGCATGACCGCCTCGTAGCCCGACATCACCTGCGCCTCGGTCGCGGGATCGATCGCACCGGTCGCCTCGTCGAGCACGAGCACCGCCGGGTCGGCGAGGAATGCTCTCGCGATCGCCACCCGCTGGCGTTCGCCGGCGGAGAGTGCGCGGCCCCGTTCACCAACCGGCGTGTCGATCCCCTGTGGCATCCGGTCGATGAGATCCGCGAGCCCGGCGGCGCGAGCCGCTGCCGCAACGTCCGCGGCCGACGCGTCCGGGCGGGCATAGCGGATATTCTCGGCCACGGAGGTGTTGAAGATGAACGGGTCCTGTTCCACGACGACGACATGGCGGCGAAGGTCGTCCAAGCGAACGTCCCGCAGATCGTGACCGTCCAGCAGGACGCGACCCGCGGTGGGGTCGAGCTGCCTGACGAGTAGATCGGCGATCGTTGACTTCCCGCCGCCGCTCGCGCCGACGATCGCGACGCGCACCCCGGTCGGAATCGTGAGGCTGGCGCGGTCGAGCACCGGGGCGCCGCGCTCGAACGTGAACGTCACGTCATCGAGCACGACCTCGCCGCGCGCTGACGGGAGTGCGACCGCGTTGTCCTTCTCGGTTACCTCGGCCGGGGTGTCGAGGATCTCGTGCACTCGCCTGAGCGACACGCGCGCGGTGGCGACGCTCGCGTAGAGTCCCATGAGGGACTGCACGGGGCCCATCAGTCGCATCTGATAGGCGACGAACGCCACCAGCGTACCGATCGTGATCGAGCCGTCGATGACACGCCACCCGCCAACGAGAAACACGGCGCCGCTGCCGAGAGCGAGAAGGAGGCCCGGCGCTCCGCCCGACAAGTACGTGAGGCGGCGCATCCGCATGAGTGCGTCGATGAACGCATCGTTCCGCTCGCGGAACCTCGCGGCCTCTCGCTCCTGTGCGTTATGCGTCACCACGAGCCGCATGCCCTGCAGGGCGTCGATGAGGAACGTCCCGATCCCGGCGCTTCGGTCGCGCACGACGGCGATCGAGTCCTCGAGCCGTCGCCGATATCTGACGAGCGCGAACAGCGAGAGCGGAAGCACCGCGAGGCTCACGGCAAACAGCAGTGGGTCCAAAGCGATGAGAATTACCATCGCGCCAACGAGGAAGACGACGCTCCCAACCCACGAGAGTGCGACCTCCGCGGCCACACGCTGGATCTCACCAATGTCGCTGTTGATGCGCGAGGCGATCTGGCCGAGCGGCATGCGCGCGTAGAAGCGCGGCGAGAGCCGCTGGAGATGGCGGAACAGCGCCAGTCGCATGTCGAACAGGATGTCGGCCGACACACGCGTGTACCGGAGGCCACTCACGACGTTGAGGGCAAAGCTCGCGATGGTCAGGCCGGCGAACGCGAGGACGACTCGCACGAGCGCGCCGGAGTCTCGGCCGATGAGAGCACGGTCGATCAGGACGCGCGTCAGGTACGGCAGAACGAGCGATAGCCCAGTGCCGATGAGCGACAGCACCAGTACGAGCACGAGGCGTCGCCAGTACGGGGCGACGTAGCCTAACAAGCGGCGGACATCAGAGTGGACAGTGTTCACGACCAAGCTGCGTGCCGGCACAGGTAACGGGTTACTGGTTACTGGTTACTGGTTCCTGGGACAGGTAATTGGTTACTGGTACAGGTTATTAGTGATCTGAACCCCCGGGAGGCCTCTCTCGGCGAGATGAGCATCCCGGGGGTTCCGATTACCTGTAACCACTACCAGTAACCTGTAACCTGTGGCTCTTTACTGGCCGGCATTTGCCTGTCGTTGGGCGCCAGTCTGCGGGATGATTACGAGCCCGCTCATATCTTGCCCGAGATCGACGGTCCGCAGCTTCTTGAAGGTCTGCGCGTCGTAGACGTCGATCGTGGGGCCCGCGGTGTGGATGTAGAGCTCCCGTCCGTTCGAGCTCGGCGTCAGCCCCATTCGCGGCCGGCCGGGGAACTGCGTGCGCTGCGAGACCCGCCGCCCCTCGAGATCGAACGTCCAGAACTCGTAGTTGCCGACCTGTTGTCGCAACCCATAGCCGCGTCGCCGGCCGGGCGCGAGGCGGAAGTTCACTGGCTCGCTCGGGCCTAACGTGTAGAAGTCCACGCTGCGCTTCACGAGGTCCACCCGCGCGACGCCCATGAGCGTCCGCCGGTTCACCGGGTCCGTGATGCGAAAGAGGCCGGTGTAGAAGCCGGGGTCCTCGTAGATGTCGTTCGGGAAGAAGAAATTGAGGCGCCCCATCCCCTCCTCGAACAACGTGCGTGAGAGCTCCCACCGATCGACCTGCTTGAGCGAATCGGTGCTGTACACGAGCACGTCGTCGGTGGTGAAGAAGTACATGTACTCCCCATCGGGGGAGAAGATGATCTGCGCGCCGTCACGTTCCTCGCCCTTCGGCCACGGGATGGTGTCGGTCACGGCCTTCTTCGCGAGGTCGTAGCGCAGGAGCGTCGGCTTTCCTACCTCGAAGCGATCGAGCTTCTTCGTGTAGGTCTTCACGAGCACCACGGCGAAGCGCTCGCGCGGGTCGACGTTGATGCCCCAGAGCCGCACGCGCGTGCTGCCTGACGAGAGCGTGAACTTGTCGATCGCTTTCCGCGTGGCGATGTCGATGACCTCGACGTGCTCGAACTGCGGATCGAGCACGTAGAAGTGCTTCCGGTTGAACGAGAGGACCATGCTGGTCGGGATGCCGACCGAAACCGGGATCGAATCGACGACCTTCAGGTTGGACTCATTCAGGACGAGGATCTTTTTGGCGTACGTACCAACGTAGATAGTTCCGTTACCGCCGGTCTGGGCGGCGACGGGTGACGACAACGGCACAACGGCAACGGCGCCGGCTGTAAAGGCGCGAAATCCCAAACGGCGCAACTGACTAACTGCGCTCAATCCCGAACGGCGGCGATCCTCTTCGCAGTTGCGCCGCTTCCCCCGCTCTTCGGTCATGGGAAGATGAGATCGATTTTTCGCCAATCCTTCTGTGCGGACGCACATTTCCCCGTCCAGTCCGGCGCGTAGTTGTAGAGGTCCGGCACATGCGCCGGCCAGAAGCACGTGATGTGGCAGTCGAACAGGTCGCGCTCCACCGGCTGACACAGCCCGGCCGTGCCGCCGGCGGAATCCGTCTCCCACCCCGGCGAGAACACGAACGTGCAGCCGAGCGGGATGTGTGGACCCGACGGCGTCGTGAGCGGTCCGCCCTGGAGCGCGACCACATCCTGCTCCGTGGTCTCCGCGATGTGGCGGGCCTTCTTGTTGATCGGCGTTAGGTGTCGCACGTGAGCTCCTCGATCCTCGTCAGGCGTCGAACTGCGCCAGGTATTCCGGGCGTCGCTCCGCGAGCGTCCCGTAGACCTGAAGACACGTGTCGGTCCAGCGACGAATCCATTCGCAGTAGTGCAGGTTCGGCCGCTCGCTCGAGCCGTAGCGTGTGTGCGCCTCGTGATAGCACCCACCGGCGCACAGGGGACGTGCCCAGCACGTCGAGCAATCGGTCTTGTTGGCGATGTGATGCTTGGTCAGGAAGTCTTCCTGCTTCGCGCGATCCACGCCCTCGGTCACCGACCCGATCCTGTGCGTGTCGGAGCCGGCAAAGCGATGGCAGAGCGCGACGTCGCCGTCCGTCGCGACGCCCATGAGGCCAAGCCCCGCGCCACACGGATACGCCTTGCTCATGCCCTTGTGAATCTCCTCGAGCGTGTCGCGGACGTTCGAGAAGCCGTGGTGCTTGCCGGCGAGCGCGTACTGCAGGAACTCGTGCGCGAGGCGCTGGAACTGGGCGAGCATCGCCTCGAAGCCGTCTTCCTGGATCGCGTAGTCGCGCTGCCACGACGTCGTCACGGGCGCGAACCCCACTTCCCAGAACCCGATCTCGTCGCGGAGATGCCGGTAGATGCTTTCGACGTCGAGGTTCTGCTTCGTGAGAGTCACGCGCGCGCCCACCGGCCGTCGGCGATGCCGCTCGAGCAGCATGCGGATGTTCGGCAGCACGACGTCATAGCTCCCCATCCCGTTGTTGAAGACACGGAACCGGTCCTGCTGCTCGCGACCGCCATCCATCGACACGGTGACGCCGACGTCGTTCTCGACGATCCAGTCGATGATCTCCTCGCGAAGGAGCGTCGCGTTCGTCGTGAGGCTGGTGTCGACCGTTTTGCCCAACGTGGCAGCACGCTCCTTCGCATACGCCAGCGCCGATCGGAGCACCTTGAAGTTGAGGAGCGTCTCGCCGCCGAAGAACGTCAGATGCACCACCGGCGATTCGCCCGACTCGGCGAACATGAAGTCCACGCTCTGCCGCGCGGTCTCCTCGTTCATGAAGCGTGGTTTCCGGGAGGCCTCGACG
>Ga0075428_100007301_pt1 | contig 12242 bp, 8 predicted proteins | sample RhiMetdeltSRZDD2_FD_75291 | JGI IMG/M metagenome (GOLD analysis project Ga0075428, IMG submission 75291) | Populus rhizosphere microbial communities from Tennessee, USA - Rhizosphere MetaG P. deltoides SRZDD2 | ecosystem: Host-associated > Plants > Roots > Rhizosphere > Soil | place: USA...
ATGAATATTTAAAGAAGAATAAAATTGTTTGCATTGAAGGCGTTGATACCCGTGCCCTGGTTACACATGTTCGCCAGCAGGGCGCAATGAACTGTATCATTTCTTCTGAAGTACTTGATGTGGAAGAATTGAAAAAAATGCTGGCTAAAGTTCCTTCAATGAATGGACTTGAATTGGCTTCTCATGTAAGTACTGAAAAGGAATATGAGATGGGCGATGCTTCTTCACCGGTAAGAATTGCAGTGATGGATTATGGATGCAAGCAACATATTCTTGAATGCATGACCGAACGTGGAGCTTATGTAAAAGTTTTCCCGGCAAAAACTCCCGCAGCGAAACTGAAAGAATTTAATCCAAGCGGTTATTTTATTTCTAATGGTCCCGGTGACCCTGCAGCAATGGATTATGCAATTGAAAATTTAAAAGAAATACTGAAAGAGAATAAACCAACTTTTGGAATTTGCCTGGGACATCAATTGCTTGCCCTGGCTAATGGCGTCGATACTTATAAACTTCATCATGGTCATCGCGGATTAAATCATCCTGTAAAAAATTTATTAACCGGCAGATCTGAGATCACAACGCAGAATCATGGATTCGGTGTGGATCCGGAGTCAATAAGAAAAGCTGAGCATATCGAAGTGACACATGTTAACCTGAATGATAAATCAATAGAAGGAATAAGGGTAAAAGGAAAACCAGCTTTTTCTGTGCAGTATCATCCTGAAAGTACGCCGGGGCCACATGATAGCCGCTATTTGTTTGATCAGTTTATTGATATGATTAAAAAGAGCTGATCAGAGTTTGGCAAAAGCTAAGCCAAACACAATAATTCCAAGAATAAAAAAAGGTATCAGCAATTTTGCATTTGCTTTTTTCTTTACCTCGTCCGGGTATTGCATAAATGCATCTACTTTATTTTTGAAACTTGTTTTGGTCCCGACGGTTTTTAATATTATAAAATAGATGATGGCAAAAAGCGGGATGGCCAATAATTTTCCAATGCTTTTTCCGGATGAATAGCCAAAAACACTTCGAATGCTTCTGGTCATACTGTCATTGAATCCGGGAACAAAACTTATACAAACCATAACCACAGCCAGGATGAATAATATGATCAGGGCAGATAAGAACAGGTTCCCGTTCAATCTTCCTTTGTTTCCGTCTCTGCCTTTCTGATGGATCTCATAATATTGACTTCCGTAAAGCGCTTCGAGAAATGTCATAGTTTTTAATTCAAAATAGATAAAAATTGTTGAGTATGACAATACCCGGTTGAGAGTATTTTTTAAAATATTCAATACATTCGTTAAATGAAGATAGCAATTATCAATGGGCCTAACCTGAACCTATTGGGCAAGAGGGAAACAGATATATATGGTAACAAACCATTTGAAGTTTTTCTCAGTGAACTGCAACAAAAATATCCGCATATTCATTTTTATTATTATCAAAGTAATATTGAAGGCGAATTGATCAATGAATTACAACGTATCGGTTTTGAATATGATGGTATTATTTTTAATCCCGGCGGCTATACCCATACTTCCGTTGCCATCGGTGATGCAATAGCTGCCATTAAAACTCCGGTGATAGAAGTACATATTTCCAATGTCCATGCAAGGGAAGATTTCAGAAAGCTTTCTCATGTTTCAGGAAAATCAACAGGCAGCATCTTTGGATTGGGATTAAAAGGATATGAACTGGCATTGGAATGGTTCATGGCTAATACAACAAAATAGCAGCATTATGGGTTCTGAAATTTCTCTGTAACAATGCAGAATAAAAAATATCCCCCGGTTAAATCGGGGGATATTTTTAGTATTAGTGAGTCGTTTAAATTTAATCTACATCCCAAAACAATCTTGTTGCAAAAACATCAATAACTCCCTGCGCAGTCACATTAGCACCGTTTGATGCCAATTCAGCCTGCGGATAGAAAAGTCGCAACGGACGAGGTGCATTAGAAGCTGTTGCCGCAGATGCTGGTGTATTAGGGAAATTATTTTTCCTGTACTCACACCATGATTCCAGTCCACTGTAGTTTGTAAGCGCCAACCATTTTTGCATCCAGATCGCTTTTAGTTTATCAGGAGAAGCTGTCCAATCCGACAGGTCTATTCCGCTTGTTAATAAAATTGTAGCGCTATTTCTTGGAGGATTAGGAAGGGGGTTGTCAGCAGGGTTGCCATCATATGCAGCAGTAGTTCCGGTTAACCTGAATGATTCTCTTACCCCCTGCTCATAATATTGCTGTGCAGTGAGTGATAAATTAACTGCGGCTCCATAACGTTGTTTTGCTTCTGCCAAATTAAATTGAGATTCCGCATTTGTCATCAGGATCATGGGTCTTGCAAAATCTCCTTTTACGATCTGTGAAGGACCGATATAAGAAGTATTCTGAGACAAATAACCTGAAGCAACCCCAAAAGGAACGCCTACATAGTTTGCAATGATCTCGGGATTTACGCCCTGTCCTCCTTTGGGATAAGCGATACGTTTCATTCTGAATGTATCATTGGCGGCTTTCAATGTATTAAACAGGAATACGGTTGGGCGTGGATAACGGGCTATTGCTTGTGCACCACCTGCAGCATTATATCCCCAATTCTCATAGAATTGATTCATTTTGCCTGTGCTTGCAACATAACCAGGATTGCTTCCAACATCAAGACCATTTGGTAAAAATCCTTCAGTGGTTGCTGCTGCTTTATTTATTTCAGCAATGATATATGCATCACGACCAGCCATTCTGCTTTGACGCATGAGGATCCTCAACTTCAAACTGTTTGCAAATTGTATCCACTTGATGTGAGATGTAGCAGAGGTAAATGAAGCGTTGTTTGGTTGGGTTGCAAAAACGAAATCGGAACCCGCAAACTCTTTTACAAGTGGGTTAGCTTTCAAAATTGTTATTGCTGTATCCAATACTTTTATGAGATCCTCATAAATGGCTTTTTGATCGTCAAACGTTGGAGCCAATGATCCAAGCCCTTTCAATGCATCAGTATATGGTGCGTTTCCATGCAAATCGACTATGATTTGCATTACGTATGCTTTCAATACCCTGGCAGTACCTCCAAAATACTTCAGATTTGGATTTGCAGCTGCACCCTCAATTGCATACTGAAGGTCTTTCAATATATCAAAATATCCACCCCAGTAATCAAAACTTGAATTGGTAAACTGGTAGCCGAAAATTGTATTACTAAGAATGTAGGTGCTCGACTGAGTCCAATGACCAGACCAATATTCACCCAATTCATTTGGGCCTAAAGTAGCCGCAACTCTATTGGCTGCTGCCGCAAAAGTAAAATCAGGAGTAGAACTTGGAAGCGTATTCGGGCTGGTATTTACATTCAGCCAGTCCTTTTTGCAACTGAAGAATGTAAATATCAACAGCGCTGGTATAATTATTTTTTTAAGTTTCATATCTGTAATGTTTTTATCATTATTTAAAATTCACATTCAGGTTTACTCCATATTGTCTCACAGGTGGCGTTTGATCGGTATTATTAATACCAACACCATTACCGGTTGTAAAACTGAATTCAGGATCTGCAAACTGGTTAGCTTTATCTTTTATCGTAACCAGGTTACGACCAAAGAGGGCTATTGTTGCTCCTCCAAGTATTTTAGTCTTTGAGATCCACTTATCAGGTATTGCATAAGAAATATTAATATCTCTCAACTTAATGAACCATGCCGGTGCTACAAAGTTTTCAGAGATCAAACGATAAGCGTCAACCCATAACCCATATTCAGCTTCTCTTGTCATAATAGTAGTATTCTGAATATACTTTCCTGAAGTCGCATCGAGGTATGCTGAGTTAGGGAAGATATGTGGTGCCCTGTTTTCAGTCCATTTACCGGAACCTGTAAATGTCATTTGTCTTCCAAGATCGCTGAACATGTAGTTTCCACCTCTGTACTCCCAGTTGGTTGCTAAAGTAAATCCTGAATAGCTGATCGTAGTTCCTGCACCTAACATGTATTTAGGAGTAACACGACCAAACTCTTTAAGTGGTCCTGTTGTCAGCGGATGACCCTGTGCTGCACTATTCGCTGTCTGAATTACAATACGTCCGAGTTCATCGCGAACATAAGAAGTGGCTTTCAGTGTCGGGTAGATCATGTCCTGGATAACATAAGTACCTGCATAAGAATACCCACTCACCAGGAACTCTTTTACACCAGGATATAAGTCTATAACTTTATTTTCATTGATCGATCCACGTAATACCAGGTCCCATTGCAGTTTTGCTTTCTTTATGAGTTGAACTTTCACGTCAGCCTCATAACCCCAGTTCTTAGTTTCTCCAACGTTCAATCTGAGTGTTGTGTAACCAGTTGTTGCGGGAATTTGAACTTCTAACACCTGGTCTTCGCTCCTCTGAGTGTAATAAGTAAGATCAATATTTAATCTATTTTTGAAAAGCTGAAATTCTCCGCCAAACTCCAGCGTTCTTACGAACTCGGGTGTAAGATCATCATCAGGTAAAGTGTTTCCAACGCTAATACCCACTGTATTTCCATAAGGGAAACCGCCAGCATTACCATATATAGGATCAAGGCCATACAAAGCGATATTATCATTTCCATTCTTGTTATAACCTGCTCTTAATTTGGCATAGCCCAATACATTATTTCGTAGTGAAGGGATCAACTCAGTAATGACTGCAGAAACGTCAACTCCCGCATAAGTATATGCATATTGAGAATAGTCTCTTGATCTCTTATAAAATCTTGAAGAAGCATCATGTCTTACTGTACTGTGAACAAATACCTTGTCTTTCCAGCCGACTTGTGCATCCGCATAGTATCCGTATTTTCTTTCTTCTGTATTACTTTCTCCTCCCCCTAACTCACCACGTCTGTTTGATACGTTATAAATATCAGGAACTACAATTGAGCTTGAACTAACATCTACACCCTTTGTTTTCCTGTTATAACCATTGACACCAACGATCCCTTTCAAATTAAAATCATTAAAGTTTTTATTGATCAACAACTGGAGCTCGTTGTTTATCAGGTTTTGAGTAGTCGATTCATCAGAAACACTTCCTTGCAGATCAGTAAGAGCTCTTGTGATACCTGAACCATCACCCTGATCCCATGGTACAGGCACTTTAGCCTGGGATTTTGCCCATGTGCTGTGGAAGAACTGGCCAACTGTACTTTTTCTTGTACGTACGTTGTTCATTGCAGAAAACTTATTGAATACACTTAACCATGAAGTGATCTTATAAGTCAGCTCAAGCGTACCATTGAAGTTTGCATCCTGGTATTTTGTGCGGTAATTGTCAAGCCTGAAATATGGATTTGAATAATAATCGTTGTAATAACCATTCGGGCTTGCGAACTTGTTATTTCTCCAATCCCTCAGATCAGGCAATGGAATGTGAGCAGCCTGGTTAATGCTTTCATCATAGAAGTTGAAAGTTGTGCGGTTATACCTTGCCTGCACATAGTTGGCACTAAAACCAATCTTGAAATTCCCATATTCCTGCGAAGCGGCGAAACGCATACCCGTTCTGTTTGATTTATCTTTAGGAACTATGCCTTCACTTGCATTATTTTCGGCAGACAGGAAGAATGTTGAATTATCATTTCCGCCAGAGAAAGAAACCTGGTTATTCAAAGTATACCCTGTATTCCAGATATCTTCACGTATGCCCTTTATAGCCGCATAAGGAAGCATATATACACTGCCATCCTCCAGTATTCTACCCACAGGACGCATTGAACCATCAAAAGCATCACCGAACTGTTGGTTCTCGTAAGAACGCCAGTTATCCTTCATCCTGTCTAAATAATTCGCCTTATATGTCCCGTTTGCAACATTTGTAGTTGTCCAACTGGTGGCATAATGAGATCCGCTTCCAAATTTATCCTGGAACTCAGCCATGATATTTATTTTCTCAACGTTGTAAGAGGTGCTGTAGGAAACTTTCAGCTTTCCTTTTTGTCCACGTTTTGTCGTAATGATTATCGCGCCATTAACACCCTGTGAACCGTACAATGTAGCAGCCTGCCCGCCTTTTAAGATTGTGATGCTTTCAATATCATTCGGATTTAAAAGATTGAACATAGTGGATGAACCAGGAGGTTGCGGCAATCCATCAATAACAATCAACGCATCATTGTTACCGGACATTGAACGATAACCACGAAGATTGAATTTAACAGCAGGATCGACCGAGTTGTTTGCATTCACGATCAACAAACCTGAAACTTTACCAGAAAGACCGGCAGCGACTGTTGGAGCTCTTCCTACAGTCAATTCAGCATTTGATACTTTGGCTAATGAATAACCAAGTTCTTTTGGCCGGCGTCGAATACCTTGTGCGGTAACAACCACTTCACTCAAGGTTTTGTTTTCTTCTACCAGCGCAACTACTAAATTTTCTGCAGCATCAACCTCTTTTTCTTTATAACCTGAGGCGGATACGATCAATTTAGTGCCAGCGGCCACATTCAATATGAAAGAGCCATCGTTATCAGCAATAGCTCCCGCCTTTGATCCTTTGATTTTAATGGAGGCGTTAGGAATGGTGACCCCTTTTTCATCGGTCACCCTACCTGTAATAGTGTTTTTTTGTGCAAACAAACCTGTCAATAAAAATAACAGGCTCGGTACGAGGAGTACAAGCTTTCTCATAATTTAGTTTTGGGGGTTAAGGTCGCCAAGGTAAGGAAACTTGAGTTTTCATTAACAATTGGTTAATCTTTTTTTTAATTCTTAAGCCGCGTTAATTATTAGTCAGAAAATTTTTTTTCAAGCAGCAAAAAACAGCAAACTGCGGTCTGGCGACCTATTTGCTTCTACTATTAAATGAATAAATTGATTTACAACCAATTTCCGGATAAGATATTAATGACATTACCGTTTATTCGCGAATCGTCGGGAATTTACTAAAGAAAAAACGACTCAATAAAGAGATTTTTGTTATCTCACCCGCAACATTAATATTGACTTCTGAATTGCATTGATAGACGATTTATATAAGTGTGACCCCGGATTTTCTTTTTTGACATTTAACATTCCTTAGTAAAACTGTTGCCTGCTGTTTGCAATCTGGTTTATTAGATATGATGATCAAAGATTGTAAAACATAAAATCGAAAAACCATGAAAAGGATTTTTACATTGTCAATTATGACTATCGGGCTCCTGGTGTTTTTTACCGGCTGTGTAAAAAACAGAGAGTATATAGATGACAGCTATTGGCTAACCAAAGAAAGGGGAGAAGTGGTACACAGCGATCCCTATTGTAATTATTATGTTGTAGAAACAGATTATGGATATACTATACTCCGTGCAGTAAATGGTTATAAACCTTATGAAGGAACCATCGTCTATGGTAACTTCAGCAACTATGGTACGAGAGATTATTATAATCGTTCAAATGGCCTGATATTCACTTCTGAAGTAAAAGAATACTGGTTGTCATATTATGATGCGCAAACAGGTATAGAGTACTATTGTTACTGACCATAAAGTGATAAGATCATTTAATTTTCCGATGATGATAGCCTTTAACAAATTAGTTATTGATGTTTGGCTATCATCATCGGCTTTTTTATAAGTTGTTTAGTGCGAGGGCTTTCAGTCTATAATTAGTTGCTTGGGTGTCTTGAAAGCTAAATGAAATTGATTTTATTGAATAAGTTATCGCCTATACTTTTACATCATCAACGCAGCCATACAGCTCCGGTTCCTGCCAAACGATCTCACATCAGCATCGCTTGCCTGAATACAAAACTTGCCTTTTTGCTTGCTTCATTACGATTGTTTCCATGACAAAAGCGTAAACAAATTTTTATAACTATTAAATTTTGAAACTATGAAAAAAGTAATGAACAAAAACAAAGCAATTATTATTGCACTGATGGCTATGATCAGCACATCATTTAGTAACCCCGTATTGGCTACGGGAAAAAAGAACGAGACCCCTGGAATTGAAATTAAGTATCTCGGTTTCCAGCAAAGAAACCCTGTATTCGAGTTGGTAATAAAGAATCTCAAAGAAGAAAGTTTTATTATCAAGATCAGGGATGAATCAGGAACGGTTTTATATTCTGAAAAATTATCAGGTAAAAACCTGTCCCGTAAGTATCGTATCGATACCGAAGAGGAAATTGCTGACGGCAGTCTTCGCTTTGAAGTAATATCTGTCAATAACAAGAAGTCAGATATCTATGTCGTTGGCATCACTGAAAGCGTTTCAAAAGAAATGGCTATAAACAAAATTCAATAACTAACAAAAAGGAACTGTCCCGCTTCAGGCGGGATAGTTCCTTTTCATTTCAGATCAATCATAAGTTTTATTTCTTTGCCTTTTTTTGTACGTCATCAAGTTTGGCAATGTATAAACTCCGGCCATGGGTGCCAAGAACAATTTCATTTTCTCTTTGCTGAATAGCTATATCATGGATCGGTACTGATCTTGGTAAACCTTTATTCCACATCATAAAGCTATTTCCTTTATCAAAACTTACATACAATCCGCCATCTGTACCAACATAAAGAATGCTGTCATTCTTTGGGTCCTCACGGATCACATTCACAGGTTCATTCGGCAGATCTTTTCCTATTTGCGTCCATGTTTTGCCATAATCATCGCTTACATATACATAAGGCGCAAAATTATCAATGCGATAACCATTTAATGTTGCATACACTCTTGCTTCTTTATGTTGTGATGCGAGAACTCTGCTTACCCATAAGCCTTGAGTATTGAGTCGTGAGTAATTCGCTTTTACTTTCGGCTTTTTACTTTTAACTTCTGCAACTGCAGTTTGATTCAATTGCTCCCAAGTATAACCGCCATCTTTTGTTACATGTATATTTCCATCATCAGTACCGGTATAAACCAAACCAAACCTTGTTGGCGATTCTGAAATAGTTGTCAAAGTTCCATAAGGAACATCGCCTTCTTTTTTACCATTGGTAAGATCAGGAGTCATTGTGATCATCGTATCTCCTTTATTCATGCTGCGATGAAAATGATTGCTTCCGAAATATACTATGTCAGGATTATGGCTGCTGATCAGGATTGGCGCCTGCCAGTTAAAGCGATAAGGAAATTCTCCCAATTCATGTCGTGGTGTAATTCTTCTGGTTCCTTCTCTTGTTATCCTGTTCGTTCTTGAATAATTACCAAATTGCGAACCATAATATGCAATTGCATTATCTCTGGTATCCACCTGTACCTGCATGCCGTCCCCTCCACCGATATTAGCTTCACCACCGACAGTTTGACCAAGCCCGGAACCGGCAAAAGGATTTCGACCGGTTTGTGAGGAAACATACCACACACCGTTATCCTGCAGTCCTCCATAAACATTATAGGGTCTTGCATTATCGGTTGTAATTGCATAGAACTGGCCAACAGCAGGAGTATTGGCTTTGAACCAAACTTCGCCGTCATCATAAGTAATGTTGATGCCGCCATCATTACCATTAATAAGATGAGAATCTTTCTTTGGATTTACCCAGAGTGCATGGTGATCTGAATGCACATTATTTTTATCAATATTCTTCCATGTTTTACCTCCATCTGTCGATTCCATTGCATTTAATCCAAGTATGTAAACTTTGTTCTCGTTATATGATGATACATATATCTTGGCAAAATAATATCCATAAGTAAAGAACATGTTTATATCTTTTTCATTGATTTTTTTCCAGCTTTGGCCGGCATTATCACTTCGGTAAATTTCACAGCCAATAGGATTTGATTCAAACCCGGTATTTACATTTAAATAATCATAAAGAACTGTTGGTTTATACTTATCGTTTGCAATCCATTCTTTCAACATCTTTGCCGTATATCTTGGATACATCCTGTTACGGGATAAAAAGGTATCGAGCTTTTTGTTATCAAGTAGGGCAAATTGTTCTTTGGTCAAACCTTTCAGATCATTAGTACGAAAAGATGATGAATCTCTTCTTGCAGTATCAGGCTTGTTTTTTTGATTATCAACGACAGCATAAACGATCTGCGGATTTTTTGGATAAACACAAAGACCTATTCTGCCGACACTGTCCCCGTTTGGAAAACCTGAACCGCTGATCGATTTCCAGGTATCACCGCCATCATTGCTTTTATAAATACCACTTGTCTTTCCGCCTTCTTCAAAATTCCAGGCACTCCTTGTTTTATACCACATAGCAGCGTATAACTCATTTGGGTTTTGCGGATTAATGTCCATTTCAACTGCACCTGTGTTATCATCAATGTATAAAGTTTGTTTCCATGTTTTACCACCATCTGTTGTTTTATAAACACCTCTTTCTTTATTTGGAGAATATAAATGACCAAGAACTGCAACCCAGGCAATATTGTCATCGGTAGGATGCAATTGAACCTTACCAATATGATGCGAATCCGGCAAGCCAAGATATTCCCATGTCTTTCCGCCGTCACTGCTTTTATAAACACCAATACCTGCATAAGAAGAACGGCTGCTGTTCACTTCACCGGTCCCGATCCAGATCGTTTTTGTTTTCCAGTTCACTGCTATATCACCAATGGTTAAAATATCTTCTGAATCAAAAATAGATTTGAAAGAAAGGCCATTATTTTTTGTATACCATAAACCGCCGGATGCATAAGCAACATAGAATTCGGTGGGATCTTCAGGGTTGGCTTCAATATCAACCACCCGGCCGCTCATTGTTACCGGTCCGATATTCCGGAAACTAATATCATTTAATACCGATCTTTTTTCCAGCTCTTTTCTTTGTTGCACCGTTTTCATTCTTTCTTCAGCAGAAGTAGTGGCTAACTGGGCAAATGTGCAAATGTGCCAACTTGCAAATAAGCAAATGAAGAGCAGGGGCTTAATTAAAAGATTGATGTGTCTAAATTTTAACAGGCGAAACATAAAAGCAGTCGTTTTTCGTTATTAATTTTGAGTCACAGCTCTTAGCTCATCGCTCAAGGCTGTGTTGTCAAACTTACTAAACTATGCGTTACATTCTATTTATTATTCTCCTGATCTCCACGAAAGGTTTTACGCAGTGTAAAACTTTTATTATCGGGGTAAAAGGAGATACTTTGAATTGCGTTGATATGAATGGCAAGAAGCAAGGACGCTGGGTTATTGAAAAACCACCTTTACGTGGCGAGAAAGGATATGAGGAACAGGGTGTTTTTATAAATGATAAAAAAGAAGGCCAGTGGCAGCAATTTACTTTAGATGGCGATCTGCTTGCAATTGAAAATTATCGTTGGGGAAATAAGAATGGCCGCTGTATGTATTATAATTCTTTTGGACAGCCGGTTCGTGAAGAAAGCTGGAAAGCAGTAAATCCCGATAATCCTTATGATACGGTAGATATTTATGGAATAAATGATCCGACTAAAGTTGTAAGAAGACAGGTAATGAAGCTGGAAGGTTTTACACTTCGCCATGGTACCTGGAAATTTTTTGACCAGGATTTAGGAACAGTAGTAAAAACTGAACAGTACAGACTTGACAAACTTGTAGTAGCCGGGCAAGTGGAAGATGAACTTGCGCCGATTGATATCAGCACTGGTAACAAAGCAAAATCAGATACTACAGGAAAAAAATCAATAGCAAAACCCAAAGAAGTGATGGATTACGAAAAAAAGAATGCAGGTAAAAAGAAAGTAAAAACAAGAACAGGACAAACCGGATATACCCCCAACCCCTAAAAGGGAGTAATGAAATACAATAAAATCGCATTCAGGTAGAAAAAGTTTTAAAGTATCCAAGAAACCAATTCATACGAAGTGGCTTTTGAGTTTAATAGTAAATCTTCAAATCAAGTTCCCCTTTAGGGGACAGGGGTAAACGCTTTCTTCTTCTCTTCAGCTTTTTGCATCGGGTTATTTGGTTGCGGTTGATTACGGCCACCACCTTGCTGTGTTGCTTTAAATACCTGGAATTTTGTTTGCACTATCTCTTTTGGCCATGTATTATTGGTTTCATCAATATCTGCTGTTTCTCTCATCGGGTCAAGCTTTACAGATGCCACTTCTTTATCTTTTACAAAAACCTTTGTTACAGCCTTTTCATTTTTTCTCCAGATCTGTGCAGGGATTTTTTCATATTCTTTAGTTCCGTCTTTATAGGTCCATTCAAGAATGATCGGCATTACCAAACCACCTTTATTGGCAAAACTAATTTCATAAAAATTCTTGCCGGCGATCTTTGCTCTTGTTTCATCATCCATTAAGGGTGCTCCTGTTTTTGTTTCAAATCCATAGG
>Ga0075428_100007303_pt1 | contig 12241 bp, 11 predicted proteins | sample RhiMetdeltSRZDD2_FD_75291 | JGI IMG/M metagenome (GOLD analysis project Ga0075428, IMG submission 75291) | Populus rhizosphere microbial communities from Tennessee, USA - Rhizosphere MetaG P. deltoides SRZDD2 | ecosystem: Host-associated > Plants > Roots > Rhizosphere > Soil | place: USA...
CGCACCAGTAGCCCTCGCGCTTGATGGCCTCGTTGGGGATCGAGCCCTCGACAACCAGCACGAACGGCTCCAACTCACCCCGATCGGCCTTGAAGAACCACTCGATGAAGTCGTCGGCACCGCCGACCGGACCGCATTCGAAGTCGATGAGCGGCCAGTGGACCGCGATCTTCGGTAGGCCGGGGAGTGCGCCCAGGGCGATCTCCTCGATCGTCGGCTGGGTTGCGGCCGTCAACGCCACGGAATCCCCGTCGCAGCTCAGCCCTGCGTTGATCCAAAGGACGTGGACGACGGTCTCGTCCTGCGACGCCTCGGTAACGGTCACGGCGACACGCCCCCTTCCGCTTCCGCGGCGCGACCTGCGCCACTGCCCTGCCTACCGCCCGCCCGTCACCGCGTAAATGAGTGTGTTTCCCACCCATGGCGCTGCCGGGGGGTGTGTCATACGGTGCTGGCCAGGGAAGTCACCCGATGGAAGATCGCGCTCCAACGACGGTCCCCGCGGGCGGAGCTTCGCGGTTCGAGTTCGCGCCGCCACGTCGATTCGTCCTACCCGCCGTGCTGCTGCTCCTCTCGGAGCGGCCCAGCTACGGCTACAACCTCGAAAAGGACCTGTTGGCGTTCAACGTCGGCCGTATCGACCGACCGACCGTCTACCGGGCCCTCGCCGACCTGGAGGCCGACGGCCTGGTGACGTCCTGGTCAGAGGCGCCGTCGGCCGGTCAGGCCCGGCGGGTCTACGGCGTCACTCCCCTCGGGGAACGGGTCCTGCGGGTGTGGATGCACGTGATCAAGAGGGAGCGTGACTCCCTCGGCAACGTCCTTCGCCGTTACCAGGCGACCGGCACGATCGACGCCGTGCTCGCCGAGGTGGACGGCGGATGGGCGGCTGCCCTGGGCTTCGGCTGGTCCCCGGTGTCGACCACGTCGGTCGCCCCGCGGCGGTTCAACACCGTGGACGGCGACTGGCGCTACATCACGCCCGAGAGCGCCCTGCAGGCGGTGGCGTCGAGCGAGGAATCGAGAGGCGAGACCGTGGAGGACGACCAACCCGAGGACTACGTCGACGGCTGCATACCGGCAGGGCCGGCGTCCACCGGCGGAGACATCGTCGCGGTCGAAGGTCTCAGGCACTTCCGGCTGACGCCTGACCGCTCGGTCGTGCTCATCGATGTCCGGTCGACGGTGGGGCCCATCAGCTTCGGTGCCGACGGGCTGACCGGCAGCATCGCAACCGAGATCACCGACGGCGCCATCCGCCCCCGCAGCCACCCCTCGGCACACGTCGAGATCGCGGTCGACGGGCTCCGTTCCGGCAACCGGGTCTACGACGCCGAGCTGCTCCGCCGGATCGATGCCCGCCGCTTCCCGACGGCGACGCTGGACCTGGGCCGCTGCCTGGCGGTGGGCTCCACGGGCCGGTACCGCGTTGCCGGCGAGCTCACGTTCCACGGCGTGACCCGACCGACGGAGGGCACGGTCGACATCGCAGTCGCCGCCGACGGTCGGCTGGTGGTCACGGGCGAGCAGGTCTTCGACATCAGGGACTTCGCGGTCCCATCGCCGACCGTGCTCATGCTACGCATCTACCCCGACGTGAGGGTTCACTTGCACGTCGAGGCCAAGCCGGAGGTGACCTGATGGGAACGTTCGTCGCGCTGGCGGTCGGCTACGTCATCGGCGCCAAGACCGGCAGCAAGGATCTCGACCAGCTCACGCGGTCGTTGAAAGCCCTGGCGGGCACGGACGAGTTCGCCGATGTGGTTGCCGCCGTCCGCTCGCACGTCGGCCACACGCTGCGCGAGCTGGCATCGGTGGTCGACGGCCACGCGCCCGACGCGCCCGCCGATGGCGACACCGGAGACCTGGTCGATCGGGTCAAACAACTCGTCGGCAACGGCTGAGCTCTCGGGGTAGGTGGCGACGGGCCGGCCGTCGACGTCAAGGGGCCCAGCGACCGTCAGCCTCATCCGCGCGCGTGAGGTCCTGGCCGATCCCCCGCAGCCCGACCACCGTTCCCGCCGAGCTGAGCTGTGGCTGAGCCCGGACCCTGACGTCGCGCACCCCTCCGTCAGGGCGGACGACCCGGTACTCCTCCTCGAACGGCTGCCCTGACGCAACGGACGCCTGCATCGCCGACTGCACGCGGCTGCGGTCGTCGGGGTGGATCGCATCCAAGTGGGCTTCGAGCGTTCCCCCGAAGTCGACCGGGTCGACACCGTGGATGCGATGGAACTGGTCGCTCCACTGCACCGTGCCGGTCCTCAGGTCCCACAGCCAGCTGCCCACATGAGCCAGGGCTTCGCTCTCCCGGACTCGTGCCTCCACCTCGGCGAGCGCGGCCTGTGCGAGGCGCTGCTCGGTTATGTCGCGTGCGATCACGACCGAGCTCACGAGCTCGCCGCCGGGACCGTGGACCGGGCACAACGACAGTGAGATCGGTACGGGCATGCCGTCCTTGCGCAGGATCTCCGTCTCGAAGTGGCTCACCTGGTCACCGGCGCGGACGGCGTCGAAGACCGCCTGGACATCGCTACGGAGGTGCTCCGGGAACAGGTTGATGGCGTCCTGGCCGACGATCTCGCCCCCGCGGTAACCGAAGCACCGCTCGGCGGCGCGGTTCCAGGTCGTGACCGTGCCACCGGCGTCCTGGCCATAGATCGCGTCGTCGGACGTCTCCAGGATCGCAACGAGAAGTGCGCCGGCAGCCCCACCACCCGACCGCGCGTGATCGTCGCTCCCGTGCCACGCAGCGCCGGTCGAGGTCATCTACGGTGCATGTTCCCAGATCGCGTACTCACGCCGCGGCGCCCGGCGCCACCATCATCATCGAGGGCAACGATGCGAGCGCTTCAGTTGACGGCCTGGAAGTCTCCGCCGGAGCTTCGGGAGGTTCCGGATCCCGAACCGGGGCCGGGCCAGGTCGTGGTGCGCATCGCGGCGGCGGGCGCGTGCCATTCGGACCTTCACCTGATGCACGACTTCGACGCCGGTCTGCTCCCGTTCGCGCTGCCCTTCACCCTGGGCCACGAGAACGCCGGGTTCGTCGAGGCGGTGGGTGCCGGCGTCGACCACGTGTCGCCCGGTGAGCCCGTCGCCGTGTACGGAGCATGGGGGTGTGGTCGGTGCCATCGATGCCATCTCGGCGCGGAGAACTATTGCCAGCGGGCGGCCGAGCTCGATGGCGCCGGCGCCGGTCTCGGCTGCGACGGGGGCATGGCCCCACTGATGCTCGTGCCGCAGGCCCGGTGGCTCGTCCCACTCGACGACCTCGATCCCGTCGAGGCGGCCCCGCTCACCGACGCCGGTCTCACGCCGTATCACGCGATCAAGCGCTCATCGCACCTGCTACACGGGGGCTCGACGGCGGTGGTGATCGGAGCCGGAGGCCTGGGGCACATGGCCGTCCAGATCCTGAAGGCGACCAGCGCGGCCACGGTGGTCGCGGTCGACACCAAACCGGAGGCGCTCGAGCTGGCCGCCGCGCTCGGCGCCGATCACGTCGTCGCATCCGATGAGGCCACCGCCGGCGTCATCAGGGACATCACGCGGAACCAGGGGGCGGATCTCGCCCTCGACTGCGTCGGCGTCGACTCGACCATCGCCCTGGCCGCCCAGGTCAGCCGCCCGCTCGCCCACGTGACCGTGGTCGGCCTCGGCGGCGGCACGTTCGGCTTCAGCTTCTTCTCCCTGCCCTACGAGGCATCCCTGGCCACGACCTATTGGGGGACGCTTCCCGAGTTGACCGAGGTGCTCGACCTGGCTCGTCGGGGCCTCATCAAGGCCCACGTCCAACGCTTCGGCCTCGACGCAGCCGGCGACGCCTACGACGCGCTCGCCGCAGGAACGTTGGAGGGGCGGGCCGTCATCGTCCCCTAGTTGGCGGAAGGATCAGCCCTTGACGGGCTCCTCGGGCCCGAGCCGTCGAACCCGAAGGCACTGGTCGACCCGGAACACGCCATGGGCGCGCCGATCCTGGGGGGAGAAGTAGCGGTCGGCCTCGGCCATGGGAACGACCTCCGGCCGGTCCACGTCGTAGGTGCTCCCCTCGTCCACGATCGTGGCGGACCCGCTCGCGAGCACGTTCTTGAGCCAATCGGTGTTCGGTCCGTAGGGCAGTGCGATCACGAACCCGTCGTCGATCGCCACGGCCCCCACCGGCGTCTCGTAGGCACGGCCCGTGGTCCGGCCGACGTGCCGGATCACCGACGCGTTGGCACCGGGCGTGCCGGCGGACTTCAGGGCGAGCGGCTTCATGGCCCGGCTGGTGCGGCGGACGGCATCGAGCACGAGCGGCGACTTCGTCCGCATGCCGGCGACGAAGACGATCCCGGCCGTGACGAGCACGAGGAGCACGCCGGCGATGAGCCTGGCGAACATGCGACCCATGGCCACCTCCTATCGGAACAGCAACGAGTAATCGGCGCCCGACCGCAGGTGATGACCACCATCGATCGGTAGGCAGGCACCAGTTATCCACGATGACTCGGGGCCTGCCAGGAAGCGGACCGCCTCCGCCACGTCGTTCACTGTGCCGACCCGGCCGAGGGGCATGTTGGCGAGGTAATGGTCCAGCAGCTTGCCGCCGCCGGTGATCGGTGCCATCAGCTCGTCGTCGATGATCCCCGGCTGCAGGACGTTGACGCGGATGCCGTCGCCGCCGAACTCCTCGGCCGCGTAACGGCACACCTCCTCGATGCCGGCCTTGGAGGCGCCGTAGGCCCACAACCAGCGGTGCGGAAAGTGGCCGGCGCCGGATGACATCCCGATGATCGAACCCCCGCCGCGATCCCGCATCGCCGGCAGCGCGTGCTTGATACAGATGATCGTGCCCACCAGGTTGAGATCGATCGTCGTACGGACGGCGTCCAGGTCCGCGGCGTCGAACGGGCCAAGGTGATGGGATCCGCCGGCGTTGGCGAACAGGATGTCGAGCCCGCCTGCCGGTTCCGCGGCAAACGCGACCGCCGCGGCCACCTGCTCCTCGATCGTGACGTCTGCGACGATCGACCGGATCGACCCCCCGTCACCCACGCCCGGGGCGATCGCAGCCTCGGCCTTGGCGAGCTTCTCCTCCGTGCGACCGCAGATGGCGACGTGAGCGCCATCCGTGGCCAGGCGGGCCGCCGACGCGAGCCCGATGCCGCTGCCGCCCCCGGTCACCAGTGCGGTGCGCTCCCGGATGGTCACCATGCCACCTTCATGCTCTCGTAGCCGCTCACGAAGTTCGCCGGCCGATGGTCGGGCTCCTCGCCATCGACCAGGCGAATGCCCGGCAGTCGCTCGAGCAACTGTTCGAACATCACCCGCAACTCGAGGCGCGCCAGCGAGTTCCCGAGGCAGAAATGCGTCCCGAAGCCGAATGCCACGTGCTCGTTCGGGGTCCGCCTGATGTCGAACGTGAAGGGGTCGGGGAACTGCTCGTGGTCGCGGTTGGCGGACGGGTACAGCAGGAGAACCTTCTGACCCGCACGGATGCGGCGCCCACGCAGCTCCAGGTCGTGCGTCGCGGTCCGCGCCATGTTCTTGATCGGCGAGACCCAGCGCAGCATCTCCTCGACCGCGCCCGGCAGCAGCGAGCGATCTGCGAGCAGCGCGTCCCAGCGCCGCCGGTCGCTGAGCAGCTGGTAGAGGCCGCCGGTGATCACGTGCCGCGTGGTCTCGTCGCCGCCGATGAGGATCAACAGCGTCTCGAGGACCAGCGTTGCATCGTCGAAGCTCTCGCCGTCGACCTCCGCATGCACCAGGATGCTGGTGAGGTCGTCGGCCGGGTACTCCCGCCGGTCGGCGATGACATCCGCCATGTAGGCGGTGTAACCGTCGAATGCGGCCATCATGGCCGCGAGCTTGTCGGGGTCGTCCTGCCCGAGCCCGCGCATCAGGTCATCGCTCCACCTCAGCAACGTCGGATGGTCGGCCTCCGCGAAGCCGAGCGCGTCGCCGATCATCACCAGCGGGAGCCACGCGGCCACGTCGGCGACGAAGTCGCACTGGCCCCGGGCGACCACCTGGTCGAGAAGGCGGTCGACGATCGATCGCACCTTGTCTTCCTGGCGCCGAATCTGCAGTGGCGTGAAGCCCTTGCTCACGAGCTGGCGGCGCCGCCGGTGTACCGGATCGTCCTGCTCGATCATCATGCCTGTCGGCTCGCTGTCGGGGCGGATGCCCCCCACGCTCGACCACAGCTCGGGCCGCCGCGAGATCTCCCTCACGTCGTCGTACTTCGTGATGCCCCACACGCCGGCGGGCTCGTTCCAGTGGACGGGATCGTGCTCACGCAACCAGGCGAGGGCCGCATGAGGGTCATCCGCCCAGAAGTCGCCCCGCACGTAGTTCAGGTCCAGCTGGTCAGGTCCCACTGCCGCGCCATCATCACCTCGTCCGGGACACGTCCCGAGCAGGCTAGTCACAACGCTCCCCGGGAACCCCGGCGGCGCGACCCCGGGCGGTCAGGGCGGACTAGTAGGCGTACTCCCGAGCACGTCGCGCCGATGGATCACGCCGACGGCGGTTCCTGGCGGTGGATTGGTCAGCAACCAATCCAGCGCCAAGAAGCCCGCGGTGCCCATGAGGGCCGGTCCCTGCGTGCCGTCTGGATAGCGTTGACATCTGGATAATGACATTATCTAATAGAGCCGATGGCGGAGAGGCTGCGGCGGGCCGAGCAGGTGGAGCGGAACCGAGACGTCGTGCTCACGGCGGCACGGCACGTCTTCCTCTCCCGGGGCTACACCGGCGCCACCCTCGAGGCCGTCGCCAGCGAGGCGGGGTTTTCCACCGGGGTCGTGTACTCACAGTTCGGCAGCAAGGCAGACCTGTTCCTGGCCCTGCTCGAGCGGCGGATCGACGAGCGCGCCGAGCAGAACGAGCGCGTCACCGCGGAGATGCCCGGCGCCGAGGGTCTCCGCGAGCTGATGCGGGCTGCCGGACGCGACTCCGCCGCCGACCAGGGATGGGCACGACTCCTCGTCGAGTTCCGGATGGTCGCCGCCCGCGATCCCCACCTCAACGCCCGCTATGCGGCGCTGCACCGCCAAACCCGGGAACGCCTGGCGTCAGTGCTACGCCGGCTCCACGACGGGGCGTCGCTCGTGCCCGTGCTCCCCGTCGAGTCCATGGCGGAGTTCATCCTCGCCGTGGGCGTCGGCACAACCGTGGAGAGGGCAGTCGATTCGGCGGCCCTGGCCGACGAGGACCTACTGGTGATCCTGCCCCGCGCACTCGGGTTGCCCGACGTCGAGCGAGCGGCGCGGGCGGCCAGCGCACCAACCAACTGACGGCGAGTCGCGGGCCGCCCGCGATCGAGGAGACCATGGCTGCGACGACTACGACCACGGACACCAGCAGCTGGGAGCGATTCCGGACCGCCACCCAGGCAGACGTGCTCACCGACGTCCCACAACACGTCCAGCGGCTCGGGTGGAGCGCCGGCCGCATCGAGGCCGCGCAGCGGGACGGCCTCCGCCGGTTGCTCGCGCACGCCGCCGAGCACTCGCCCTTCCACCGTCGCCGTCTGGGCGGCGTCGACATCGATCGCGTCGATCCTGCCGATCTGTCGAGCCTGCCGGTGATGACCAAGCCCGAGATGATGGCGGAGCTCGACGACGTCTTCACCGACCGGCGGCTCGACCGCGGTGTGATCGACGAGACCCTGGCCGCCACCGGAGCGGAGCCGGTTCCCATCCACGGTGACTACATCGCCATGGCGTCGGGCGGCAGCTCGGGTGAGCGGGGGGTGTTCGTCTTCGATCGGCCGGCGGTCGCCGGATTCTTCTCGGCGCTGTCGAGGTCGCTGATGGCCCGGCTGCAAGCGCTCGGCGGCCCACCACCCGGCGGGCTGCCCATAGTGCTCGTCGCCGCCGCCTCGGCGGTGCACGCCACCGGTGTTGCGCCGGCCCTCACCGCGGGCACCGGCATGCCGTTCCGGTTCACCCCGGTGCCGGCCACCCTGCCGTTGGCGGAGATCGTGGCGCGGCTCAACGCGTTGCAACCACCGGCGCTGTTCGGCTACCCATCGGTGCTGGCGCAGCTCGCAGCCGAGCAACAAGCCGGCCGACTGCACGTCACGCCACTGGTCATCTCCTCGACCAGTGAGACACTCCTAGCCGAGGCCCGGGCCGCCATCAGCGACGCGTTCTCGGTCCCCGTCGTCGATACGTTCGGGTCGACCGAAGGGCTGGTCGGCAGCAGCGCACCCGGCGACAGCGTCTTGGTGTTCAACACCGACATGTGCATCGTCGAGCTCGTCGACGACGACTGTCACCCTGTCTCCCCTGGAGTCCCGTCGACCAGGGTGCTCGTCACCAACCTCTACAACATGATCCAGCCGCTCATCCGCTACGAGCTCACGGACAGCTTCGTGCGCGAACCCGACGCCGCCGAGCACGGTCATCTGCGCGCACGGGTCAGGGGGCGCACGGAGGAGGTGCTCCACTACGACGAGATCGACATCCACCCGCTCGCCGTGCGCTCGGTGATGGTCAAAGCGCGGGAAATCGTCGACTACCAGGTCCGGCAGACGCCTCGGGGCGTCGAGGTCGACGCGGTCGCGGCCGGCGCCGCCGACGTCGACCGACTCTCCGGCCTGTTGGCTCACGCCCTGGCCGACGCGGGACTGGCCGAACCCGACGTGACCGTTCGGATCGTGGATTCGCTCCGGCGCCATCACGAAACCGGGAAGGTCCGCCGCTTCGTGCCCGCGGACGCGCTCAGCCAAGGCATCGGTCGGACGTAGCTGCGGCTACGGCTCGGGCCACCTCGGCGCCAGGCACCCGGGGACCAACGACTCAGCCGACCTCGCGAGCGGCGTCGAGGACCTGGCCGCCCGCCTCCAGCACGTCCTCGAAGCCCACCTCGATGCACCGGCGCAGGTCGTCGCAGTCGGCGACCGCCGCGGGGTCGACGTGGAGGCCCATGTCGAAGCTGCCGTCGTACGACATGGCGGTGAGGTTGAACGCAGTGCCGGCGACCGGCCCGAGCGTGCCCGTCCACAGGATCCGGGCGCCGGACACGTAGGTCGGCACGGGCGCGCCTCGCATGTTGCTGGTGGCGAAGTCCATGTTGGCGGTCTGCGAGCGGGCCACGCCGGTGATCAGCGACGTCGGGAGCAGGTTGGCCAACCCGGCGACGCTGCCCATGGCGCCGCCGGTGCGGGCGCCTTCGCGACCGGCCGCCATGGTCGTGCGGATCGCTGCGAACCGCTCCTCCACCGGCATCGGTCCGGCGGGAACCCGCACCCGCGTGGGGGCGAACGCGTTGGTGCCGTCGCCGCCGGTCCCCCTCGTGCTGACGACGAAGCTGATGTTGAGCGCCTCGAGCGGTGTTTCCCGGCGCTCGTGATAGCGCATGGCGCCCTGCACGGCGCCGGTGACGAACGCGTCGTTGACGCTCCCGCCGAGCGCCTTGGCCGATGCACGGAGTGGGTCGAACGGCACCCGGATGACGTCGAAGTGGCGGTGCCGGCTACGCCCACGCCACAGGGGTGACCCTCCCGTAGCGCCGCCGGTGGCGTCCACCTGGCTGCGCACCTGCTCGACCGTCGCCAGCGTCCTTGCGGCGAGGTCCAGCGGGCGCCGGGGATCAGCGCCCCACAGGACGACCTCGCCAGCGGCACGGCGGGCCCATCCCAGCTGGCGTTGCCAGAGCTCGCGGGCCGCCCCGACGGCGGAAACGCCGGCGCCGGCAATGCCTCCATTCCCCGACGCGCCACGGGCCTCGGCGACCGACTCGCGCACCACCCGGTCGAGGTCGACGTCTGGCGGCGGGGGCGCATCCCGTTCCAGGGTGAGGTAGAGCTCGGCCAGGCGGAGAGCGGCGTGGCCGTCGGCGATCGTGTGGTGGAGCTTGGCGAACATGGCGCCGCGACCTTCCTCGAGGCCGTCGACGATCACGAAGAGCCACAGCGGGCGAGTGCGGTCGAACGGGTCCTGCATGAGGCGGGCGACGAGGTCGTACAGCTGCCGCAACGTCCCCGGGGCGGGCAGGGCGACGTGGCGGACGTGGTAGTCGAGGTCGAACTCGGGATCGGGCGCCCAGTGCGGCGGCGACTGCGGCCCGGCACCGGGCACGACCCGCTCCCGGAGCCGCGGAATCTCGACGGCCGCGTTGGCGATGCGGCGTCGGTAGTCGTCGGCATCCGGGGGTCGGTCGCACACGGCGACCACGCCGCCGCTCGGGTTGAGCCAGGGGTCCTTCTCGACCCTCCACATGAGGGCCTCGAAATCCGACATCCGGCGCTGGAAGGTGACTCCCTGGACCGGTTGGTCGGCCATCGCGCCACCGTAGCGCCACTGGCCGCCGAGTCCGCCCGTCCGCCGTAGAGTGGCCGGATGGCGCGCGCAGCCGCCATCGTGGACGTCGACCGGACCCTGCTCACCGGCCGCCCCGGGCGGATCCTGCGCAACTCCATGCACCGGGCTGGCGTCGCCGCACCGCCGGGGCCGCTGCGCCCGGCCGTCGACGCGGCCGCCACTGCGTTCCTGTCGACGCAGCTGACGCTGCTCGGGGTCCATGCCCGCCGGGGCTGGCCGGACACCGCCGTGCGGGAGGCGGCGACGACGGCGGCCGAGGCGGTGGTCGACGACGCGGCGCCCCACCTCCGGCCGCTGCTCGACGAACACCGCTCCGCGGGTGCGCGCATCCTCCTCGTCAGCGCCGCGCCGCCAGCGATCGCCGAGCCGCTCGGCGGCCTCCTGGGTGCCGACGACGTCGTCGGGACCGGTGGGGCCGAGGGCCGGGGACCGCTCGCCCCGATCGAGGGCCCGCTGGTCTGGGCACGAGCGAAGGCCGAGGCCGGCGCCGCCTGGTTGCGTGCCGCCCGTGTCTCGCCCCGCTCGGCTCACGCCTACGCCGACAACTTCTTCGCGGGGCCGCTGCTCGCCTCGGTAGGTCACCCCACGGTGGTCGACCCCGACGCTCGCCTGACCCTGTTGGCCCGCACGATGGGCTGGCCCATCCGTCACCTCGACGTCCCCGACGGTGTCGTGAAGGTGGCCGGGCGCGAGCTCCAAGAGTGGTTCCGGCCGTTCGCTCGCGTCGAGGCAATGCCGAACGCCCGCATCGAGATCGAAGGCCTCGAACACGTGCCCGAATCCGGTGGGGCGATCCTCGCCTTCAACCATCGCAGCTACTTCGACGCCGCGGTCACCAGCGTGGTGGCTGCCCGGGCGGGACGGTCCGTCCGGGGCCTCGGCAAGAAGGAGGTGCTGGACGCGCCGGTCCTCGGCCCGCTCGCCCGGGCGGTCGGGACGATCCGCGTCGACCGGGGCACCGGCTCGCACGAGCCCCTCGAGGCGGCGGCTCTGGCGCTGCGGGCCGGCGAGGTGGTGATGATCGCACCCCAGGGCACCATCCCGCGGGGGCCGGCGTTCTTCGAGCCCGAGCTGAGGGGGCGGTGGGGCGCCGCCCGCCTGGCTGCGATGACGAGGGCGCCAGTCATCCCGATCGCGCTGTGGGGGACCGAGCGGGTCTGGCCGAGGAACGCCCGCCTGCCTCGCATGGACCCGCTCCGCCGCCCCCGCGTCAGCGTGCGCATCGGCCCGCCCGTGGCACTGAGGTACGACGACCCCGACACGGACACCAAGAGGATCATGTCCGCGATCGTGGACCTCCTGCCGCCCGAGGCCCGCGAACGCCGAACCCCGACCGACGCGGAGATCCGCCGTACGTACCCGCCCGGCTATCGCGGCGACCCGGACCGCGAGGCCGAGCGGCGGCCCGGGCGCGACATATGAGCGAACGGGTGGCCAGCCGAGTAAGCATCCGACAGAGACGCGGTTGCTGAAGCGAGCGGAAGGGAGCAGCCATGCCCGAGCGAGACGGATACATCCCCGGGGTCCCCTGCTGGGTGGACACGAGCCAACCCGACCCGGAGGCCGCGGTCGACTTCTACGGGGGGCTCTTCGGCTGGGAGTTCGAGGACGTCATGCCGCCGGACTCCGAGGGCAAGTACTTCATGGCCCGGCTGCGCGGCGGCGACGTGGCCGCGGTCGGATCGATCCCCGAGGGCGCCCCGCCGATGGCGATGTGGAACACGTACATCTGGGTCGACAGCGCCGACGAGGCGGCCTCGAAGGCCCGGGCTGCCGGCGGCGGCGTCTTCATGGAGCCGTTCGATGTGATGGACGCCGGGCGCATGGCGGTCGTCGCCGACCGCGAGGGCGCCGTGTTCAGCGTGTGGCAGGCGAAGCGGAACAAGGGTGCCCAGATCGTCAACGAGCCCGGCTCGTTGAGCTTCAACGGC
>Ga0075428_100007304_pt1 | contig 12241 bp, 6 predicted proteins | sample RhiMetdeltSRZDD2_FD_75291 | JGI IMG/M metagenome (GOLD analysis project Ga0075428, IMG submission 75291) | Populus rhizosphere microbial communities from Tennessee, USA - Rhizosphere MetaG P. deltoides SRZDD2 | ecosystem: Host-associated > Plants > Roots > Rhizosphere > Soil | place: USA...
CCCTTGATCTCGATCTCGTTCTTGATGGCCTTGGGGTGAAGGCATGGGTCTGCTCCGGGCACGAACTTGGCGCCTTCCGCCTCGAGCAATTGGCCGAAGCGGATCGGCGCCGTCTCGGGGTCCAGCCGCACGCGCGCTTTCTCCTGCCCGAGCGCCTTAAGCCTGCCTTCGAGCGCTGCAGGCTCGGCGAGGTCGACATAATCACCGAGGGCGCCCTTCACGTTATCGCCAACCTTCTCTGGATCGATGAACAGGGTCGGCCGCCCGTTGGCCGGCACGATCGCGTAAGCCAGCGCCACCGGCGTGTGCTTGATGTCGCCCCCGCGGATATTGAAGAGCCAGGCAATCGAATCGAGCATGGTGAGGAGCACGGCGTCGGCCTTCTCCTCGCGCAGCTTCTCCTGCACGTCGCTGATCTTGTCTTGTGCGCTGCGGCCAGAGTACTCGATGCCATGCGGCGCGATCGGGACCGAAGGCGGCTTGGGCCGATCATGCCAGGCGGCGTCGATCGGATTGCTCTCGACCGGCACGAGCTTGATGCCGGCTTTGCCCAAGGTCTCGGTGAGCCGCTCGATCTCCTTGATCGTGTGCAGCGACGGATCGTAGCCGACGGTAGCACCCCTGCTGAGCTTTCCGATCAGCCAGGTCGAGGCCTTGGCCTCAGGCGTTTGCAACACCTCGAACAGGGCGGGATCGGTTTGTGCGCGCGCCTGCAAGACGTAGCGGCCGTCGACAAACAGCGCCACCGCCTTGTCGAGCACGATCGCAACGCCAGCAGATCCGGTAAAGCCGGTGAGCCAAGCCAAGCGCTCGGCCGAAGGAGACAAGAACTCGTTCTGGTGCTCGTCGCTATGGGGAACCAGGAAGCCTCTGAGCTTCCGTGCCTTCAATTCCCGCTGTAACGCCTTGACCCGCTCGCCGCTTTCCCCTGCTACGCTAACTTCTTCGAATATTTGATACATGGGCGGGCGTATGTAAGCGCAAAGCGCCGCCCCGATCAATCGCGCAAAGCTCTCGCCTTGCAACGGACTATTACCAGGGTCGTCCATCCATCGAGAACGATGCGCTTTTCGAGGATGAAGCCATGCGCGGCGAAGCGCGCTTCGATACTCCGCGCTTGCGTATCAGTGAGGCCCGAGAGAATCGCGCGTCCTAGAGGCGGGATGTGTCGCGCGAGCATCGGCGCAAGCTCGTACAAGGAGCGCTCGAGCAAATTCGCAAGCACGAGATCCGGAATTGTTTGCCTGAGCCCCTCGGGTGCGAAGCCGGTCGCCTTCACCACACGCACCAGGGGCGCGACGCGGTTCTTCCGCGCGTTGTCGCGGGCGATGGTAACGGCAAGTGGATCGTTGTCGCTCGCGAGCGAGGGATGTTTGAGCGCTTTGGCGGCGGCGATGGCGAGAATGCCGGTGCCGGTGCCGATGTCGAGAACCGACCGCGGACGAAATCGCTTCAACAGATCGTCGAGGGCGATGAGGCAGCCTCGTGTGCTTGCGTGATACGCCGTGCCGAACGCCTGCCCTGCGTCGATCTCGATAGCGAGCAGACGGCGCGGCACACGTGATCGGTCGTGACTGCCGTGCACGAGAAAGCGCCCGGCTTTAATCGGGCCGCGCTTGCCTTGCGACAGCGTTACCCAATCCTCGTCGGGGACTCGCTCGATGCGTAATGGCCCGAACTGCGCGCCGTTGACTACGTGTTCGATCAGAGCAAGGAACGTCTCGCGTGGCGGCGCCTCGGCAAAATGGGCGAAGACCTCGAACCGTCCCTTGGCTAGCTCGAACACGCCAACCGCGACAGGCGAGGGACCGCATGCTTCTTCGAGCGCATGCGCGATTCGCTCAGCTGCCGCTTCATCCGCGGCGATTCTCGCCTCGTACAAAATCGGTTCTGCTGGCGCGATAGCAGAGCGCCGTTGTCCGCGTTCAGCCAGGTCTTGCATGGCGCGGAAGCTTAGGCGACGGCGCCACCAGCAAGCAAACCTTGAGGTGGTCGAGGCCTATTGCGTCTGTGCTGGCTTCGGGGCGGCCAATGCCGATTGCCTGCCGAAGCAGACGCGTGTTGCCGATTCCTGCTTGCACGGCGCCCCTGCCGGCGAGCCGCAGGGGGTGGCGAGGACAGACTTCGACACGCAGGTGCTGTCGGAGCCCCGCCAGCCCGGAGGCGCCGGAGGCTAAGATTGACAGGAACAGACCTAGAACGAAGACGGTGGACGAACGCATGATCATCTCCTTCATAGAAGAGGTGCAATACACCCGCCGCCCGATCAATGTACACGTTTTGTTCTCACCGGATAAGCCAGAAAAATTGCAAAAAATCGCGCGGAGCCGCTCAAAAAATTTTGGCGAAATTGCCTGAAAAGCCAAGCGAATTGCAATAAATCGCAATGGCCTTCAAACGCGCTCGACGAAGGTGTCGACCACCTTCTTCTGCCCTGCCTTGTCGAAATCGACGGTGAGCTTGTTGCCGTCGACATGGGCCACCCGGCCATAGCCGAATTTCTGGTGGAACACGCGCATGCCGATCTCGAGCCCCACACCTTCCGCGGTGCTCGCCGCGACCAGCGTGCCGTCGATGGTGATCGGCTCGCGGCGGGGGGATTGCGGTGCGCCACCGCGCGGCCGGTTTCGCTGCGCCCGCTGCCAGCCAGGCGTGTCGTAGAAGCCGCTCGCGAACAGATTCTCGGCGGTGTCGAAGCGGCTCGGCCCATAGCCGCGCAGAGCCTTTTCCTCAGCGACCTCGACATGCTCGACCGGCAACTCATCGATGAAGCGAGACGGAAGCGCCGTCTGCCAGGTTCCGCGCGTGCGCCGGTTCTGGGCAAAGGTGATTTTGGCGCGCGTCCGCGCGCGCGTGAGTCCGACATGCGCTAGCCTGCGCTCCTCTTCGAGCCCCGAGCGGCCCGCCTCGTCGAGACTTCGCTGATGCGGCAGAAGTCCTTCGTCCCAGCCGGGAAGGAACACGGTGTCGAACTCGAGTCCCTTGGCCGAATGAAGCGTCATCAGATTGACTCGATCTGCACTTTCCTCGGTCTGCGCGTCCATGACCAGAGCCACGTGCTCGAGGAAACCGGCGAGCGTGTCGAACTCCTCCATGAAGCGAATCAGCTCCTTCAGGTTCTCAAGCTTTGACTGCGCCTGGGGTGAGCGCTCGGCCTGCCACATGCCGGTATAGCCCGACTCATCTAGAATCAGCTCGGCAAGCTCGGTGTGGCGCATCATGTCGATCAGCGAGCGCCAGCGGCCGAATGCCGCGATCAGATCGGCAAGAGCCTTGCGCGCCTTTGGCTTAAGCTCCTCGGTCTCGATCATCAGCCGCGCCGCCTGGAACAGCGGCACGCTGTGGGCGCGGGCAAGCTGGTGCAGAGATTTGAGACTCGACTCGCCCAAGCCCCGGCGCGGCACGTTGACGATGCGCTCGAACTTCAGATCGTTGGCAGGGTTGAGCGTCACCTCGAAATAGGCGGTGGCGTCCTTGATCTCTTGGCGCTCATAGAAGCGCGGGCCCCCAATTACGCGATAGGGGAGGCCAAGCGTGATGAAGCGATCTTCGAAGGCGCGCATCTGGAACGACGCGCGCATCAGAATTGCGATTTCGCTCAACGCGTGGCCTTGGCGCTGGAGCTGCTCGATGTCCTCGCCGATGACGCGCGCTTCCTCCTCGTCGTCCCAGCAGCCTTCGACGAGAACCTTGTCGCCGGCCTCTCCGTCGGTGCGGAGTGTCTTACCGAGGCGGCCCTTATTGTGCGCGATCAGCCCGGAGGCCGCGCCAAGGATGTGTCCAGTGGAGCGATAGTTGCGTTCGAGCCTGATGATCTTGGCGCCGGGGAAGTCGGTCTCGAATCTTAGAATGTTGTCCACCTCGGCGCCGCGCCAGCCATAGATCGACTGGTCGTCGTCGCCGACGCAGCAAATATTGCCGTTGCCCTGGGCAAGCAGGCGCAGCCAGAGATATTGCGCGACGTTCGAGTCTTGATACTCGTCGACCAGCATGTAGAGGAAGCGCTGCTGGTATTTTTCGAGCACGTCCTGGTGCTCCTGGAACAGCCGCAAATTCTCGAGAAGCAGATCGCCGAAATCGGCAGCATTCAGCTCCTTCAGCCGGCGCTGATAGGCAGCGTAGAGGTCGCGTGCGCGGCCGTGCGCAAAGGCAAAGCTCTCGCCCTCGGGCACCCGCTCAGGCCGGAGGCCGCGGTTTTTCCAGCCGTCGATCATGGAAGCAAGCAGCCGCGCCGGCCAGCGCTTCTCTTCGATATTTTCGGCCTCGAGCAATTGCTTGAGCAGCCTGATCTGGTCGTCGGTGTCGAGCACCGTAAGGGACGGCTTCAAATCCACGAGCTCGGCGTGGCGGCGGAGGATCTTCACGCCAATGGCATGGAAGGTGCCGAGCCAAGGCATGCCCTCCACCACGCCGCCGATCAGCTGTCCGACGCGCTGCTTCATTTCGCGCGCCGCCTTGTTGGTGAAGGTGACGGCGAGGATTTGCGAGGGCCGCGCCCGGCCCAAGCTCAAAATATGGGCTATGCGCGTGGTGAGCACGCGCGTCTTGCCGGTGCCGGCGCCGGCCAGCACCAGAAGCGGTCCGTCGAGCGTCTCGACCGCCTCACGCTGCTCGGGGTTCAGCGCATCGAGATAGTGGCTTGGCCGCCTCCGCATGGCTCGCTCGGACGTGGAAAGTTGCCCCTCTTGGGGTGGAGGCAGGGCGGCGGCCGAGGTGCGAATCTTTGTCATCGAATCCAAAACTATACTATTGGCCGCTATCGGCAAAAAAAGAGCGGCGGGGTGCACGGGCTCCAATTTCCTATATCGAGCGCCCTCGCACGAATTTCCATTGGCGGGTTTGGGCCTGAGCGGCGTGGTGTCGCGATCAAGGAAATCGTGAGCTTTGGATTTGACAACGAATCGCAGAAAAAGTCTGCTATGGCCGGTTGCGTGCGCGGGGCCGCGCTATCTCAATTTTCACCGCAGTTGGGAGACCAGGAGATGCTTCACTTTTTGAGAATGGGTGTTGCTGTGCTTGCAGGTGCAGGATTCGCGTTCGCTTCATTCGGAATGAAGCCGGTCGAAGCCGCTTGCCAGCTGGTCACGGCGACTCACAGCGCCCCTTCTAAAGCTGAAGCCGCCCAGAGTTCGCGTGCGCTTGCCGTTCAGAGCGCCTATCAGCTGAAAAGAGCGAGAGGCTGGAGCTACGTTTCCATGAGCGCGCGGCGCGTGAAGGGCGACCCGTTCTGGAAGGCGGTTCGCCCTAATGGCGTGCCTGCCGATGCGCAGCTCAAGCCCGATCTCGTCACGTCGCGCTTCTACACAACCTGTTTTACCGGCGTTGTCGTACCCTATGTGTGCACCACGGGCTCGACTGTCTGCGGCAACTAGCCCCACCGCGCTCTAGCTCCGCTGGTGCGGGGAGAAAGACGATGGCTCAGACTCCTAGGTTGAGCTTTGCCGCGCTTGGCTTTGTCGGTTTCGGCTTGTGCGCTCCCGAACTTGCAGGGGCCGCCTGCCAGCTCGTTACCGCCACAGCCAGCGAGGCCTCGCCGGCGGCGGCTGCCCGCTCCTCACAGACATTGGTCGTGCAGAGTGCCAATCAGCTGAAGCGGGCCAGGGGGTGGGCTTACCTCACTCTGTATGCCCACAAAGTGAAAGGGGATCCCTTCTGGAAAGCCGTTCGGCCAAACGGCGTTCCCGCCGATGCGCAGCTCAAGCCCGATATCGTCACCGAGCGCTTCTACACGACGTGCTTTACCGGGGTGGTCGTGCCTTACGTTTGCACGACCGGCTCGGCCGCATGCGGCCAGGGAATGCCCCGACCTTGAATCGAGTGCAATTGCGCTTGTGCTTCCGGCACATTTTTTGCCGGAACATGCCTCGGCACTCACTCGTTTGACCGCCTCATCGCCGCCGATGGCTTGCTAAGTTGATTTTCAGATTTATCTAGTAACCGGATCGAAGTGGCTTCGTCGAATCAGAGCAGCGTCATGTTTCCGCAATACACTCTCGGCGAGCGCATAGCCGATGGATGCATCCACATCATCGGCGTGACCGCAAGCTTGATCGCGCTGACCGCTCTCCTCATCATCGGCGTGCAGTCGCAGGTGCTGCTATGGGGTGTAAGCCTCACCATCTATGGACTCGCTCTCGTGGCGATGTTCATTTGCTCGGCAGGCTACAATCTCTCGCTTCCCGTTCGACCCAAGCTCAAGGAGGTATTCCGCCGGCTCGATCATGCGGCGATCTTTTTCCTGATCGCCGGTACCTACACGCCGTTCGTTCTGATCAAGATGCACAATGCATGGGGACTCGCGCTCCTCGGCGTAGTGTGGACCATCGCCGCAATCGGCATCGTCATAAAGCTCTTCTTTCCGCGCTACCTTGAAGGGCTGACTGTCGGCCTCTATCTCATCCAAGGCTGGGCAATCGTCGCGGCTTGGCACCCGCTGGTGACGGCCGTGCCCACCTGGGTCGCAATTTTGTTAGGCATCGGTGGCGTGCTCTACACCATTGGTGTCGTGTTTCACCTTTGGGAGCGGTTGCCTTATCAGAACGCCATCTGGCACGGATTCGTGCTGACCGCCGCGAGCTGCCACTACGCGGCGGTGCTCGGCGTGGCCGGTATTTGATCCCGAAAAATCAAGCACTTTGCTGCAAATCGGCCTATAGATGCCGGCCATGACCGCAGGTCTGGCCAAGGCAGCAAAGCGGCCGGTGGGCGAGGGCAAACAGGCCCTGCTTTCGGCTCTTTCCGCACGTTTCGGCGATCGATTCTCGATGAGCCAGGCCCAGCGCGAGCAGCACGCCAACACACTCACCTGGCTCGCTTGCGAGCCCCCAGATGCTGTCGTGTTCGCCGAGACCGAGGCGGAAGTATCGGAGGTGGTGAAGCTCTGCGCAGCGTCGCGCGTGCCGATCATACCGTTCGGCACCGGAACCTCTCTCGAAGGTCATGTCAACGCGCCCTTCGGCGGCGTCTCGCTCGACCTCTCGCGCATGAACCGCATCTTTGCGGTGCATGAGACCGACCTCGATTGCACGGTCGAGCCCGGCGTGACGCGCAAGGCGCTCAACGAGCATTTGCGCGACTCAGGCCTGTTCTTCCCCGTCGATCCAGGTGCCGATGCAAGCCTCGGCGGCATGGCGGCGACGCGCGCCTCGGGCACCAACGCCGTGCGCTACGGCACCATGCGCGATCTCGTGCTCGGGCTTTCGGCCGTGCTTGCCGACGGCAGCTTGATCAAAACCGGAGGCAGAGCGAGGAAATCGTCCGCAGGCTACGACCTCACGCGGCTGCTGGTCGGCTCGGAAGGGACGCTTGGCATCATCACCAGCCTCACGCTCAAGCTGTACGGCATCCCTGAGGCGATTCTTTCGGCAGTTTGCCCCTTCACCTCGATCGAGGGCGCGTGCAACGCAACCATCGCTGCCTTGCAGATGGGACTGCCGCTCGCCCGCATCGAGCTTGCCGACGAAGTGCAGATCCGCGCCTGCAATGCCTATTCGCATCTCGACCTACTTGCGGTGCCGACGCTCTTCCTCGAGTTCCACGGAACGGCGCAAAGCACGCGCGAGCAGGTCGAGACGTTCGCCGGGATCGCGCGCGGAGAAGGGGGAGGGGAGTTCAGGTGGGCTGAGCGGCCCGAGGACCGGAGCAAGCTCTGGCAGGCTCGTCACGACGCCTATTGGGCCGCCCGCGGCTTGAGACCTGGCGCCGAAGTGCTCTCGACCGATGTATGCGTGCCGATCTCGGCGCTCGCCGACTGCGTGACCGCGACGAGGCGTGACATCGATTCGCTCGAGCTGCTTGCTCCGATCGTAGGCCATGTTGGCGACGGCAACTTCCATGTCATGCCGCTCATCGACCCGGCCAATCCCGAGGAGCGGCGCGAGATACAAGGTTTCCTCGACAGGTTAATCGATAGGGCGCTTGGCTTCGGGGGCACCTGCACTGGCGAGCACGGGATCGGTGAAGGCAAGATTTCCTATCTCAGGACCGAGCACGGGCCAGCAGTCGAGGTCATGATTGCCATAAAAAAGGCGCTCGACCCTTTGAATATCCTCAATCCTGGCAAGATTTTTGCGTTAGCATGACGAGCGTTGCGGGGGCCGGGACCTGGCTGACGCCGTCGGCGTTTGCCGAAGAGAATCGCGCACGCAGCTAACCCTTGGGCCTGGACGTCGGTGAATTCGTTTCTGCTCGCTTTAACGGCATTTCTGATTTTGGTGCTGAGCGCGCTGTTCGCGGCGCCGCTCTTCATCGACTGGAACGACTATCGCCCGGTGTTTGAGACGCAAGCGACTAAGCTGCTCGGCCGCCAAGTGAAGGTTGGAGGCGAGGTGCATCTCGTCCTGCTTCCAGCGCCCGAGCTCAGATTCGACGACATCAAGGTTGCCGACCAACAGGGGCGGCTCGACCGCCCGTTTCTCGAGGCCCGCTCGGTCGAAGCCTGGCTCAATATCGGCGCTCTCATGAGCGGCGGGATGGAAGCGAAGCAGATCTCCATCGTGGATCCCGTCTTGCGCCTCGATGTGAAGTCCGACGGTACCGGCAATTGGAGCGATGTCGGGCGCCGCGGCGTTGCGCTTCCGTTCGCACCCAAAAACGTGATGCTCGACTCGGTGAATGTCAGCGGCGGCCGTGTCGAGATCACCAAAGAGGGCGCGGCGCGACTTACCCTCGAAAACGTCAATGGCGCGGCGAGCGCGCAATCCTTGTCGGGGCCTTACAAGGTCTCAGCCAGTTATGAATTTGAAGGACGCTCGCAGGAGCTTCGCTTCTCGACCAGCGAGCCCGACGCTGCTGGGCTGTTCAGGGTGAAGTCCTCGCTGCGGGATCCCGAGCGCAACACAACCTATCTGCTCGATGGCGGCGTGAGCGGGCTCGGGGCCAAGCCTCTCTACGACGGCAACATCATTGTGCGCGTGGCCAAAGCCACGCCCGGCGACGACACCGAACAGCAGAGTGAACCCGCGAAAGAAGAACAGCAGTCGAGAGTGACAAACCCAGTCGACAAGTCATCGCTCCTAGAGTTGAAAGGGCCGCTCAAAGCCACACCCGAGGGCGCTGAGCTTTCCGATTTCGATCTCACCGTTCATTCCAATGGTCATCCGCAACTCTTCAAAGGCAAGCTCACCTTTGATTACGCCGATCGTTTCAAGACGACCGGTGCGCTCACTGCGAGTTTCGTCGATCTTGACCTTCTGTTCGGGGCGCCCGGCGCGGAGGTGCAGCCATCTCCTGCGGTGGTGCTTTACACGCTAGCCAATGAAGCCCTGGACGAGGCAGCGGGGTTTGGGGAGGGTAGCTTTGCCGTCGCGCTGGAGCAGGCGAGCCTCGGTGGCGATCTTATTGGTACGGTGGATCTCGCTCTTTCCACGCAGGACGGCGGGCTCAAGCTCGAGCGGCTAAGGGCGGTGCTGCCCGGCGGCAATCGCCTCGAGACTTCGGGGCGCTTAAGCCACGGGGACTTCGGTCCAGTGTTCACCGGCCCCATCAAGCTCGAAGGCTCGGGGCTTAGGCCGCTGACGCGATGGGCTGCTGGCGACCGCGACACGTCGGGGCAGGTTTCGACCGGCGAGTTTGCCTTGCAAGGCATGGCCAAGGTTGGCGACGGCGAGCTTAAACTAGCCGAGGCTTCCGGCGAGCTAAGCGGCACGAAGTTCCGCGGCGATCTGCGCTTTCAGGGCGGCGCGCGCAGCCTGATCGAGCTTTCGCTCGACAGCGACCGTCTCGATCTTCGCGAGATGATCGGCGATGGGCCGATCTGGCGGTCTTGGATGCCAGAGACACCTACCGCGAAAGACAAGCGGGCGCCGCAAGCTACGCCTGCCGACGAGCAGAATCTGCTCACCCAATTTCGCGACGACGACGTGCGCGTGACCTTGCGCGTGGGCGAGCTGCTGCTCCCGAATATTCCCTCGGGCAAGCTCGACGCCCGCTTCTCGCTCATCAACGGCACGCTCGACGTCGAGCAGCTCGACTTTGCCGCAGGAAATGCGATCGCGCTCAACGGAAAAGGCCGGATCGAGCGTCTAAGCGAGGCACCCTCGGGTCGGGTGGATTTCGGGCTGAAGGCCTCGACCGCCGACAGCTTACGCATCGCCTCTGGCCTGTTCGGCTTGCCCGACAACGTGACCAAGTCGCCAAACCTCGCCAGCCTGGTGCCGCTCGATCTTCATGTCGGTCTCGTCGCCGCGCGCGAAGGCGAGGCGACCAGGGCATCCCTCGAGCTTGGCGGCCACGCCGGCGGTTCCAACGTCGCACTCACCGCACACGCCCTGGGCGAGCCTGCCAAGCTCAGCGGTGCGAAGATCGACCTTAATGCAAACGTCACTGGCGCGCGTCCCGAGGCCATCCTCGTCCTGCTTTTTCCCGACCTGCCAGCCCAGCGGATTGCTGCAGCCTCGGGCGGAGGCCAGGGCAGGCTCACGGTCAATCTCGCCGGCGTGCCCAAGATCAACGTCGTCGGCAAGGCCGAGCTCGCCACAGCGGCCCTGGACATCGCTTTCGAGGGTCAAGGCTCGCTGCAAGACACTGGGATCGCGCTTGCTGGCAAAGGCTCAGCCACGAGCAAGGACTCGAGCCTTGCGCTGATGCTGGTCGGTCTCGAAGCGCCGCCGTCCACTGCGGGCGTCCCGTTGAGCCTGCGCGGCGACCTCGTCAAGCAAGGACCGAACATCGACCTTGCCGGGGTGACTGGCTTCGTCGCAGATCAGGCGGTCGAGGGGGCCGCCCATTTCGATAAAAGCGGCGGCAAGACGCGATTCAAGCTTACGGCCAATGCCGACAGCGTTTCACTTCCGTCTCTGCTCGGCGTGCTGGTGGCGTGGCAGCGCACGCCTTCGACCGAGGAGATGCTTGGCGCCATCGGCGCCGGCGCTTCCGAAGTCTGGCCGTCGCGCGGCTTCTCGCTCGGCGTCATCGAGAATTCCGAGGGCGAGATCACGCTCAATGCCAAGAAGCTTAGGCTGGGTGAGCCGTTCCAAGTCACGAGCGCCTCGCTGCAAGGGCGCATCGACAAGGGGGGGCTCACCGTCACCAATCTCACCGGACGCTTGTTTGGCGGGACGTTCGCCGCGTCAGGCAGCTTGACGCCGCTTGGCGCCGGCGCCGACCTCAAGGCCCACGTGGAGATTGCAGCCGGCAAGCTCGACGATCTGTCGAAAAGCATGTTCGCCAGCGGCCTCGCCAAGGGTCCGTTCAATCTCGCCTTCAACCTTCAGGGTGAGGGCCTGAGCCCACCCGGCTTGGTGGCGGGACTGAGCGGGGAGGGAACGCTGTCGCTTGGCCCCGGTGCATTGATGGCCCTGAATCCCGACCCGCTCCGCCGCGTGGCAGTGGTCGCGTCCAACAAGAGGATCAAGGTGGACAAGGACCAAATCGCCGAGGAAGCCCGCACCGTACGAGAGAAGGTCACCAAGGGTATATACAAATACGGCCCCACCAAGCTCGCCTTCGATGTGAAGAGCGGAACGCTTCACCTGGCTCCAACCACTCTCGCGAGTCCGACCGGCGTGGCCAAGATCAACGGTTATGTCGAGCTTGCCAGCCTCAAGCTCGACAGCGAGTGGGCGGTGAGCCTCGCCGGCGCCAGAAACCAGGACGTGCCGCCGGTGACCCTGGTGTTCGCCGGTGCTCTCAACCAGGCCGACGCCATTGCGCCTTCCATCGACACCGGCGCAATCGAGAGCTACCTCACCATGCGCCGCATGCAGGAGGACGTCGAGCGCCTCGAGACGCTCGACGTGAGTGGCAAGACCCAGCCTCCTGTTGATAGCGGGCCTACCGCCGAGAACCCACCGCTTGAGTCACCGGCTGAAGCCACTCAGCCAAGCGAGGGCCCCCGGGCCGAGACCGAGGAGCCGCGTGAAGCGCTGCCGCAATCGGCGCCGGCATCCTCGGCCAATGTAGCGTCCCCTCCGACCGAGGCGCGTGAGGAACCGCCATCCCAGCCAGACGAGAACGATGGCATCGCGCGGGTCTTGGCCGACCCTGCTAATCAACCAGCGGCCGAGCGACCTGCCGAGACGAGTGGTGACGCGGCTCCATCCGCCGCGACCGCCGAACCTGAGCCTTTGGCGCCTCCTCCGCCGCCAACCGAAACTGCCGCGCCTGAGCCTTCCGCATCTCCGCCGCCGCCAATCGAACCTGAGCCTTTGGCGCCTCCTCCGCCCCCAACCGAAACTGCCGCGCCTGAGCCTTCCGCGCCGCCGCCGCCAATGGAAACTGCCGAGCCTGAGCCTTCCGCGCC
>Ga0075428_100007305_pt1 | contig 12241 bp, 5 predicted proteins | sample RhiMetdeltSRZDD2_FD_75291 | JGI IMG/M metagenome (GOLD analysis project Ga0075428, IMG submission 75291) | Populus rhizosphere microbial communities from Tennessee, USA - Rhizosphere MetaG P. deltoides SRZDD2 | ecosystem: Host-associated > Plants > Roots > Rhizosphere > Soil | place: USA...
GGAGTTGGGATCCTCCCGTTGGCGTCTTGCAGTTGACGAGCAGCCTCTGACCATCGGGGAACCAGCTCGCATCGTGACATTCGAGGGCACCCGTGGGCAGGGGCCGCGCCTCGCCGGGCCCTGTCGGCCAGAGCTGCAGTGGATGGGAGCTCAATGGGCGGGCTGAAATCGCCCAATCGCCGGCCGGCGAGAGCGCGATCGCGACACCCTCGCCGAGCCGCACTGCTGGCGAGCCGTCGGTTCGGCGCAGGTAGGTATGGAGGGGATGGGGCGAGCCGGAAGCCTGGCCGCGGTCGCCGAAGAGCAAGGTCTCGCCGTCGGGCGACAACGCGCCAAGTTGTGCCCGCTCGAACCAGGCGAGGTCCCTCTCCTTGGCGCCTCGCGGGCCTCCGATGATGAGACTGTCGTGCCATTGGGCCAACGTCACCAGAGCGCGGCCTTCGACCGAAACGTCGTTGATGTTGATCGGCCCACCCACACGAGCCAGGATGCGCTGCTTGCCCGAGAGCGCGACGGCTCGCAGCACGCCCCATTCCGTGAACCAGACCTCGTCGCCGCGAGGAGACCAGGCCACATCGTGTGCAGCGCCGTCGGTGGTGGCGAGCGTGTTCACCTTCCCCTGCAGATCCACGACGCGCACACCGTCACCCGTCAGGTAGTCCGATTCACGGAAGGCGATCCGATCTCCCCTAGGAGACACGCGGAGACTCGTGATGTGCCTCTCACTGGTATAGAGCACCTTCCCGATCGGGAACTCGAGCTTGCATTTGGGCCCGTCTTGCCGAAGCACGGCCAGATCGCGGCCGTCGGGACTCCAATCGGCCAGTGACACCTGCTGGAGGAGCTCCCGCGGCGCGCCCCCCGCGAACGAGACGCGGGCCAGGGTGCCCGGCATACGGCCCCTGAAGGAGGAGCTGTACACGATGGCCAGCTCGCCGGAGGTAGACACGGCCGCGATGTCGCCTTCGGGAAGGTCGAGGGAGCGGACCTCGGGACTGCCCAGGCGTCCCGACAGGATCCGATTGTGATGGCCTTCACCTGTGCTCGTGTAGATGATGGTCTGACCATCCGGCGCGAAGCGGGCGTTCGAGATGATCTGCCGGCGAAACGTCGCTTGCTGAAAGAACGGCAGCGGGCGTTGCCGCTCTCTGAGATACGCCATGGCCATAATTGCGGCGCTGACGAGCAGAAGCCAGAAGAGAACACGCGGCAGAAGACTGGAACCACGACGGGACACCTCACCCAAGGGCGCGCTCGAGGCGGCAGCCAGCGTCTCCAGGTCAAAGACCAGGTCTCGCGCCGACTGGAAGCGATCCTCGGGCCGCTTCTCAAGGCAATGCCGTACGAGCCGCTCCAGAGCCGGTGCTCGGCCATCGCTGCCTAAGGCCAGCGGCGGCGGATCGGCATTCAGGATCGCCGTCATCCGCTCCGCATGTGTCTCGCCGTCGAAGGCACGCCGCCCCGAGAGCATCTCGTAGAAGACCGCGCCGAAAGAGAAGATGTCCGAACGATGATCCGAGGCCGAAAGCCGTACTTGCTCCGGCGACATGTATCCGGCCGTGCCGAGGATCGAGTTCGCGTCAGTCCCCACCGACTCCGTCCGGGTCTCTTCACTCAATTGGCCCCTGTCGAGCGGAGGCCGGAGCTTGGCCAGGCCGAAGTCGAGGATCTTGATGTGGCCGGCGCGGGTGAGGAAGAGATTCTCAGGCTTCAGATCCCGGTGGACGATCCCCTTCTCGTGGGCCGCCGCCAGACCGCGCGCGATTTGAGTCGCGTAGTCCAGCGCTTTCGGAAGCGCAAGAACACTCTTCGCGAGGCGCGCTCGCAGCGTCTCGCCTTCCAGCAGCTCGAAGACGACGTAGGGTGCACCATCGTTCTCGCCGGTGTCGAAGACAGCCAAGAGGTTCGGATGGTTGAGGGCACCGACCGCCTTCGCTTCCCGCTCGAAGCGCTGGAGCCGCTCCGGATCAGCGCGGGTGCTTTCGGGCAGGACCTTGACGGCGACCTCCCGGCCGAGCCGCGGATCGTGAGCGCGATAGACCTCCCCCATCCCTCCCGCACCGAGGGTCGAGATGACCCGATAAGGACCGAGGCGCGCGCCCGACGCCAACGCCATGAAGAGGATCCCCCGAGTCTACCAAGCCGCACGCCTCCCGCGGCCTCCTTCGGGCTGTGGCATCCGTGAGCCTCGCCCTAGAACGTGAACCTCAATCCGAACTGTAGGTTCCGCTGGGGATCCCCGTTGAAGTAGGCCGTCGAGCTGATGCGGCCGGCGTTGGGGTTGTCGTTTCCTGGAACGCCGATGTCGCCGTCGGGCAAGCCGAGGTTCACGTGGTTGAAGAGGTTGACGGCATCCACGCGCAGCTCCAAGGCGGCCTTCTTCGTGAGGGCCATCCGCTTGAAGAGAGACGCGTCCACCCTCCAGTAACCCGGTCCGGTCAAGGCGTTGCGGGGGAGGTTCCCGAAGGTGGCCACCGCGGGGCGCGCGAACGCGCTCCCGGGAGAGCCGATCGGCGTGGCGTTGAACCAGCGGTCCTGTGTGCCGCCCCCGGCATAGGGATCCCCGATCAGGTCCGGCCGGTCCGGCGGCACGTCGCGCTCCAGGAAGGCGTCCCGGTAGCTGACCTCGAAGGGCAGCCCGCTCTGGATCATGATGTTGGCGTTGAGCTGCCAGCCGCCCACGAACCGGTCGAGACCGAACGAGACATCGGACAGATAACGCCGGCCCCTGCCGATGGGCAGCTCATAGGATCCGCCGAGCCCGAACTCGTGAGTCCGCGCCCAGCCGGGTCGTCCCCGCTGGACCTCGCGATCGTTGAAGAACTGCCAGTATCCGTCCTGGCGCGCTCTCGCAAGCGTGTAGTGAGCGAGCAGCCAGAGTCCGTTCGCAGCTCGAGCGGTGAGCTTGGTCTGGAGGGAGTCGTAACGGTTGTCGGCGCAGCTGCAGTTGTAGTTGATGCCTTGCGTCCAGCCGAAAGTCTGCCAGAGGGGCTGGCGCTCCCAGATGGGCACGTCGGGGAAGCCGACCAGGGTGGGCTCGTTCGCGTCCGCGTTGGGCCCATCCTCGACGAAGGTGTGCGTGCCCTTGTTTCCGACATAGCCAACCTCGAACGACCAGCGGTCGCCGATCTGGTGCTGGGCTGTCAGGTTGTAAGCGTCGAGCGCGGGTAGCCTCTGCTTCGTCGGAAGAGCCGTGGCCACGACCCCGTCCGGCAGCGGGAATCGGCCATTGGCCGGAACCTCCGGGAACTCCGGCGGCGGCGGGCCATCCTCGAGGTTGAAGACGCTGTCGAAGCCTGGCTGGGGTGGGATGTACTGGAGCGCCAGCACCGGCAGGTTCTGTGTGACGCTGTGGCCGAAGGTCGAGCCGAAGACGCCGATGTCGTAACTGCGCCCGTAGCCGATTCTAATAACGGTTCTCTCGGCGAGCCTGTAGGTGATGCCGACTCGGGGCGCCCAGTTCAAGCTGTTCTTCACGTCGCCGTCGAGCCCGATCCCCCCCACTCCAGCCACCTCGATCTCGCCCGTCTCGAGGTTCAGGAAGCCGCCGTCACCGGGTGCGTTCACGGTCTGAGGGTTGATCACGTCGAGGCGCAGGCCGAGGTTGAGCGTCAACCTCGGGCTGGCCCGCCAGGTGTCCTGGACGTAATAGAAGTGCCTCCACTGCCGTTCCCGCGCCTCGGTCGTCCGGCTCACCACCCGTGTGAAATCCGACACCTCCCCGAGCAGGAACGACGCGAGCCCGAGGCCTCCTCCCTCGGGTCCGGCGGTGGATTGGGGCTGGAAACTGAGCTGTCCCACTCGGCTCGGTGCACTCGGCACGCGCCAGTTCAGCGCTCGCCGCACGTCGACTCCGAGCTTGAGCGTGTGCGCCTGTCCGAGATGACGGGTCAGGTTCGCGACGACCTGGAACTGCGACTCGTCCTGGATCAAGGGGCAATGGCAGACGGGGCCGAAGTTGAAATCAGGAGGAGCGATGAAGCCCGCGGGCAGGCCCGAGCTCAATTCGTCGAGGTTCATGTTCGGGATGCCCGCGTCCCGCGCCGCTGGGACTCCATAGTCGGCCTGCCGCACATCCACCTTGTAGCGGAAGAACCCGAAGCGGAAATCGAGCAGTGACGTGGGGGAAAGCGTGTAGTCGAGACCCAGCGAGAGGCTCTGGTTCGTCGCTACCGACGTGCCTCCCAGGCCGACGAGCGCTGGCCCACCGCCCTTCCCGAACGCCGTCGGGCCGTCGCGATTGAAATGGGCGAGGCTGTATCGGCCGAAGACGTTCGTGTTCGTCGAGAGGCGTCCATCTGTCCGGAGGTCGAAGGCGTCGCTGTTGAACAGCTCCGACCCGGAGGCGATGTAGTTCAGCCGCGTACCGTTGTCGCGGCCCGTGGTGTTGGGCATGGGGATGAGAGAGAGGATGTTGAGCGCTTGCGGCGACTGTCGGCCCTGGGGGATGACGTTGCCCGGGAAGGGCTGGCGCTCATCAGGGTATCCAGTGGCGGGATCGAAGATCGTGACGCCGTAGTCGCTGAAGTCTCCAATCCGCGCGCGAGCCGTTGGAACGTCCAGCAGGCTCGAACGCCCCTCGAGGCTTCGCAGCCCTTCGTAGTCGGCGAAGAAGAACCACCGATTGCGCACGATGGGACCGCCGAGCGAGCCGCCGAACTGGTCCCGCCTCGCCTTGGGGATGTACCGGCCCGTCACCGGATCCGGCTGGAACTGGGTGAAGGGATTCCGAGCCTGGAAGCGATCACGCTGGAGAAACTCGAAGGCGCTGCCGTGAAGCTCGTTCGAGCCCGAGCGGGTCTGCACCGAGACGACGCCCGCGACCGCCTGCCCGAACTCCGCGTCGTAGTTCTGGGAGGTGACCTTGGCCTCGCTGATCGACTCGAGCGTCGGGTTGATCACGATGATGCCGAGGATCGGGTCGCGGTTGTCGGTTCCGTCGAGCTGGTAGCCCGTTCCGCCGAAATGCTGGCCGTTCACCATGATCTGGACCGAGCCCTGCGGGTTTTCCGAGGCGGCGTGCCGCCAGCCCAGCTGCTGCGCTCCCGGAGTCAAGAGGAGAATCCTCGTGAAGTTCCGATCGATCAAGGGAAGGTCCGTAAGCTGCTTCCCGTCGAACATCGTCGCAACGTCGGCTCGGTCGGTCTTCAGGAGCTGGCCGGCCGTCGCGGTGACCGTTACGGTCTCCGTGAGGTCTCCCGGCTCCAGCACTGGATCGACCTTCGTCTGCGCATCCAGGTCGACGATCACCGGCGTCACAACGCGTGCTCGGAATCCGGCCAGCTCCACCTTCAGCTTGTAACGCCCGGGGAGCAGTCGGTTCTTCACGTAGTAGCCGGACTCGTTCGAGGTCACGGTGTCGACCGTGCCCCGCTCCAGGCTCTCGATGGTCAAGCTCGCGCCCGAAACGCTGCCGCCGCTCGCGTCCACTACGGTGCCCGCGATGCTGCCGTACACCGCCTGCGCTGCCGCGGGGATGGTCGGCCAAATCGCCAGACCCAGGAGTGTGAGGAACGAGCGCATCCCTCGACGAGCAGGTCGAACTTCCGAAGCCCGCTCGGACCCGTGCGCCGCCGCCTTCTTCATCGACCCGAACCCGCCGCTGCCGTGAGCTGGCGGGCATTATAGGCCTCGTTACGTTTACCTGAGCGCGTCCATGAACGGGCGGTGCTGTCGACGAAGCGGCGCGGCCGTCCAGCTCGCCCCCTTCACGCGCTGGAGGACGCGGAGCGTAGCAGCCCAGTACTGTGTCAGCGCCCGCTTTCCGGCTGGCCTTGGCCAGGGTGCTGTGGGGTGTGCCGGCCTGCGCGAGCGGGCCCTGCCGTGCGTGCCGAGGCAGTAGAGTCCGTCACCGCGCGCATGCGGCCATCACGCGACGCGTGATCGCCTCCGAGGTGGGCGGGTTCTCGCCGAGGCCTAGCGAGTGGAGCATCTCGTGGATCACGACGGCCTCACCGTGGTACGGCGCCCGACGTTGTGCCGCACGGAACTGGGGCAGGCAGATCAGAATGACGCGGCTGCCCGTCTTCGATGCCGCGAAGACGTCCTTCGAGATCGGGCCCTTGCACGCTGGCGTGGAGGAACCGTCGTAAAAGAGAACGTAACGCAAGTACTCCTGCGGCGTCTTGCCAAACGTCTCGAGGTTCGAGGCGAGGGTATGACCCGCGTCGTCGTGGAAGTCGTTTAGGACTCCTTGGCAACGGGCGTCGCCCAGGCTGCGGAACGCTCCGGAGACCGCGCGCCGGACCAGGGCCGCGTCCATCTCCTCGGCGATGCGCACGTTGAAGCTCGACGGGTCGACCGCCGAAGGACTGGGGACCGATTCCCCGGCGCTGAGCCCAGCCGGGAGGAGAACCAGAGCCAGGAGCGCACGGAGACAAAGACCTCTCTCGTTCTTTCCATCGATCTGCATGAGCGACTCCTTGCGAGGAGCCGCTTGGCCAAGCGCTCTCTTCTTGCGTCACGGAAGATCGGGCGCTACCCTTCCGACATCCACGGAGAGTTCGCGGAATCTCCGCGCTTTCCTCGCGGGAGCGCCGTGGGCGTCACGTTCGGCGAGTTCGAGCTCGACACTGGGACCCGCCAGCTCTCTAGGCGGGGCGAGCCGGTCCACCTCGGACCCAAGGCCTACGATCTGCTCGCGCTACTCCTGGGCCATCGCCCGCGAGCGCTCTCGAAGGCTCAGATCCGCGACCACATCTGGCCCCGGACGTTCGTCTCGGAGTCCAACCTGACGACGCTGGTGGCCGAGCTGCGAAGCGCGCTGGACGACCCGCCTGGTGGTCCGCAGTTGATCCGGACCGTATACGGCTTCGGCTACGCGTTCAGCGGCGAGGCGAGCGAGACGACCCGGCCGCCAGCGGACCGCGGGCGGCCGGAGCGCCAGAGGGCGGGGACGCGCTTCCGTATATACGTCGAGGATCGCGAGATCGTGCTCCGCGAGGGCGAGAACGTCCTGGGCCGGGCCGACGATGCGGAGGTCTGGGTGGACTCGCCCCAAGCCTCGCGACGTCACGCCCGCATCGTCGTCGCCGGATCGGAGGCGGTGCTGGAGGACCTGGGGAGCAAGAACGGGACCTACCTGGGCAACCAGCGGATTCGGGCTCCCTCCGCGCTGGCCGACCACGACCGGATCCGGATCGGAAGGGTCGTGATGACCATCCGTGTCCTCCGGGGCTCGAGGTCGACCAAGACCGAGGTGACCCGTTGAAGCCGCGCCGATGACCCCCGCCCATCGAAACGAAGCGGGCCGGATCGCCGACGGCGCTCGCTGCGGCCCTTACGAAGTCCTGGGGCTTCTGGCATCCGGCGGCATGGGGCAGGTCTATCGCGCGCGCGATCCGCGCCTCGGCCGCGAGGTGGCGGTCAAGGTGCTGCCCGCGCACCTGGGCTCCGACTCCGATCGCCTCCGACGCTTCGAGAAGGAGGCGAGGGCGGCGGGAGCGCTGAACCATCCCAACCTGCTCTCCGTCTTCGACACGGGCCTCGACGAGGGCGCGCCCTTTATCGTCTTCGAGCTGTTGGAGGGCCGCACGCTACGTCAGGCTCTGGGCGCCGGTGCCCTGCCCACCCGCAAGGCCCTCGACTATGCCATCCAGGTGGCCCAGGGCCTGGCCGCGGCTCACGACAAGGGCATCGTCCATCGCGACCTCAAGCCCGAGAACCTGTTCGTGACGAATGACGGTCGCGTCAAGATCCTCGACTTCGGCCTCGCGAAGCTGCGGCCGGCGCTGGACACCGAGGGCGTCGCCCGCGAACAGTCGAAGTCCGATCTGACCGGTCCGGCCGTCGTCCTCGGAACCGCGAGCTACATGTCCCCGGAACAGGTTCGTGGGCAGGCCGCCGACCATCGCTCCGACTTGTTCTCTTTCGGCCTGGGGCTGTACGAGATGTTGACGGGCGCGAATCCTTTCTGCGGTGAGACCGCCGCCGAGACCATGACGGCGATCCTCAGGGCGGATCCGCCGGAGCTGACCAGCGGGAAGCCGCCGGTATCCGTCGCACTCGACCGGATCGTGCGCCGTTGTCTCGAGAAGCGTCCCGAGGACCGCTTTCAGTCCGCTCGCGACGTTGCTTTCGCTCTGGACGCGCTTTCGGAGGTGTCGGCTTCGGGCGCGGAGCCGTCAGGGGCATTGTGGATGCGCCCGCGGCGCCGTGCTCTCGTCGCCGCTCTGTTGGGGGCGACCCTCCTCTTCGCCTCCCTTCCCGTCGCGTTCTACCTCGGCCGCGGTTCAGCTCGGATCGCAAGCCCGTCCTATCACCAGCTCACCTTCCGTCGAGGCAACATCGGGGGGGCGCGCCTCGCCCCTGATGGGCAGACGATCGTGTACGGCGCGGCTTGGGAGGGAGGCCCGATCCAGCTCTACACCATGCGACCGGACGGCCCCGAGTCTCGACGCTTGGACCTGCCCGATGCGGACATTCTCTCGATCTCCTCCACGGGTGACATGGCGATCCTTCTGGGCCGCAATCCCCTCTTCTATCCCGGCCAGAGCCTGGGAACGCTTGCGCGGGCCTCCCTCGCAGGCGGAGCGGCCCGCGAGCTCCTGGAGCACGTGCAAGGCGCCGACTGGTCTCCGGACGGCAACGAGCTGGCAGTTATCCGAGACGTAGAGGGGCGCAGGCGCTTGGAGTACCCGATCGGCAAGGTGCTCTGCGAGGACGCGTCCATGTTCGCGCCGCGCGTTTCGCCGGATGGGAACCAGGTTGCCTTCCTGTCGAACGGCGTCTCGGTCGTCGACCGCTCCGGAAGGCGGCGCACCCTCACGGGTCAGTGGCGCTTCGGAGGCTCGTTGGCCTGGTCACCGAAAGGCGACGAGGTCTTGTTTCCGGCAAGCAACGGCGGCTTGCCCCTTTCCTTGTACGCCGTCACGCCAGAGGGCCGCCAGCGCCTCCTCGCGAATTTCTCCGAGTTCGCCCTCCTTCACGACATCTCCCGCGACGGCCGCCTCCTGATGAGCCTCGGCACCACACTCACCGAGCTGGTCGGTCTCGCTCCCGACGCGAAGAAGGAGCGGATCCTCACCTGGTTCGATTTCTCGTCGCCGAAGGATCTCTCCGTGGACGGCCGGACGCTCCTCTTCACCGAGCTCGGGGAGGGAGGGGGGCCGGGGGCCGGCGTGTATCTCAGGAGAACCGACGGCTCGGCGCCCGCGGTGCGTCTCGGCGATGGGTTCGCGCTGTCCCTTTCGCGGGACGCGCAGTGGGCGGTCACGACCCCCTTTCGTTCTTGGAAATGGGTTCCCGAGCTGACCCTTCTACCAACGGGACCAGGCTCGCCCAGGGTCGTTCAGCTTGACGGCTTCGAGGAGCACCGGGACGCGCGTCTGCTCCCGGACGGGAAGCGCATCGTCCTCAACGCTCGCATGCCTGGACGACCGTGGAGGGGTTACATCTTGAATGTCGATGGTGGCGCCGCCCGAGCGCTCACGCCCGAGGGATCCTTCATCACGGGCGCATCGCCCGAGGGAGACCGCGTGGCGACCGAAGGAGCGGATGGGCTCGTCGTGTACTCCGTTGACGGCGGAGAACGGTGGGCAATCCCGGGCCCCGGCGAACACTACGTGGGACCCTGGACCCTCGACGGCCGTTCGCTCTTCGTCGCGGAATGGAAGGGCGTCGACATCACGGTCTTTCGGCGCGACGTCGCAACGGGCGTGCGGGAACGCTGGCGCGAGATCCGGCCGGCGGATCCCACGGGGATCATGGCCATGGAGCTCGTGCTCGGCGCGGATGGCCGCTCCTACGTCTACAAGTTCCACCGCTACCTCACCAATCTCTACCTCGTGGACGGGTTGCGCTGAGCCCAGTGGGTTTCGCCCGGAGTTGTCTGGAGCATCTGGCGCGGCTTGACAACCCCCGGGGCTGAGGCTACAAGCTCTTCAGCGCAAAGGAGATTTCCGATTTTCGGGAACCCGTGTGCCGGCCGAGCGTCTTGTTCGTGGAGACCTGCCCATGAGCCGTCTCAAGGACCTGGTGGACAAGGGTGTCCGCCTGATCGTCACCGAGGACCCTTCGGAGATTCCTCCCGAGCTGCTCGATGACCCCGAGCTCCAGGCGGAGCAGCCCACGGCACCCCGCGTCACGCGGCCGCCCCGCGAGCGGGAGATCCCTCCAGAGGTGTTCGCCGGCCCGCCGCCGAAGAAACTGGCGCAGTCGAGCGTCCCGGCCAGCGTCGCCGATTTCGCCGCCGTCTACGGTGAGGCCGGCATCGAGCTGCCGGCCCACGGCTACGGCGTGGACAAGGTCGGCGAGATGCTCGAGAGCAAGCGCCTCGCGAGCCTGAACCGCGAGGTGAAGGCCGCCGCGGTGATGGCGGCGCTCGAAGCCGCCGGCGTCGCCGTGCGCGACGTGATCCAGGACGCGGTGCTGCGCGACAAGGCCCTCGACGCCTTCGAAGCCGCCAAGGCCCGTGAGGCGAAGGAGGCGCGCCAGAAGAACGAGGCGCGCATCCAGTCCCTTCAGAAGGAGCTGGACGCGCTGCTCCAGAAGATCAACGCGGAGATCGAGGGCCTCAAGAAGGCCTCCGACGACGCCGAGAAGGCCTTCGCGACGCTCCGCGAGCGCAAGCTCAAGGAAGAGGAGCGCCTGCACGCCGTCGTCGCGCATTTCATCGAGGGCGGGGACAACCCCGTGACGAAGCCCGCGCCGAAGACCGGCCCGTCCCAGGCCTAAGGGAGCAAGAGAAAGCCATGGCCCGACAGCTCACCCCGCTGGGGAAGTTCCTGATCGTCGCCTCCGGCCTAGCGATGGTCGGGTACGCGCTCAACAAGTACGGCGTCCTGAAGAAGGCGGCCGCCGTGGTCGCCCCGGACAAGAAGGAGGAGGGCACGGTCTCGAAGGACGACTTCGGCGCACTTCCGCCGGCGCCGGGCGCCACCACCACGGCGACGCAGCCCGTGGGCCGCGGCGCGCGCCTCGACCGGCCGATCCGGGTGGCGATCGTCACCTGGGGCGGATACGCGGGCGGCATCGTCGCCAACGAAGGGTTCGCTCCCAACCCCAACAGCGTCTTCGCGAAGGACCACGGCGTGCAGGTCGAGCTGCTCGTGATCGACGATTTCGAAAAATCCCGCGACGCGTTCCGCGCCGGCGGTGACAAGGGCGGCGTCGACATCATGTGGTCGACGGTGGACGCGTACGCGCTCGAGTACGGCGGCCTGCGCAGCTTGAACCCGAAAGCGTTCATCCAATACGACTGGAGCCGCGGCGGCGACGCGATCGTCGTGGACAACGCGATCCAGAACGTGGCGAACCTGCGCGGCAAGCGGCTGGCCTGCGCCGAGGCCACACCCTCCCACTACTTCGCGCTGTTCGCCCTGACCCAGGGCGGCCTCACGAACCGTGACGTGAACTGGGTCTTCACGACCTCGGCGGTCGAGGCCGCGAACGTCTACAAAGCGGGCAAGGTCGACGCCGCGGTCTCCTGGTCCCCCGACGTCTACATGGCCGCCAAGGAGCGCGGGCACATCCTGGCCTCCACCAAGGAGGCCTCGAACCTGATCGCGGACATCTTCGTGGCGCGCGGCGACTTCATCGAGAAGCATCCCGAGGATCTGCGCCGCTTCGTGGCGGGCTGGCTCAAGGGCGTCGAGATGGCGAACGCGAACCCCGACCGGACCGCGGCGCTCCTGGCCAAGAGCTTCTCGGGCATCGGCCTCGAGGACGCGAAGGGCATGCTCGAGGACGTGAAGCTGCCCAACTTCGGCGAGAACCGCGCGTTCTTCTCGGGCCAGGGCTCGCTGGTGACGTACCAGAGCATCTACAAGACGGCCCAGGGCATCTGGCGCAAGATCGGCAAGATCAACGAGGTCTACGAGCCGTACCAGACCGTGGACACGCGCTTCCTCGAAGGCGTCTCGGAGTTCTTCGGCAAGTCGGAGGAGGCCAAGCCCGAGTTCGAGTTCAAGGCGCCGCCCAAGCCGGCCGCGGCGCCGATCCTCACCAAGACGGTTTCGATCTACTTCCCCACCGGCTCGTTCGGCCTCGACGAGAACGCGAAAGCAGTGCTCGACACGCAGGTGGTGGAGCTGGCGGCCACCTTCGGCAACGCCTACCTGCGCATCGGCGGCAACACCGACAACGTCGGCAACCGCGACTCCAACATGCGCCTCTCACGCCAGCGCGCCGAGGCGGTCACGAGCTACCTGGTTTCGCGGGGCTTCGAGCGCAACAAGTTCGACGTGGTTGGCCACGGCCCCGACAAGCCCGTCGCCGGGAACGATACCGAAGAGGGACGCGC
>Ga0075428_100007307_pt1 | contig 12239 bp, 6 predicted proteins | sample RhiMetdeltSRZDD2_FD_75291 | JGI IMG/M metagenome (GOLD analysis project Ga0075428, IMG submission 75291) | Populus rhizosphere microbial communities from Tennessee, USA - Rhizosphere MetaG P. deltoides SRZDD2 | ecosystem: Host-associated > Plants > Roots > Rhizosphere > Soil | place: USA...
GACTCCGCGCAGGTCGACCGCGCCGAGGCGCAGCGCGGCCGGGTGCAGCACGGGCGCGGCGGGCGTCCCGCCGGCGACGAAGAGCGCGAGCTCCGCCGCATCGCCGCCGAAGGCGTCCTCGGGGATCCCCGCCGCGAAGACGAGGCTCCCGTCCGGCGCGGGGAGCGCCGGGACGAAGGCCTGGAGCACGCCGCGCGTGGCGATCGCGATGGTCGGGCGCGCCTCCGGCGCGTCGGACCCCGGCGCCGCGAGGCGGCCGACGATCCGGCTGGCGGCCCAGGACCGAGGATGGGCGCGGGCCTGCGCAAAGCTCCCCGCGTCGACCTCGATCGCGCCGGGCGCGGCGGGGCCCGCCGCGAGCTCCTCGACGCGGCTCCCGATCCAGCGCCGCCAGGGGCCGACGCGATACAGGCCCTCGAGTCCCGGGCGCGTGCCGAAGAGCGAGAGCTTGCGCTCGAGGCTCTCGCGGCGGTCGAGCTCGGCGGTCGCGAAGACGTGGCGGTGGCCGCCGTTGTCGGTGATCGCCTGCTCGCCGCGCTCGGCGCAGACCGGGTCGAGCAGCGAGCAGCCGTCGACGGACCACGGCAGCGCGATCCCGAGCGCCGCGGCGACCGTCGGCACGAGGTCGATCGCCTGGGCGGGTCTCGGGTCGACCGCCGGCCCGGTCTGGCCCGGGAGCTTCACGAAGAGCGGGACGCGCACCACGTCCTCGGGGTGGCGCGTGACGTCGGGGTCGCGGCGCGACTCGCCCGGCCAGAAGGAGGCGCCGTGGTCGGCCGTCGCGATCACGAGCGAGCGGTCGAAGCGGTCGCTCGCGCGCAGCACGGCGACGAGCTCGCCGAGCAGGCGGTCGGCCTGGACGAGCTGGAGCAGGTGGCGCTGCTGGCCCTCGACCACCCACCACGCCTCCGGGCCCCAGAACTCGCGGCGCAGCCCCGGGATCGCGATCGGCTGGTAGCGGCGACCGCTCGGCGTGTAGAGCCAGGGCACGTGCGGGAGCAGCGCGTGGAGGAAGTGCAGGCAGGGCTCGGGGCAGCTCGCGACCCCGGCGTCGAAGGCCTCGAACTCCTCCGCGCGGCCGCGCGTCGAGCGCAGGGCGAGGCTCGAGAGGTCGCCGGCGTCGGGCCAGGCGAAGTCGCGCCAGCCGTGCTCGACGTCGGGCAGGCGGGCCGCAAGCGCCTGCGGCAGCACGGCGTGGAGCCAGAGCACGCCGAGGTCGCTCGCGACGCCCGCCGCGCGCGCGCCGACGCGGCCCGCCTGGAGCGGATCGCGATACAGGATCGTCTGCGCCTCGTGGACGTGCAGGTGGTGCGTCGGCGCCAGCAGCGCGAAGAGGCTCTCGGGCCAGTCGGTCCAGGTCGCGAGGCGCAGGGGGTCGGGGTGGCGGCCGGTGAGGATCGCCGGCACCGCCTCGAGCGTCGAGGCGCCCGACGCGCCGGCGCGCGGAAACCAGGTCGACTGCCCGGCGAGGGCGGCGAAGTTCGGGAAGAGCAGCGGGTCGATGCGCCCTTCGGCGTCGAGCAGCGAGCTCGTCGGGAGCTCGTCGAAGACGACGAGCACGACCGAGGGCAGGTCGCGCTGCGCTGCCGCCTCGCGCGCCGCCGGCGCGGGGGGAGGCGCGAGCAGCCGCGCGATGCGCGCGTCGGCGAAGAGCCGCGCGGCGGGGAGCAGTGCGAGCGGCGCGAGCAGCGCGGTGAAGGCGCGCACGCCGGGCCGGCGCGCGAAGGCGAGGGCGAGCGCCAGGCCCCCGAGCGCGGCGGCCCCGAGCGCCAGCGCCGCCGGTGCGCCGGGGAGCGCGCGCAGCACCGGCAGCGCGAAGGCCGCGGTGGCGGCGCCCGCGAGGGTCGCGGCGAGCCCCCGCGCCGCGCGCGGCGCGAGCGCCGCGAGCGCGCGCAGCACGAGCCAGGCGGCGAGCGGCAGGAGCCCGAGCAGGCCCGCGACGAGTGCCGCGAGCCGCGGGCCGGCGAGCCCGTGGGCGACGAGGAATCCGGGATGGCGCGCGAGCAGGTCGCAGAGCGGAGCGGCGACGGCGAGGCCGAAGAGCGCGAAGAGCTGGAGGCCCTGGGCCAGAGGTCCTTCGCTGAGCCGCAATCCCTCTGCTCCCGGCGAGCGGCGAGAATAGCGCGCGCGCGGGCCGGCGGAGGGCGCTCCGCAGCGCGCCGGAGCCGCTACCGTCGGCCGGTCATGGGGCGGGGTCAGGGCGCCGGCAGGTGGGTGCGCGTGCTCGCGCCGGCGGGGCTCTTCGCGCTGGCGCTCGGCGTGCGCCTGCTCCCGTGGCGCACGGTCTTCGTCGGCGAGAGCGTGCTGCTCTTCGACCACGACGCCTACTACCACCTGCGGCGCATCGTCTGGGCGATCGCGCACTTCCCGCGCGCGCTCGACTTCGACCGCTATCTCGCCTTTCCCGAGGGCGGGCGGGCGATCTGGCCGCCCGCCTTCGACTGGCTGGTCGCGCTGGTCGCGCTGCCCTTCGCGCGGCCGGGTGAGCCCGCGAGCGTCGAGCGCGTCGCGGTGTGGGTGCCGCCGCTGCTCGGCGCCGCGACGGTCCTGGCGCTCTACGGCCTCGCGCGCCGCCACTTCGACGCCGCGACGGCGCTCGTCGCCGGCGCGATCCTCGCCGTGCTCTCGGGCCACTTCTGGTACTCGCAGCTCGGCTTCGTCGACCACCACGCGGCCGAGGCGCTGGCGTCGACGTGGCTGCTCGCCGCGGCGATGAACCTGCTCGACCGCGAGGCGCGCGCGCTGCGCCTCGGGCCCGCCGCACTCGGCGTCGGCGCGGCGCTCGCCGCGTCGCTCCTCGTCTGGCCGGGGAGCCTGCTCTACGTCGCGATCGCCCTGGCGGGCCTCTTCGCCGCCGCGCTCGCGCGCGGCGACGCGGCGCGCGCGGCCGCCTTCGCGCGCGCGCTTGCGCTCGCGCTCGCGACGGCGCTCGCGGGCGTTCTACCCTTTGCGCTCGCGGCGGGGCCGACGCGCTTCGGGCCGTGGAGCCCGCTCGTGCTCTCGTGGCTGCAGCCGCTCGCGTTCGCGGGGCTCGCCGCCGTCGCGGCCGCCTGCGCGCTCGTCTGGCGCCGCCGCCCGGCGCTCGGCGCGAGCGCGGGCGCGCGCCTCGGCTGCGCTGCCGCGGCGGCGCTCGTGCTCGCCGCGCTCTGGGCGCCGGCGCTGCCCGAGCTCTGGCGCGGCGCCGGCGACGCCGCGGCGTGGCTGGGGCGCCGGGAGAGCTTCCAGGCGATGGTCTCGGAGTCGCAGCCGCTGCTCGTCGGCGCGGACGGCCGCCTCGAGCTCGCGACGGCCGCCGCGCGGCTCTCGTGGCTCGCGCTGGCGTCGCCGCTCCTGCTCGCGCTCGCGGCGCGCTGGGCCTGGCGGCGGACGATCGCGGCGCCGCTGCTCCTGTGGGTCGGCTGGACGGCGGCGCTGCTCGCCGTCACGCTGCTCCAGCGCCGCTTCTTCAACTCCTTCTCGGTGTGCCTGGCGCTGCTCTTCGCCTGGGCGCTCCGAGGCCTCGACGGCCGCCTCGCCGGCGCGCTCGCGGCGCGCCCGCGCGCGCGCCGCGCGGCGCGCGCCGGGCTGGCCGCGCTCGCGCTCGCGGCGTTCCTCCCGGTCGCGGAGAGCTACCGGCTCCACGTCGCGGCGCTGCTCGAGCCCGCCGGTCGCGCGCCCGAGCACATCGCACCCTCGCTCGTGCGCCGCCGCGCGATGCTCGACCTCGCGACCTGGCTGCGCCGCCGCACCCCGCCGACCGCGGGCTGGCTCGACCCCGGTCGCGCGCCCGAGTACGGCGTGCTCGCGCCCTGGGAGCTCGGGCACATCGTGCAGTACGTCGGGCGCCGCCCCGCGGTCGCGGACAACTTCGGCGACGACGTGAGCGCGCCCGGCTTCGCCGAGGCCGCGCGCTACTACGCGAGCGAGGAGGCGGAGGCATCGCGGATCCTCGACGCGCTCGGGGTGCGCTACGTCGTCGCGCAGCGCGAGCCGCCGTACCCCGGACCGCCGCCGGGCGAGCGCTCGATGTTCGCCTCGCTCTACTACTTCGACGGCCGCGAGGTCGAAGGGCCCGAGAGCGCGTCCGGCCTCGGCGCGGTGCCGGCGCTCGAGCGCCACCGCCTCGTCTACGAGTCGTCCCTGAAGCTCGCCGTCGCTCCCGACGCGCCGGCGCTCTACAAGGTCTTCGAGCACGTGCCGGGCGCCGTGCTCGAGGGCCGTGCCGCGCCCGGCGCGCGCGTCGACGCGACCCTGGCGCTGCGCACGAACCGCGGCCGCCGGCTGCGCTTCGCGACCCACGCGCGCGCCGACGCCGCGGGGCGCTATGCGCTGCGCGTCCCCTACGCGACCCGGGGCGCTCCGCCCTCGGTGCGCGCGCAGGGCGAGTATCGGCTCGCCTGCGACGGCGAGGAGCGCGAGATCGCGGTCGACGAGGAGCAGGTGCGCGCCGGCGCGCGGATCGAGGCCCCCGCGCTCTGCCTCCCCGCGCCGGAGCCCGCGGGCTCGGAGCCCGCGGCGCCACGCTAAGCTCGCGGCATGGGGGAGACCCGCTTCGATCTCGTCGTCGTGGGCGCGGGGCCCGGCGGCTACGTCGCCGCGATCCGCGCCGCGCAGCTCGGCCTGCGCGCCGCGGTGGTCGAGCGCGAGCACCTCGGCGGGATCTGCGCCAACTGGGGCTGCATCCCGACCAAGGCGCTCCTGCGCACGGCCGAGATCCACCACCTGCTGCATCACCTCGACGCGTTCGGCCTCTCCGCCCGCGACGTCGCCTACGACGCGAAGAAGGTCGTCGCGCGCTCGCGCGCGGTGGCGAAGCGCCTCGCGGGCGGCGTGAAGCAGCTGCTCGCCAAGCACCGCGTCGCCGTCGTCTCGGGGCACGCGCGGCTCGCGGGCGCGGGGCGCGTCGAGGTTCGGCGCGACGATGGCGCCGAGACGCTCCTGGCGCCGCACGTGATCCTCGCGACCGGCGCGCGCGCGCGCACGCTCCCGGGCCTCGAGCCCGACGGGCGGGTGATCTGGACCTACAAGGAGGCGATGGTCCCCGAGGCGATCCCCCGCTCGCTCCTCGTGGTGGGCTCGGGCGCGATCGGAATCGAGTTCGCGAGCTTCTACCGCGACATGGGCGCGGAGGTGGCGGTGGTGGAGATCCTGCCGCGGATCCTCCCGGCGGAGGACGAGGAGATCTCCGCCGCGGCGCGCAAGGCCTTCGAGCGCCGCGGGATCGAGATCCACACCGAGGCCAGCGTGCGCGGGCTGCGCCCCGACGGCGAGGGCGTCGCGGCGACGCTCGTCCTCGGCGACGGCAGCGAGCAGGCGAGGCGCTTCGAGCGCGCGATCCTCGCCATCGGGATCACGGGCAACGTCGAGGACGTGGGCCTCGAGACGACGGCCGTGCGCGTCGAGAAGGGCCACGTCGTGGTCGACCGCTGGCTCGCGACGGACGAGCCCGGCGTGTACGCGATCGGAGACCTCGTCGGGCCGCCCTGGCTCGCGCACAAGGCGAGCCACGAGGGCGTCGTCTGCGTCGAGCGCATCGCGGGCGTCGAGGGCGTGCACCCGCTCGACCCGACGCTCGTCCCGGGCTGCACCTACTCGCGGCCGCAGGTCGCGAGCGTGGGGATGAGCGAGCGCGAGGCGCGCGAGCGCGGCCACGAGGTGCGCGTCGGTCGCTTCCCGTTCCTCGCGAACGGCAAGGCCGTCGCCGCGGGCGAAACCGAGGGCTTCGCGAAGGCGGTCTTCGACGCGAAGACCGGCGAGCTGCTCGGCGCACATCTGATCGGGCCCGAGGTGACGGAGCTCATCCACGGCTACGCCATCGCGCGCACGCTCGAGAGCACCGAGGCCGAGCTCTTGCGCGCGATCACCCCGCACCCGACGCTGTCCGAGACGCTCCACGAGGTCGTGCTCGCCGCGTACGGGCGGCCGCTGCACCTCTGAGTCGCGCCGCGCGCCGGCTCGCGCTCTGCGCCGCGGCCGCGCTCGCCGCGGCGTGCGCGCCCGCGCCGCCGCGCGCGCGCTCGGTCGTGCTCGTCGTCGTCGACACGCTGCGGGCGGACCACCTCTCCGCGTACGGCTACGCGCGCCCCACCTCGCCGGCGCTCGCCGCGCAGGCGCGCGAGGGGGCGCTCTTCGAGCACGCCTTCGCGCCCTCCCCGTGGACGCTCCCGAGCTTCGCGTCGCTCTACACCGGGCTCTTTCCCGAGCAGCACGGCGCCGGGCGCGCGCGCGACGGCAGCTTTGCCGCGCTCGATCGCTCGGTCGAGGCGCTCGCGGAGCGGCTCGCCGGGCACGGCTTCGCGACGGCGGCGGTCGCGAACAACCCCTTCCTCTCGCCCGCCTTCGGCCTCGCGCGGGGCTTCCAGAGCTACCAGTACGTCTACGGCAACGTGCGGCACCAGCCGGGCGCGGGCCAGGTGATCTGGGCCGGCCTGCGCTGGCTCGACGCGCGCGACCCCGAGCGGCCCTTCCTGCTGGTGCTGCACTGCTTCGATCCGCACCTCCCGTACGACGCGCCGCGGCCCGCGCGCGGCGCCTTCGCGCCCGAGTCGGCGGGGGCGCTCGTGCGGCCGTTCACCGGCGTGGGCGGCGCGGCCAACGCGGGCTGGATGCCGCGCGACCCGGCCGAGCGCAGCTTCGCGATCGGGAGCTACGACGAGGAGCTGCTCTTCGTCGATCAGCAGCTGCCACACCTCTTCGCGGGCCTCGCCGAGCGCGGCCTCGCGCGCGAGACGCTGGTCGTGCTGACCGCCGACCACGGCGAGGAGCTCTTCGACCACGGCGGCTTCGAGCACGGCCACACGCTGCACCAGGAGCTCCTGCACGTGCCGCTCGTGCTCTGGGGGCCGGGCGTGGTGCCGCAGCGCATCGAGGCGCCGGTCTCGCTCGTCGACGTGGCCCCGACGCTGCTCGACGCGCTCGGACTCCCGCCGCTCGCGCGCGCCGCCGGGGTCTCGCTGTGGCCGCTCGTGACGCGGGGCGAGCCCCTCCCCGCGCGCGACCTGCACGCCGGCGGCACGCTCTACGGGCCCGCGCGCAGCGCCGTCGTGCGCTGGCCGTGGAAGCTCGTCGCGGTCGAGGGCGGCGCGCCCGCGCTCTACGATCTCGCGAGCGACCCCGGCGAGGCGCGCGACCTCGCGGCCGCCGACCCCGAGCGGGTGCGCGCGCTCGCCGCGCTGCTCCCCGCTCCGGCGGCGGGAAGCGGCGCCTCCGCGCCGAGTCTCGACGCGCGGACGCGCGAGCAGCTCCGGGAGCTCGGCTACGCGCGCTGAGGGCGCGGCGCGGCGGGATCGCGCGCGGCGATCCGGGCTAGGCTCGAGGGCCGTGCACACGCCGTGGCTCGCCGCCGCGCTGCTGCTCGCCGCGTCACTCGACGGTGTCGCCGCGGAGGCGCCGCGACCCGAGCCGCTCGGCGATCTCCCGGGCGGCGCCGTCGCCAGCGAGGCCTTCGGCCTCTCCGCGGACGGCCGCGTCGCGGTGGGGCGCAGCGAGTCGCGCGAGGGCGCGCTGGCGTTCGCCTGGAAGGACGGCGCGATGCGCGCGCTCGCCGACCTCCCCGGCGGCGGCCTCTACGCGGAGGCCTCGGCGGCGTCGCGCGACGGTCGCGTGATCGTCGGCATGAGCGAGTCGGCGGCCGGACCCGAGGCCTGCCTCTGGAGCGGCGGCGCGCCACGCGGGCTCGGCGATCTCGCCGGCGGCGCCTTTCGCAGCACCGCGCTCGGCGTCTCCGCGGACGGCGCCGTCGTCGTCGGGCGCGGCGAGTCGGAGCGCGGCAGCGAGGCGGTTCGCTGGACGGGCACTGCGCTCGAGGGGCTGGGCGACCTGCCGGGCGGCGCCTTCGCGAGCACCGCGACGGCAGTCTCGGCGGACGGCTCGGTCGTCGTGGGATTCGGCGCGGGCGCGCGCGGGCCCGAGGCCTTCCGCTGGGAGGGCGGGGAGATGGTCGGGCTCGGCGACCTGCCCGGCGGCGCGACCTACAGCAAGGCCTTCGCCGTGTCGGCCGACGGCCGGGTCGTCGTCGGGCAGAGCGCGAGCGAGCGCGGCCTCGAGGCCTTCCGCTGGGAGGGCGGCGCGATGACGGTGCTCGGCGACCTGCCGGGCGGCGCCGTGAACGCGCTCGCCGCCGGGATCTCCGCGGACGCGAGCGTCGTCGTCGGCCAGTGCGCGTCGGCGGCGGGCTTCGAGGCCTGCGCGTGGACGCCGGACGCGACGCTCGCGCTCGGCGACCTCCCGGGCGGGGGCTTCTCGAGCGAGGCCTTCGCCGTCTCCGCCGACGGGCGCCGCGCCGTCGGCCGCAGCCACGGCGCGGCGGGGAGCCTCGCCGTGATCTGGACGGGCCTGCGGCCCTGATGCGGGCGGAGCGCCCCGCGAAGCTGCTGGTCGCCGCCGCGCTCGGCGCGGTGCTCGGCGCGCTCGCGCTCGCGCTGCGGATCGCATCGCGCGAGTGGTTCACGCGCGACGACTTCGCGTTCCTCGCCGAGGTTCGGCGCAGCGGCTTCTCCCTCGCCGCCGCCTTCTGGCCCGCTGGCGAGCGCTTCTGGCCCTTCTACCGCCCGCTCGGCATGGAGGGCTTCTTCTGGCTCGGCTCCCGGCTCTTCGGCCTCGACGCCTTCGGCTACTTCGCGCTGGCGCTCGCGCTCCACTTCGCGGCGGGCGCGCTCGTGCTCGCGCTCGCGCGCCGCCTCGGATTCTCGCCCGGGGTCGCCTGGGGGGTCGCCGCGCTCGCGGTGACGCGCCAGCCGTCGCTCACCGAGCTCTACGCGGGCAACGTCTTCCACTACGCCGCGCTGGCCTTCCTCGCGCTGGCCGCGGCGTGGCTCTTCGAGCGCGGGATGCGCACGGGGAGCCGCGTGGCGAGCGCCGGCGCCGCCACGGCCTTCGCGCTGGCGTTGCTCTGCAACGAGGCCGCGCTGGTGCTGCCGGGCGGCCTCGCGCTCCTCGCGCTCGGCAGCGGCGCCGCGCGCGCGACGCCCGCGGGCCTCGCGCGGCTCGCGCGCGCGCTCGCGCCGGAGCTCGCGATCGCGGCGGCCTGGGCGGTGCTGCGCTTCGGCGCGCTCGCACCCGCGGAGACCTCGCGCCTCTACGAGCCGGCGCTCGGCACCCACCTGCTCCCGAACGCGATCGCGCTGGCAGCGCGCGCGCTCGGGGGCGTGCTCGCCGGCGCAGGGGTCGTCGCGGCGGCGATCGCCGCGCTCGGCCTGCGCCGTGGAGCGCTCGATGCCGGTAGCGCGCGTGGGCTGGCGCGCGCGGGCGTCGCGTGCCTCGCCTGGGCGGCGCTCGCCGCGCTCCCCTTCGCATCGCTGCCGTTCCCGCAGACGCGCTGGGCGATCGCGCTCGAGGCGCCGCTCTGCCTCGCGCTCGGCGCGCTGCTGGAGGCGGCGCGCCGCTCGCTCGGCCCGGCGCGCGCGCGCGCCTTCGACGCGATGCTCGCCGCCTGCCTGCTCGCGGCCGTGCCGTGGTCGGCGCTCGCCACGCGCGCGCGCGAGCCGCAGGGCGCGGCGCCGCGCGCCCTCGTCGCCGCGCTCGAGGCGGCGCGGCCCCCGCTCGCCGAGGACGCGCAGATCGCGCTGCTCTACGGCGCGCCGGGCCTCGCCGACGCCGCGCAGGGCGCGGCGCTGCGCGCGCTCTGCTACGGCGGAGGCGTGCTGCGCGCGGTCGCGCCGGGGACGCGCCGCGTGCTGCGCTTCGTCGACCTCGGGCGCCGCACGCCGCGCAACGCGCTGCGCGCCGACAGCGTCTACCTGGTGCTGCGCCCCGACGGGCGCATCGAGCGCGCGGAGCCCGAGCTGCTCGCGCGCGAGCTCTTTCGGGCGATCGCCAGCGGAACGCGCGACCCCGGCTGACGCCGCGCCGGGTGGTCCGCCGCGCGGGCGGGCACTACCCTCCTGCGCTCGCCTGCTCCAGGCGGGGCGCGCCGGCGCGGGCGCGGGAGGCGGCGCGCGTGGGCCATCGGATCGTCGAGGAGGAGCTCGCGCTGCTCGCGCGCGTGACGGAGCTCCTGGCCGGGCTGCCGGAGCCCGGCTCGCCCGCCGAGGCGCCGCTCGTCCAGGAGCTCGAGCGCCTGCGCGAGCAGCTCGTCGCCCGGCCCGACGGCAAGGACGCGCTCGCGCTGCGCGAGCAGTGGCACCGCCACTCGTCGCTGCTGCGCCAGCTGCAGGCCTCGCGCGCGGCGCCGCGCGTCGACCCGCGCTCGCCGTACTTCGCGCACCTGCGGCTCCTCGAGGACGGCGGCGAGCGCGACCTCTGCCTCGGGCGCGCGACCTGCGTCGAGCAGGGGCTGCGAATCGTCGACTGGCGCAACGCGCCGGTCTCGCGGATCTACTACCGCTACGAGCAGGGCGACGACTACGAGGAGAGGTTCGCAGGGCGCGTCCACGCGGGCCGCGTGCTCGCGCGGCGCAGCGTCGCGATCCACGACGCGGCGCTCGAGCGCATCGAGGCGCCGGAGGGCGTCTTCGAGCGCGAGGACGGAGCGGGCTGGCAGCGGCGCGAGCGGCGCGCGAGCCGGCTCGCGGGCGGGGAGGGCGCGGCGCTGCGCGCCTTCGCCCCCGGCGAGGGCGGCGCGCGGCGGCTCGGGACGCGTGCGCCGGGCGCGCGCCGCATCGACAAGCGGCTGCCCGAGATCACGGCGCTGATCGATCCGGCGCAGTTCGGGCTGATCGCGGGGCCCGGGCGCGGCTTCCTCTCGATCCGCGGCGCGGCGGGGTCGGGAAAGACCACGGTGGCGCTGCACCGGATCGCGTACCTCGCGTACGCGGACCCCGAGGTCGACTCGGCGCGGACGCTCTTCGTCGCCTTCTCGCAGGCGCTCGCCCGCTATGTCGCGCACGTGCTGCCCTCGCTCGGCGTCGAGAGGGTCGCGATCCGGAGCTTCGAGGACTGGGCGCGCGAGCAGCGGCGCCGACACTTCCCGCGGCTGCCCGTGGAGCCGCGCATCGACGCGCCGTTCGGCGTGCGCCGGCTCAAGCTCCACCCGCTCGCCGACGCCGCGCTCGCGGCGCAGGTCGCGCGCGTGCCGGGGCCGGCGACGGTCGAGCAGGCACTCGACGACTGGGCGAGCGTGCTCTCGCAGGCGCGGCTGCTCGCCGAAGCGGGCGAGCGGCGCTTCCCGGGCGCCTTCGCGCCGGCGGAGCTCGAGGCCTGCGCCGACTGGGGGCTGCGGCGCAACGAGGAGCTCTTCGCCTGGCTCGCGGGCGACGCGGAGGCGCCGGCGGCGCTCGATCCCGAGGACGACGCGCTGCTGCTGCGCGCCCACCAGCACCGCGTCGGCCCGCTCGTCAATCCGGGCCGCCGCCCGCTCGCCTACCGCCACGTGGCGGTCGACGAGGTGCAGGAGTTCTCGGCGGTCGAGCTGCGCGCGCTCGTCGGCTGCCTCGACGAGCACCGCTCGCTCACGCTCGCGGGCGACGCGCAGCAGCTCGTCGCCGAGACCGGCGGCTTCGGCTCGTGGGCCGAGCTCCTCGAGCAGCTCGGCGTGCCCGGGGCGGAGGTGGAGACGCTGCGCGTGAGCCACCGCTCGACGCGCGAGATCATGGACTTCGCGCAGGCGCTGCTCGGCGCGCAGCGCGAGGCGGACGCGCCGCTCGCGACCCGCTCGGGCCCGCCGGTCGAGGTCTTCCGCTTCACCGACCGCGGCGCGGCGGTGGCCTTCCTCGGCGACGCGCTGCGCCGGCTCGCGGCCGAGGAGCCGCTCGCGTCGGTCGCGGTGCTGACGCCCGACCCCGAGGTCTCGGAGCACTACCACGAGGGGCTCGTCGCGAGCGAGGTGCCGCGGCTGCGCCACGTCGCGCAGCAGGACTTCACCTTCGCCCCCGGCGTCGAGGTGACCGAGATCGAGCAGGCGAAGGGCCTCGAGTTCGACTACGTCGTGCTCGTCGAGGTCGGCGCCGAGCGCTTCCCCGACGCGCCGCGGGCGCGGCGCCTGCTCCACGTCGGTGCGACGCGCGCCGTGCACCAGCTCTGGGTGATGGTGTGCGGGGAGTCGTCTCCCTTGCTTGGGTGAGTTCGCTCGCCTTCGGCTCGCTGCGCGTGGATCCGGGCTTCGATGGGGACTTCCACCTCATTTACTCCGCGAGCCTTCGGCTCGCTGCGCGCTCCGCTTGCAAAGACGTTCCGAGCAGTGGCTCCGGGGTATGAGGGGTCCGTTCTTCGTTGACGGTGCCGGGTGACCTGCCGGGCAGGTCACCTGTCCTCGCTAGCGAAGAACGGACCCCGAAAGCCCCGGAGCTCCTTGGACGAGGCTTCTTTGCAAGCGGAGCGCGTCA